>OFDC01001611.1_pt1 | contig 11633 bp, 7 predicted proteins | sample 1520941 | NCBI WGS metagenome assembly OFDC01 (sample SAMEA94258168, study PRJEB24077) | hot springs metagenome | biome: Aquatic biome; feature: Water | place: India | collected 2012-12-06 | depth 5 m | reverse complement strand
TCGAACGTAAAACAGGCGCTACCATTCCATGGATATTTGAAAAAGAAGGTGAAGTGGGATTTCGTTTACGCGAGACAAATGTATTAAATGACTTAACTTCTCGTTCATCATTAGTTCTAGCAACAGGTGGTGGTGCAGTTACTCAAGCAGAAAATCGTCAATTCCTTCATCAGCGAGGAATAGTTGTTTATCTTTATACGCCTGTAGAACTTCAACTACAGCGTACCTATCGTGATAAAAATCGTCCATTACTTCAAGTTGAAAATCCTGAAAAAAAACTTAGAGAATTGCTAGAGGCAAGAGATCCACTCTATCGCGAAGTTGCTCATTATATTATTGAAACAAATCAAGGTGCAGCAAGAGATTTAGCTCAAAGAATTCTTCAGTTAATTTTATCTAAACAAGTCAAGTAATTTATTTAGTGGTTAATGCTATGCAGACGTTACATGTAGAGTTGGGGGATCGTCGGTATCCGATTTTTATTGGTAATCATTTAGATCCCAAGAGATTACTTGAACCTTATCTGCACGGACGACAAGTGATGTTGGTATCTAACACAACTGTCGCACCTTTATACGCGGAGCATTATGTTAAAGCTTTAGAGCAATTAGATAAACAAGTTGCAACTTGTATCTTACCTGATGGTGAGCAGTATAAAGATATTGAGCATTTGAATCTGATTTTTAATGCTTTATTAGAAGCGGGTTTTAATCGAGATTGTACAGTGCTTGCCTTAGGTGGTGGTGTTGTAGGTGATATGGCTGGTTTTGCATCCGCTTGTTTTCAACGTGGTGTAAATTTCATTCAGGTTCCTACAACTTTATTGTCGCAAGTGGACTCGAGTGTTGGGGGTAAAACAGGAATTAATCATCCACTGGGTAAAAATATGCTGGGTGCTTTTCAGCAACCACAAGTGGTGCTGGCTGATATGGTGCAGTTAGACACTTTGCCTGATCGAGAGTTGTCGGCTGGATTGGCAGAAGTGATTAAATATGCCTTACTTGGTGATCTTGATTTTTTAACTTGGCTCGAAGAGAACATGGATGGGTTGGTTGCTCGAGATGCAAACCTGTTAGCTGAAGCAGTTTATCGCTCTTGTGCTCATAAGGCTAGAATTGTTGCAAATGATGAGAAAGAGCAAGGTGAGCGAGCTTTGTTGAATTTAGGACATACATTTGGGCATGCAATAGAGTCTTATTTAGGTTACGGTGTTTGGTTGCATGGAGAAGCTGTTGCTACGGGTATGGTGATGGCTGCTGATTTGTCTGAACGTTTGGGTTGGATCTCAAGGGGAGATCTTGAGCGTACAAAAAAAATCATTCAACGTGCTCGTTTACCGATATCATGTCCAAAAATTCCTCTTGAAGAATTCTTAGCTTATATGGCACATGATAAGAAAGTTTTGAATGGTCAATTGCGTTTGGTTTTGTTGAAACAACTTGGACAAGCAGTGATCACTAAGGATTTTGATGTTGAGCTGATGAAACAAGCAATTCTTGCAAACCAAAGCGCGTAATTAAAATTAGGGTAATATGGCTGTGTCACGATCAATTTGGCAAAATATTCAACAGTATAGCTGGCTTTTTTTCTCTATCGCTTGTTTGGTGGCTGCACTGATATTTTGGGCTGTAACGGATCGTGATGCACTTGTTGAGGTGGATCACCCTTCTAAAAATGAAGCACAGGTTGAAATTAAGTCCGAAAAAGTAACAGCGACTACGAATTTAGGTGCATTAACGAATGAGGTTAAACCACTAGATCTGACAACTCGTGTTGTTGTGTCGAATGAACATGCACCTGAATTCCGTGGAACAAAATTTATCAGTGAAAATCAACGTCAATGGGTTGTTGAAATTTTTCGTAGTTCGGATGAGGCAATTGTTAAAAACTTTTTGTTGAGTCGTGCAGATCGGAATAAATTTAGTTATTTTCGTTTGAGTGGTGATCAACAGGTTGAACAATATGTATTGACATATGGTCTTTTCCCAAACGCTGAAGAAGCTAAACGTCAATTTTCCCAACTTAATTTAGTTCTACCAAAGTCAATACATCCGACCATTCAGCAATTATCTACTTATACGTCTTATGTAAATGATTTAGGCTCAGATGAGTTAAAATCAGCTTCGAATCAGTTATTTGAAGTGCGTTTGAAGCCAGCAGCATTACCTAAAATAGATGAAACTTTGTTGATGAGTGGGCAGCAGGCGAAGGGTTCATCAAATACCGCTACAACTCAGAGTGTAAATACATCGACAACTGTGACTACAACGGTGACTCAGCGCGATGCACAAGGTAATGTGGTTAATGTTAGACAAAGTCAGTCTAATCAACAAAATAACAGCTCAACTCCTGAAAAAATAAGAGAAAATTCAGATTCTTCCGGAAGAGAGGTAACGGATCCGTTTAATTAATATTGCATTAAAATGGTGCAAAATAGTTCAAAATTGTTGCATTAAGCTTTTTTTTGGTGCAATTTTGTTCTAAAAGGAAACGTCGCATATCTTTATAATTTTTAGTTATTTTAACTTTTTTAATGATTTAGTAAATTTATAATTTTGTGGCATATTTTTTGCATCGTTGTGGTGCTAATTTATCTGCTCATTGCTCTTTTTAGTGCTAAATGATTCATTATTTTGGTGAAATGTAAAGTTTTTGTGCTTTACAAAGAAGTGTGAAGGTGTAATAACTAAAAACACTTTGTATGGTGAAATGCGCTGAATCTCCTAGCAGAACAGCGTATATTGCAAATCCGCCAGAAAAAATGTTTTCGCGAAGCATTGAACTTTATATGAGTTGATCGGCAATATCGCAGAAAATGAATTGATTGTTTGTTGCTCGAAAGAGCCATGTTGAAAGAAGGGTACGCTATGCACATGCCATCGCCTAATACTGTAGCTCCCGCTCAAGGTTTATATCAACCTGATGAGTTTAAGGATAACTGTGGTTTTGGTTTGATTGCCCATATGAAGGGTGATTCAAGTCATCATCTTGTGGAAACCGCAATTCACAGTTTAAGTTGCATGACGCACCGTGGTGGTATTGCCGCAGATGGTAAGACGGGAGATGGGTGCGGATTGCTATTGGCTATGCCGAAACAGTTCTTTCGTGACGAAGCTCAGAAGTTAGGTACTAATCTTACTGAGATTTTTGCTGCGGGTACTGTATTTTTAAATATTGACCCTGCTTTAGCTCAAAATGCCAAAAATATTCTGAACAAAGAAATTACAGCTGAAGGTCTTACCGTTGCAGCATGGCGTGTTGTGCCGACAAATAATGATGCTCTAGGTGAAATTGCGTTGCAATCACTTCCAGCATTTGAACAAATTCTAGTGAACTGCCCTATGGGTGTCACTGAAGTTGAGTTTAATCGTAAACTCTTCTTAGCGCGTCGTCGTGCTGAACAACAATTACAAAATGATCCTTTATTTTATGTGACTACTTTAGCCACAACAGTGATTAGCTATAAAGGCTTGATGATGCCTGCTGCTATTGCTGACTTCTACACTGATTTGGCAGATGAGCGTCTAAAATCACATATCGTTGTATTCCATCAACGCTTCTCAACCAATACATTACCGCGTTGGCCATTGGCTCAGCCTTTCCGTTATCTTGCACACAATGGTGAAATTAATACCATTACTGCAAACCGTAACTGGGCTTTGGCGCGTACTCCGAAGTTTGAAAACCCATTACTTCCAGGCTTAACTGAACTAAATCCAATTGTTAACCGTACTGGCTCGGATTCTTCAAGCTTAGATAATATGCTTGAAATCTTAGTTGGTGGTGGTATGGATTTATTCCGTGCACTACGTATGTTAGTTCCACCAGCTTGGCAAAACGTTGAAACCTTAGATGCTGACTTACGTGCTTTCTATGAGTTCAACTCTAAGCATATGGAAGCTTGGGATGGTCCAGCAGGTTTGGTTATTCAAGATGGTCGCCATGCAATCTGTATGCTTGATCGTAATGGTTTGCGTCCGGCACGTTGGGTGATCACTAAAAATGATTACATCACACTTGCATCTGAGATCGGTGTATGGGGTTATGAACCAGAAGATGTGGTATCTAAAGGCCGTGTAGGTCCTGGTCAAATCCTTGTTGTAGATACACTGACAGGTAAAGTTCTTGATACTAAAGATGTTAGTAACCATCTTAAAAACATGCGTCCATATCGTGAATGGTTGCGTGATCACGCAATCCGTTTGCAAGCGAACCCACAACTTGAAGAACAATTAGTTGATCAAGGTTTAACTGGCGATGCATTAAAAGCCGCTCAAAAAATGTTTATGGTAACATTTGAAGAGCGTGATCAGTTGTTACGTCCTATCGCAGAAAGTGGTCAAGAAGCGGTTGGTTCGATGGGTGATGATACGCCAATGGCAGTATTGTCTCGTCAGGTACGCCATGTGTCTGATTATTTCCGTCAACAGTTTGCTCAAGTAACCAACCCACCAATCGATCCCTTGCGTGAATCGATTGTGATGTCATTGGAAACTTGCTTAGGTCGTGAGCAAAACGTATTTGAACAAGGTCCAGAGCACGCTGACCGCATCATTATCTCAAGCCCTGTATTGTCAAACTCAAAAATGCGGCAGCTTCGTGATGTGGAAAAAGAGCGCGAAGGTTATGGCGTTGTTGATATCGATTTGAACTATGCTGAAGCTGAAGGCTTACAAGCAGCAATTGCTCGTATTTGTGAAGAAGCTGCTCAAGCCGTTCGTGATGGGAAAACACTGATCGTATTAACAGATAAGAACCTCCGTGAAGGCTTCTTACCTGCGAATTCAGCATTGGCAACAGGTGCCGTACATCATCACTTAATTAAAACTGGTTTGCGTACAGATGCAAACATTTTAGTTGAGACAGGTTTTGCGCGTGATCCACACCAATTTGCAGTATTGCTCGGCTTTGGTGCTACAGCGGTTTACCCTTACTTGGCTTATGATGTAATCAATGACCTAGTTGCTAAAGGCGAGTTATTGGGTGATCCAATCCACGCACAAGCAAACTTCCGTAAAGGTATTGAGAAAGGCTTGTTGAAAGTTCTTTCTAAAATGGGTATTTCGACAGTTGCTTCTTATCGCGGTGGTCAATTATTCGAAGCGGTAGGTTTATCTTCTGAAGTTGTTGATAAGTGTTTCCTTGGTGTACCAAGCCGTATTCAAGGTGCAACATTTGCAGATTTAGAAAACGATCAGAAAAAATTGGCAACAACTGCTTGGCAGAACCGTAAGCCGATTGATCAAGGTGGTTTACTTAAATTTGTATTTGGTAAAGAGTACCATGCTTTCAACCCTGACGTGATTAACTCACTTCACAAGGCTGTTCGCTCAGGTCAATACCAAGACTTTAAAGAATATGCAGAGTTGGTGAATAACCGTCCTGTGGCTACGATTCGTGACTTATTCAAATTAAAAACCACAAATTCAATTGCGCTTGATCAAGTTGAAAGCATTGAAGATATCCTTCCGCGTTTCGACTCTGCTGGTATGTCTTTGGGTGCATTATCTCCAGAAGCACACGAAGCAATTGCAATTGCAATGAATACAATTGGTGGTCGTTCGAACTCAGGTGAGGGCGGTGAAGACCCAGCGCGTTACGGCACGATTCGTAACTCGAAAATCAAACAGATTGCATCAGGCCGTTTTGGTGTAACACCAGCGTACTTAACTTCTGCTGAAGTTTTGCAGATTAAAGTGGCACAAGGTGCAAAACCAGGTGAGGGTGGTCAGTTACCAGGTGGTAAAGTGAATGGCTTAATTGCACGTTTACGTTACTCGGTGCCCGGTGTGACTTTGATTTCACCACCGCCACACCACGATATTTACTCAATTGAAGATTTGTCTCAGTTGATCTTTGACTTGAAGCAAGTCAACCCTCAAGCAATGGTATCGGTAAAACTGGTATCTGAGCCAGGTGTTGGAACCATTGCTGCAGGAGTTGCAAAAGCTTATGCTGACTTCATTACCATTTCTGGTTATGACGGTGGTACAGCGGCATCTCCACTTTCATCAATTCACCATGCAGGTTCGCCTTGGGAATTAGGTTTAAGTGAAGCGCATCAAGCACTTCGTGTAAATGATTTGCGTGGTAAGGTGCGTGTTCAAACTGATGGTGGTTTAAAAACAGGTTTGGATGTAATCAAAGCAGCAATTTTAGGTGCTGAAAGCTTTGGTTTCGGTTCTACACCAATGATCGCATTAGGTTGTAAATATCTTCGTATTTGCCACTTGAATAACTGTGCAACTGGTGTTGCAACTCAGCAAGATCATTTACGTCAAGAACACTATATTGGCGAACCAGAGATGTTGATTAACTTCTTCAAATTTATTGCAGAAGAAACACGTGAATGGTTAGCTGCTCTAGGTGTTGCATCACTTAAAGATTTGATTGGTCGCGTTGATTTGCTTGAAGTTTTACCAGGTGAAACTGAAAAGCATGCTCATCTTGATCTCAGCGCTTTATTGACTTCACATCCATCTGCTGAAGGTAAAGCTCAGTATTGCCAAGTTCAAGGTAATGCGCCATTTGATAAAGGTGTATTGGCTGAGAAAATGGTTGCTGAAATGCTACCAGCGATTGAAGCAGGTACAGGCGGTTCATTTAATTTCACTGTTGGTAACTGTGATCGTTCAATTGGCGCACGTATTTCAGGTGAGATCGCACGGCGCTACGGCAACTTAGGGATGGAAAACAACCCAGTTGTGATGAATCTTGTTGGTACAGCTGGTCAGTCACTTGGTGTTTGGAACGCAGGTGGTCTGCATATCAAACTTGAAGGTGATGCGAACGATTACGTTGGTAAAGGCATGGCGGGTGGTCGCGTTTCCATCTTCCCACCAAAAGGTTCACCGTTCCAAACACAAAATACTGCAATCATCGGTAACACTTGTTTGTATGGTGCGACTGGCGGTAAGTTATTTGCTGCTGGTACTGCGGGTGAGCGTTTCGCTGTTCGTAACTCAGGTGCTTTTGCGGTAATTGAAGGTGCTGGCGATCACTGCTGTGAATATATGACAGGTGGTGTGGTAACTGTCTTAGGTAAAGTGGGTCATAACTTTGGTGCGGGTATGACAGGCGGTTTTGCTTATGTACTTGACCTTGATAATGACTTCGTAGACTACTACAACCATGAGTTGATTGACCTAAATCGTATCTCTACCGAGTCGATGGAAGATCACAAAGAAAATCTACTGCGTATCCTTGATGAACATATCAAAGAAACAGGTAGTGCTTGGGCATATAAAATCCGTAATGAATTCGACTTCTATAGTCGTAAGTTCTGGCTTGTAAAACCAAAAGCTGCTAATTTGCAAACGCTTTTGAAAACAACCCAAGCTGATCCACAATAATTCCACGACTGCAAAGACATAGGCAGGTGCAGAGATGAGAGACATCGCTGCGCCTACCCACGGAGAGAGACATGGCAGAACGCCTCAATAATGACTTTCAATTTCTGGATGTACCACGTCAAGATCCAGAGAAAAAAGATATTACTGTCCGCAAAGCAGAGTTTGTGGAAATTTATAAACCTTTTACAGCGGAAGTGGCTGCAAACCAGACCCATCGCTGTTTAGGGTGTGGTAACCCATATTGTGAATGGAAATGTCCTGTACATAACTACATTCCAAACTGGTTAAAACTGATTGCTGAAGGTCAAATTTTCCAAGCAGCTGAACTTTGCCACCAGACCAATACATTGCCAGAAGTTTGTGGTCGTGTATGTCCACAAGACCGTTTATGCGAAGGTGCTTGTACTCTAAATGACGGCTTTGGTGCAGTAACGATTGGTAATGCTGAAAAATATATCAACGATACTGCCTTTGCTTTAGGCTGGCGCCCAGATATGTCTGGCGTTAAATGGACGAATAAAAAAGTTGCAATTATTGGTGCAGGTCCAGCAGGCTTAGGTTGTGCAGATATTCTTGCGCGCGGTGGTGTAAAACCGGTTGTATTCGATAAACGTCCTGAAATTGGTGGTTTACTAACATTCGGTATTCCAGAATTTAAAATGGAAAAAGATGTGATGAAACGTCGTCGTGAAATCTTCACGGGGATGGGCATTGAGTTCCGTTTGAATACTGAAATTGGTGTCGATGTAACGATCGAACAGTTGCTTGCTGAATATGATGCAGTATTCATGGGTATGGGAACATACACTTATATGAAAGGTGGTTTCCCTGGTGAAGATCTTGATGGTGTGTACGATGCACTAGATTTCTTAATTGCGAATGTAAATCGTTGCCAAGGCTGGGAAAAAGATCCAAGCGAATACATCAGTGTAGATGGCAAAAAGGTGATTGTTCTGGGTGGTGGTGATACTGCGATGGACTGTAACCGTACTTCATTACGCCAAGGTGCACATGATGTGACATGTGCTTACCGTCGTGACGAAAGCAACATGCCGGGTTCTGCGCGCGAAGTGAAAAATGCCTATGAAGAAGGTGTGAAATTCCTATTCAATCGTCAACCAATTGAAATTGTTGGCGAAAATGGCAAGGTGACAGGTGTAAAAGTCGTGACTACACAGATGGGTGAGCCTGATAGCCGTGGTCGTCGTAGCCCGGAGCCAATTCCTGGTTCTGAAGAAGTTTTACCGGCTGATGCAGTATTGCTTGCTTTCGGTTTCCGTCCAAGCCCTGCGGATTGGTTTGGTTCTGCGAATGTGAGCTTAGATGGCTCTGGTCGTGTAGTAGCAGCTGAACAGCAAGAGTTCAAGTTCCAGACCTCTAATCCAAAAATCTTCGCTGGCGGAGATATGGTGCGTGGTTCTGACCTTGTTGTGACTGCAATTTGGGAAGGTCGCCAAGCAGCAGAAGGTATTTTAGATTATTTAGGTGTCTAATTCATCTTTTTAGTTTGATTGCGATAAAGCCTGCTCAAGCAGGCTTTATTTTTTTCATCTTATCTTTTTGGTCTTGGAAAATGTTTATTCAACTGATTCCAGAATACTTGTCTTATTATCAAGCAGATTTTCATCCTGCGAAACATGACTATACGAAATTAGTGAATTATTGGAACGCACGTATGGCAGATGAGTATCGTATGGTCAGTTTTCAAGAAGAAAAAATTTCAAAATTATATAGTTAATTCATTTTTTACAAACATAAATGTCGTGCTTAACAAGGCATTACTCAAGGCCATTGAGTAATGTCTTTTTTTATTTAAATACGTATAAAGTAACTTTAATAAATGTTACACAGAGAACAAAAAATCACATTACAATGAAATATTGAAAAATATAAAGAAAAACCTGAGGATAAATTTTTATGAAAGTGATCAAACAAACTGCGCTCGCAACTGTATTGGCAAGCACCTTATTGTTCACAGGCTGTGGCTATAACACCTTGCAGGTGAAAGATGAGGCAGTGAATGCTTCCTGGTCTGAAGTACAAAACCAGTATCAACGTCGTGCTGACCTTGTGCCTAATCTTGTCAATGTAGTGAAAGGCTATGCCAAACATGAAGAGCAAGTCCTCACAGAGGTGACGCAAGCTCGTTCGAATGTTGCGGGTTTAAAAGTAGATAAAGAAGTTTTAGAAGACCCAGCGCTATTTGAAAAATATCAACAAGCACAAAGTCAATTGACAAGTGCATTATCTCGTTTGATTGCTGTTTCTGAAAATTATCCAGATTTAAAAGCCAATGAACAATTCCGTGATTTACAAGCACAATTGGAAGGTACAGAAAATCGAATCGCGGTTGCTCGTAACCGTTATATTACGACAGTGCAAGATTACAATTCATATGTGCGTCAGTTCCCACAAGCAATGACAGCAAAAGTCATTGGTATGAAAACCAAAGAGAACTTTAAAGCAGAGCAATCTGCACAACAAGCGCCAACAGTTTCATTTAATTAAGATTTGAAATTGTTCTTGATGGGTTTGGAGTTGCCATATGTTGGAAGAAATTAGACAAAAACTTAAGCAGCTTTCGGCTGTTCTCATGATTGTTTTTGTAACACTATTTTTTCAACATACAGTTTGGGCTGAGGTTGCGACTGCAACAGATGAAACTGATTTAGTTGTTGCGGGTAAAATGATTCAGCAGCCACAACAAAATCAATCACAACCAAACACTACAGCACGACAAGCACCTATTTTACCGCAAGTTACCAATGATATGGCTGAGGGTGAATCCATACGGGATCTGCCGACATTAAATCAGCCTATCATAGATCAAGCCAAAATATTAAGTGATGTGGAAATACAGCAACTCAATCAAAAAATACTGACATTGTATCAGCAGGGTAAAGCCCAGATTGGGGTGATTATTGTACCAACCACTGGACAGGAGGCTATTTTTGATTTTGCTTTACGTACAGGTGAAAAATGGCAACTAGGTTCTGCTAAACGTGATAATGGCTTGTTGATGGCAATTGCAGTCAATGATCGCAAAATTCAGATTCTAACAGGCTATGGTCTCGAAGGTGTTTTACCTGATGTGGTACTGAGCCGTATTATTCGAAACCAGATCACACCTGCATTTAAACAAGGACAATATGCACAAGGGATTTCGGCTGGGTTGGATGAAATTAGCCGTATTGTAAATCTTGATCCAGAGATCGCTCAACAATCTGCTCAAGAGCTCAAAGAGCGACATGAGCAGGCAATTCAAGCACAACAAGCCAAAGATAATACGCTTACGATGGCGCTATTTATTTTAATTGCGGGTGTCATAGGATCGTTCATTGTGGGTAAACGATTAAGTGCATCTACTGCGGCTGTGGCAGCAATGGTTGCGGGACTGGTCAATGGTGCTGGTCTGGTGATGAGTCTATTGCTTGGTGTGGGAATTTTCTTTCTATTGATTACTTCATTGGCCCAGCTTATTTTTCAAGCCTTTTTGTCAGGTGGTGGACGAGGGGGCAGAGGTGGAGGCTTTGGTGGCGGCAGTGGAGGTGGTTATAGTGGTGGTGGCGGCAGTTTTGGTGGGGGAGGAGCATCGGGCTCATGGTAACAAAGACAGATACAACACAGATTATCACCCAGCCTAAACTGGATGAGCATGTTCAACCAAGTTTAAAACGCTGGTTTAAACACTTCCTTTATATATCTTCCACGCATCGTTATTTCAATAAGCAAGATAGAATGCACATAGCCAACGCTGTGCAACAGGCTGAAAAAGGGCATGTCGGCGAAATTCAGGTAGTGATAGAGGGACATATTCCTTGTTCACAGGCCTATCACCAGAATACACGATTACGTGCTCAGCAGCTGTTTGCTGAACTAGGGGTATGGGATACTGAATTGAATAGTGGAGTTTTGCTTTATTTGAACCTTTGTGAGCGCAAAGTTGAGATTGTGATTGACCGCGGTTTAAAAAATGCAACACAAACTGAGACGTGGAATACAATTTGCCAAAATATCGCTGTTACCTTGGCTCAAAAAGAATATTTGCGAGCTGTGACTGAGGGGGTGGATGAAATTGGTCAAGTACTGGATCAATACTATGTAAAAACTGATTTGTATGAAGAAAATGAACTGCCGAATGAACCCATTATATTGAAGTAGATATAAACTATTGATTTTATTTTTTAAATTTTTTAAAAAAATAATATTCTGTATTTTTAATTGTATTAGAGAATATTCTCTTTATTCCGATAGACGATTAGCAAAATTTCTATCTTTATA
>OFDC01001610.1_pt1 | contig 11637 bp, 11 predicted proteins | sample 1520941 | NCBI WGS metagenome assembly OFDC01 (sample SAMEA94258168, study PRJEB24077) | hot springs metagenome | biome: Aquatic biome; feature: Water | place: India | collected 2012-12-06 | depth 5 m | reverse complement strand
GGCGGGCATCGACGCGATGCCCGCCCCGTCCCGTCCAGCGAGCGGCCGTCCGTGGAGTCAGGCTGCGAAGGACGCCTTGCGGAACTCGCGCGGCGACAACCCGTAGGTCGCCCGGAAGAGCCGGGAGAAGTGCGCGGCGTCCGGAAAGCCCCAGCGGCAACCGATCTGGGCGATGGACAGGTGCTCGCAGGTGCGGTCCACGAGGTCGCGTCGGCAGCGCTCGAGTCGACGCGTCCGGATCAGGGTCGAGACCGACATGCCCTCGGTGGCGAAGACCTTCTGCAGGTAGCGCACGGAGACGAAGTGAGCGTCGGCGACTGCCTTCGACGTGAGTGCGGGGTCGGGGAGTCGCTCGTCGACGAAGGTGCGCACCCTGGTGACCAGGGTGCGGTACGACGCCGGCGAGTCGGGGTCGAGGGGGCGGTCGAGCTGCTGCGCGAAGGCCGCGGTCACCAGGTCCACGACGGCGTCGCCGAGGTGGGTGGCGATCACGGGTCGGCTGGCGTTCAGTTCTGCGCCGATGCCCTTCATCAGTGGCGCGATGAGTGCACCGAGGCCGTTGTCGCCGGCGAGGCGGACAGCCGTCATTGCCGCCATCTGTTGGGCCGGCAGACGTACGAGGGCCCGCGGGAACATCGCGACGGTCATCCGGAAGTCGTCGCTGAAGGTGATCCGGTACGGCCGGGACGTGTCGTAGATCGCCAGGTCGCCGGGACGAAGGCTGGCCCGGCGGTCGTCCTGCTCGATGAGGGACGTCCCGCTCACCTGCAGCCCGAACTTGTAGAGCTCCGGGTCGTCGGACCGGATCAGGCGCGGGGTCCTCTCGACCAGGGCGTGGGAGGCCGACACCTCGGCGAGCATGACGGAGCCGAGCATGGCCGAGTCGACTTCGCCGCTGAAGCCCGTGACGTCGTCGGCGCGTCGTGCGCGCAGGGGCACGAAGGTGTGGCAGATCTGGACCTCCCACGCCTCGAAGCCGTGCTCGCCCCGGCCTTCCCGGATCGTCGCCGCCGTCATGTGGCACCCCTTTGTCGGTGACTCTCGTCACACCGTACCCACCGAATGTTCGGTCGGTCAAGTTGTGTGCGGCGTCGGACAAGTCTGGACGGCCGGGCAGGGGCAGGCTGGCCGGACACTGCGACCGACAGCCAGAATGAGTGGTGACCCATGGATGACCTCCGCCCCCGACCGGACGAGCTCGAGCCGATCGAGACGGCATCGATCGACGAGCTGAGGTGCCTGCAGCTCGACCGGCTGCGCACCTCGGTGCAGCACGCCTACGACAACGTCCCGCACTACCGCAGCTCGTTCGACGCGGCCGGGGTCCATCCCGATGACGTGAAGTCCCTGGACGACCTGGCCAAGCTCCCGTTCACCGCGAAGTCGGACCTGCGCGACAACTATCCTTTCGGGATGTTCGCGGTCCCGCGCGAGGCGGTCAGCCGCATCCACGCCTCCTCCGGGACGACGGGACGCCCGACGGTCGTGGGCTACACCCGCGACGACCTGGAGACCTGGGCGACGGTGATGGCGCGCAGCATCCGCGCGGCAGGCGGTCGGCGGGGGCACGTCCTGCACAACGCGTACGGATACGGACTCTTCACCGGCGGCCTCGGTGCACACGCCGGCGCCGAACGGCTCGGCTGCACGGTGGTCCCAGTCTCGGGCGGCATGACCGAACGGCAGGTGCAGCTGATCCAGGACTTCCGTCCGGACATCATCATGGTCACGCCGTCGTACATGCTCTCCGTCATCGACGAGATGGAGCGTCAGGGGATCGATCCGCGCTCGACGTCGCTCCGTGTCGGCATCTTCGGCGCGGAGCCGTGGACCAACGACATGCGCCGTGAGATGGAGGAACGCCTCGACATGCACGCGGTGGACATCTACGGGCTGTCCGAGATCATCGGGCCAGGTGTCGCCAGTGAGTGTGTCGAGACGAAGGACGGGCTGACGGTCTGGGAGGACCACTTCTTCCCCGAGATCATCGATCCCGTCACGCTGGAGCCGGTCGATGACGGCGAGGAGGGCGAGCTCGTCCTCACGTCGCTGACCAAGCAGGCGATGCCGATCATCCGCTACCGCACGCGCGACCTGACGCGACTGCTGCCCGGCACGGCCCGGACCATGAGGCGGATCGAGAAGATCACCGGGCGTACGGACGACATGATCATCCTGCGCGGCGTCAACCTCTTCCCGACCCAGATCGAAGAGCTGATCCTCCAGGTCCGTGAGCTCTCGCCCCACTTCCAGTGCGTGCTCTCCAGGTCGGGAAACCTCGACGAGCTGACCGTGCTGGTCGAGCGCCGCGAGGGAGTGGAGGGGGTGGGCGCGGCGTCCGGTGCCGAGCTCAAGCGGATGGTAAAGAACAGGATCGGCGTCACGGTCGGCGTGGACGTTGTCGCCCCCGGCGGCATCGAGCGCTCGGTCGGGAAGATGCGCCGCATCGTGGACAACCGGCCCCAGCGCTGACCGCACCACCTCCCACGGCCTCGGCGGACCCCGGTCCGCCGAGGCCGTGGTGCGTTCCGGCCGGGACCGTGCGAATGAGTCCGCCGGGGCGTGCGTGCGAGGGCAAGTGCTGTTCGTCCGAGGCCAAGTCCGGGCGTGACCCCCGACACAGACTGGCGGAGACACGACGCCGAGCACAGCAAGGACAAATCATGGAAGACCACTTCACGGAGTCGATGACCGAGTACGTCATCGTCGGCGCAGGCTCAGCCGGCAGCGCACTCGCCCGGCGTCTCCTCGACGCGGGGCGCACCGTTCACGTCATCGAGGCCGGACCCGTCGACACCGCTGACGAGATCCACTCACCCCAGGGATGGCCCCTCCTGCTCGGGAGCGAGCAGGACTGGGCGGTGATGACCGTCCCGCAGGAGCATGCCGACGACCGGCAGCTGTTCTGGCCCCGCGGGAAGGTCCTCGGCGGCAGCAGCTCCCTGAACGGCATGATCTACATGCGTGGGCACCGCTCGGACTACGACGGCTGGGCGGCACAGGGGTGCGAGGGATGGGCCTGGGACGACGTCCGCCCGCTGTTCCTCCGCTCGGAGGACCACCTCGCAGGGGCGGGTGAGCACCACGCGACCGGCGGTCCGCTCCCGGTCAGCCCGATCGCCAGTCCGCACCCGACCGCGCAGGCCTTCGTCGAGGCTGGTGTGGCGGCTGGCCACAAGCGCAACGACGACTTCAAAGGTGACGACATGCGGGGGATCGGTTTCAACGAGATGACCGTGCGCGATGGTCGCCGGATGAGCGCCTGGCAGAGCTTCGTCGCGCCGGTGCTCGAAAACGACAGCCTTCGGGTCACCACGGACGCCCTCGTCGACCGCATCGTGGTGAAGGAGGGGCGTGCGGCCGGCGTCGAGTACGTCCGCGACGGCGTCCGCCACGTGGCGCGTGCGGAGACGGAGGTGATCGTGTCGGCGGGGACGATCGGATCGCCCGCAATCCTGCTGCGCAGCGGCATCGGACCGTCGAGCCACCTGGCCGAGGTCGGGATCGACACGATCGTGGACCTGCCCGGCGTCGGTGAGAATCTCCACGACCACCCGCTCATCTCGGTCGTCTACGAGTCCACGAGGCCCCTGCCCCAGGGCGAGAACAACCTGCTGGAGGCGCAGTTCTACGCCGACAGCGAGGGCTGGACGGGCGAGGCCCCGGACCTGCAGCCGCTGTTCCTGCACCTGGTCTATCCCGCCGAGGGCTACGAGATGCCCGAGCACGGCTACACGATCGCGGCGGGCATCGTCGCGCCGCGGTCGCGCGGCACCATCCGTCTCGCCTCGGCCGATCCGACGGTTCAGCCCCTGGTCGACCCGAATATCCTCGCCGACCCGTACGACGTGGAGGCGCTCTGCGACGCCATCGAGATGAGCCGCGAGATCGGTTGCCAGTCCGCGCTGGACGACTGGCGCCTGCGCGAGGTCGCACCCGGACCCGAGGCCACGACGCGAGATGACATCAGGGCTTTCGCACGCCGTTCCGTCGGCACCTACCACCACCAGGTCGGCACCTGCCGGATGGGCGTCGACGAGCTGTCCGTGGTGGACCCGCAGCTGCGCGTGCGAGGTGTCGAGGGACTGCGTGTGGTCGACGCCTCGATCATGCCGGTCGTCCCGTCGTGCAACACCAACGCGCCCGCGATCATGGTCGGGGAGAAGGCTGCCGACCTGATCCTCGGCTGAGGTCGGGACGTCAACCGCGGGAGGTCGGCCCTGGCCGGCCTCCCGCTGGGCGTTCAGCGGGTCCGGATGCCGTCGAGCACGATCGAGCACACCTGATCGGCGAGCTCGGCCGGCTTGGTGTGCCGCTCCGGGCGGTACCACTCACGCACGGAGTTGCTCATCCCGAACAGCAGCCGGGCGGTAGTACGCGCGTCGATGTCGGCCCGCACCGTGCCCTCGGCGATAGCGTCCTCGACGACCCCGGCGACGAACTTGTCGTAGGCGCGGCGCTGGTCGAGCGCCCATCGCTCGGTCTCGGTGTTGCCGTGGACGTTGAGGAGGAGCTTCACGTACGGCAGACGCTCGGCCATGATCTCGAGGTTGCGGCGCACCAAGTGGGTCAACCGGTCAATCGCAGGACCGGTCAGCGCGGCATGGTCCTCCGTGCTGGCCATCAGCGGCTCGAGCGCACGGTCGAGCCCAAGGCGGAGCAGCTGCTCCTTGCTGTCGATGTGGTGGAAGATCGACGACTTCGACAGGCCGGACGCCTCGGAGAGGTGGGCGAAGCTCGTGCCGTCGTACCCGCGCTCGGTGAAGACACGGACGGCGACATCGAGGAGGCGGTCGAGGTTGTAGATGGGTCGGGCCTCGCCGGACGGCAGCGTGCGCCCGCTCCGTGCCACTCGCTCGCTCATTTCCTCATCGTCCCACGATGGGGACCTACGTCATGACTGGAAGCCCCGCCGGACGCCTGGGCAGGTAGGCGCCCGGCGGGAAGCTCAGGTGCTCAGTTGTCGCTGAGCTCGCCGATGAACATCACCCGGCCGGCAGGCAGGGTGTCGGCGTCCTTGGCGACGGCCCCCATCTCGGGCGAGCCCATCGCGGCCTTGAAGGCGGCCTCGTCCTCGAAGTCGAGCTCGGCAACGAGGTAGGGAGCGGTGCCCGGACCTGCGACCTTCGGCTTGGAGAAGGTGGTCGACTGCAGGCCGGGGATGTTGGCGCACAGCGGGACGTGCTTCCCGAAGTACTGCTCGTCGAAGGCAGCCGGGTCGGCAGGGGTCTCGTACTGGACGGTGAGTCGGAACATGGGGCTCTTCCTTCAGCTCTCGGTGGTGGGCCAGGTCTTGGCGACGAGCGTGAGCACGTCGTAGGTCGCGACGGGGGCGTCGTCCTGATTGGTGACGACCGCGTCCCAGCGCACCTCGCCGTAGTCGGCGGAGGTGCGCGGGGTGACCTGCTTGACGGTCAGCGTCACCTGGATCGAGTCCTCGGCCTTCACGGGAGTGAGGAAGCGCAGGTTGTCGACGCCGAAGTTCGCGAGGACGGGACCCGGGTTGGGCTCCACGAAGAGACCAGCCGCCATGGAGACGACGAGATAGCCGTGCGCCACGATCCCGCCGAAGAGCGGGCTCGCGGCCGCAGCCTCGGGGTCGGTGTGGGCGTAGAAGGTGTCGCCAGTGAACTCCGCGAAATGGTCGATATCGGCCAGGCTCACCGTGCGCCGCTCGGAGGTGACGCTGTCGCCGATCCGCAGCTCGGCGAGGCTCTTGCGGAACGGGTGAACGGCATCGTCGTTGCGCTGCGCGCCGGCGGTCCAGCGACCGGTGATGGCAGTGAGCATGTCGGGCGATGCCTGGATTGCGGTCCGCTGCATGTGGTGCAGGACGCCCCGGATGCCTCCGAGCTCCTCGCCGCCGCCGGCGCGGCCGGGGCCACCGTGGACGAGGACGGGAAGCGGGCTGCCGTGACCGGTGGACTCGGCTGCGTCGTCGCGGTCGAGGACCAGGACGCGACCGTGCCACGGGGCCAGGCCCAGCGTGACCTGGCGCGCGATCTCGGGGTCGTGGGTGACGAGGGAAGCCGCGAGGCTTCCCTTGCCGCGGGCCGCGAGCTCGACGGCCTCGGCGGTGGTGCCGTAGGTGAGCACGGTGCTGACCGGTCCGAACGCCTCGACGTCGTGGGGCTCGGTCGCACCGGGCCGGGCGCGGAGCAGGACGGGAGAGAGGAAGGCGCCGGACTCGGCGTCCGCGCCGACCACCTCGACGGAGTCGGGGTCGCCGTACACGACCTCGGCGCTGGCGCGCAGGGCCTCGATCGCCTTGCGGACCTCGTCACGCTGGGCGACGCTCGCCAGGGCGCCCATCCGGACCGACTCCTCGGCGGGGTTGCCGACGACGATCTTGGCGAGCTTGGCACTGATGGCTTCGACGACCGCGTCGGCGATGCCCTCGGGGACAATGGCACGGCGGATGGCGGTGCACTTCTGGCCCGCCTTGACCGTCATCTCGGCTACGACACCCTTGACGAAGAGATCGAACTCAGGGGCATCGGTAGTGACATCGGCGCCGAGGATCGAGCAGTTCAGCGAGTCCGCCTCGACACCGAGGTGAACGCCACGGCGCAGAACGGAGGGGTGGTTGCGCAGGATCTCGGCGGTGTGCGCCGAGCCGGTGAAGGCGACGGAGTCCTGCTCGCCGAGCTCGTCGAGCAGCGTCCCGGCGCTGCCGCTGACGAGCTGGAGGGTGCCCTCCGGCAGGATGCCGGACTCGACGATGCGGCGAACGACGGCCTCGGTGAGGTAGGCGGTCTGGCTGGCCGGCTTCACGATGCTCGGCAGTCCGGCCAGGAAGGCCGGTGCGAGCTTCTCGAGCATCCCCCACACGGGGAAGTTGAAGGCGTTGATCTGGACGGCGACGCCGGTTCGCGAGGTGTAGACGTGCTGTCCGACGAAGGTGCCGCCCTTGCTCAGCTGCTCCAGGTTGCCGTCGAGCACGACCGTGTCGTTGGGCAGCTCCCGCGAGCCCTTGCTGGCGTAGGAGAACATCGTCCCGATGCCGCCGTCGATGTCGACCATCGAGTCCCGCCGGGTTGCGCCCGTGCGGGCCGACAGGGCGTAGAACTCGTCCTTGAACTGGCCCAGGTGCTTCGCGAGGGCCTTGAGCAGGCCGGCGCGCTCGTGGAAGGTCAGCTCGCGCAGGGCCGGTCCGCCCACCTGATGGGCGTGGGCCACCATCGCGGCGAAGTCGAGCCCGCGGCTGGAGATCCGGGTGACCTCCTCGCCGGTGACGGCGTCGCGGACGGACTCGCCCTCGTCCGGTGCGGCGTACCAACTACCCGCCACATAGCTCTCGAGCAGTGCACTCACGTGAGGCCCCTTTCGACGTGTCGGCACGCGCCGCCTTCAGGCGTCAAACGACCGAACATTCGGTTTGTCATTCGGATGATCACGTGTAACCTACAGACCGATCATTCGGTTTGTCGACCCGTCCTTGGAGGCGCCATGACATCGGCAGTTGCTGGACCCGAGCTTCCCGAGCTCTCCGAGCTGGAAAGCCACTTCGCCGCCACGATCGAGCACGCGGACCGGATCGAGCCCCGGGACTGGATGCCCGACGGCTACCGCAGGACGGTGGTGCGCCAGGTGGCCCAGCACGCGCACTCCGAGATCATCGGCATGCAGCCGGAGGGTGCCTGGATCGGACGGGCGCCGTCGCTGCGGCGCAAGGCGATCCTGCTGGCCAAGGTCCAGGACGAGGCCGGGCACGGCCTGTACCTGTACTCCGCAGCGGAGACGCTCGGGGTGAGCCGCGACGAGCTCACCGAGATGCTGATCTCCGGCAAGCAGAAGTACTCCTCGATCTTCAACTACCCGACGCTGTCCTACACCGACGTCGGCACCATCGGCTGGCTCGTCGACGGTGCGGCGATCTGCAATCAGGTCCCGTTGTGCCGGACGTCGTTCGGTCCCTATGGCCGGGCCATGATCCGCATCTGCAAGGAGGAGTCCTTCCACCAGCGTCAGGGCTTCGAGCTGCTGATGACGATGATGCGCGGTACCGAAGAGCAGCGGGCAATGGTGCAGGAGTCGGTCAACCGATTCTGGTGGCCGGCGTTGATGATGTTCGGCCCGCCGGACGAGGACTCCACGAACACCGAGCAGTCCATGGCATGGGGGATCAAGACCCATACCAACGACGAGCTGCGCCAGCGCTTCGTCGACATGTCCGTCCCGCAGGCCAAGGCCCTCGGCGTGACGCTGCCCGACCCGGACCTGGTCTGGAACGAGGAGCGCGGGCAGCACGACTTCGGCCAGCCGGACTGGGACGAGTTCTGGGCCGTGGTCAAGGGCGATGGTCCCTGCAACGCCCAGCGCATCGCCCACCGCAAGCAGGCCTGGGACGAGGGTGCCTGGGTCCGAGAGGCCGCGTCCGCCTTCGCCGCGGCGGCAGACGAGGAGAAGACCGCGTGAGCGACAGCATCCGGGGTGAGTGGCCCCTCTACGAGGTCTTCGTTCGTGGCAAGCGCGGACTGAACCACGTCCACGTCGGATCGCTCCACGCCTCCGACGACCAGCTCGCCCTGCGCCACGCCCGCGACGTCTACACGCGTCGCAACGAGGGCGTCAGCATCTGGGTCGTCCGCTCCACGGACGTCACGGCGTCGAGCCCGGACGAGAAGGACCCGCTGTTCGCTCCGAGCGGCGACAAGGTCTATCGCCACCCCACGTTCTACGACATTCCCGACAACGTTCCGCACATGTGAAGGGAGGCGAACAGCGATGGCCGAAGTGCACACTCATGAAGCAGACGACCACGAGAGCGCCTATGCGGGTCTTCTCGTCAACGACGCCCACTGGGCGTTCGGCACTGACTTCGAGGACCCGCTGGCGGGGGTCGACACCACGGTGCCCAAGGGAATCGAGCCGGCGACGCTCGCGTCGTACTGCCTGATGCTGGGGGACGACGCCCTCGTCCTCTCCCAGCGGCTCGCCGAGTGGTGCAGCCGTGCACCCGACCTCGAGGAGGACATCGCCCTGGCCAACATCGCGCTTGACCTCCTCGGCCAGGCCCGTCTCCTCCTCGCCCGGGCCGCCAAGGCGGACCCCTCGATCGTCCCTGCCCTGCCGGACGGGTCCCCGGTGCCCGATGAGGACCGACTCGCGTTCTTCCGCGACGACCTGCAGTTCCGCAACGTGCGGTTGGCCGAGGTGCCCAACGGCGACTTCGCCCAGACGATCGTGCGTGTCCTGCTCTTCTCCAGCTGGCGCCTCGCGATCTTCGAGCAACTGGTCCGCAGTCGTGACTCCGTGCTGGCCGCGGTCGCAGCCAAGGGGGTGAAGGAGATGGCCTACCACCGCGACTTCGCGGCCCGTTGGTTCCTGACCCTGGCCCGCGGGACCGAGGAGTCCCGCCGTCGCCTCGTCGCCGGTCTCGATCATCTCTGGCCGCTGTGGCCCGAGCTCTTCGAGACCCACCCCCTGGAGCGCGAGGCTGCCGAGGCCGGCGTGGCCGTCGAGCCCTCCGAGGTCTCTGCGCAGGTCGAGGTCGTCCTCGCGCAGGTGCTCGCCGCGAGCGGCATCGACCGTCCCGACCGGGGCGCCCTCGCCGGCATCCAGGGCAAGAAGGGACGCGACGGCCGGCACACCGAGGCCTTCAGTCTCCTGGTGGCCGAGCTGCAGGTCGTCGCACGTGCGCACCCTCGGGGCCAGTGGTGATCGCTGTGCTGCACCGCGAGGAGGTGTTGCAACGGGCGTGGGCCGCCGCCTCCTCCGTGGTCGACCCCGAGCTGCCGATGCTGACCCTGCTCGACCTCGGCGTCCTGCGCGATGTCGAGATCACCGAGGACGGCGCCGTCGTCGCCGCCATCACGCCGACCTACTCGGGATGCCCGGCGATGGCGACCATGAGGGACGACCTGCTGCGCAGCCTTCAGGCCGCGGGGTTCCCCGATGCCCGGGTACGCGTCGCCCTCGAGCCGGCATGGACTACGGACTGGATCACGCCGACCGGAAAGGCCGCTCTGGCCGCCGCCGGGATCTCACCCCCCGGCGCCGCGCCTCGTCGCAGCGGGCCTGTGGCGCTCAGCCTCGCCCCGATCCGACGAGCGATCCGCTGCCCCCAGTGCGCCTCCGACGACGTGGCGCTGACCTCGGAGTTCGGGTCGACCGCCTGCAAGGCGCACTACCGCTGCCTGGCCTGCCTCGAGCCGTTCGACCACGTGAAGGAGATCTGACGTGACCGCCACCCTGACCGCGGACCCGGTTGCCCGGACTGCATTTCATGCCCTGACCGTGACGCGCGTCGACGAGCTGACCGAGGACTCCGCCGCCGTCACCTTCGACGTCCCGACCGAGCTCCGGGACCTCTTCGACTTCGCTGCCGGGCAGGCGCTGACGCTGCGCCGCGTCGTCGACGGGGTCGAGCACCGTCGCTCGTACTCGATCTGCTCGCCGGCCGGCACCGCACCACGCATCGGCGTGCGCGAGATCCCTAACGGACTGTTCTCGAGCTGGCTGGTCCGCGAGGTCCGTCCGGGTGACCGGATCGAGGTCCAGCCCCCGAGCGGCAGCTTCCGAGCCGACCCGGCCGAGGGTGGACGGCACCTGTGCATCGCCGCAGGTTCGGGCATCACGCCGATGCTCTCGATCGCCTCGACGGTGCTCAGCCACCCCCAGGCTCACGTGACGCTCCTCTACGGCAACCGAACCACGAACTCGGTGATGTTCGCCGAGGAGCTGGCTGACCTGAAGGATGCGCACCACCACCAGCTCGACCTGGTCCACGTGCTGTCGCGCGAGCCGCGCGACGTGGAGCTGTTCACGGGGCGGCTCGACGCCGCTCGCCTCCGAGACCTGCTGTCGCTCTTGGTGCCCGCAGGCGACATGGACCACGTGTGGCTGTGCGGTCCGTTCGGCATGCTGACCGAGGCCCGCGAGGTGCTCGCCGAGATCGGCGTGCCGAGCGAGCGGGTGCACTTCGAGCTCTTCTACGTCGACGAGCCGCCGCCGGAGCTGCGTCACGCCGACCGCGTCATCGACGGAGTCACCTCTGAGGTCACCGTCGTCCTCGACGGCCGGTCGACCACCACCGCGATGGAGCGCGACAAGACGATTCTCGACTCCGCGCAGGAGAGCAGGAGCGACCTGCCGTTCGCCTGCAAGGGAGGCGTCTGCGGTACCTGCCGCGCCAAGGTCTGCGACGGCGAGGTGGACATGGTCCGCAACTACGCACTCGAGCCCAACGAGGTCGCGCAGAACTTCATCCTCACCTGCCAGACCTTCCCCGTGAGCGACGCGGTCACCGTCGACTTCGACGCCTGACCGCTTCCTGGCACTCGCGCCGGCAGCCGACCGAACTAGGAGATCCCATGCCTGAAGCCTTCATTCTCGACGGTGTGCGCACGCCGATCGGACGGTACGGCGGCGCCCTCGCGCAGACCCGTCCCGACGACCTCGCTGCACTCGTGGTGCGGACTGCCGTCGAGCGCAGCGGCATCGTCCCGGCGGACATCGAGGAGGTCGTGTTCGGCGCCGCCAACCAGGCCGGCGAGGACAATCGCAACGTCGCACGGATGGCCACCCTGCTCGCCGGACTGCCGGACACGATCCCCGGCTTCACTGTCAACCGGCTCTGTGCCTCGGGGCTCACCGCGATCTCCACGGCCCGCCAGATGATCGCCGCCGGCGACG
>OFDC01001609.1_pt1 | contig 11639 bp, 8 predicted proteins | sample 1520941 | NCBI WGS metagenome assembly OFDC01 (sample SAMEA94258168, study PRJEB24077) | hot springs metagenome | biome: Aquatic biome; feature: Water | place: India | collected 2012-12-06 | depth 5 m | reverse complement strand
TGGCGCTTGATCCGCGCCTCGCGAGCCTCCAGCCGGCGCAGCACGGCGCGGTCGGCGGCGCGGGCGCGGACGACGGCGACGCGCGCGCTGTTGGTGCGGGTGACCAGGCCGGCCACCTGCGCCTCCACCGTCTCGGCGTCGTCGACCAGGCGGGTAATGGCGGCGACGTTCTCGTCGGCCTCCTTCTTCGCGCCCGCGACGTTGTCGACGGCGTCCTTCACCGCATCCCGGCGCTTGTCCAGCACGTCCTCGGCGGCGACCAGCGCGTCCAGCGACTGCTGCTGCCGTCCGGTGATGATCGTGTGGGACGCCTGGCTGGCCAGGATGTCCTCGATCGTGTCGCCCTCGGCGTAGGACTTCAGCAGGGCGAGGTCGGCGTCGCCGCCCGTCGCGACCCGGATGGCGGTGTCGCGACCCTCCTGGCGCTGGTCGGCAACCTCGATCTGGGCCTGCTCGAGCTCCTCCTTGGCCACGGCCAGCGCCTCGCGGGCGGTGACCAGCTTCGCTGCCAGCGCCTCGGCGCGGGTGCGGGCGTTGGCCAGGTCGGTGCGCACCTCGCTGAGCCTGCTCCGCGCAGCCGTGAGCTTGCCCTGGGCGACCCTCAGCTTGCCGCTGAACTCGGAGACCTTGGCGCTGGCCTCCTGGATCTCGCCCCTGACGCCCGCGATCTGGCCGCGAACCTCGCCCTGCTTGTCCTTGAGGTCGTCGCGATCATCAGCCTGGGCCAGGGGTACGGCGAGGCCGGCCACCGCGACGATCACGGCGACGGCGGTCACGAGCCACTGGGGATGGGCCCACACGGGCAGCCGATCGAGGGCACGGCGCAGCCTGCGGGCGCTGGGGAAGAAGCGCACGGTGAAACCTTCAGCGTTCGGGGAAGTGAACTCCTCGACCGTAACCGCCGCCGGTCAGACTTTGACGTATTTGCGGGTCAGCAGGAGTGTCGGGATCAGCGTGAGCGCCGGCCCGAGCAGGAGGATCCCCGGCGGGAACACGCCGTAGATCGCCTCGCCGTAGTCGCTCCAGCCCACCCAGGGCAGGAAGGTGACTCTCTCGGCCATGCCCTGCTCGACGCCCCAGAGCTGGAAGGCGGCGAGCGCTCCCGCACTCAGCGCGACGCCGATGATCGCCGTGACCAGCGCCTCGAGGAGGAACGGCAGGGCGATGTAGAGGGTCGAGGCCCCCACCAGCCTCATGATCTGGATCTCCCGCCGTCGCGCGAGGGCGGCGAGGCGGATCGTGTTGGCGACCTGGAGCAGAGCCGCGAAGAGCAGGAAGCCCGCACCGATCCACGAGCCGTACTTGAGGATCTCCATGATGCCGAAGATCTGCTTCAGGGCGTCGCGCTGGTCGGCGACCCCGGAGACGCCGTCGAGACCGACGAGCGCGCTGATGATGCCGTCGGCCTCGTCCGGGGACTTCAGCGTCACCCAGTAGCCCGCGGGCCACGACTCGGGGGTGACGACGGGCTCATCGCCCTCGAAGACCGCCTGGCTTCCGTTGTCGTCCCGCTTCGCCTTCGCGTAGGCGCGGTCGTAGCCCTCCTGCTTGGTCGCGAACCGGAAGGAGTCGACCTCGCTGCTCGCCTCGAGCTCCTGCTCGACCCGCGCCTGCTGGGCCTCGGTCACCTCGCCGCTGGAGCAGTTCTCCTTGCCCTGGCGCAGGGAGGGGTCGTCCTCGGTGCAGAGGTTGACGAGGATCTGGAGCTCGTTGCCGAGCTCGTCGACCGCGACCTTCGCCTCGCGCTGGATGAGGATGCCGATGCCGGCGAGGGTGAGGGAGACGAAGAGGGTCAGGATGACCGCGAGGTGCATGGACAGGTTGCGCCGCAGGCCGGTGCGGAGCTCGGAGAAGACATAGCGCAGCTGCATCGCTCAGCCCTCCTGGTCGTCGAGCCGGTTGTCGGACTGGTCGCCGAGGTGCTGGAAGCCGTAGCTGCCGGCGGCCTCGTCGCGCTTGACCTTGCCGTGCTCGAGCTCGATGACCCGCCGGGTGAACTGGTCGACGATGCCGTGGTCGTGGGTGGCCATCACGACCGTCGTACCGGTGCCGTTGATGTCGGCGAGCAGGTTCATGATGCCGACGGAGGTCTGGGGGTCGAGGTTGCCGGTGGGCTCGTCGGCGATGAGGATCATCGGCCGGTTGACGTAGGCGCGGGCGACGGCGACGCGCTGCTGCTCACCGCCCGACAGCTCGTCGGGCATGCGGTCGGCCTTGTCCTTGAGGCCGACCAGCTCGAGCGTCTCGGGGACGAGCCTCTTGATGTCGCGCTGCGAGCGTCCGATCACCTGCTGGGCGAAGGCGACGTTCTCGGCGACCGTCTTGTTGGGGAGCAGCCGGAAGTCCTGGAAGACGGTGCCGATCTGGCGGCGCAGCCGGGGCACCTTCCACCCGGCCATGCGGTTGATCTCCTTGCCGGCGACGTACACACGACCCGACGTGGGGCGCAGCTCGCGGAGGACCAGCCTCAGGGCGGTCGACTTGCCGGAGCCGGACGTGCCGACGAGGTAGACGAACTCTCCCTTGTCGATGTCGAGGGTGACCTGGTCGAGCGCGGGCTTGCCCGGCCCGGCATAGCGTTTGGTGACCTTTTCGAAGCGAATCACTGGCCCGACGGTACGCGACGGGTCTGCGCCCGCTGCGGACGCCCGTGCTCGGTGCGTCGGGCTCAGGCGCGTCCTCTAGGGTGACGGACGTGTCGACGGTCCTGCGTGCGCTGACGCTCTCCGCGCTGCTCACGCTGGTCCCGGTCGGCATCGGTGTCGCGCTGACGGACGACAGCACGCCGACCCGCGAGGTGGCCCCCTACGAGGGCACCGATCTCGTCGACTTCGACACGAGGGCCGCGGTGGTGCAGCGGGCGCCGTTCTGCGACCTGCTGCCCGACGAGGCCGTCACGGAGGCGCTCGGCGCCGATGCCAAGCCGACGGCCTACGCCAACGGCGAGGAGTCCGAGGTCCTGCCCGGCGGCGACGTGTCGCACGAGTACGGCTGTGTCTTCTCCGCCGGCGAGGAGTCCGCCGGCGATGCCCGCGCCTGGGTCTTCGCGCCGCCGGTCACCACCGCCCGGGCCGAGGAGCTGGTCGCGGCCACGCCGGCCAAGGGGTGTCGACCGGCGGGCTCCGCCCCCTCCTACGGCACGCCCTCGGTCGCCCTCGTCTGCGCCTCCGGCGACCTGCGCACGGCGTCCTTCCGCGGACTCTTCGGCGACGCCTGGCTCAGCTGCAGCCTCACCCTGCCCGCAGGCGCGGCCGGCGACGACCTGCTGACCCGCGCGGGTCGCTGGTGCGTCGCCGTGGCCGAGGCCAGTTCTGTCCCTTCGGAGTGAGAACCCGGGACCCTGTCCCGGTCAGGGGCTGATCATCGCCGCCGATCAGAATCCACATGCTGCGAATGCTCCGCATCGGTCTGCTCGGCCTCCTCGGCGTCGTGCTCGGGGTCGCCGGCCTCGTCCTGCCCGTCACGTCCGCCGCCGCCGCCCCGGTGGCCACGGCCGCCGCTGAGGAGCCGGGCACGGACCCCGACGCCCTCGACCCGCACGAGGACCCCGCCCTGGTCGTCGCGGACGACGGCACGCTCTTCGCCCGCGACAGGTGGACCGCACCGGCTCAGGCTCCGGCGCAGGAGACGACGTTCGCGTCGACCGCGGCCCTGGCGTCGTACAGCCCGGCGGAGGCGTTCACGCTGCACAGCGCACCGGGTGCGGCCCGGACGATCTACCTCGACTTCGACGGCGGCAGCCTGCTGTCCACCAACTCGTGGCTCTCCAACGGTCTGACGACCTTGCTCTACCCGGGGTGGTCGACCGACGCGTCGGCGTCCTTCTCCGACGCCGAGCGGGCGGTGGTCATCGAGGTGTGGTCCCGGATGGCCGAGGACTTCGCGCCCTTCGCGATCGACGTCACCACGCAGGAGCCACCGGCCACCGACCTGTGGCGCGCCTCCTCGAGCGACGCCCGCTACGGCACCCGCGTCGCCTTCACCTCCGGCACCGGTGTGCAGAACGCCCTCTGTGGCGGCTCGTGCGGCGGGGTGGCGTGGATCGGGACCTTCGACTCGGTGACCAACGGCGAGGTCCGCAGCCCTGCCTGGGTGTTCCCCGGCTCGCTGGGCAACCGGGCCAAGAACCTCGCCGACGCCGGCAGCCACGAGGCCGGCCACAACCTCGGCCTCGGGCACGACGGCACCACGTCCAGCGCCTACTACGGCGGCACATCGCTGTGGGGCCCGCTCATGGGCGGCCCCTACTCCGCGGGCATCACCCAGTGGTCGCGCGGCTCCTACGCCGGCGCCAACAACTCCGAGGACGACCTCGCGGTGGCGGCCAGCAACGGCGCGCCGCTGCGCGCCGACGAGGCGGGCTCGTCGGTCGCGACCGCCCTCCCCCTCCCCTCCCTCCCCGGCGGCCAGGGCGTCATCACCAGCCAGGCCGACGAGGACTGGCTGACCGTGATCGGCTGCTCGGGCACGGTGACCGCGCAGGCGAGTCCCGTCTCCATCGGCGCGAACCTCGACATCGGCCTGGAGGTCCGCAACGCCGCCGGCACCGTGCTCGCCTCCGCCGCACCGCAGACCAGCCGCGCGACCTCCGGGGTCACCGGCCTGGGCGCGAGCATCTCGCTGCCGCTGAGCGGCGGACCCTTCCACATCGCCGTCTCCGGCGTCGGCTCCGGCAGCGGCGGCCTCGCCGGCTGGACCTCCGGCGGGTACGACGACTACGCCAGCCTGGGCGCCTACCAGCTCACGGTCACCGGCTGCACCAACAAGGAGCCGGTCGTCGAGCCGCCTCCGGCCGACCCGACTCCCACCCCGACACCCACGCCGACGCCGGAGGTCGAGCCGCAGGTCGAGCCGCAGGTCGAGCAGCCGCCCGTCGTACCGACGGCCACTCGTCCCAGCGCCCCCGCCCGTCCCCTGGCCTCCGCGGGCGCCTACGGCGGCACCCGCACCCTGGTCGCGCGGTGGAGCGCGCCGACGTCGACCGGAGGTGCCACGATCAACGGCTACGTCGTCGTCGCGTACCGATTCAGCTCGACCGGCCGAGTGGTCTCGATCGTGACGTCACGCGTGCAGGGCTCCACGGTGCGCCGGCTCGAGATGGCACTGCCCTACGGTCGGTGGGCAGTGCGGGTGAAGGCTCGCAACCGCCTCGGCTGGAGCGCGACGAGCCCCCTCTCGGCCCGCGTGACCCCCCGCTGAACGCTCCGCCCCTCTTTATCCACCCAAGTCGATAGAGTTCAATGTCTTTGTGTGGCGTGAGGCGGACGGTGGTGGGCAGCGCTTCGCCCTCCCCCGGTGGGCGTGGCGGACCGGTGGAGTGGCGACGGCTGTCGTCCTGTTCGTGACCGGTGAGGTCGTCGGAGCGGTCGGGGCGGGGGTGGCCTTCTCTGTCGCCGAGGTGGTCTTCGACGCGGCCGAGCTCGAGCGAGACTAGCCGGCCCGCCGCGACATCGTCGTACCTGGCGTTCCTGCTCGGTTTCCGCTGTGCGGAGAGCAATTGCGCCAGGTGCGTCGAGCTGGCGGTTCGTTCGCAGCTGCGCTGACGGGCTAGTTGTCCTGCGCCTTCTCGGCACCGCGGCGCCAGCGGATCCCCGCCTCGAGGAAGCCGTCGATGTCACCGTCGAAGACGGCCTGCGGGTTGCCGACCTCGTAGCCGGTACGCAGGTCCTTCACGATCTGGTACGGGTTGAGCACGTAGTTGCGCATCTGGTCGCCCCAGCTCGCCTGCACGTCGCCCTTGAGGTCCTTCTTGAGCGCGGCTTCCTCGGCCTTCTTCAGCGCGAGCAGCTTGGCCTTGAGGACGACCATCGCGGACGCCTTGTTCTGCAGCTGCGACTTCTCGTTCTGGCAGGAGACCACCAGGCCGGTCGGGAGGTGGGTCAGCCGGACCGCGGAGTCGGTGGTGTTGACCGACTGTCCGCCCGGGCCGCCGGAGCGGAAGACGTCGACGCGCAGGTCGTTCTCGTCGACGTCGATCTCGTCGGTCTGCTCCAGCACGGGGATGACCTCGACCGCGGCGAAGGAGGTCTGGCGGCGGCCCTGGTTGTCGAAGGGGCTGATCCGCACGAGGCGGTGGGTGCCGGAGTCGACCGACAGCGTGCCGTAGGCGTACGGCGCGTGGATCGCGAACTCGGCCGACTTGATGCCGGCCTCCTCCGCGTAGGAGACGTCGAAGACCTCGACGGGGTAGTTGTTGCGCTCGGCCCAGCGGGTGTACATCCGCATCAGCGTCTCGGCGAAGTCCGCGGCGTCGACACCGCCCGCGCCGGCTCGGATGGACACGATGGCCTCGCGCTCGTCGTACTCGCCGGAGAGCAGGGTGCGGACCTCGAGGCCCTCGACGGCCTTCTTGACCCGGGCGAGCTCGGCGTCGGCCTCGTCGGAGACGTCGGCGTCCGACTCCTCGGCGGCGAGCTCGGCGAGCACCGCGAGGTCGTCGATGCGCTGCTGGAGCTCCTTGAACCGGTCGACCTGGCCCTGCAGGCCGGACAGCCGCCCGGTCACCCGGGTCGCGTTGGCCTGGTCGTCCCAGAGGTCCGGCGCCGCGACCTGCTCGCCGAGGTCGGCGATCTCCCGCTCCATCCCGGGCAGGTCGAGGACCTGCTCGATGGTGTGCATCGTCGCGTTCAGCTGCTTGATCTCGGCGTCGTAATCGGGTCCAGCCACGATGACAAGGCTACGGGCTCCGTCCACCGGCGGGCACATCGCGGCCCGCCGGTGGCACGGAGTCGGCTAGCGACGTACCTGGACCGCGGAGGTGTTGCGCGTGGCCGTGGTGTAGCCGGGTCGCGTGTAGGTCACCTTCACCGCGATCCGGTCACCCGCCCATCGGCGCAGGACGCGCAGGCTGGGACCGCTCACACCGATGCGGCGGCCGTCGACGTACCAGGCGTAGGACAGCTTCGCCGGGGTCGGGCTGACGTTCCCCGGCTGTACGACGAGCACGCCGCCCGACCGCGGCGTGCCGGTCAGCCGCGGACCGGTCCGGATCGCGAACGCGGCTCGCACCACCGCCGCCGTCGCGGCCGACGTCCTGGTCGCGGGCAGGGAGCCGTCGGCGCCGACGGTCACCCGCAGGCTGATCCGACGACCGACCAGGGTCGGGCCGACCTTCAGCTTCGACGTCGTCGCGCCGGCGACCGCCCTGCCGTCGGCCAGCCACTGGTAGGTCGTGGTCGCCGGGGTGGGCGTCCAGGTGCCGGCCGAGCCGGCGAGGGTGCGGCCGACCTTGGGGGTGCCGCTGATCCGGGGCGGGGTGACGTTGACGACCGGGGTCGGGTCGGGCGCCTCGGTGCACGGGAAGGTGCCGGTGCGCAGCGAGTGTCCGTCGGTGTCGCCGTCGTCGGCCCACACCACGGCCTTCCTGCCATCGGTGCAGGTCGAGCGGGGCGCGAGCGCGAAGCCCTCGTTGTTGAGGTTCGGCATGCCGACCGGCCGGTCGTAGGCCGCGGTGACGCCGAACGCGCCGGCCTCGAGCTCCAGGGTCACGTGGACGCCGTCGCAGCTGTCGTCGCAGACGGCCCAGAGCTGCTCGTTCTCCGCGTCCCACACGACGTCCATCACGCCCGGCGGACCGGCGTTCGTGCGCAGCTGCGGATCGATCGTGGCGACCAGGTGGGCGGTCTCCTGGACGGCCGCGGTCTGGTCGAGCGCGAGGACGTAGAGCAGCCCGGTGCCCTCGACCGCGACGACGTACAGGCCGGTGCCGTGCGCCGGGTAGTCGGCGGGGTCGTAGGCCTCCGTGGTCGAGCGGTCGACCAGTCCCCCGCCGGTGAGGTGGCTGTCGGGGATCCAGGTGATGCCCTCCAGGCCGAGGTTCGCGCCGACGGCGGGCAGGACCGGGCCGAGGTCCCACTCGTCGGTGGCGTTCATCGAGGTCTCGGGCTCGTAGCGCAGCACCGTGTTTTTGCTGACCCCGCTGACCTCGTTGTTGCGCTCGGAGGCGAGGTAGACCGCGCCGTCGGGGCCGAAGGTGATGCCCTCGCTGTCGGGCGAGCCCGTGCCGTCGTGGTAGCGCGGGTTGCGGCCCGGGGACCAGCCCTCGGCGGGCACGTACGTCGCGCCGTCCTTGACCAGCTTGGTGAGCGTGCCGGCCTTGTTCTGCGAGACCCACAGCGTGTTCGGGTCCGACGGGTCGAAGACGAGACCACTGGCGTCCTGGTTGAACGTGGCGGCGAGGTCCGCGACCTCGACGGTCTGCGAGCCCGGCCACGCGGCGGTCTCCAGACCCGGGCAGTCGTTGACCGCACCGCGGGTCGGCGCGACGTTGTCGACGAACGCGCCGACGCCGTCCTTGCAGCGGCCGTAGCTCTGCGTCGCGGGAGCCGTCCAGGCGAAGGAGTCGATCAGCTTCGCGTTCGGGTCGAGGAGCCGTACCGCGTCCGCGCTGTCCAGGGTCGCCGCCAGGTCGACGACGAGGTAGCCGCCGGCCGGTACGACGCTCGGCGCGGCGAGCGTGGTGGGCGCGGCGTCGCCGCTGTCCTTGATCACCCAGCCGGCGACATCGATGTCGGCGTCCGAGAGGTTGACGAGCTCGACCCAGTCGGGACCGATCTCGTTGACCCGGATCGGGCTGCAGGCGTTGGCGGAGCCCTTGGTGGCCACGGTGGTCTGCTGCCACTCGCCGGTGCCGTCGGGGCAGCGGCCGAAGGTCGTCGCGGCGTGGCCGCCGCTCCAGGCGTAGGTGTCGACGACCGTCGTACCGTCGGCCTGGAAGAGGGTGACGGAGTCGTCGACGCCGAGTCCGAAGCCCGGCGGCGGGAACTCCGTGTAGAGCCAGTGGAAGGCGCCCGGCGTCAGGACGGTGCCGGGCGGGACGACGGCGAACGGGTGGTCGGTGGCGGCGTCGCGGACCTTCCAACCCGCGATGTTGACCGGGGCGTCGCCGGTGTTGACGATCTCGACCCAGTCGCCGACGGCGTCGCCGTTGGACTCCACCTCGTTGAGCTTGACCGCGTTCGGGTCGCTCGCGCCGGGGCAGGCGTTGGCGGCGGCGCGGGTGGCGCCCTCGGTCGACACGAACTCGCCCGTGCCGTCGGGGCAGCGTCCGTAGGTGGTGGCCGCGTGGGTGGCCCACTGGTAGGAGTCGACGAGGGTCACGCCGTCGGGCAGGAAGAGGCGCGCCTGGTCGGCGCCGCCGAGGCCGAAGTTGGTGGAGCCCGTCGCCACGTCGGTGTCGACGGCGAGGTGGCCGCCGGCCGCGAGCGTCGTACCGGCGGGGACAGTCGCGGCGGAGGTGGCGCCGTTGTCGCGCAGGATCCAGCCGGAGACGTCGACCGGGGCGGCGCCGGTGTTGACCAGCTCGATCCAGTCCGTGGTGTCGCCGTTGGACTCGACCTCGTTGATGTTGACCGCGTCGATCTCGGCGGGCAGCGGGCAGTTGTTGGCCGTGCCGAAGCTGCCGGCGCCGGTGGCCACGATCGCGCCGACGAGGTCCGGGCAGCGGCCGTACGTCGTCGCGGCGTGCGCCGTCCAGGAGTGCTCCGCGATCAGGGTGGTGCCGTCGGCGCGGAAGAGGCGCGCGGAGTCAGCGCTGCCGAGACCGAAGGCGCCGACGGGGCCGGTCTTCGCGGCGTTCTCGGTCACGACGGCGACGAGACCGCCCGCAGGGACCGTGGTGCCGGCCGGGACCGTGACGGCGTGGGTGTCGTCGTTGTCCTTGACGACCAGCCCGGACGCGTCGAGCGCGAGGCCGGTCGGGTTGCCGATCTCGACCCAGTCGCCGTTGACGGTGTCGCCGTTGGACTCCACCTCGTTGATGACCAGGTCGTCGATGCTCGGGCAGTCGTTGGCGGCACCGAGGGTCTCGGCGTTGGCCTGGACGAAGTCACCCGTGCCGTCGGGGCAGCGCGACCACGACGGAGCCGAGTGGCTAGGGAAGGTGTGGCCGTCGACCAGCGTCGTGCCGTCGGGGAGGAAGACCCGGGCGGCGTCGCCGTTGCCGAGCCCGAAGCCCCCGGTCACGTCGACGGGCACCGCGAGGAAGGCGTCGGGCGCGATCGTCGTACCCGCGGGGAGGGCGAGGGTGCGGGTGTCGTTGTTGTCCTTGAGGATCCAGCCGGAGACGTCGACCGGCGCGTCGCCGATGTTGGTCAGCTCGATCGAGTCGGGCGAGGTCGCGCTGTTGGTGATGATCTCGTTGACCCGGATGTCGGTCGCGGCGGCGGAGGCCGGCGTCGCCGACACGGCGATCGAGAGCGGGACGAGGCCGACGAGAGCGGCGAGGGCTGCGGACAGGCCGCGGGGTGGGGTGCGCACGGGGAGGCGTTTCCTCAAGGATGCGGCCGGGCCCGAGCGCCGGCAGGCTGGTCAAGACGCCTCGCACCCTCACGGTCGCCGGAGAACCCCCGGTGAACCGCGGCCCAACGCAGCCCCACCTCCGGACGAGCGTTACCTCTTCGCGGCGCGGGCGAGCAGGAGCAGCAGGGTCGACGCGACCGCCTTGGCCGGGACGAACCCGAGCACAGACAGCCCGAGCGGCGCGTCCAGCGAGACGGAGTACTCGACCTTCGTGCCCCCGGCGACGGGGCTCAGCACGACCTCGCCGCTGTAGTTCTTGAACGGGACGCCGCCGAGCGCCTGGTAGCCGAGCCGCGAGCCCGGCTCGAAGACGGTGATCTCCTCGACGATGGCCGGGGCGGGGCCGGGGGCGGCGATCCGTCGTACGGCGCCGACACCGTTGCGCTCGGGCGCGCCTTCCTTGTCGAGGGTGACCTTCATGCCCGGACCCCACGAGGCCATCCCCTCGTGGTCGGCGAGCACCGACCAGACGTGGTCGACGGGCTTCTTCACGACGGTGGTGGCAGTGGCGCGCACGGGATCTCCTCAGTTCGACGGTCGACGTCAGTCTGGCAGCGGCTCAGTCGACCGGATCCACCACCGCCGACCCGACCGAGCGCACCGACGCCCGCTCAGGCGCACCGGGCAGCCCGAGCGGCAGGTCGACGGGCGCGATCAGCTCGACGACCACCCGGTCGCCGGCGTTCAATCCGTCGGTGACGACCCAATCGCCTCCCAGCGTGCGCTCGGCCTTGACCGCCCGCTCCTCGGCGGTGTCGTCCGGCCCCACCAGCTGGACCACCGCTCGCCCCCGGCCGTCGCGCCCGACCGCCTGCTGCGGCACCAGGAAGGCCGCCGGATCGATGCCCTGTTGCAACCGCTCGTGTACATACATGCCGGGCATCAGAAGCCCGTCGGGGTTGGGGAAGACCGCGCGCAGCGTCACCGAGCTGGTGGTCTGATCGACCGTCACCTCGGAGAACTGCAACGTGCCGGGATGCTCGTACAGGCTGCCGTCTTCGAGAATCAGCCGCACCGTGCCGTGCCCTTCCGCGCCGTTCACCCGCCCGGCGGCCAGCTCCCGGCGCAGGCCGAGCAGGGCCGAGCTGGGCTGGGTGACATCGACGTAGATCGGATCGAGCTGGGTGACGGTGACCAGGGCGGTGGTCTGGTCGGCGGTGACCAGGGCGCCGGGGGTGACCGCCGAGCGTCCGGTGCGACCGGAGATCGGCGAGACGACCTTCGTGTAGTCGAGATTGATGCGCGCGGTCTCTACGCTGGCCTTGGCCGCCGCCACGTCGGCCTGACCCTGGCGCAGGGTGGCGACGGCGGTGTCGAGGTCCTGCTGGCTGACCGCGCGG
>OFDC01001608.1_pt1 | contig 11642 bp, 14 predicted proteins | sample 1520941 | NCBI WGS metagenome assembly OFDC01 (sample SAMEA94258168, study PRJEB24077) | hot springs metagenome | biome: Aquatic biome; feature: Water | place: India | collected 2012-12-06 | depth 5 m | reverse complement strand
AGGCCGCCCTTACGGGCAAGCCAGATCAGATGTCACCTATCCGTGCATCAGTCCCTGATCCTCGTCTCGCAGGTGCTGTCGCACATCGTCGAGGTCGATGCCGCGCGGTACTGACTCGAGCAGCACGTCGACGGCGTCCCGGAGCAGGCGCAGCGTGCGGGGGATGATGAGCACCCCCACCAGCAACGCAGCGATCGAGTCGGCCTGTTGGAACCCCGTGGTCATGATGACGACGGCAGCGACGATGACAGCCACCGACCCGAGTGCATCGTTGAGCACTTCGAGGAACGCGGCCCGCATGTTTAGGTTGTCGCCGCGACCGCCCGACATGACCACGATCGCGATGATGTTGGCCAGGAGGCCGACGATGCCGAAGACGAGGAGCTCGACGCTGGCTATCTCTGCCGGTTGACTGAATCGCTGGACGGCCTCGATGACCACAAATGCGCCCACGCCCAGCAGTACGGCTGCCTGCACGGTGGCAGCGAGCACCTCCGCACGACGAAGACCCCAGGTGCGACGTGATGTTGCGGGTCGCTCCATGAGCTTGGCTGCAAACAACGCAACGAGCAGCCCACCTGCATCTGTCAGCATATGGGCCGCGTCCACGAGTAGGGCAAGCGACCCGGTGATGATCGCCCCAATCACCTCAGCGACGAGAACGCCGGCGGTAAGGCCAAAAGCAATCGCCAGGCGCCGTCGATTTATCGTGCCGCCGGCATGAGTGTGTCCGTCGGCGCTCACGGGTGGCTTTCCTCGTCGTGGTCGTGGTCGTGGGTGCTGGAGTCTTCCATGAGTTCGCCGATCGCGGTGGCGCAGGTGTCACCGTTCCACGCTTCGATTCCCTCTCGAATGGCGAAGGCTCCGATCACGAGGGCGGCGAGCGCATCGGCCCAGGTCCATCCGAACGCGGCGTTCGCGACGAGGCCGAGCAAGACCGCCGCCGAGAGCAACGAGCAGATGAGGGTCTGCTTGGAGTCAGCCACCACAGTGGCGGAGCCGAGTTCTCGACCGGTGCGCCGCTCTAGAACCGAGAGGAATGGCATGACGACCACGCTGACGGCAGCGAGCACGATACCGACGTTGCTGGATTCGGGAGACGTCACCCCAGTCAACGAGAGGGTGGAGCCCACGATCGTATAGGCGGCGAGAGCGAAGAAGGCGAACGCAATCACGCGAAGCACCGGCTTCTCATATCGCTCCGGGTCGCGGCGCGTGAACTGCCAAGCAACGGCAGTCGCCGAAAGCACCTCCACACCAGAATCGAGCCCAAAACCGATGAGCGCAGCCGAGTCCGCGGCAGCGCCGGCAATGAGGGCGATGATGCCTTCGATCACGTTGTACCCAATGGTGACGGCAACGATGATCTTCACTCGTCGGCGCAGCAGAGCGGTGCGACTCGCCTCCGGTTGTGCTCCCACCATGGCCGTCACGCGCGCGTCTCCAGATCGTTCTCGTTCACGTCGCATGCGTCGACCGGATCGACAGCGAGCACGACGCCGACGAGATCCTGGAGCGCGTGACGCAACCGCGCATCCGAAATCTCATAGAGAACTCGTCGACCGGAAGGCTCAGCGACGACAATTCCGCAGTCGCGCAGGCAGGCGAGGTGATTCGACACGGTTTGCTTCGTGACGCCCAGCTCGTCCACCAGCTCCGCCGGGTAGCGAGACCCGTCAAGGAGCGCCAAGAGGATGGCGGCGCGCGTCGGGTCAGCGAAGGCTTTGCCGACCCGACGAATCGCGTCAAGTCGAACAGCAGTCGAAGTGGTCATACCTTGAAAGTACATCAGTAGATGTACTTTGTGCCAAGCCAATGAATCACTCTTCGGGGACCTTTCAGCCCATCACGAGTCCTTTATTCCGCAGGTATGAAACCGGGTTCGTCGCCACTCCATTCTGACGTACCTCAAAGTGCAAGTGGTTCCCCGTCGAGTACCCTGTCGTACCCATCCTCCCAATGTTCTGACCAACCGTAACTTGCTGCCCCACACGCACAAGGATGCCCCCGTTTTGAAGGTGAGGATACCCCGTGGTAAGTCCGTTGCCGTGGTTGATGCGTATGTAGTTGCCAAACCCACCACTCCACCCCGCGAACTCCACCACCCCGCTCGAGGCGGCATAGACAGGTGTTCCGGCGGAGTTGGCGATGTCGACTCCAGCGTGAAACCGCACCGTGCCGCTGATCGGATGCACACGGTTACCAAAATGCGAAGAGATCCAACCCGAGGCGGGAACAGCCCACCCGTTAGAGATCTGCCCCGCGCTGAGACTCGAACCCGCTCCATCCTGCGCGGCAACGCCGGCTGCGTAGTCGCTCTCGGTGGCCTCGCGGTTCTCGACGAGCACGGCCAGCTGCGCTTCGAGTCGGGCCTGGTTCTCCTGCTGTGCCACGAGGGCCGCTTGCGCGGCCTCGGCCGCGGCCTGCGCCGCCGCATAGGCGGCCTCGGCCTCGATGCGCAGCTCGTCGCGAATCTCTTTGGCGACGTTCGCCTGGTCGGTGAGCGACTGGGCGACGTTCTGATCTTGCAGCGCCGCGGCGTAGATGCCGTCGGCCTGCTCGGTGATTTTGATCGCGAAGCCGAGTCGCGAGAGCAGCGAGTCGGCCTGGCCGGGGTCGCTGAAGAGGGCGGCCGAGAGGTCGCCTCCGCCCGAGCGCGCGAGTTCGGCGACGAACACGCCAGCGCGCTGACGAGACTCGTCGGCGCGAGCCTGCGCCTCGTCGGCCTGCAACTGCAGCTGCTCGGCGTTGTAGGCGGCCTCGTCAAAGACGAGCTGCGATTCGAAGTAGAGGTTGCCCTTCTCTTCGGCGATGGCTTGCGTACGCTCGACCTCGGCGGTGATCGCCGCGATTGCCGCACGAATCTCGCGGATCTTGGCCTGCGCTGCCGCCACGTCGCGCCGCGCTTCGAGCACGTCGTTCCACGACGGGTAGTCGACGGCAAAGGCGGGCTGCTCGGCGGCGGTGATCGAACCCGTCACGAGCAGAGCGAGGCCCGCGATCGCGGCGGTGAATGCGCTGGCGCGACGGCGGCGCGGTCGGTAGGCCGTCAGGCCTGCGGACGTAGGTTGAGCGTGACCACCCCGCTGATGTCTGGAGTCGGTGCTGTCCGAAGTACGAGCTTCCATCACGCGTCCAAGTAAACTGCAGTGTGCGGGGCATGTCGGTGATTCACACGCCGGGCTGAAGGCCGATGCTGTGCGCTAGCTCGCGTTCGCTCGGAACCACTCGAACGGATCAACCGAGATGTCGTCGATCTTGATCTCCAAGTGCAGGTGAGCGCCGGTCGATAGGCCAGTGTTGCCAACTGTTCCGACGAAGTCGCCGACGAGCACCTGCTGGCCCGGCTCGAGTGGCGAGCTGCCGCCAGTCATGTGGGCGTAGACACTCGTGACCCGTTGGCCGTTGACGGTGTGCTGAATGATGGCGTGCTGGCCGAAGCCGCCGCTGTACTCTGCTTCAAGGACGACGCCGTCAGCGATCGCGTAAATCGGAGTACCCGCGCCGGGGTTGAAATCTAGACCCAAGTGGTAGCTCGAGCAACCACGGCAGGGCGCGACGCGTTCGCCGAACCCCGAGCTGATCGGCACCGCGGCGGGGAACGGCCACCGCACCGCCCCAGAGCCGCTGGTCGAGTAGGAGAAGTTGCGGTTGCCGTACTTCAGTCGCAGCATTTCGGCGTATGAGGTGACGCTCCAATCGCCGCGTGGAGCGTCGGCGACGGTCAATTCAGCGCCCGCCTCAACCTCGAAGATCTGTTCTTGGGTGAGTTCAGGGTCGATGGCGGCCGCGTCTGAGGTCGCTGTCGACGCCATGACGGTGGATGCCGGCGGCGCTTCGGGGTCGAACAGCGCCGCCGCAGGCACCGACGTGCCGACGAGTAGGGCGGTCGCCGCGAGCATGACGACGGGCGGGAAGGTCTTCTGGATGATGCGCCGGTCCAGCGACGGGCGCGCAGAGGCCTGGCGCGTTACCAGGGGCCCCGCGGCCGGCGTGATCACCGAACGTGGCGCATGTGCAGGCACCCTTGTCTCGGCCGAAAAGTCGACGGTCTCGCTCCCGGCGAGGCGGCGACCGGGTCGATTCGTCGACCCTGAGCGCTCTTTTTCGCGCAACGCGCGACGGCTCATCGACACCAGTTTGGTCGAATGAACCGAGGGCAGGTCCTCGGGTGCGGCGGTTTGCAGGTCGGCGGTGTTTGTCACGATGGAGGCACGGGTAGATGATTGCTCGGCGAAGGAGAAGCCGAGCGACTCAAGCGCTTCGTTCGCGGTTGCAAGGGAATCTTGGCCAAAACCGTCCGCGTCCCGCGGGTATTCGTTCGTCACAGTCGTCGTCAGCCTTGGATGTCAGTTACTCGGGTCGGGGTTCGTCTCGCCAATAGCGATTATCACGATTTGGTAAAGGGTAACGGCTGTGCGTCGACAGCGAAAGTCGGTGAGCGGAACTCGCAGTTGGCGCGAAGACTCGGTTACCACGACGGGTGCTCGAGCCCGGCCGCGAGCTGCGGATGCGCCTTATGCAAGAACCCGTGGTCGGCGCGCAGGCCCGGCGGGCCTATCGCCCAGGCGTCGGCTTTCACGGCGATGAGGGTTGCGGTCGCGCGAACCGACGGGCCCAGCGACGTGGCGGTGCTCGTGAGCGCTGGAGGCTTCCATGAGCTCGCCATTCCCCGTGGCGCAGGTGTCGCCGTTCTGGACTCGATGCCCTATTGAATGGCGACTGTTCCGATCACCAGGGCGGCGAGCGCACGGCCTAGGCCCATCGAACGCGGCGATCGTGACGAGGCCGAGCAAGACCTCGGCTGAGAGGAGCGAGCAGATGAAGGTCTGCTTGGAATCAGCCACCGCGGTAGCCGAGACGAGTTTTCTACTTGTGCGTCGTTCGATGAACGAGAGAAAGGGCATGACGACCACGCTGACTGCAGCGAGCCTTATGCCGACATTGATGGATTCGGGCGTCGTCACTCCGGTCATCGAGAGGGTGCAGCCACGATCGTGTGGGCCGCCAGATCAAAGAAAGCGAACGACTCAAAGCTCTACCGGAGTGATCCCGCGCACTCGATGTGCGCCGCGCTGCGTGGGTATGCATGAAGTGGCGCTTCGCCTTTCTGAGCAGACCGCCCTTGCTGTCGCATCCCGCGTCGACGATGACGCTCGATGCGCAACGGCTGTCATCTCCGTGTAGACGGAGGCTCGCGCGTCGTGAGCCTCCACATCTACGTGGAGGAGTGCTTCGATGGCTCGCAGGCGGGGTTCGAATGTCGGTGACATGCAGTTGTCTTTCGACCTGTGGGGGCTCGAGGACTCGGCACCCGACGACGTGGTGTCCCGTGTCACGGTTTCTGGCAGACCGGTTAGTGAAGGATTGACCGGCTGAGCCAAGGAGGTGTCCGCGTGGGCAGACCGCCGCAGATCGCGCCGGAGAAGAAGATCAGGATCGTGTTGTCGGTGCTCGCCGGGGAGGTCACGATCGCGGAGGCCTCCCGAAAGGAGAGCGTCTCGGAAGTCTCGATCTCACGGTGGCGCAACGAGTTCCTGGATGCGGGCAAGCAGGCTCTGACCACTGGTCGTGACGGGCCGTCGAGCCGAGAGCAACAGTTGCTGGCCGAGGTCCAGGACCTGACCCAAGCGCTCGGCGAGGCGGCGGTGGAGCTGCGGGTCTGGAAGAAGTCCGCGGAGAATCGCCTGGGCCCTTCGAAGACCTCGAGGTAATCCGGATCGACGCCGGGATGCCGACCTCGAGGTTCGTCCGCCTGGTCGGCATCCCGGAACGCACCTACCGTCGCTGGCAGGCCAAGGCCCGTCTGGATCGGCCACCGAAAGGTCCGTGGCCGACACCGGCCAGAGACGCACACCGCGAGGTGATCCTGGCCAAGGCGACGACTCACCAAGCGTGGGGCCACCGCAAGATCTGGGCACTGACCCGTTTCGACGGTTACGAGGTTTCGCCATCAACCGTCGCCCGCACACTCGACGACGCGGGCCTGCTGCTGAAAGCCGACTACCAGCGAGAACGACGCCAGACCGCGCGAGAACGCAAGGCCGCGTTCATGGAGCCCATCGTCAGGCCGTTGCAGGCCTGGCAGCTGGACTTCTCCGAGTTCGAGACCGACGCCGGCGGCACGTGGAGGGTCGGCGGCATCGTCGACTACTGCTCCAAGGTCGAGTTCGGCTGGCACTGGTCACCGTCGGCAACCCACCGTGACGCGATCGAGACCGTCGAGCTGGCCTTGGCCGAGGCTGAGCGCCTCGCGGGGCGCCCACTCATCGAGGAACTCATCGACCCGGCCACGGGCGAGGTCGGCCAGATCGTGCTCGTCACCGACAACGGCGGCCACTTTCGCGCATTCCGCTTCGAACACTTCTGCGAAGCCCACCCGCTGCTGCGCCATGTTCGCACCAGAGTGCGCACTCCCGGCCAGAACGGCGTGCGGGAACGCGCGTTCCAGACGCTGAAATATGAACGCCTCTATCGGGAGGACATTGCCGACGGCTTAGACCTGGTGCGCATCGCGGAGGAGTTCCGCCGTGAATACAACGAGGTCCGGCCCCACGAGCGCCTCGCCTGGAACCGGCCCCTGGACGTCCACCTGGGCCTGGCCGACCCCACCGTCCCCAACTTCCCGAGCCCGAAAATCCTGCCAACTACTTGACACGGGACACAAGGACGACATTGAGGTCGAAGCTCTGGACATAGTGCTGCATATAGTCGACGACTTCGTCCCTGGTCGGGTACCCATCCTGGTCGCCGGAAAGAGGAAGGTCAGGGAGGCCACTAAACGATCGTGGGGTGTAGAGCGTCAGGCTGTCGTACCTGTCACGCCAGGAACTCCCGACAGCGTTGCTCGCTTCCAGAATGATGTAGTTCAGTCCCTGCGACTGGGCGTGACGGCCGGCGGCGAGCCCTGCCTGCCCTCCCCCGATAATGACAACTTCGCAATCGTGATTCATGTGCCGTGTCTCAGCTCCCCGTTCCATCAGAAGTGGATGAATTGACTTTCGCGCACAAGCACTATCTGAGGCGCGATATCGGTTTGTTCAGTGCATGTCGTGCGCCTGGACCGCTGCTGCTGGTTCGAGCTGGAATGTTGCATGGTCGATCGCGACCGGGAAGTGCTCGGCGACACAGCGCTGCAGCGCTTGTGTGATTTCGGGTGCGTGGCCGTCGTGGAAGCAACCTGCCTCCACGACAACGTGGGCAGTCAGTACGGGCAGCCCAGTAGCAATCTGTGTGATGTGCAAGTCATGAACGTCGACAACATGATCCTCGTCTCGCAGGTGCTGTCGCACATCGTCGAGGTCGATGCCGCGCGGTACTGACTCGAGCAGCACGTCGACGGCGTCCCGGAGCAGGCGCAGCGTGCGGGGGATGATGAGCACCCCCACCAGCAACGCAGCGATCGAGTCGGCCTGTTGGAACCCCGTGGTCATGATGACGACGGCAGCGACGATGACAGCCACCGACCCGAGTGCATCGTTGAGCACTTCGAGGAACGCGGCCCGCATGTTTAGGTTGTCGCCGCGACCGCCCGACATGACCACGATCGCGATGATGTTGGCCAGGAGGCCGACGATGCCGAAGACGAGGAGCTCGACGCTGGCTATCTCTGCCGGTTGACTGAATCGCTGGACGGCCTCGATGACCACAAATGCGCCCACGCCCAGCAGTACGGCTGCCTGCACGGTGGCAGCGAGCACCTCCGCACGACGAAGACCCCAGGTGCGACGTGATGTTGCGGGTCGCTCCATGAGCTTGGCTGCAAACAACGCAACGAGCAGCCCACCTGCATCTGTCAGCATATGGGCCGCGTCCACGAGTAGGGCAAGCGACCCGGTGATGATCGCCCCAATCACCTCAGCGACGAGAACGCCGGCGGTAAGGCCAAAAGCAATCGCCAGGCGCCGTCGATTTATCGTGCCGCCGGCATGAGTGTGTCCGTCGGCGCTCACGGGTGGCTTTCCTCGTCGTGGTCGTGGTCGTGGGTGCTGGAGTCTTCCATGAGTTCGCCGATCGCGGTGGCGCAGGTGTCACCGTTCCACGCTTCGATTCCCTCTCGAATGGCGAAGGCTCCGATCACGAGGGCGGCGAGCGCATCGGCCCAGGTCCATCCGAACGCGGCGTTCGCGACGAGGCCGAGCAAGACCGCCGCCGAGAGCAACGAGCAGATGAGGGTCTGCTTGGAGTCAGCCACCACAGTGGCGGAGCCGAGTTCTCGACCGGTGCGCCGCTCTAGAACCGAGAGGAATGGCATGACGACCACGCTGACGGCAGCGAGCACGATACCGACGTTGCTGGATTCGGGAGACGTCACCCCAGTCAACGAGAGGGTGGAGCCCACGATCGTATAGGCGGCGAGAGCGAAGAAGGCGAACGCAATCACGCGAAGCACCGGCTTCTCATATCGCTCCGGGTCGCGGCGCGTGAACTGCCAAGCAACGGCAGTCGCCGAAAGCACCTCCACACCAGAATCGAGCCCAAAACCGATGAGCGCAGCCGAGTCCGCGGCAGCGCCGGCAATGAGGGCGATGATGCCTTCGATCACGTTGTACCCAATGGTGACGGCAACGATGATCTTCACTCGTCGGCGCAGCAGAGCGGTGCGACTCGCCTCCGGTTGTGCTCCCACCATGGCCGTCACGCGCGCGTCTCCAGATCGTTCTCGTTCACGTCGCATGCGTCGACCGGATCGACAGCGAGCACGACGCCGACGAGATCCTGGAGCGCGTGACGCAACCGCGCATCCGAAATCTCATAGAGAACTCGTCGACCGGAAGGCTCAGCGACGACAATTCCGCAGTCGCGCAGGCAGGCGAGGTGATTCGACACGGTTTGCTTCGTGACGCCCAGCTCGTCCACCAGCTCCGCCGGGTAGCGAGACCCGTCAAGGAGCGCCAAGAGGATGGCGGCGCGCGTCGGGTCAGCGAGGGCTTTGCCGACCCGACGAATCGCGTCAAGTCGAACAGCAGTCGAAGTGGTCATGCTCTTATAGTACATCAGGGCGTGTACTAATGACATACCAAGAATCGCGGCGGCATGAGTACTGGCCCTGCCCCGACCCGCCTTATGAATGCCCGCATGGCCTACCGAACGGAACGTCCGAACGGAACATCCGAACGGAATAGCAGTGCCCCTGGAGGGACTCGAACCCCCAACCCTTTCCTTAGGACGGAACTGCTCTTCCATTGAGCTACAGAGGCGGTGCGTCCACTCTACGGCGCACGGGTCGGCGGGCCGTAGAGTCACGCCATGGTCAATGACGACTCCCCCGCCTTCCACCCCGACCTCACGCGCGCGCGGTTCATGCCGCCGACCTCGGCCACGCGGGGCAATCGGGCCCTGCTGCGCTTCGTCAGCGGCCTCGGTCGCGCGAAACCGCCGACCGACGGTGAGCTCGTCGACCTCGGCGACGGCGTGCTGCTGCGGGTGCACCGCCCGACGTCGACCTCGGCGACGGATACGGGCGCCCGCCGCCCGGCCGTGCTGCACCTGCACGGCGGCGGCCTCATCATCGGCTCGGCCACGCAGGGCGACCGACTCTGCCGCCGCATCGCCGACGAGCTCGGAGCGGTCGCCATCAGCGTCGACTACCGCATGCCGCCCGAGCACCCCTACCCGACGCCGCTCGACGATGCCGAAGCCGGGCTGCGATGGCTGGCCGCTCAGCCCGACGTCGACCCCGCCCGCATCGCCGTGATCGGCGAGAGCGCCGGAGGCGGGCTCGCCGCATCCCTCGCCCTGCGTGCTCGCGACCGCGGAGAGGTCGCGCTGGCCGGTCAGGTGCTTCTGTATCCGATGCTGGATGACCGCACCGGGCAGCCCGCCGCCACCCACCCGCGCATGCTGAGGCTCTGGAACCCGCGCAGCAACCGCCTCGGCTGGGGCATGTACCTCGGCGCGGGCACGAAGGGCCCCGAGGCGACGCCGCTCTCCGCCGACGAGCTCGCCCTCGCCGTGCCGGCACGCCGAGCCGAGCAGGGCCCCGCCGCGCTGCGCGGCCTGCCGCCGACCTGGATCGGCGTCGGAACCCTCGACCTCTTCCACGCGGAAGACGTCGAGTACGCCCGCCGCCTCACCGAAGCGGGCATCCCCATCGAGCTGCACGTCATCGAGGGCGCTTACCATGGCTTCGACGCTGCCGAGCCGGCCGCCGCGGTCTCGCGCGACACGGTGCAGCGCCAGCTCGACGCCCTGCGCGCCATGCTGGGCGTCGCCTGACGCAATGTGCCTCCGGCGGCATGTGCCGCGAGAGGCACATTGCGAGAACCGCGCACCCCGCGCCGAACGGGCCGGGCGCGGCCCGCGGCGAGCATCCCGCGCTCAGGCGGCGAGCGGTGCCAGGTACTCGTTCCAGTCGGGCTGCGGCCGCTCGATGCCCCGCACGAGCCAGGCCGTGCCGTGCGGCGCCTTCGGCACCACGCGCAGCTGCCAGCGCATCTCGGCCGGCGTGCGGTCGCCCTTCACATTGTTGCAGCGCAGGCAGCACGCCACGAGGTTCTCCCACGAGTCGGCACCGCCCCGCGAGCGCGGCATGACGTGGTCGATCGTCGTCGCCGACGCTCCGCAGTACGCACAGCGGTGGCCGTCGCGCCGCAGCACGCCGCGCCGGGTCAGGGGCACCTGCCGCGAGTGCGGCACCCGCACATAGCGGCGCAGCACGATGACGCTCGGGCGATCCCACCGATCGTCGATGCCGAAGACCGGATGCTCACCATCCGTCTCGAGAACCGTCGCCTTGCCGTTCATCACGAGCACGAGAGCTCGGCGAAAGGACACGACGGCGAGGGGCTCGTAGCCCGCGTTGAGTACGAGAGTGCGCATTCACGGCTCCTGTCGAACGGGCCCGCATGGCCTGCGGGCGTTCTATCCGGGTCGTGGTGTCGCATCGGCCGGGGCCGCGCCTGCCCTCACGGGCACAAAAAAAGCACTGTCGTCGAGACGACAGTGCTCATCGCGCGGGGCCGCGACACGGCGCGACCCAGCGAGCGCGGGCGGCTATGCGGAAGACGGCGCGCGCATCCACGGTTTGGATGTCGTTCCGCCTGCTCATGAGCCCTCCCCGGGTGCCGGAGCGGCACCACGCGCTCAGGGTAACCCACGAATACCGCGAAACCGTGAACATCACGACATCGCGTCGGCCGCGTTCACGCGGGGTTCACCCGGGCCTGCCGGGCAGGGCGGCGCGGGCCGACCGCGCTCGGCAGCAGCTAGATGCCGACGCGGACGATGTAGTAGCTGTCGGTCCAGATCGGGCGCACGCTCACGACGCCGCCCGAACGGGGCGAGTCGATGAAGGTGCCGTTGCCGAGGTAGATGCCGTTGTGGCCGGCCATGATGACGATGTCACCGGGCCGCGCGTCTTCGCGTGAGATGCGCACACCGGCCGCCGCCTGCTGGCTCACCGTGCGGGGCAGCGCCACACCGAACTGGGCGTAGACGTACTGCACGAAGCCCGAGCAGTCGAAGCCCGCCGGCGTTGAGCCGCCGTAGCGGTACGGAACGCCCTGGTACTGCAGAGCGACCTGCACGACCTGGTCGAGGCTGAAGCTCGGGTACGGCGGGTTCGCGAGGAAGTCGCCGACCATCGGCCCGCGCCACGCGGCCGCGGCCGCGGCACGCTCGGCGGCGAGCTGCTGGCGGCG
>OFDC01001607.1_pt1 | contig 11646 bp, 10 predicted proteins | sample 1520941 | NCBI WGS metagenome assembly OFDC01 (sample SAMEA94258168, study PRJEB24077) | hot springs metagenome | biome: Aquatic biome; feature: Water | place: India | collected 2012-12-06 | depth 5 m | reverse complement strand
GGGAAGTCAGAAGCCGGCCTTAGAGCCTGATCGGTTGAAGTGGAATCGCTTCGCGATTCCGCTGAAACCGTGAATCAGGCTCCAGATTAAAGCGAGAGCCTATTCCTCAGACGTCCGGCACGTCGCGTCCCGGCGGCACATTGACGCCCATCGACTTCAAATAGGTCTTGATGTTGCGCGCGGCCTGACGGATCCGGTGCTCGTTCTCGACCAGGGCGATGCGCACGAAGCCCTCGCCGTTCTCGCCGTAGCCGACGCCTGCCGCCACCGCGACCTTGGCGTGGGTCAACAGTTGCTTGGAGAATTCCAGGCTTCCCAGGTGGGCGAGGGCGGGGGGCACGGGCGCCCAGGCGAACATGGAGGCGGCGGGCTTGGGTATGTCCCACCCGGCCCGCGCGAAACTGTCGATCAGGACGTCACGGCGTCGATGATACAGGGCGCGGTTCTGATCCACGATGTCCTGCGGACCGTTCAGAGCCGCGACGGCGGCCGCCTGGATCGGCGTATAGGCGCCGTAGTCGAGATAGGACTTCACCCGCGCCATGGCGGCGATCAGCTTGCGATTGCCGACGGCGAAGCCGATGCGCCAGCCGGCCATGCTGTAGGTCTTTGACAGGGAGGTGAACTCGATCGCAACGTCCTTGGCGCCCGGCACCTGCAGGATCGAGACGGTCGGCTTGCCGTCGTAATAGAGTTCGGAATAGGCTAGGTCGCTGATGATCCAGAGGTCATTGGCCTTGGCGAAGGCGACGACCCGCTCATAGAAGGCCAGATCGACCGTCTCCGCCGTCGGGTTCGACGGATAGTTCATCACCAGAACCTTGGGGCGCGGCACCGTATAGGCCATGGCCCGCTCCAGCGCGTCGAAATAGCGCTCGTCCGGCGTCGTCGGCACGCTGCGGATGGCGGCGCCCGCTATGATGAAGCCGAAGGTGTGGATCGGATAGGAGGGGTTCGGCGCCATGACGACGTCACCCGGTTCGGTGATGGCGGTTGCCAGACTGGCCAGACCCTCCTTGGAGCCCATGGTGACGATCACCTCGGTCTCGGGGTCGAGATCGACGCCGAAACGCCGGCCGTAATAGTTCGCCTGGGCGCGGCGCAGTCCGGGTATGCCCTTGGAGGAGGAATAGCCGTGGGCGTCCGGCTTGCGCGCCACTTCGCACAGTTTGTCGATGACGTGCGGCGGCGGCGGCAGGTCCGGATTGCCCATGCCGAGGTCGATGACGTCCTCGCCGGCCTGACGGGCGGCGGCTCGCATGGCGTTGGTCTCCGCGATCACATACGGAGGCAGGCGCTTCATGCGATAGAATTCTTCGGACATCGGTCTTTGTGGGTGGAAGATCAAAGGGGGGCGCAAGCGATGCCACCGATGCGCGCTTCATGAAACAGAAAGATGAAGGCCGTCGGGCTTTATCCGCCAAAAACTTGTGACACAGCCTCTCTCGGGCTGCTCCTACGCAAGAAGCTTGCGAGCCGGCCTAGCCGATGAAGACGCGCGGCTCCTCGCCGATACGCGCGGGCGTCGGAGAGCGGTTCTGAGGGCCTCGCCGCCGCCGTACATAGTCGGACAGGCCGCGCACCTCGGCCTCGGCGACCCCGTCGCGCTCCATCAGCCGACGCACGATGGGATCTGACAGCATCTCGTCCAGGGTCAGGTCGTAAGACGTCATGGCGCATCTCCGGCTCACGGTTCGTCCCCCTCCGACGAGATGGGGCGGCCCCGTCAGGACGCCAGAGCCAGATGGCGATGTCGTGGAAATTTCACGGTCCGGGCGCGCCAAAACGGCGGCTTTTCCGGCGCCGCAAACCGAAAATCGGGTCACCGCCGCAATATCTGTTCGTCTTTTCGTTGTTCCGGCGGCGGCAAAGTCCTATTCTTGCCGGATGACACGCTGGACCCCCGAAAGCTGGAGAACCAAGACCGCCCTGCACATGCCGGCGGACTATCCGGACCCGCAAGCCCTGGCCCTGGTCGAGGACGAACTGCGCGCCCTGCCGCCGCTCGTCTTCGCCGGCGAGGCGCGACGACTGACGTCTAAACTCTCGCAGGTCGAGCGGGGCGAAGCCTTCCTGCTCCAGGGCGGCGACTGCGCCGAGAGCTTCAAGGAGTTCTCGACCGACAACATCCGCGACACCTTCCGCCTGATCCTGCAGATGGCCGTGGTCCTGACCTTCGCGGGGCGCAAGCCGGTTGTGAAGGTGGGCCGGATCGCCGGCCAGTTCGCCAAGCCGCGCTCTTCTCCGCTTGAAGAGATCGACGGCGTCGAACTGCCCAGCTATCGCGGCGACATCATCAACGGCATGGGGTTCACGCCGGAAGAGCGCGCGCCCGATCCGCAGCGTCTGATCCGGGCCTATAACCAGTCGGCCTCGACCCTGAACCTGCTGCGCGCCTTCGCCGGCGGCGGCTATGCCGACCTCTATAACATCCACCGCTGGACCCTGGGCTTCGCGGGCGACAACGCCGCCGGCGCCCAGTATCGCGAGCTGGCCGACAAGATCACCGAGGCTTTGGCCTTCATGGAGGCGGTCGGCGTCACGCCCGAGACCCATCCGGACCTCAGCCGGGTCGAGGTCTTCACCAGCCACGAGGCCCTGCTGCTGAACGTCGAGAGCGCCCTGACGCGCCTGGACAGCGGTTCGGGCGAATGGTTCGACACCTCGGCCCACATGCTGTGGATCGGCGAGCGCACGCGCCAGCTGGACGGCGCCCATGTCGAGTTCATGAAGGGGATCAAGAACCCCATCGGCGTGAAGTGCGGCCCGACCATGACGGCCGACGACCTTCTGCCCCTGATCGACGTCCTGAACCCGGACAATGTCTCGGGCCGCCTGACGCTGATCGGCCGCTTCGGTCACGACAAGGTCGGCGAGCGCCTGCCCAAGCTCATGCGCGAAGTGAAGGCCTCGGGCCGCAAGGTCATCTGGTCCATCGACCCGATGCACGGCAATACGCTGAAGGCCGGCAACGGCTACAAGACCCGGCCGTTCGACCGGATCCTCAGCGAGGTGCGGACCTTCATCGACGTGGCGGAGGCGGAAGGGGTGCACCCCGGCGGCGTCCACCTGGAGATGACCGGCCAGAACGTCACCGAATGCATCGGCGGCGCCCAGGCCGTGACCGAGGACGACCTGTCCAACCGCTACCACACCCACTGCGACCCGCGCCTGAACGCCGACCAGGCGCTGGAGCTGGCCTTCCTGGTGGCCGAGCGGTTGAAGGCAGGCCGGATCAGCCGCTCGGAAGCCGCCTGATCGACGGAAACAGCGGGGCGACGAGGCCGATGGTCGCGTTCGCCTCGGCCCGGTCCGGCGTTTCGTCGTCGATACCGACGCCGTTCATGTCATTGCGCGTGGCCTGAACCACGATCCCGTCCGGTCGCGACAGCACGGTCACTCCCCGGAAATGCAGGCCGTAGTTGACCTCGGGCTGGGGCGCGAGCCAGGCGATCTGGCCGCGCACGGGGATCATCTCCTTGTCCTCGAACAGGGCCTTCGCGCCATAGCCGGTGCAGTTGATCACAATCTTCTCGGGCAGGGCCGTCAGATCCGCCGGCGTGTTGAAGGCGCGGGTCTCGATCCGGCCGCCCTGGCTCAGAAACTCGGTCTCCAACCGGTGCGCCAGTTCGGCGACGTTGAACTGCATGGCGCTGACCATCCGGGTCTCCCCAACCGGAAAGGGCGAGGCGGAAGCGGGCAGGGGGATGGATCGCGGCGCCAGCCCGTCCAGCCTGTATTCGGCGAATCGGATCGGCTTTATCCCAGGCGCGGTAAGGATCGGCGGCGGTTCGACCGTACGCGGCAGGTCGGCCGCGCCCGACAGCATATAGCGGTCGCTGAAGACGACCGGATCGCCTTCTGTCCCCAGATAGGTTTGGTGAGTGGCGTAGGTCTCGCGCGCCATCTGTTCCCAAAGGGCGGGGAAGTCAGCCGCGACGCGATCAGCGTCGGCGATGCGGCTGTCCGGCGTCCAACTGCCTGTGGCGCGCATGGATCGGGTGAAGGCGGCGCGTTCGCGCGCATAGATGGTCACCCGCGCGCCCATGCGCTGAAGCTGGAGCGCCGACGTCAAGCCGAGGGCGCCGCTGCCGATCACCGCGACCACGGGCGGACCGCCCGCCAGACCCGCCAGGGCCATGGCCTTGCGCGCTGCGATAGCGCTGGAGCCCCAGGACAAAGACCAGCCGCTGCCGCCGTGGCCATAGTTGTGAACCACCTTGGTCTCGCCGACCGCCTCCACGTTCAGGCGCGGGCCTGTCGGGCGAAAAGGACGGGTGCAGACGGTGATGCGTATGATCCGCTCGGGCGTCATCAGGATCGGCGCGATCCGGCGCGGGGCAAACCCTGTCGTCGGCAGGACGGCAGGCGTCGGCGCGCAGCCTGCAAGGGCTCCCGCCAGGCCCGTCAACACGGCCCGACGGTTGGAGCTGGTGACGACGGACATGAGCGGCTCCGGAAGATGCGAACTGCGACGCTACCCGCACCATGCGCGGCCCGAAAGCACCCCACGATCACATTCGGCTTGTGGGGACGAAAGCGGCGCCGCAGATACGGCGCGAAACGGTCACGGCTCGGACAACTATGCTCCGTCTGATCGGCGGCCAGCAAAGGGAAGGCTTTCGGCGGTCCGTCGGAAGTGATGAATATGGACAAGGCAACACAGCAAGACGACAACCCCGGTCGGGTCGCCTATCAGGGCGCCCCCGGCGCCTTCAGTCATGAGGCCTGCACGGCCCTTCGCCCCTGGGACGAGGCTGTGCCGTTCGAGACCTTCGCCGAGGCCATCGCAGCCCTGAAGGGCGGCGACTGCGACTGCGCCCTGATCCCGGTCGAGAACTCCTCCATCGGCGTGGTCGAACCCGCCGCGACCCTGGTGCGCGACTCCGGCCTTCGCGTGGTCGCCGAAGCCTGGCGGCCGATCCGCCACGCCCTGATGGGACTGGACGGCGCGCGCATCGCCGATCTGAAGCGGGTGCTCAGCCACCCCATCGCCCTGGCTCAGTGCGAACGGACACTGAAGGGCCTGAAGCTGAACGTGGTCGAGCATTTCGACACCGCCGGCGCCGCCCGCGACGTCGCCGAGGCGGGCGATCCGACCCAGGCGGCCATTGCGCCGGTAGGGGCCGCCGAGGTCTATGGCCTGTCGATCCTGCGCAACGATCTTCAGGATTCCAGCGATAACCGGACGCGTTTCGTCCTCCTGGGGGCCGATAGGGCTTGACGGCGCACGGTCTTTGCGTGCTTTAAGGCCGCTCGGATCGCGAACGATCCGCATAACCGGACCCGGACCCATGTCCCGCCAGCGCGCCCTTTCTGTTTCCTTCGACCGTTCGCGCGCGGTGTCCGGCCTCTATTTCGGCTACGGCTTTTACGGCTTTCGATACGCCGGCTGAGGCGTCGGGCGCTCTTCGTCCCTGACTGTCTCGCCGGCGACCGCTCTGGAGCAGAGCGGCTGTTCGCCCCTGCACATCGAAATTCTCCCTTTTGCCGAAAGCCCGAACCCATGCCCCATTCCAACGTCCAGAAAGTGTGGCCCGAAGTGGTCGAACTGACCCCGGAACAACAGGCCCTGGCCGCCCTGCGCGCCGAGATCGACGCCATCGACGATCAGATCCTGGCCCTGTTCGAACAACGTCTCGCCGTCGCCGCCACCGTCGGCCGCGCCAAGGACGCTCCCACGGGGCCCCACACCAAGCTTCGCCCCGACCGCGAGCAGACCGTCCTGTCGCGGATGCTGTCCAAGTGCCGACCCGAAAACGCCGAGGCGGTCGAACACCTCTGGCGCGAGATCGTCGGCTGGGGGCTGGCCCGTCAGGGCCGGCTGCAGGTCCAGGTCTGGGCGCCCATCGAGCCGACCCGCGCCTATGACGGCGCCCGACTGCGTTTCGGTGCCGCCGCCGACATCAAGATGGTGCGCGACCCGCAAAAGGCCCTGGCCTTCGCCGCCGAAGGCCACGGGGTCGCCGTCCTGGCCATCAACACCGAGGACGCCTGGTGGATGGGCCTGCGTCGGGAATGGTCGATGCTCAGCGTCTTCGACGGCTACGGCGGCGAGACGCCGACCTCCCTGGCGGTCGGCAAGATCGATCCTCCGGCCCTGCCGAAGGGGCGCCGCGTGGTCGTGACCGCAGGCGGCGACGCCGGCGACGGCGGCGGCGCGCGTCGCTGGGGCCTGAACACCCACCACGGCTGGACCATCGCCCTGACCGACGCCGAACTGACGCCGGGCGAGGCGGAAGGCTGCGTCGGCGCGATCGGCTGACCGCGCCGACTGATGCGGCTCAGGAGGCGTGCGCCTAAGCGTGCGCCTTCTGGGCCTTGGTCAGTTCGATCATGCCCTGGGCGGCGCCCATCTCCGGCACGATCTCTTTCGAACGGTCCGAGATGGCGTCGAACCGGGCCGCGACCTGTTCCGGCGCGTCCGGACCGGCGATATGGACGCCCTCTGTCAGGGTCACATAGGCGCGTTCGAACCCGCCGGCGCCGGCCGCCAGGATACAGCGGCTGGGGGCGTCCCGGCTCAGCAGATACAGCAGGCCCGGCGTCACCAGCGCTGGATCCAGGGCCTCCAGGGGCAGGGCGGCGCCCAGGTCTTCGGTCATGCGGGTATGGGCCGTGGGCGCCAGGCAGTTGACCCGGATGTCGTTCTTGGCCCCCTCGATCGACAGGGTCTGCATCAGGCCCACCAGGGCCATCTTGGCCGCCCCGTAGTTCGACTGGCCGAAATTGCCGTACAGCCCCGAAGACGAGGTGGTCATGACGATACGGCCATAGTTCTGGCCGCGCATGATCTCCCACACCGCCTTGGTGCAGTTGACCGCCCCCATCAGATGGACGTCCACGACGAAGCGGAAGTCCTCCAGCTCCATCTTGGCGAAGGTCTTGTCGCGCAGGACCCCGGCGTTGTTCACCAGCAGATCGACCCGGCCCCATTTCGCCATGGCCGCCTCCACCATGGCCTGAACGGCGGCGAAGTCGGTCACGGAGGCGGCGTTGGCCATGGCCTCGCCGCCGGCGGCCTCGATCTCGGCGACCACGGCCTCGGCGGCGGTGGCGGACCCGCCAGAGCCGTCGCGGGCGCCGCCCAGATCATTCACCACCACCTTGGCGCCGCGCGCCGCCAGGGCCAGGGCGTGCTGCCGCCCCAGACCGCCGCCCGCGCCCGTCACAATGGCCACCTGTCCGTCGAACCGGATCGTCATCTCGTCGTCTCCACCTAAGGATTAGGACCCCGGCGCAGGAGCCGGCCCCTTTATCCGGTTTTGACGACGCCGGGCGCGGCGCACAAGTCCGGCCTGATCAGCCCGCGCGGTTCTTGACCAGATCCTCGACGACTGACGGATCGGCCAAGGTCGAGGTGTCGCCCAGCGAGCCGATCTCGTTCTCGGCGATCTTGCGCAGGATACGGCGCATGATCTTGCCGGATCGGGTCTTGGGCAGGCCGGGCGCCCACTGGATCACGTCCGGGGCGGCGATGGGGCCGATCTCGCGACGCACGTGGGCGCCCAGGGCCTTGCGCAGATCCTCGGTCGCCTCGACCCCCTTGTTCAGGGTGACATAGGCGTAGATGCCCTGGCCCTTGATGTCGTGCGGATAGCCGACCACAGCCGCCTCGGCCACGTCGTCGTGCAGCACCAGAGCGCTCTCGATCTCGGCTGTGCCCATCCGGTGGCCCGAAACATTGATGACGTCGTCGACCCGGCCTGTGATCCAGTAATAGCCGTCCGCATCCCGACGGCAGCCGTCGCCGGTGAAATACCGGCCGGGATAGGTCGAGAAATAGGTGTCGAAGAAGCGCTGATCGTCGCCATAGACCGTTCTCATCTGGCCCGGCCAGCTGTCGGTGATGCACAGATTGCCCGAGACGGCCCCGACCAGTTCCTGGCCCTCCGCATCGACGATCTGAAGTTCGACGCCGGGCAGGGGCAGGGTGGCCGAGCCCGGCTTCAGGTCGGTGGCGCCGGGCAAGGGGGTGATCAGATGGCCGCCTGTCTCGGTCTGCCACCAGGTGTCCACGATCGGGCAGCGGCTGTCCCCGACCACCTCATGATACCAACGCCAGGCCTCCGGATTGATCGGCTCGCCGACCGTGCCCAGCAGACGCAGCGATTTGCGTGACGTGGCCTTCACCGGCGCGTCGCCTTCGCGCATCAGGGCGCGCAGGGCCGTCGGGGCGGTGTAGAAGACCTCGACCTTGTGCTTGTCCACCACCTGCCAAAAGCGGCTGGCGTCGGGATAGTTGGGTACGCCTTCGAACATCAGGGTGGTCGCGGCGTTCGCCAGCGGACCATAGACCAGATAGGAATGGCCCGTGACCCAGCCCACGTCGGCCGTGCACCAGAACACCTCGCCTTTTTGGCCTTCAGAGGGAGCCTTGTAGTCGAACACCGCCCAGAAGGTCCAAGACGCCCAGGCCAGATAGCCGCCCGTGGTGTGCAGCACGCCCTTGGGCTTACCCGTCGAGCCCGAGGTGTAGAGGATGAACAGCGGGTCTTCGGCGTTCATCGGCTCAGGCGGGCAGTCGGCCGAGACCGTGTCGCGCACGTCCTGCCAGACGATGTCGCGGCCCGACTTCAGCGGGACGTCCGCCCCGGTCCAGCGGATCATCAGCACCTTGCCCACCCACGGGCAGTGGGTCAGCGCCTCGTCGATATTGGCCTTCAGGGGCACGCGACGGCCGCCGCGGCGGCCCTCGTCGGCGGTGATGACGAAGTGCGAGGCGCAGTCCTGGATGCGGCCGGCGATGCTCTCGGGCGAGAAGCCGCCGAAGACGACCGAGTGCACCGCGCCGATCCGGGCGCAGGCCAGCATGGCGACGGCCGCCAGAGGAACCATCGGCAGGTAGATCGTGACGCGGTCGCCCTTTTTGACGCCCTCCGCCTTGAGGACGTTGGCCATGCGGCAAACCTCCTCGTGCAGCTGGCCATAGGTCAGCGCGCTGGAGGTTCCCGGCTCGTCGCCCTCGAACACCAGGGCTACGTCGTCCTTCTTGGCAGGCAGGTGACGGTCGATGCAGTTGGCCGAGACGTTGAGGACCCCGTCCTCGTACCAGCGGATACGGAAGTCGTCCTTGGCGTAGGAGACGTCCTTGATCTTGGTGGGCGCCTTGATCCAGTCGAGGCGAGCGGCGATGTCGCGCCAGTAGCCTTCCGGATCAGCCTCGACGCGGGCCAGCGCCGCCTCATAAGCGGCGGCGTCGATATGGGCGTCTCGCGCCAGCTCCTCAGGAACCGGGAAAACCTGTCCGTCGCTCACCACCGCACTCCCTTGTCTTGTTGTCGTTGGCATAGGCGAAGCCAGTCGACCGGCGCAAGAAGACCAATGCGGTTTCTCGGCGCCGACCGGCTGGCCGCCTGTCCTGCAGTCAGATCAGAAGAAGCCCAGAGCCTTGGGGCTGTAGCTGACCAGCATGTTCTTGGTCTGCTGGTAGTGGTCCAGCATCATCTTGTGCGTCTCGCGACCGATGCCCGACTGCTTGTAGCCGCCAAACGCCGCGTGGGCCGGATAGGCGTGGTAGCAGTTTGTCCAGACCCGGCCGGCCTCGATGCCGCGCCCGAAGCGGTAGCAGCGGTTCGCGTCGCGGCTCCAGACGCCCGCGCCCAGGCCAAAGGCGGTGTCGTTGGCGATCTCCAGGGCCTCTTCCTCGGTCTTGAAGGTGGTCACCGCCAGCACCGGGCCGAAGATCTCTTCCTGGAAGATCCGCATCTTGTTGTGGCCCTCGAAGACGGTGGGCTCGACATAGTAGCCGTCGGCCAGCTGGCCCGGCAGGATCTTGCGCTGGCCGCCCGCCAGCAGCTTGGCGCCCTCGTTGCGGCCGATGTCCATGTAGCCGAGGATCTTGTTCAGCTGCTCTTCGGAGGCCTGAGCGCCGATCATGGTGGCAGGATCGAGCGGGCTGCCCTGGACCACGGCGTTCACCCGCTTGAGGGCGCGCTCCATGAACTTTTCATAGATCGACTCCTGCACCAGGGCCCGGCTGGGGCAGGTGCAGACCTCGCCCTGGTTCAGGGCGAACATGGTGAAGCCCTCAAGCGCCTTGTCGAGGTAGTCGTCATCCTCGCGCGCCACGTCGTCGAAGAAGATGTTGGGCGACTTGCCGCCCAACTCCAGGGTCACGGGGATCAGGTTCTGGCTGGCGTACTGCATGATCAGCCGGCCCGTGGAGGTCTCGCCGGTGAAGGCGATCTTGGCGATGCGCGGGCTGGAGGCCAGCGGCTTGCCGGCCTCGATCCCGAAGCCGTTGACGATGTTCAGAACGCCGGCCGGCAGCAGGTCGCCGATCATCTCGGCCCAGACCATGATCGAGGCCGGGGTCTGTTCTGCGGGCTTGAGCACCACGCAGTTGCCGGCGGCCAGGGCCGGCGCCAGCTTCCAGCAGGCCATCAGCAGCGGGAAGTTCCACGGGATGATCTGGCCCACCACGCCCAGCGGCTCGTGGAAGTGATAGGCGATGGTGTCGTGGTCGATCTCGGAGATCGAACCTTCCTGGCTGCGCAAGCAGCCGGCGAAGTAGCGGAAGTGGTCGATCGCCAGCGGGATGTCGGCGGCGAGGGTCTCGCGGATTGGCTTGCCGTTATCCCAGGTCTCGGCGGTGGCCAGGGTCGCGAGGTTCTCCTCCATGCGGTCGGCGATGAGCAGCAGGATGCGCGAGCGGTCGGCGGCGCTCGTCCTGGCCCAGCCGGCCTTGGCGGCATGGGCGGCGTCGAGCGCGCGTTCCACGTCGATCGCCTGCGAACGCGCGATCTCGCAGATCTTGCGGCCATGGATCGGCGAGCTGTTGTCGAAGTAGCGGCCGTCCGCCGGCGCGACCCACTGGCCGCCGATGAAGTTGTCGTAGCGGGCCTTGAACGGCGGGCGCGACAGGGACTCGATGAATTCTGGCTTGGTCATGGTTTCCTCCAGCGCCGTCGAGGCGTCTTGGAGGTGAGCTTGGCGTGGACGGCGCAGCGTGACGCCACCTTCGCGGCCGAGCCGGCGCCATGTGTCTCAGAACTGAGACAGGTTCAGTGGAATTCGCGCCCGCGCGCCAGGTCCAGGCGCTTGAGCTTGCGGTTCAGGGTGGCGCGCGACAGGCCAAGCAAGCCAGCGGCGGCTGAGACATTGCCGCCCGCCTGGGTCAGGGCGCGGCGCACGGCGGCGCGCTCGGCCTCGTCGAGGTCGGCCGAACGGTCGGGCGAAGGCAGGACGCGCTTCAGGGTCTCGTCGGTCAGTTTCAGGGCCAGGCGCGCGGCGCGTGTGGCGCCGATCACGACGTCGTCGCCATCGACGGCCAGCATCGGGACCGACGCCCGATCGGCGGCGGCGTCGGGTAAGAGCACGATACGCGCGCCCGGGAAGGCTTCGCGGAAGGCGCGCGCCTCAATGCGCCGGGCGGCGTCGGTGACCGCGCGTTCGACCAGCCCCGTCAGGCCTTCCAGGCCGGGGCGACACGAGGACACATCCAGCGCGCCGGCGATCCGGCCGTTCGGATCGAACAGGGGGGCCACGGTGCAGGACAGGCCGATGTTGCGCGTATGGAAGTGCTGGTCGCGATGGATGGTCAGCACGCGCTGCTCGGCCAGGCAGGTGCCGATGCCGTTCGTGCCCTCGCGCGCTTCGCTCCACACCGCCCCGTTCCAGAGGCCCCAGCGCCGGAACACCGGA
>OFDC01001606.1_pt1 | contig 11653 bp, 9 predicted proteins | sample 1520941 | NCBI WGS metagenome assembly OFDC01 (sample SAMEA94258168, study PRJEB24077) | hot springs metagenome | biome: Aquatic biome; feature: Water | place: India | collected 2012-12-06 | depth 5 m | reverse complement strand
CCGCTGGCCACACCCAATTCTACACCACATTGACGGACGCGACCCTGCAAGGCTGCCGGCAGGACCCGGTCATCACCGGAGTACCTGTACCACCAGGCCAGTCCGAACAGACCAAACGCGATATCATAAAGGTCGCAGGCTGCATCGATCACGCGGCCCTCGTGATCCAGACGCGATACAAACTGCCCGTTTGGCCCGATGCATTTGCCCAGCACCACGTCGGCTACCGGCGGCGCGCAAGCCTGTGCGCTGACATTGCCGCCGAGCGCCGCCCGCGAAAGTACAAAGAGCTGCCGGCCTATGACGCGCGTCCGGCGGAACCCCGGTTCTATCGGCTTGCCGCTCCAATCGAAACGCTCGACCAGCGGGATTACCGATGGACCTGCATCAGCTAAAATCAGCGTACGGTAATCACGATCCTTGCACCACCGGCGAACTTCGCTGAACGCCCAACCATCGATCGGCGCATTGAACATCAAGCTCATGCTCCGTCACCAATGATCTCGAGTTCACCGATACTGCCGACAAGCTCGATGGTCCGCGCGGTCCGCTCAGAGAAGGCTACAACTGCTGCACGCTCGGCAAGACCGTGCCCAGTCGCAACATGGACCAGGCGACCCACGCCCGCCGCCGCGCCGGCACGCAAGTCAGACAGACTGTCGCCAACCATGACAGATCGTTCCATATCCGACTGAAACAGAGCCGCGGCCTCTAGCAGCATCCCCGGTTCGGGCTTGCGCCATGGATGCGCCACGCGCCACGGCGGCGTTCCGTCAGGATGAAACGGGCAGGCTAGCACAGCGTTGATCTGCGCGCCGCCAAGACATTCCAGCATCCGCTTGTTGACGGCCCTATACTGTTCTGGCCGGATCAGCCCTCGTGCGATGCCCGACTGGTTGGTGACAATCACGACGGCGAATCCTACGGCCTTGAACTTTGCGATCACCTCAACCGCACCAGTGATAGGGACAACGCTTATAGGGTCGGCAAGATAGTCGTGGTTCTCGATGATTGTGCCATCGCGGTCCAGGAAGAGTACCGGGGCTCCCGGCGGAGGCGGTGCGATGACCTCCATCCAGTTGTTCAGATCGTCCAGAACCACCGGCGTCACCGCTGTTCCAGTGCGCGTGCCACTGCCTCGCGAACCTGACTGACCTGGATAGCCGCCATGCAGGGGCTTACCGCCAGCAGACCTGTGATCTGGCAAGGCAGGTCCTCGTTGCGCCAGCATGGAACGCAGCCCATTTCCTGCTGCTTCCAGACGATCTCCACCCGCTTGTGGTGCCGGGTGAACGTCCGCGCGTCGGTCGGGCCGAACATGGCAATGACCGGGACGTCGTACGCAGCAGCGGCGTGGAGAAAAGCGCTGTCCACGCAGACCATGGCTTCGATCTGCTGCACCAGAGCCAAAGATAGATCGAGTGGCAGACCCGCCGTATTGGCGATTCCCTCGCCGCTTGGCACGCCATCTGCGGCGTGGTGGAAGACAAGCACGTCATAGTCCCGCGCCAACGCGGATATGATCGTGGTGATTTCCGGGTGATCCTTGTAGCTGTCGCGCGAGTAAGGCTGGAGCCCGATAACCCTGCGCTTGCCCAACCCGCTCTGCTGCAGAAACTGCTTCGCCTGCGCTTGCAGGCTCGGCCCAATGTACTGATTGATATGCCAGCCTTGGGCGACGAGTTTGCTTTGCGAAACGCCGATTGCCCGCGCGAAAAGCTCCACGCGGCCGCGTTTCACATTGGGCCGCTTGCTGCTTTCATACCGGCCGGCCGGGCAAAAGCTGAGATTTGTGAAGCTGCGATACTGGGATACGTCGATCGGCGGACCGTCGATATCCAGGAGGCGAACGTGGGGATTGTCGTTGAGCACGGCGAAGAACTTGCGGGGGAGGGCGAAATCGACGGGCTTGCCCATCGCGGCCGACATCGCCTCCAGCCCCGGGATCATCATCAGCAGATCGCCGATCCCGCCCATTGCCCGGGTAACGAGCACGCCGCCGTTCCGGTTCATTTTCAGGCTGAACGGCGCGCGTTTGGTCGCGTCGGTCTTGAGCAGCAAGTACCCGGCCGCCAAAAGCAGCCGAAGTACACCGAGTCGCAATTGCTGCAGCACGAACGAGAGCGCGCCGCGATGCCCCCGGGCTGCGCGCAGATAGTGTTTCGAAGCAAATGTGATCAAGCCGACCCGAAGCCCCTGACCCGACTTCTGCCCCGAGACAAATGGCGCCATCTCCGGACCGATCGTCAGGGACGATGGACCTTTCGGCAGCGAGATCAACCAGGCGCCGAACGCGACAAATGAAATCGGAAGCTGCTCAAGCGTACCGAGCATCAGGTGCGCCCGGCCGAGCAATTTGACCAGATCGCGGCAGTGGCCGATATTGTCGATCACCGCATAGGGTCGCAGCGCAAGGGGAGACGCCAGTGCTACCACCTGTTCCGGCTTGTTCATGAACAGCAGCACGCGGCAATGCAAGATCAGGGCGCCGGCAGCCTCTGTCGGGTATATCTTGCGGCAAAACGCGTGAAAGTTGGCAATCAGCGTCTCAAACCGGTCGGTAAGGCGCGGATCGGCGGCGCGAAACCGCGGCTGCGATTGCAGGAAGATATCCTCGAGCGCCTGCGTCATCTTGCCGCAGTCAGCCGGACGGATCAGCGGATATCCGGACCTTGTCGTGCCTTGTTCTTGCAGCGAGGCGAACAGCCGCTCGATCTTGCGGAATTCTCCGAAAGCGGCTTCATCGAGGAACGCGGCAAAGAAATCCCCGAGCAGATCAAGGGGTTCCGGAACTGATCTATCCAATTTCAAGTCCGCTGACATCAGTGGTCTGGTCATAGAGCAGCAGCCGCAGTCAGATCTGCCGCCGACAAGACCGCTCCCTTGGTGTCGCGCGAGGCCACCGACGCCAACACACTGCGATCCAGAGTTTCCAGCCAGCTCTCTATCTGGGCAAAATGGGCCTTCCAGGTGGGAGCCTGATAGGACTGGAGCAAGCGCACCTGACGTGCGCGCTCTGGCCCGTTGTCGAGGAACGAAAGGATCATCTGCTCCCATGAAACAGCGTCGATCGGGTCAAGCAGTGTCGGGATGCCGCACCCGATCTCGCGGAAGCACGGCAGGTCGCTCGCAATCACTGGGGTGCCTAGCGCCATGGCTTCGATCACCGGCAGTCCGAACCCTTCGGCAAATGAGGGCAGCAGCAAGGCGCGGGCCGAACTGATCCAGTGGCCCAGTTCGGCGTCCTCACAATGCGATAGCAACACGACATGATCGCGCATGCCTTTGCCCCGATCCAGCATGTTCTGCACATGTCCCGCTTCTGCGCCCTTCTGTCCGATCAGGACAAGTTTGGGCGCAGCGTTGCCGAGCCGTTCGACAAGCCGCTGCCACACTTGCAGCAGCATGAAATGGTTCTTCCGCCCTTCTATTGTGCCGACGCAGACAAAGTGCCGTCCGACCTTGATCGGCACGACATCGGGTGAAGTCAGCGGTGCGCCGGCCAGCCACGCAGCGGTGACGGGCGGCATGGCAATGCCATTGCTGCGGCCGAACACTTCGAGCTCCGCTGCCGTCGCCCGCGAGTTTGCAATCACGCCGGCGGCCGAGAACAGCGCGTTGATCACACGGCCGCGATGGCGCTCGATGGCTTCGGTCCGGCAGAATTCGGCGTGGGTCAGCGGGATCAGGTCGTGGATCAGATAGATCGGCTTGACGTTGTTGCGCCGCGTCCAGTTCGGGAGGCTCGCAAGATCGATATCGGTATGACCCACATTGAGATAGAACGCACCCTTGCCGTCGATCCGCCGAGGCGCCATCGCCAGCGCACGCGGCGCGAGCATGGCGAGACGGGTCTGGAACTCGCTGTCAGGCAGTCTCAGCGCTTCAAACAGCTCGCCAGAGTGACGGGGCGTCAGTACGCGGGCGATGCCGCGATGTTGCACCACCGCAAGCGCGCGATCAGCGAAGTTTTCCAGATACGCATAGCATACCCGGTCGATGCCGGTGGGAAGCCGGCGCGACCAACTGCGCCAGATCAGGCGGCTTACGTCCAAGAGGAAGGGGTGATCGACCATGCTGACCAGTCAATTCGCAGGTAGGGGAACTGGCAAGATCACACTTTCTTTCACACTTGCCGACTGTGGGCCAAAAAGCGATGGCCGCTATTTGCAATGTGCCGGAATTCCACAAAATCGGTCGACGGCGGCATTCAAAAACTGCCTTTGCGGAAGTCCCTCAGATTGTCGTGAACTAGCACGATTCGTTTTGCGCTCGCAACATGCCAATAAGAATAAACCGGCGAGTCGCTTCGATATTTACTCCAATTTGGATATTTTCAACGAGGCATGGCAAAACCGTCACAATAAATGGGCTTTGCAGTGGGCAAAGACCCCGGAATTCGGCGAAGTGTGTCAAAAGTGCGACAATATGATCTAACGAATAAATTTCGCCATCCAGTGCCCTTAGCGCCCCAAAACACCTTGGTAGACCGCCAGATTTTGCGCTGCAAAACGCTTCCATGAGAAGCTTGCGGCCCGTGAAAGCCCGTTTGTGCGAAGAGTTTCGGCAAGCTCCGGTTCATCAAGTACCCGGCGCAACATCCGAGCCATGACAGGCGTGTCGTAAACCGGTGCAAGCAAGCCCGCGCCCCCCAGCACCTCCGGCATGGCAGAGTGGTCAGAGGCAACGACCGGGCAGCCGCAGGCCATCGCTTCAAGCAGAGGCAGCCCAAATCCCTCGCAGAAAGAAGGATGCAGCAGGCAGTCCGCTGCGGCGTAGAGTGCGACAAGCTTCGCATCGTCGACCGCCTCAAGGAAGTGGACCCGGTCGGCAATGCCGAGCCGCACCGCAAGGCTGCGTAGTTCCTCGGCATTCCGGCTCAGTCGCTGCACGAACACGAGGCTCGTGTCTCCCCGGTTGCCGCACGCTTCGGCAAAGATGCGCAAGGCGCCTTCATGGTTCTTGTAGGGAACGTACTGTCCAACGGTGAGCACGATCCGCTGACCGGCTGGCAGTCCAAGCCCGACAAGCTGCGCAGCCGCGTTGCTGACCGGACGATACTCGTCAGCCACACCGAGCAGCGCGGCATAAACGCGGCCGGCAAGGTTCGGGTTCCAATGCAGCAATTGCTGCTTGCTCGCCTCGCTGACGGTGGCGATTGCCGCCGCGCGGTGCAGCGCCCGGCTGATCCCGTGGCGATAGAATCGCTGCTCCAGCGGGCGGGAGAAGCGTGCCTTGCACCACTCCGGATTTGTCAGCCACATGATGTCGTGCACCGTCGTCACGCAGGGCATCGCAAGGCCGGCCGGCATGATGTTGAATGTAGCATGGAACAGGTCCACGTCCTTTAGCGGTGCCTTGAACGGCAGCCACCACATCGTTGTGGGGCTGTTCGCCGCTGCATGGACAATCACCTCGCGCGCATTGTCGGCCAGGGATAATCGCACCGGCGCATCCGGACGCTTAAGGAAAACGAACTCGAGGTCCGGCGCCAATCCAGGTAGATAATCTACCAGCGCCTGCTGCACCTTGCCGATTCCGCTGGGACGCGGCCCGATGTAACGACAATCGACGCAAATCTTTTTCATGGAATGTGCGAGTTCTTCAACTGCTTGTGCCGGACGAACGATGATATTTTCGTTACCCTATTCTCTCAACCGGTCGTATACCAGCCCGAATGAGCGTTCGATCCGCAATCTTCTTTACCACGTTATTGCACCGTTTTGGATGTTCTTTGCTTGTCGTGCTGCGATGGAACGATCGACCTACGCTGCGCTTGTTCTGTCTGCCCGCGCGAAGAATACGGGTTGCAGGTCGTGCTCCGTCCGGTTCCAACCCTCTGCTGCAGCCGCCGACCAATGACCCAACTCCCTCATGTGCCGCGTGACATGACGATGTCTCACTGCTGATCCAACCTGAATGGCATGTACTTGATGAACGACAGGCAACGAAGTCTGGAGCAGGCACTCGCAACGAACGAGAGCCTTGCACCGCAGGTGGCCGCGCAGCATTTTCACATCGTGTTCCCCGATGCAGATGCTGCGGAATATCTCGTCGCCGGTTTGCCGCTGGCAGCCCGGTTGGTCCATGCGCTCGCGCAGGACGGCCTCGGCACGCCGGTGCGGACGATTGCCGCGACGGTCGCCGAAGGTGGGTGGATACCCTCGCGCCGTTGTCGTGACGAATGCATCCGGCTCGGCGCGGGCGTTCCCATGCAGCTTGGCGGCAATACGCGGCCGGCCGGCGATGCTGTGGTGATTGGCGCATTCGATTTGCTGGCCACTTTGACGCGAAAGGCACGCGAGCCGTTCGGCAATCGGTTTGCGGCAGCCGGACGCATCGCTCCCGGTGGAGCCGTGTCGCCCGATCTGGTCCTGCGCGAGGCGGACCGAACATTCCTGCTTGCCACGGCCAAGCCGCAGGACGGGCTATGCTCGCGTCTGTTCAATCGCCCGGTCTCGCGGGCTATCACGCGGGTCCTGCTGCGGTTCGCCTGGATCGAGCCGCTCCACGCTACTGCGGGAACGGCGCTGCTCGCGCTGCTCATGCTTGCCGCCATGCTGAGCTCTCCGCTCAACGGCGCCGTGCTTGGTGCGGTCCTGTTTCAGGCTGCGTCGATCTTCGACGGCGTGGATGGCGAAATTGCCCGCGCCACTTTCCGCACTTCGCCTGCTGGTGCGCGGCTTGACAGTCTGATCGATGCAGCGACCAATCTCGCTTTCGTTGCCGGCCTCTCGGTCAATCTCTGGGTGCGTGGCGATCCGGGGGCGGCCTATGCCGGTCTTGCCGGCCTTGTGCTTCTCCTCGCGGGCCTTGCCCAGATCGGGCGGCGCGCGCAGCAGCAGGGGGAGCCGATCAATTTCGAAGCGGTCAAGGTCCAGCTTCGTCGCAAACCGAAGCGTCGCTGGCTTGTCGATCTCGTCATCTGGCTGACCATGCGCGACTTCATCGCGTTTGCGGCCGCTCTGCTGGCGGTGTTAGGCAAAGTGATCTGGGTGCCCTTCATTTTTCTTAGTGTCGCCGTCTGCTGGTTTGCAGCGATCACCATCCTGCTCGCGCAGAGCGCGCACCGGACCTGAGCGAGTTATCGCTCCACACGGCAAGGGGATCCGGATTGCCGGGCCTTGCAACGATGCTGGCGGACGAGCTGGTCAGCGAGATGGAGCCAGTGAACTATTCAACCCCTTCCGGCCAAGCGCCATTAGAAGTCAAGCACAGCAGCGGCGTCAGCCAAATCAGCAGTAAAGTCTTCGGACCAAAGGCACCATCACCGGATCGTCTGATCTGATGCTGCTGGCGGCACGGATCATTCTCTACGGCGATCCCAGCGACTACGAGATCACGCAGAGCGGGCGGATCGACTCCTCCGATCGACTTCGCCGTCCCGCGGGAAACAAGGGGCTGCCAAGCGGCGCGAACTACGCGTGGACCCTGTAGACCGACGGGGCGCGGTCGGACGTGGACTATGCCGGACGGGTTTCGATCACGCTTCCATTCGGCACCGAACAGGAAGTTGGCATGGTGGTGGGGCCTTTGCCCGTAGCTGCAAGCGTAAGCGGAAAATGATCTGCCAGGACGGCAGTGATGCGCTCCGCGCCAACCAGCGCTTCTGGCTCCGATGCGCCGATGGCACTCGTTGAAGCGGGACGAGACAGACCCGTTCCGCACTTGACCAGCCCGCTCAGGTTGGCCGCTGGCCACAACGAGCCCGTCAGCTGCGGATCTTACGCAGCTGATAAAGGCACCTCGGCAACCCGCTTCCAACGGCGACTGCACCGCGTAATCCCACGCCCGCATATGAGGCGATGAGTAGCCGCTGCACAGCTTCTTGCGGATGCGGCTCATCACCATGCGGAACGACCAGACGTGGAAGCGCGTCGAGACCGCTGGCAATCAGCTACGGGCTGAACCTGCACCAAGGTGCACGTCAAGTTGGCGTGTACTTGCAAGAGCGACTGCCTGTGTATTGCTAATTCCATCTCCGTCGCCGGTCAGCGCGATCATAGTCCAGCAGAACGGATGAGGGTGATGAAGGAGTTTGCGTCGGCACTTCTAGTGGGCATGGCCCGCACGCAGCTCGCACGGCGCAACCTGCTTGCGAACCACGGCCAAGGCGCGGCGACACGCACCGCCGAGGCCACCGTTCCCCTTAATGAGAAGCGCGAACTCCTCTCCCGCGTAGCCTGCAGGCACGGTCTGAAGCCGATCCTCGAGATTGGCCGCGGCATCGCGGAATTGCCGCCAGACCCAGCACTTGAGGCCCTGAGGCACGCACGTGACCCGCTCGACATGATTGCCCGATGGAGGCGGCTTGAGCGCTACGTTCACTCGAGGCACCGTATCGTTATCGAAGAACAGTCCGCGTCACAGGTCGTCCTGCGCCATTGCAGCGATGACCCGGACGGGCCGCGCGCCGAGGAAGACGCGCTGATCATCGGTGTCCTGGCGGCACTCGCCGAATCTGTCGGCGCGGCGGAACTGACCACGAGCCTTCTCGCCGAAGGGGAGGAGCAGATCATCCTTGCGAACGGCCGGTTTGTCGAGCCATCGCGCCCCGCCGCACGGGGCACCGACCGCTGGCGCTTCCGCTGGAGACTGCGGGAGTCAGAACCGGACCGCACTGGCGCTGTGCGGGCCGCGGAGCACCTCACCACGGCCCGCGCAGCGGTTGCTCTCGTCGGTTCCGATCCAGGGCGTGAGTGGAGCCTTTCCTCCGTCGCCGCAGGGCTCGCCGTCTCCGAGCGGACGTTGCAGCGCCGTCTTGCTGCAGAGGGCGCCAATTTTGCCGCCGTGATCCGCTCCGCGCGCGTCGAGGCGGCAGGGCGGATGCTCATCGGCACTGATCACAGCCTCGCCAAGATCGGCTTCGTTTGCGGTTTCTCGGATCAGCCGCATTTCACCACCCTGTTCAAGCGCCAGACCGGCCTCACCCCCGGCACCTATCGAAAGAGCTTTGCATGAGCGCGTTCGATATTGAGGGGCGGACCGCAATCGTCACCGGCGGCGCGTCAGGGATCGGGCTTGCACTGGTCCGGAACCTGGTCGGCAGAGGCGCGGCGCGGGTCGTTGTCGCCGGTCGGGATCTGGCGAAACTGGATGCCGTCCGTTGGGAGTTCGGGCCGGTCATCACGACAATCGCTGCCGATCTTGCCGCGACGGGAGACGTGTTTCGGCTTGCAGACGAGCTGGCGGGCCTTGCACCGGACGCCTCGCTGCTGATCAACAATGCGGGTTCCCAGCTGCTTGCCGACTTCACGGCCGGTGTGCCACCCCATCATGTCGGCGCCCTTGCAGGAGAAATTGCGGTCAACCTCACAGCGCCGATCCAGCTTTGCGCAGCGCTGCTGCCCCGTCTCGCCAAGCAGCCCTCGGCAGCCATCGTCAATGTCACGTCCGGTCTCGCGCTCGCACCAAAGCGGTCGGCGCCCACCTATTGCGCCACGAAAGCCGGGCTGCGGAGCTTCTCCCGGGCTTTGCGCTACCAGTGCGAGGAGGCTATGCCGCATGTGCGCGTGATCGAGGCGCTACCCCCGATCGTCGACACGCAGATGACCGCTGGACGCGGGCGGGGAAAGATCTCCGCGCAGTCCTGCGCCGATCAGATCATCGCCGGGCTTATTCGCGGCCTGCCTGAGATCTACGTCGGCAAGTCCGCTCGTCTGAAATGGATCATCAGGGCAAGCCCGGCCCTGGCCTATCGCATCATGCGACAAGGCTGACCGCGCCCGCGGACAGCACGCTCCGGTCCCAGTCAACAAACAACTCCGGTCGCAACACAACATGGAGGTTTTCCGTGCGCTTTTCTGTCGATGTTCGAATCATTGCCGCAGCTTTCGCAGGCCTTGCCTTGTTGAGCCCGTCTCCGGTCACGGCGCAGACGGCGGACGCCGCAGCCCTGCCCGATGCCCCGCCGCCGAATGCTCGTAGATTGCCATCGCGCGACTTCGTGGCGATCGGCGTCGGCGCGATCAGCAACTTTCCTGGTGCTGCGGACTTCCGCGTGATCCCGTTCGTCGCGGGCCGGTGGGACCCTGGCTATGTCGATGCGCGTCTGCGCGGCACCGCCTTGCAGATCAGCGTTCTGCCGACGAAACCCCGCGGAACGTTCATCGAGTCTGGCCCGGCTGCCCGCCTGCGCTTTGGACGCACCCGAGGGCTGGATCCACAAGTCGAACAAGTCGGCCGGGTCGGCAACGCTTTCGAACTGGGCGGCTTTGTCGGGCTATATTCCCGCGGGATTGATCATCCCGGCGATGAGCTGCGCGTGACCGTACAGGCTCTGGCTGATGTATCCAGCGTCCACCGCGGCGCGACCGGTCTTGCCGAAGTCGGCTACGCACGGCCCATCGCCAAGCGAACGCTCGTGGACGTATCCGGTTTTGCCGAATGGCTGTCGCGTAAGACGACCAGCACCTATTTCGGCGTCGATCAGGTGCAGGCAGCGCGGTCTGGCCTCCCGGTCTTCGATGCCGGTGCCGGTGCCAGCGAACTCGGCTTGCGCCTGAGTATTACGCGGGCCTTCAGCCGCCGATGGGGCGTCACGGTGACAGGATCGGGCTCGAGGCTCATCGGCGATGCGGCAGATAGCCCAATCGTGCGCCGCCTGGGTTCGCGGACACAGGGCCAGTTCGGCCTGGCGGTTTCATACCGGTTCTGACCGGACCGGTTGCGGCACTGCACGAGATCGACAGGACAAACTGTATCGGGGAGGGGCAGCAAACCCCTCCCGCCGGCGCATCAGATCCACAGATCGAACGCTGCGCTCGGCCCTGCCGGCACCGCGATCGGCAAATTGGCGCTTTCCGCGATCAAGAGGTCGTCGAAGCCGAAGTCGCGGTCGTCTAGCGGGCCTTGACGTAAGCCTCTTTGAGCTTCTCGAACATGGCTCGCTGCTTGCGATTGTCGTGCGGCCACAAAGTGGTCAGGCGCGGGTCAATCCGCTCGGCCTGCGTGCGCAGGGACGCCAGATTGTGAACGTGAGGGGTGCAGAAAGAGACGACTAGAAGAATACGGTGGTAGTGGAATTCGGCTACTGGCCCACCAGCGTCACAATGGGCGAGAGCTTGAAAATCCAAGGTCTGAAAGTCACTCCGACGTAAGCGCTGTCTTCAGGCCACGTGAGCGTGGGGCAGGAGCTCGTCGATCCGCGAAGCTGTGTGACCATTGGCGAGACTGGCGAGCGTCGCGGTCAGCCAGGTATGCGGATTGATGCCGGTGAGCTTGCAGTTCTCAATCAGCGTGGCGATCACCGCCCAGTTGTCGCCGCCCTCGTCGGAGCCTGCGAACAGGGCGTTCTTGCAGTTGAGAGCCAGCGGGCGGATCGCGCGTTCGACGGCGTTGTTGTCGAGATCGATGCGACCATCGTCGAGGAACCTGACGAGACCGTCCCAGCGTGGAAGTGTGTAGCGGATCGCCTCGCCGAGCCGGCTCTTGGCGCTGACCTGCCGACCGCGTGCTTCGAGGAAGTTGTGCAGGTCGTTCACGATCGAACGGCTGCGCTGGTCGCGGACGTCACGGCGCTCGTCAGCGGATAGACCGCGGAACTTGTCCTCGATGGCGTAGAGCGAGGCAATGCGGCGCAGGACATCGGCTGCCACCGGCGAGCTCTCGGCCAGCTCGTAGAACTTGCGGCGCACGTGGGCCCAGCAGAACG
>OFDC01001605.1_pt1 | contig 11655 bp, 9 predicted proteins | sample 1520941 | NCBI WGS metagenome assembly OFDC01 (sample SAMEA94258168, study PRJEB24077) | hot springs metagenome | biome: Aquatic biome; feature: Water | place: India | collected 2012-12-06 | depth 5 m | reverse complement strand
GCCGAGCGCGGCGGCACCGGCGCCGGTGCCGGCCGTTCGCCGCGACCCGTGCGACGGCCGGGCGACGAGCGGCTTCGTGCCGACGGCGATCAGCGTCGACGGGGTCGTACGAGGCGCCGAGGTGCGGGCGCTGCCCCGTGACGCTGACGGGGTCGTGGGCGTGCCGCCGGTCTTCGACAAGGAGGTCTTCGCGTGGGACCTCGGCGGGGTCGAGCCCGGCTCCCGCAAGGGTCACGTGCTGCTCAACACCCACACCTGGCCCGACGGCTCCGCGATGGGCAACCGACTGCTCCGTGACCTGCAGGTCGGAGACGACCTGCGCCTCTCGGGCGCGGGGGAGACCGCCTGCTACCGGGTCTCCCGCCGCGTGGAGGTGCGCGAGGAGGACGGCTACCCGGGCTGGGCCGACCAGGACGGTCCGCCGCGGGTCGTGATCGTGGTCTGCTCCGGCGACCGGCTCGGTCCGGGGCGCTGGACGCACCGGACCCTGTGGTTCGCGACGCCCGTCAGGTGAGCGCCTCGGCGTCCGGGACCGACCGGCCGTTGGCGGTCTCCGGCACGTGGCGCTCGAGCACCAGCGCCATCACCGCGATCGCGGCGCAGCCCACGACCATCAGCCCGATGTACGTCGACGTGAGGTCGTGGTCGAGCAGGAATCCCGCCACGACCGGGCCGACGATGGCGCCGCCCTGGAAGGCCCCCGCGCTGATCGCGTTGTAGCGGCCTCGCGTGTGGTCGGAGGCGAGGTCGTTGGCCATCGCAGGCACAGTGGGCTGGAGGAAGGTCTCGCCCAGCGCGAAGACGGCCATGAACCCCAGCACCGACGCGATCGCGACGGCGCCTCCGGGGAGCACGCCGCCCACGCCGAGCACGAGCCACGACGCCGCCCAGATCGCGGCCATCACGATCATGACGCGGGTGCGCAGCCGCCCGGCGATCCGCGAGAGCACGGTGAACTGCAGGAGCACGATGACAGCGGTGTTGACCGCGAACGCCAGCCCGACGGTGCGCGTCGAGACCTCGGCCGCCTGCCGGGCGAAGCCGGGCACGCCGGCCTCGAGCTGGCCGTAGCCGATGAAGGTCGCCACGAACGTCAGCGCGGTGAGCCACCGCACCGCGGGCTCGCGCAGGATCGCGAGGTAGCCCACCGCCGAGCCGGAGTCGTCGGTCGGGGCCGAGGCCCGGCCGTGCACGTGTCGCAACGGTCCGAGGAGCAGCGCGAGCGGGATCAGCCCGCTGGCGGCGTCGCCGAGGAAGATCGCCGTGAAGGTCTCGGGGCGGTCGACGTCCGCGAACAGCCCGCCGACGATCCCGCCGACGCCGATGCCGAGGTTGACCAGGGCGAAGTTGATGCCGAAGTACTGCTGGCGCAGCTCGCCGGTCACGACCGCCGCGATCAGCGCGTTGAAGGCCGGCCACGACACCCCGAAGTTGAAGCCGATCAGGACGAGCGCGAGCGCCGCCACCGCTGGTGTGGTCGCGAAGGCGAGGATGGTGTTGCCCGCGATCATCGCGGCGATGCCGGTCAGCAGGACCGCCCGGGCGCCGTACCGGTCGGTCAGGGCGCCGCCCGGTCCGGTGACCAGCAGGCCCACGACGGCGATCAGGGCCATCAACGTGCCGGAGAGGCCGAGGTCGAAGCCGCGCACCTCGTGCAGGTAGATCAGCGTGAACGGCAGGGTCAGGCCACGGCCGAGCGTCTGGATGGCGACGGTCGACAGCAGCCACCGGCCCTCGGTGGGCAGAGCGGCCCAGAAGGAGCGCATCGTGGTCACTTCGCGGGCAGGGTGGAGGAGTACGACGTGCCGCGCGCGACCCAGCCGGCGATGTCGGCGTCGGAGGCGAGCTGGTCGGCGTCGACCCGGAGCCAGCCGTCCAGCGCACGCCCCTGCATCACCATCGGGTAGGCCGGGGTGGTCGCGACGAGCTCCTTGCTCTCCGCGGGGTCGACGCGGACCATCAACCCGCCCTGCCCACTGACCGCGACGGCCATGTTGCCGTCGACGAGGAAGGCGAGACCGCCGAACATGCGTCGCTCGGTGACCTCGCGACCGGCCGCCAGCGGCTCGTCCACCAGGAGGTCACGCACCCGCTCGGCCAGCTCCTCGTCGTACGCCATGGCAGCAGGCTAGGCCCGGGGGCCGACAACGGCCGAACCCTTTATCCGTCACCGGTCGGTGCGGAGGTTGGCCGGATCCGGTCAGGCTCTAGGCGCACCTGTGACTGCCGTCATAGGTTGTGACCTCGATCACTGAATCGTTTCACAATCCGGGAGTCATCGTGAGTCAACCCCTGTCCCCGCTGCGCCGACCGGTCGCCGCCGGTCTCGCCACGGCCCTCCTGCTGACCGGTGTCAGCAGTCTCGTCACCAGCCCTGCCTACGCCGCCGGCGCGCTCGACGCGCCCCTCGACCTGACGGTCGCCGGCGTGACCGATCCGCTCGGCATCGACGACACCACGCCCGACCTCCAGTGGCGCGTCGGCGCCGACGTCGAGCGGCAGAGCGCCTTCGAGGTGCGGGTGGCGACGTCGGCGTCGAAGCTGGGCCAGGCGGACCTGTGGCGCTCCGGGCGCATCAAGTCCGCGATCCCCGCCGTGGAGTACGACGGCGACGAGCTCGGCTCGCGTGACCGCGGCGTCTGGCAGGTCCGGGTCTGGGGCGAGCGCGGCGGCGTGAGCGACTGGAGCGAGCCGGCCCGCTTCGAGCTGGGCCTGGTCGACGAGTCGGACTGGTCCGGGGACTGGATCACCGACCCGCGCTGGGACGAGGCGCTGCACCAGGACGTGCCGCTCGGTAGGCAGACCTCGCGCTATGTCCGCATCCGCATCATCGACCTGGGCCGTCCCGAGGAGCCCCTCGACGACCCTGACTGGAAGCCGCGCCTGGAGCTGGGCGAGATCGAGCTGGTCGACGCATCGGGCGCCAAGGTGAACATCGCCCAAGGCGCGAGGGTCTCGGTGTCGGAGGAGAGCTCCGAGCCGGGCGTGTGGGAGCCGCGCTTCCTCACCGACGGCAAGCTGAGCACCGTCGACGCCCCTCGCGGCTTCCGCAGCGACTACCACGAGGAGACCGACGTCCAGGACCGCCCGATCGTCATCACCCTCGACCTGGGGGAGGCCAAGACCTTCGACACCGTGCGGCTCTACTCCTTGTGGGACTCGCCTGGTCGCTACGGCACCACGCCCAACTTCCCCCGCGACCTGCAGGTGGCGGTGAGTGCGGACGGGACGTCGTACACGAACGCGGGAGCGCGCACGAAGCTGGTCGCCGTCTCCAACCGCCACGACGCCCCGGAGGCGCTGCCGGTGCTGGCTCGGGACTTCGAGCTGGACAGCGACGTCGCGTTCGCGCGCCTCTACGTCACCGGCATGGGCGTCTACGACGCCACGGTCAACGGCGAGGCCGTCTCGCCCGACGTCCTGGAGCCGGCCAACACCCAGCACGCCAAGCGCATCCCGTACGCCACCTACGACGTGACGAAGCTGCTCCGCGACGGCGCGAACACGTGGGGGATCGAGCTCGGCAACGGCATCTTCAACGTCTTCAACATCCCGAGCGACCCCACCCGCTACATCAAGGCCGCGGCCGGCCACGGCTTCCCGCGTGCGCTGGGCCAGCTGGAGGTCACCTACCGCGACGGCCGCTCAGAGGTCGTCGCGACGGACGACGCCTGGAAGTCCGCGCTCGGAGAGGTCACCTTCACCAACTGGTACGGCGGTGAGGACCGCGATGCCCGACGCTCCCTCGGTGACTGGAACGAGCCGGGCGCCGACCGGACCGGCTGGCAGAAGGCGGTCGCCGTCTCGGCTCCGCACGGCGGGACCGAGCTGGTCGCGCGGGTGAACCCGCCGATCCGGCAGGTCGACACGCTCGAGACGGCCAAGGTGACCCAGCCCAAGCCCGGGATCCACGTGTTCGACCTCGGCGTGAACTTCGCCGGCTGGCAGGAGCTCACCACGAGCGGCCCCGCGGGCACGAAGATCACGATGAAGCCGGCCGAGAAGCTGCTCGCCGACGGCACCGTCGACATGCGCAGCGTCGGCGGCAACATCCGCGACACCTTCACCCTCGCAGGGAAGGGCCAGGAGACCTTCACTCCCCGGTTCGTCTACCACGGCTTCCGCTACCTGCAGGTCGAGGGCCTGGCGACCGCGCCGAGCGCCGACACGGTCCGCGGACTCGTGCTCCGCGCCAGCAACGAGCGGGTGGGTGACTTCGAGACCTCCGACCCGATGATGACCGACATCCACCGGATCATCGACCGCTCGGTGCAGAGCAACATGTACTCCGTCTTCACCGACTGCCCGCACCGCGAGAAGCTCGGCTGGCTCGACCAGACGAACCTGGTCTTCGACACCGTCGCCTTCGGGTACGACGTCCAGGCGCACTACCGCAAGATGCTGCAGGACGTGGTCGACGCCCAGCAGGGCGACGGCCTCATCCCGACCACCGCACCCGAGGACTCGCTCTTCGCCGGAGCGTTCCGCCACGACGCCAACTGGGGAGCCACGCTCGCCGTGTCGTCCTGGCAGCTCTACCACTGGTACGGCGACGCGAGCGCCATGGAGCAGCACTGGCCGGCGATGGTCGCCTACTACGACTACCTCTCCCGACTCGCGCCGGAGCACATCCTCAACGGAGGCCTGGGCGACTGGATCACCCCGGCGAGCCCGGTCACGCCCCCGGCGCTGACCCAGACCTGGGCGATGCACCGGATCGCGACGCACATGTCGTGGATCGCGAAGGCTCGCGGCGACCGGGCGGCGGCGAGGTCGTACGAGGGGGAGGCGGCCAAGATCGCCCACGCCTTCCACGCCAAGTTCTACAACCCGAGCACCGGGCTGTACGGCGCCGGCGACCAGGCCAGCCAGGCTCTGGCGCTCGAGGAGGACATGGTTCCCGCGGAGCTGCGTCAGCAGGTGCTCGACAGGCTCGTCAAGATGATCCGCTCGGCCGACGACCACGTCATCGTCGGCGAGATCGGTCTGCACGCGATGGTCGAGCTCCTCTCCCGGGAGCGGCTCGACGACGTCCTGCACGACTGGGTGCAGCGCACGGACGGCACCAGCTACGGCTCCTTCCTGCAGCGCGGCGCGACGTCGCTCCCGGAGAGCTGGAACAGCGCGAACGCCTCGCAGAACCACTACATGCTCGGCGCGATCGACAGCTGGTTCACGGCTCGAGTCGCCGGCATCTCGCAGGCGCCCGGCTCGGTGGCGTGGGAGCGGGTCGTGATCGAGCCGGCCCTCGTGGGTGACGTGGCCTCGGCGTCGGCCGAGTACGACTCGGTCCGCGGCACGATCCGCAGTGCGTGGAAGCGCGCCGACGGCTCGGTCACGCTCGACGTGACGGTGCCGGGCAACACGCAGGCCGTCGTACGGGTGCCGGTCGCCGACGGCGGAAAGGTCCAGGCGCCGCGAGGTGCGAAGCCCCAGCCCAGCCAGGTCGAGGGTTACGCCGAGTTCCTCGTCGGACCGGGCAGCCACCGCTTCACCGCTCCGCTGGGCTGACCGCCCGTCGTCCGGTTGCACAGCTGCACGGCCCCGGCTCGTCGCCTCACGGCGGCGGACCGGGGCCGTCGTGCGTCAGCCGGTCGGGCGCTGCCAGTGCGGGTCGCGTCCGATGAAGCCGACCAGCTGGTCCTGCCACGGCGCGTCCTCGGCAACCGGGACGCGAGGGCCGTACTGGCCGCTCTGGCGCAGCATCTCGTCCAACGGCTCCATGCCCTCGACCATGCTCCGGCAGCGCTCGGGGTCGAGCGAGTCGTCCTGGCCGGTGGCCCGGGCGAGGTCCCAGGTGTGCATGAAGACGTCGTTCGTGTAGAACTGCGCGATCGCGTTGGAGAGCGGCATCTGCGGCAGGTGCGGGTGCGCGAAGGTGATGTCCGCGCTGGTCGGGTCGTCCAGCACCGCCTGCACCGCCGCCGAGTGGTGCTCCCACGCGGCGACGGGGTCGCCGTCCACGGACGGACCGGCGGGCAGCTCGATGTCGGAGCCGCCCGCAAGGAAGCCGGGGAACCACTCCACGAGGTGGCGCACGACGTCGCGCGCCTGCCACTCGGGCACGGGGGAGGGGACGTCCCACCCGTCCGCCGGGACGCCGCGCACCCTCGCGCTGAAGGTCGCGGCGATGCTCCGGTGCTCCTCGGCCGGCTGGCCGGAGATCACTTCGGCTGCTCCTGCAGACGCTCGAGGAGGGCGTCGAGCGCGTCGTACCCCTCGTCGACGCCGACCTCCATGCCGCTGGCGAGCATCCCGGCCCGCGACTCGAAGTCGTAGACGACCGAGAGCGACTCCAGCCGCGTGCGGCCGTCGGGCAGCTCGTGGAAGACCAGGGTGTCGAGGCTGACGGCGTCGGGCATCTCCTCGAAGCCGAAGGTCTGCACGATCCTCTCGTTCTCGGTGACGCGGTGGACGGCGCCGTAGAAGTGCGCGACCTCCTCGCCCTCGCGGGTCGCGGTGTAGCGGTACTCCCCGCCGGTGCGGATGTCCCACACCTCGATGTCCATCCCGATCGAGTGCGGTCCCAGCCACTGCGCGACGAGCTCGGGCTCGACGTGCGCGCGGTAGACGAGCTCACGCGGCGCGTCGAACTCGCGGACGATCCGGACGGTCGGGACGTCGGGGTCCGCCTCGATGGTGGTGCCGGGGTGGGTGGTGCTGGTGTCGCTGCTCATCCTGCCGCTCCTTCGGGCCGGTCCTGCTCGTGCTCCTGGTGGGGGGAGTCCTGGCCCTGCATCCGGGCGAGGACCTGGTCGAGACGCTGGTAGCGCTCCTCGGCCTGTCGCTGGTACCGCTCGATCCACTTCGTCATCAGGTCGAACACCTCCGCGTCCAGGTGGACGGGACGGCGCTGGGCGTCGCGGCTGCGGCGTACCAGCCCGGCCTCCTCGAGCACCTTGAGGTGCTTCGAGACCGCCTGCATCGACACGTCGTACGGCGCCGCCAGCTCGCTCACCGTCGCGTCGCCGGCGGCCAGCCGGGCCACCATGTCGCGGCGGGTCGGGTCGGCGAGTGCCCCGAAGATCCGGGTCAGCCGGTCGTCCTGCTCAACCATGAGGTTGAGTACACATCCGGGCAGGCAGCGTTGTCAACCGTTCGGTTGAGGACGATCAGCCGCGCACCATCGGCGGCTGTACGACGCGCGCGGGACCCCGCCGGTAGAGGGTGGCCCGGCGTCCGCCGCTCTCCGTCGGCTCGCCCCGGGCGTCGGTGGCGATGACGAAGCCGTCGATGCCGAGCACCTTGCGGCGGAAGTTGCCGAGGTCCGGGGGAGTGCCCCAGACGGCGGCGTACACGCGCCGCAGCTCGGGGAGCGTGAAGGGCTCGGCGACGAACTCGGTGGCGAGCGTCGTGTACTCCAGCTTGGCGCGCACCCGCTCCCGGGCGTCGAGCAGGATCTGGTGGTGGTCGAAGGCCAGCGTGGGCGCGTCGGCGTGGTCGGCGCCCTCGAGCAGGTCGTCGACGATCCACCACCGCGCATCGGCGGCGTCGGTGCCGGCGGTCGGCTCCGGGAGGTCGGGGGCGAGGGCGACGTGGGCGACCGAGACCACCCGCATCCGCGGGTCGCGCTCGGGTGCGGAGTAGGTGCGCAGCTGCTCGAGGTGCCCGGGGAAGCGCTCGGCGTCGTCGAGACCGGTCTCCTCGAGCAGCTCGCGCCGCGCGGCCTGCTCGGCGTCCTCGTCGGGCTGGACGAAGCCGCCCGGCAGCGCCCAGGAGCCCGCGAACGGCTCCTCGCCCCGCTCGACGAGCAGCACGGCCAGGGCGCCGTCCCGGATGGTGAAGATCGCGATGTCGACCGCGACCGCGAAGGCGGGGTGCTCGCTCACTGCAGCACCTCCACGCCGGCCGCCGCCATCTCCTCCAGCGCGGCCGCCGAGCTCTCCGGTGCGACCCCGGCGTGCAGGCCCGGCAGCAGGCGGACGGTCAGGCCGGCCTTCCGTGCGTCGAGGGCAGTCGCCCGCACGCAGTAGTCCGTCGCGATCCCGGTGACGTCCACCTGCGTCACCCCTGCGTCACGCAGGATGTCGGCCAGCCGCGCCCCGTCGTCGGTGACGCCCTCGAAGGCCGAGTACGCCGGCTCGCCCATGCCCTTGACCACGTGATGCGTCACGGCGTCGGTGACCAGCTCGGGCGCGTACTCCGACCCGGTCTCGCCCTGCACGCAGTGCACCGGCCAGGTGGTGACGTAGTCAGGGTCCTCGCCCGGCTCGTGGAAGTGACCGCCGTTGGTCTCCCCGCCGTGGTGCCAGTCTCGCGACGCGGCGACGACGGCGTAGTCGGCGGCGTGTGCCGCGAGGTGGTCGCTGATCCGGGCGGCGACGTCGTGTCCGCCGGCGACGCCGAGCGAGCCTCCCTCCACGAAGTCGTTCTGGACGTCGACGACGATCAGGGCGCGTCTCCCGTCGGTGCTCATGGTGGTGTCCTCTCGTTCGGTGGTGGTCAGGTACGCCGGGCCGGCGGCGACGCCGCGGGCCTCGGGCGGGAGCGTGGCGAGGGCCGTGGCCGCGAAGGCGCGGACCTCGTCGAGCGTCGGTCGGTGCACGGTCTCGCCGGCCCGCACGAGCGGGACCTGGACGGGCACGGCTCCGGCCGGGGTGGCCTCGGTGCGGGTGAAGTACTCGGCGCGGAGGATGCCGTCGGCGTCGTACTCGCGGAAGGGGTGCTTGCGTCCGCCCACCGAGGCCTTGTCCTTCGACTTCTTCGCCACCGGCCGCAGCGGCTCACCGGGCGCGTCCGCGATCGCGACGAGCTTGTAGACCATGCTCGCGGTCGGGTGGCCCGAGCCCGTGGCGACGCGGGTGCCGACGCCGTAGCCGTCGATCGGGGCGTCGGCCAGTGCGGAGATGACGAACTCGTCGAGGTCGCTGGTCACCACGATCCGCGTGCCGGTGGCGCCCAGCGAGTCGAGCAGCTCACGCGCCTTGTGGGCCTCCTCGGCCAGGTCGCCCGAGTCGATGCGCACCGCGCCGAGCTCGGGGCCGGCGACCTCGACCGCGGTGCGGATACCCTCGGCGATGTCGTAGGTGTCGACGAGCAGCGTCGTACCGACGCCGAGCGCCTCGACCTGGCTGCGGAAGGCGGCGGCCTCGGTCGCGTGGGCCAGGGTGAAGGCGTGCGCCGCCGTGCCTGCGGTCGGGACCCCGAAGAGGCGGCCGGCAGCGAGGTTGCTGGTCGTCGCGAAGCCGGCGACGTAGGCGGCGCGCGCGGTCGCGATCGCCGCCTGCTCGTGGGTACGGCGTCCGCCCATCTCGATCAGCGGGCGGCCACCGGCGGCGTCGACCATCCGGGCCGCGGCGCTCGCGATGGCGGTGTCGTGGTTGAGGATGCTCAGCACGAGCGTCTCCAGCACCACGCACTCCCCGAGGGTGCCGGTCACGGTGAAGATCGGGCTGCCGGGGAAGTAGAGGTCGCCCTCCCTGAAGCCGTCGATGTCGCCGCGGAAGCGGAAGTCGCGCAGCCACTGGGCCGTCTGGTCGCTCACGACGCCCTGCTCCTGCAGCCAGGCGACCTCGTCGGCGTCGAAGGCGAAGTGCTCGATCCCGTCGAGCAGCCGGCCGAGGCCCGCCAGCATGCCGTAGCGCCGGCCCTCCGGCAGGCGCCGGGCGAAGGCGTCGAAGACCGCGGGCCGTCCGGCGCTGCCGTCGCGGACGAAGGAGTCGAGCATCGTGAGCTCGTAGCGGTCGGTCAGCAGTCCGGTGCGGTCCATCTCGACTCCTCGATGTTGTAGTCACTATGACTATAACAGGTGCGGTCCGATCCGTCTGCTCCGACACTAGGCTGCGGCCGTGGCCGACGAGCGCCGGCGGACGGCCGATCTCGCCGCCGCCTACGAGCAGGAGCTCGCCGGGGACCGCCCCGACGAGCGCCGCGAGCGGGGCGCCTTCTACACCCCGCCCGACCTCGTGTCGTGGGTGCTCGACCGGGTGGTGCCCGCTGACGCCGACGGCATCCCGGACGTCCTCGACCCCGCCTGCGGGACCGGCCACTTCCTCGTCGCCGCCGCGCGGCGCTGGGGGGTGCGCGCCGTGCACGGCTCCGACCTCGACCCGGAAGCCGTGCGGATCGCGCGGGAGCGGCTCGCCGCCGAGGACCCGTCGGTGCCGGCGGACGACATCGCCCGCCGGGTCGTGGTCGCCGACGGCCTCACGACCTGGGAGGGCCGCAGGTTCGCCGCCGTCGTGGGCAACCCGCCGTTCCTGGGGCAGCTCCGGCGTCGTACGGCCGGGCGGTCGGAGGTCAGTCGCCGCGGCCTGGGTGCCTACACCGACACCAGCGCTGTGTTCCTGCACCGGGCCCTGGACCTCGTCGTCGACGGGGGAGTGGTCGCCCTCGTGCAGCCGCTGTCCGTCCTCGCCGCCCGCGACGCCGGTGCGGTGCGGGCCGCCGTCGCGGAGCGCGGCACCATCACGGACCTCTGGTGCTCGCCGGACCCGGTCTTCGAGGGCACCTCGGTGCTGACCTGCGTGCCCGTGATCCGCGCCGGCGCAGGTCCCCGGACGGACCCCGACGGCTGGGGCGCGCTGGCCGCGCCGACCTTCGGCATCCCCTCGGTCGACCTCTCCTCGGCTGCGGGGTCGGACGGCACGGTCGGCGACCTCGCCGGCTGCACGGCCGACTTCCGCGACCAGTACTACGGACTCCAGCCGTTCGTCCGCGACGACCGCGCCGGAAGGACGCCGCTGGTCACCAGCGGCCTGATCGACCCCGCCGAGCTGCGGTGGGGGCGGACCCCCACCCGCTTCGCCCGCCGCGTGTACGACGCCCCGGCGGTCGATCTCGACGCGCTCCACGCCGACGGCGCCTCCCCCTGGGGCACGTCGCGCGTCGAGCTCCCGCGGGATGTCCCCTTCGGCGCCGAGGTGACCTTCGACGTCGAGGGCAAGGCCAACCCGTCCACGCGCGACATCGTGCGCGACGACGAGTACGCGGCCTGGGTCAACGGGCTGCGCACCAGCCAGGTGCTCAGCGTCATCGACGCCTGTCACAGTGGCGGGCTGCAGCGCGGCTTCGGCGATGTTCTGATGGGCGCCACACCCAAATTCTTCATCCGCGGCGAGATCCGGCCCGCCAGCGCGGCGCCGGCTACCCGTGCACTCGGCGTTCCGAAGATGACGCCGAAGGGCACCACTCTGGCCGCCGCGCGCGAGGACCAGTCGGCGCTGGAAGGATCGAAGGGCAGCATCTTCACTCTGGCGCTGATCGAATCGTTGGCCGGGGTCAAGAAGGCGGGAACCATGGTGGACGTCTTCTCGACGACCTCCCGCCGCGTGGCGTCGGTGACCGAGTCCAAGCAGACCCCGGTGATGACCGGCGAGCGCGGCACGGCCGAGCGCATCACCATCAGCCCGTAAGCGGGGCGATCCCCTGTCCCGGCACCGCTGGGACAGGGGCGTGTCATTTCACCTGTGCGACCGGGAAGAAGTCGACGTCGCCGCCACCGAAGCTGACGACCGCGGTCTGGTTCCACTTGTCCTGCTGGGCGTAGACCGGCACCTTCGCCCGGATGTAACGGGCGAGCTGGATCTGGTCCACCGTGTCGCCAGGCTCGCCCTTGGTTTCCGCCAGCGCCTCGATCACGGCGCGGGCGAAGGGGCCGCTGCGGGAGCGGTCGGAGGAGCTGTCCAGCGCCGTCTGGTCGCCCGCCGCGGCCGC
>OFDC01001604.1_pt1 | contig 11657 bp, 11 predicted proteins | sample 1520941 | NCBI WGS metagenome assembly OFDC01 (sample SAMEA94258168, study PRJEB24077) | hot springs metagenome | biome: Aquatic biome; feature: Water | place: India | collected 2012-12-06 | depth 5 m | reverse complement strand
GCCGACGTGGGCGCCGGGCCGGAGACGGGCGGCTTCGGCCCCGTTCGCTCCGGCTTGAGACCCAGTGCCATCGCCAGCTCGGCCTCGACGTCGAGCGGCAGCGCCCGGCCTGCCGGAGTCGGCGCCTCGACGGGCGGCGCCACCGGCGCAGGGGGTTCGATCACCGGCTCGACCTTTGGCGGCGGCGCCACCGGCTTGGCTGACCTGATCGGCTGACGCCCAGCCCGACGGGGGCTTTGCGCCCCCCCGGCGGCTTACCGCGCCAGATAGACCAGCGCGATGCCCGCGCAGATCAGCGCTATGCCTACGCCCTGCACCAGCCCGATCGTGTCGCGATAGACGAGCACGCCGACGAGCGTCAGCACGGCAATGCCGGTGCCCGACCAGATCGCGTAGGCAACGCCTAGGGGAATTGTCCGCAACGCCCGCGCAAGAGCGCCAAAGGCAATGACATAGCCAACCAGCGCCACCGCTGAAGGCAGCAGCCGACGCAGCCCCTGGCTCTCCTTCAGCGCCAACGTCGCCACGATCTCCATGGCGATGGCCAGCGCCAGATACAGCCAGTTGGCGCTCATCGGGTCCCCTTGCGGCAGGGTCCGCCCATCAGTCGCGGGCGAACGTCAGTTCCTTGAATGGCTGGAACTGCTGCACGTAAGGCTTGGCGAATTCAAGGTAATCCCTGTTCCAGCAGAATTCGCACCAGCCGGTGCCGCTTTCTTCGCCGATCTGCACGGTGATGGCGGATTCGCGCAGCAGGATTTTCGGATCGGTCTCGTAGTTGAACTTGCCGAAAGTCTTGCAGGTGACCAGCGTGGTGCGGCCCATGTCGTCATCAAGCTGCGCGTTAAACGCCACGTGGTGCATCACGGAAGCAAATAGCCATTTTGGGCGCGCGATCTCCGGCCTGACGGAGGTCGCTCATTCTTACGCATGCGCGACGGCTTCGAAGGGTGTGATTAGCACATGAAAGGCCTGTTTCAGCAGGTGCCGATCCAGGCCTTTGAAGCGCGAAGTCTGTCGTCTGCGGCGCTATTTCGAATTCCGCTTCTTTGGTTCCTCCGAGGTCGCTTCCTTGGTCTTGGCGAGGAAATCGACCTGCTCGGCGATGATCTCGCAGCCATAACGCGTCTGGCCCTTGCTGTCGGTCCAGCGCGAGTAGTGAATGCGTGCCGTGACCATGATCATCGCACCCTTGCTGACGTGCTCGGCGACGCATTTGCCGACACCGTTGAAGCAGGTGATCCGATGCCATTCGGTCTCGGACTGGCGGGTGTCTTCGCCGTCTTTGAAGCTGCGGGTGGTGGCGAGCGAGAGGCTGGTGATTGCAGCGCCTGACTACGCGGTGCGGACTTCGGGATTGTTGCCAACGAAGCCGACGAGGGTGACGGTGTTCTTCATGAGACTGACCTTTCGAAGCTGTTCCTCCGTCCAAGGGACCGTCCCTTTGACTGAGCCCCGAAGAGGCCGGGCACGGGCAGGTCTGCACCGAGCGGAGCGAGGGGAACGTCGCTCGAAGGAGTGGTGCGGGCAGGCATGCACAGCATGACAACACGGTCCGCATAAGCGCGCGTTGCATGGCCTGCCCGGGTTCGGTCAGGGGCGTGGATTAGTCATGGAAGAGGATGGTGTTTGAACGGCGACAGCTGCGGTTGGTACACCAATGACAGAGTTTGGCGTGACTTGATGCGCTAACAAATCCGACGTTCAGTGAACGCAAACAGGCGGCCGAAAGCTGCATTTGGCACAGGGGCGTTCACCGCCAGTGGATGGAACTCTTGGCGGTATTGCCGCACGGATGTTCCTCATCGCGCGCATTTCCTTACATCTAACTGTCCGCCGATCAAAGGGCGCTACACCTGCATGGCAGGATGACGGCGTGATTGCCACTCGTCAGTTCATCGCCTGCAGCAATGGCCATTGGAAGAACAATTTTGCAATCCTGCGAGCATTCGTCCAGTTTCTCCGGCTTCCGAACCCGCTCGGACGGTTGCTTGGCGTGTCGGTAATTGACAACATATTGCTCATTGGTATTGCAAGCACATGGACAATGCTGGCCCTTTGAACTCGGATCGAGTCGACGCGCTCGTCAACGCGACATTTCGGCTGAACAATCTTTTGCTGAGCGAACGCGACCACCTGGTTCGGAATCTAGGGCTCACAAGCTCTCGGTGGCAAATACTTGAGGCGATTCACCAACGCCCGCATTGCGCAACAGCGTCCGCGGTGGCGCGTCAGCTTGGCCTGTCGCGGCAGGGTGTGCAGCGGGTCATCAACGACCTGGAACAACTTGGGATGCTGGCTTCCCGTCAGGACCCGAACGACAGGCGGGGGCACTTGATCGTCCTCAGGAATAAGGGGATCGCTGCCCTGATCGAAGCAGGCAAACGGCAGGCCGAGTGGAGCGAGTCCTTGAGCCACGGCGAAGCAGCCGGGGTAAAAAGAGAAGCAGCCGAGTTGCAGCAAGTGCTTGCATCCTTTTTGGGCGAGCCAGCACCGCCAATCACGAAAACCGAAGTGCCGTCGCCGATGATGGGCGCTTCGGTGGCAATTTCGGCCAAGCCGGCGCGAACAAAGTCAAAAGCCGTCCGAGCCTTTGAGAGCGTTCAGGACCACATCCTTGCCCAAATCAAAAGCGCCAGGCTTCAGCCTGGCAGCAAGCTGCCGGCCGAACGCGAATTGGCGGTTTCTCTTGGCATCGGGCGCTCCGCAGTTCGCGAAGCCTTGCGCAGTCTGGAAATTTCAGGGGTTTTGCGATTCGAGCGAGGGAGCAATGGCGGCGCTTTCGTACGCGAGGGCGGACCCGACGGCTTGGTCGCGTCAATTCGCGCGATGCTGATCCTGGGGCGATTGCCGTTAACCGACCTGCTCGAGGTGCGGGCCTCCCTGTTGGGGCAATGCGCACGGCTGGGAACCGAACGCGCTACTGCCGCCGATCTCGACAAGCTTGAACGCAATATCGATGACCTGGAAGACCGCATCCTCACGGTCGAAGACCAGATGGCTTCGATTGCTCCAGCCACGGATTTCTATCGCTTGGCAGCACGATCGGCGCACAACCCGCTTATGGTGATGATCGTCGATGCAATGGCTGACCTTGTCGCGGAAATGCTCACGTCGCTTCATCACTGGCCAAGGTTGGACGCCGCCGCGATCGAAGCCCGGCGGCAGATGGTTGCAGCGATGCGGGCGGGGCGTGCTGATGATGCGGAGCGCGTGATCCGAAAGCACTCAAACGATACAAACCGGCTGCTTCTGAGATATGAGAAAACCCTCAACGCAGTGGATTGAGGAAGTCCAGCGACCGAGTCGGTCCAGCACATTCCCCGTCTGCGGGCATGCAGTCGGTCCGGCAATTCGACCCGACTGAATCTGCAATACTTCGCGCGATGGCAAGCCTGAGATGCGCCGGTTTATGTCCGTGAAATCCGTACGAACCTATTGGTCTTGCATCTCTTCCTTGATCGAAATCCAACCTCTCGAGCTGCCCCAAAACTTACGGTAGTAAACCACTTGACCATATCGCCGGCACCGGATACCAATGGTCACACCAATAAAAAATTGGCAATCAAACTGGGAGTGGGCAGGATGGGAAACGGCAAACGAAATTTGTGCGCTGGTGTTGCGCTGGCAGTACTGGTCCAGCCATCAATCGTAGCAGCCCAAACGGCGGCGCAGGCGAGTGATGGCAACGGGGATCTCGAAATCATTGTTACCGCAAACAAGCGGGAGGAAAACCTCAGCAAGGTAGGCCTATCGATCACCGCGCTGTCCGGCGACCAGTTGGCCGAACGCAAGGTTGTCTCACTGGAAGATATCGCGTCGATCGTCCCGGGGCTGGCGTATGCAGCCAGCACGACCAACACGCCGATCTACACCCTTCGCGGCATCGGCTTCAACGAAAGCTCGCTGGGTGTCTATCCTGCGGTCAGCGTTTACGTCGATCAGGCGCCATTGCCGTTTCCGGTGCTCGCCAGCCATTCGGCTTTCGATCTGGAACGCGTTGAGGTTCTGAAAGGCCCCCAGGGCACCCTGTTCGGCCAGAACTCGACCGGCGGGGCCATCAACTACATTGCCGCCAAGCCGACCGACGCATTCGAAGCGGGCGGCGATATCGGCTATGGCCGCTTCAACGCGATCGAGGGCAACGCCTACATCAGCGGCCCGATCGCCGAAAACCTGAACGCGCGCCTCGCCATAACCGGCCAGAATTCCGACGGCTGGCAGCGCAGCGTTACCCGTCCGAGCGATACCAATGGCAAGACCAGCTACATTGCCGGTCGCCTGATGCTCGATTTCCAGCCGAGCGACACGGTCAAGCTGGCGGTCAACGTCAATGGCTGGCGCGATACGTCGGAACCGCAGGCCCAGCAGCTCGTCGGCGTGCGCCCGGTCGGACCGCAGGGGGCAACCGCCGCCGCGCTGGCCAACTCGGTGTTCGTTCCCGACGATCCGCGCTTGGCGGACTGGTCGACGCTGGCCTTCGATCCGGCGACGGGCACAGTCAATCCCGACGGCTCGGTCGTGCCCGGGACTTTGCGCCAGACTGACTTCAGCCCGCGTTCGCTCCGCAAATTCTACCAGGCAGCACTACGCGCCGACATCGAACTGGGCGGCGACATTACCCTTACGTCGCTGACCTCCTACGACCACTACACCCAGGACCAGACCACTGACGGCGACGGCAACGCGCTGGTCTCGTTCGATCTCCAGAAGAACAACGGCTACATCCACTCGTTCAACCAAGAGCTTCGCCTGGCCAATTCGGCCGGCGGCGCGTTCCGCTGGATCCTTGGTGCTAACTACGAAAAGAGCACGACCTTCGAGGATCAGCTTCTGCGCTATTTCGACAACTCGAATTATCACCCTGCGCAGCTGTTCATCAATGCCAGCGAAGTCAGTAACAAACAGGATATTCGCAATTACGCGTTCTTTGCCAACGCGGAATACGATCTCACCGAACAGCTGACCTTCAAGGCTGCGGCGCGCTACACGAACTCCAGGATCAAGGACGACAACTGCGGGTTCACGATCCCCGGCGGCAATGTTGACAAGCTGTTCGGTACCTCGTCGCCTGCAGCCTGCTACACATTCGACGCCAACTTCGCGAACGGTCCGCACATTTTCCAGACGCTCGCCGAAGACAACGTCTCGTGGCGCGCAGGTCTGGATTTCAAGGCCTCGCAGGATACGCTGCTCTATGTCAACGTCTCGCGCGGCTACAAGGCGGGCAGCTTCCCGAGCCTAGCCGCCGCCACCTACACTGCTCTCAAGCCGGTTACACAGGAGTCGGTCACAGCCTTTGAAGGCGGCTTCAAAACGCAACTCGCCGATCGCCGGATCGGCATCAACGCTGCTGTCTTCTACTACGATTACCGCAACAAGCAGATTCGCGGCAAACTGGTCGAAACTCCCAACATCTTCGGCCCGCTCGACACTCTGGCCAATGTGCCCAAGTCGAGCATCTTCGGGGTCGAAGCCGATGTCACGCTGCGCCCAGTCGATGGGCTGACAATCAACGGTGCGGTCACCTACCTCCAGTCCGAGGTCAAGAAGGGGCCGGTCGCACCCTACAACTTCAATGTCCTGGGCCAGGCTGATGGTTTTGTCGGAGACGACCTGCCCTTCACGCCGGAGTGGTCGGGCGTGCTCAATGTCGATTACAAGGCAAGGCTCGCCAACGGCGGCTCGCCGTTCATCGGCTTTACCGTGAATGCCCGGTCCAAATCGGACTCGGTGCTTGGCGGCAGCCGGCTTGTCTATCCCTCGCGTTTGGTCGAACCCAATACCGTCCAGCGCGCCGGAATCGATCACATCTTCCAGAACAAGGGATACGCCACTGTTGATGCGCGTCTCGGCTACCAGGCCGCCGACGATCAGTGGAGTGTCATGTTCTGGGCCAAGAACATGTTCAACGAATACTACTGGAATGCGGTCATTACCGCCAACGACTCGGCCGCCCGGTTTGCCGGAAAGCCAGCGACCTACGGCGTGACTTTTGGCTTCAAGATCAAGTAACGACTGGTCTTTCGGCGCAGGCGAGGTCCCTCGACCTCAGATAGCACGAAAGACTTACTGGAGCCCTCGTGATTGTCCGCCTGACACGGGCGATGCGAGGGCTCTCCTTTTTCCATTCCTGCCGGTATCGAACGGGCGAATACCCGTCTGTCGATAACCAGATTGAGCGAGATCCATGACACTCAAGAATCTTGATCCCGAAGGCTATTGCCCGGCCAACGAACACCCGGACTGGAACCAGAGCTTCTACTTCAATTTCTACGACCCGGAGCAGAAGACAGGCGCCTTCATCCGCGTCGGCATCCTGGAAAACCGCGAGGAAGCCAACCTGTGGTTCGTATTCTTCCGCGATGGTCGGCCGTTGTTCACCCGGCTTAACATGAACCTGCCCTACACGACCGACCGCTTGGCCGGCGGGGTCACTCTGGCCGGGGTTACGGTGAAATCATTGGAACCGCTGAAATCGGCGTCGGTCACATTCGATCAGCCGCACTTCAAGGTCGAACTGACCTGGAACGCAATCCTGCCGATGACCGACAGCATAGAGCTTTCGGCCGGCGGTGAGGACGATGCCTTCGCCAGGGAAATGACCCACTATCATCCCGAGGGCACCTGCTGCGTGACCGGCACGATCACGCTGCGCGACGGCGAGACGATTGCGATCGACGGCAAAGGTTTTCGCGACTTGTCCTACGGTCCGCGCAACTGGGATTTCATGCGCCACTACCGTCTTGCCTGGCCGATCTTCGACAACGGGCTGTCAATCGTTGCGGTTCACGGAATCGCAACCGACGGCAGCGACAATTACATGCGGATGATGGGCAAGAACGGCAAGTGGATCGGCGTCACCGACATAGAGGAGCGCATCGTCTTCGAAGACGACGACATGACGATGAAGTCGGGCGAATGGGCCGTCACCGATGCCGAGGGTGAAGTGCACAAATTCACCAGTCGTAGGCTGTTCCGCTGGATGTTCCCCTTCGATACCTTCGTATTGACGGAACACATGATGGAATACACGCTGGCCGACGGAACGATCGGCTATGGTCTCGGCGAATGCGGGTTTCGCTTCCCTTGGGCAGGAAACGGCGAATGAAAACACTCCCCTATCCGCTGATCGACAAGGCCAGGCCGAGCGCCGACTGGATCGAACAGGTCCGCAGGCGCTTCCCCACCGAGAGCGGTTGGGATCAGATCCTGACTGCGAAGCAACAGCGGCGGGCCGGGCCCGGCTACTACCCGATCAAGGTTGCCGACATCGTCGCCCGGCTGGAAGCGCTGCTGCGCCATGAACTGGCTGGCCCGTTTGCTGTCACCGATGCCAAATGGCTTGCCGGCGGGGCTTCAAAGCTGCAGATCGCCTTCTGGCTGGAGTGGGACAAGCCTGGTGCCGGACGCGTCCGCGAACGCATGGTGCTGCGCATGGAACCGCCCGAATCCGCAGTCGAGACCAGCCGCTTGCGCGAGTTCGAGATAATGCGCGCCATGAAAGGCGTGTTGCCCGTCCCCGACGTGTTCTGGGTCGATGCCGATGCAACATTTATGCAGTATCCGGCGCTGATCTGCGGTTTCGTGAACGGCGTGACCAAACCCAGTGGCGTGACCAGTGCGGTCACGGGAATCGGCATCAATTTCGGCCCAGCGCTGCGCGAGCCGATCGGCCGACAAGTCATCCGCGACATGGCAATCATGCACAAGTGGGACTGGGCGTCTGCCGGGCTGAAGTCGTTTGATACGCCTGAACCTGGCATCCAGGCAGTCGAATGGAATCTCAACCACTGGGGCCGGGTCTGGGAGGAAGACAGCAACGAAGAAGTGCCGCTGATGACCGAACTGCTGTTCTGGCTCAAGGCCAACATGCCGCCCATCGACCGGATTTCACTCACGCACAACGATTTCCGTTCAGGAAATTTTCTGTTTGACGAGGCAACGCAAGAAATCACCGCATGGCTCGATTGGGAGTTAGCGCACCTGGGTGACCGCCATCAGGAACTCGGCTTCTTCGCGGTGGAGAACATGGGCCACATGAGCGAAGACGGATCGCAGCTGCTGGCGCACGGCCTGTTGCCGATCGACGCCATGTTGGAAGCCTACGAACGCGAGAGCGGCTTGCCGGTGGACCGCCGGACCGTCGAGTATTACCGCGTGTTCTTCTGTTACCGCGCGGCTGTCATCATCCTTGGGACCTGCATCCGCGCTGCGCGGGCCGGCAAGACTCACCAGGACCTGACGGTCGCATGGCTGTCGGGCTTCGCTTTCCGCAATCTGGAAGAGGCCCGCGCTGTTGTCGAGAGGATCGGTTAGTATGGAACTTCGTCCTGAATATCTGCTGCCGGTGATCGCCAAGACCTTGCAGGATGTGATCCTCCCTGTGCTCGACGAAAGTCAGCAGGTGGCGCAAGAACAGCTGAAGCTGGCCATCGGCTTCCTCAACATCCTGGCGCAGAACGGCCCGATGCAGTTTGCCTTCGATGCGGACGAGTTACGCCGGTTGACCGCACACGCCAAGTCGCTGAGCGAAATCGTCGAAGGCAACGAGGCCAGCACGCGTGCGATTGCTGCCGCCGAAGCGGTGTGCGACAACATCGGCGTCGATCCTGCGGAAATCGTTGCGGTGACGCGGCAGTTGCGGATCGGAGTCAGCGACCTGATTGCGCAAGGCCATGCTCAGGGCAACATGGCACTTGATGCGACAATATTCGGCCTGGTCAACGATTTCTCACGCGTCCAACTCGACCGCGATCGTGCGTGGGTGTTGCCGATGGGCTTCGAAATCGGGCAGGACGCGGTGCCACCGATCGCCAGCCAACTGGGATTGCGCGACTAAGCGGAGCTAGGCGTACGCTTATGCAAGCCACGACTTCCACCCTCGCTTCCCAGATTGATGCAGCGTTTCGCGCCGAGCAGGCTTCGCAACCTGTTGCCAGGACTCTGCGCGACATCTCGCGGTCATATGAATCAATCAGCGACGAATGGCTGACAGACGTTTTGTCCCGCGACATTCCTGGCGCTGCGGTGTTCGGCCTTCGACTCGGTCCGCCCGACTATGGCACCAACGATCGTCGCCGAATTTTCGTTGACTACAACGCAGCCGGGCAAGCTGCGGGACTGCATTCCAGCGTTTTCTGCAAACCGACGTTCGGATTGGCCAATCGTCCGAGGCTTGGTCATTCAGGCGGTGTCCTGTGCGAAGCGACCTTTCACAATTCACAATCACGCGCGGCACCTGCTCGAGATCGAAGCACCCCGGGCGTTGCTGGCCAACTACGATCCCGTCAGCTTTGCCTCTATCGTGGTGTTCGAGGACTTTGGAGATCGGGCCACCTTTTGCTCGGAAGCGACGCCGGTTGATCTGGAATTTGCCCGCGCGCAGATGGACATTCTGGCACGGCTGCATGGCAGGTTCGCGAATGCGCCCGAACTGACCGGGACGCTCGCCGTGTTGCCAATCTGGTACGATCGCTTCCACAATCTGGCGAAGTTTCACCTGGAGGAATCATGCTTTGCCGGGGTCGAGGCATCGGAAGCATTCCTGCCGCCCGAGCTGTTTGCGCGGCGTTCCGAGATCTGGACGGCGACCTTGCGCTCGCTCGAGTTGCTGCGCGAACTGCCGCTTACCCTGTGTCACGGTGACGTCCATCTCAAGAACTGGTATCAATGCGATGATCGGCGCATCGGTCTCGGCGACTGGGGTGTGGCGCACCGTGGCCAATGGTCGCGCGACGTTGCCTATACGCTGACCACCGGGCTTACGATCGCCGATCGACGAACTTACGAAGGCGAGCTCATTGCCTATTACCTGCAACGTCTCGCCGAAGTAGGCGGTCCGCAAGTGACCATGGACGCTGCCTTGCGGGCTTATCGCCTTTCGCTTCGCAGCGCCTTTGCATTCTGGACGTTGACGCTGAAACCGGACCCGGCAATTCCGGACATGCAGCCAGCGACGACCGCAAAAGCATTCATCGAGCGCATCGGTCGGGCAATGGCTGATCACAATGCGCTAGACAAATTCTGACTGGGTGCGGGCGCTCGCTCCCAGGCATTGCGTTCTTGGCATCTTGGGCATCGTCAGAATTGGGCGCTATCTGACTAAAACCAGACTTGCCGGATTGTCCGACCGAACCGACTAGGCAACCGCCTCCAAGCCCTTGCGCTGAATGATCGACAAAAGCCTCAGTGCCGGGCCGCCTGGCCGCTTCTTCCCGCGCTCCCAATCGGAAACGAGGTTCTTCGATACATTGAGGTACCGCGCAAATACCGGCTGCGAGACGTGCTCAGCCTCGCGGATCGCCTTGATCTCCTCAGGCTGGAGCGCTGCCGCCGGGGCAAGGCAAGCTTCATCAAATTCACGCAGGGTACGCTTGTCGATGGCTCCGCCTTCGTGCAGCCCTTCGATCATCTCATGAACGGCGGCGAGCGCCTCGCTCTTATAGGTCCTGGGCATCGTCATTCACCTCGAACAATCTCTCTTCGCGCACCTCGGTATCGATCTGCGACTGAGTCAGCGCGAGCACGATCTTTGCCGCCTGCTTGTAGACCTTCAGCTCGGCCGCGCTGAGGTTGGCCTTGTCGCTCTTGGCGAAGCCAAAGGCAAATATGGCCCTCTCTTCATGGCGGAAGAAAACCAGCGTACGGTAGCCGCCTGACTTGCCTCCGCCATCGCGCGCGACGCGCTGCTTGATCAGGCCACCACCGAGGTCGGCGTCGATCAGACCACGATTGGCTTGATCGATGGCGGCGAAAAGCGTCGCGTCGCTTATCCCTTCCCGGCTTGCGAACTTCGCGAACCAGCGGTTCTTGTAAATGCGGGTTCGTGGTTTACCGGTCATGGATCAGCGCTCCGATATCACACATAGTATTATAGTTCAATGAATGATCTTCGCCCATGGCATCGGCTATGAGTTCGCCGATCCGTTCCGCTGCGTCTAGAACGGGGCCATCATCGAGATGCGCATAGCGAGAGGTGGTCTGCAACCGTGCGTGGCCGAGGAGTTTGCCGATCATCGGCAGTGTCTCGGAGCGAGCTGCGGCATGGCTGGCAAAGCTGTGTCTGAGGTCATGAATCCGAACTCCGGGCAAATTGGCTTCGGCCTTCACGACTTTCCAGAACGCGTCGATGCTGCCGACAGGACGCCGGGTCAGCTTGTTCCAGAACACTGGATCGGATCCGCTGCGTCGTTCGAGCGAGGCAAGCAGCGTCCGCGCCTCGTCGCCGAGCCAGACTGTGCGAGGACCGGTCTTGCTGTCGTGCAAGAGCAACCGCCCGCCCTTCACTTCGCTCCAGGTGAGGTCCGTGATTTCAGAGCTTCGGCATCCCGTCAGCAGCAACAAATAGATGATCGTCGCATGCAGCGGATGACTATGGATTTTGCAGTTCAGCACCTCGCCCAGTCGCGCAATCTCTTGATTGGAGAGGAACCGTTCGCACTTCCGGCGCTTGTTGGGCCGGATGTAGGCGCAAGGGTTGCTGCCTTCGGGACGCAGGCCCCACCGCTCAGCATGGTTGAATATCGAGCGCAGGATCTCGAAGCAGCGATTGCCCGCGCCGGGACCAGCGTTGACCGAGACTTTGTTAAACCAGGTCAGCATGAGAACGGCGGAGCAATATTCGACCACGGTAGCGGCGGGATAGTCCTGCTGCG
>OFDC01001602.1_pt1 | contig 11665 bp, 10 predicted proteins | sample 1520941 | NCBI WGS metagenome assembly OFDC01 (sample SAMEA94258168, study PRJEB24077) | hot springs metagenome | biome: Aquatic biome; feature: Water | place: India | collected 2012-12-06 | depth 5 m | reverse complement strand
CGACCGCAGCGCCCCCGCCGACGTGGTGGTGCCGTCGCCCGACGGCGGACGCACCCTCACCGACGACTGCGCCCCCGGCACGTGGTGCTGGGAGCGCCCGCTGCCGAGCGGTGAGCGCATCGCGGGCGCGCGGGCGATCACCGCGAACGAGCTGCTCTTCGTCACCGTGGGCGGCACCCTCGCGCGGTGGGATGGGACGCGCTGGCGCACGGTGATCCTCTCGCTGCCCGGAGAGGTGCGGAGCGTGTGGGCGCGGCGCAGCGACGAGGTGTACCTGCTCTGCGGCGCCGAGGGCGCCGCGGGCGCGATGCAGCGGTCGTGGCTGGTGCGCGTGCGGGGCGACGTCCCCGAGGTGCTCTCGGGCCCGCGCATGGGCTACGCGAGCCGGCTGGAGGGCGCCGCGGCCAACGACCTCTGGTCCCTCGGGCAGCGCGGGATGATCCACTGGGACGGCGCCGCGTGGCGCGAGGTCGAGGGCCCCGGCGACGTGCTGCTCTCGGGGCTCTTCGTGCGCGGCCCCAACGACCTGCTCGTGTTGGAGAGCTGGGGCTCGGGCTCGGGCACCGGCCGCCTCCACCGCTTCGACGGCACCGCCTGGACCCTGCTCACCAGCTTCGAGGGCCTGCGCGTGCGCGTCGAGGCGCCCCTCGTGCCCCTCGACGGATCGCTCTACCTCCGCGCGTGGGACAGCCGCGCGTCGCAGCCCGAGGTGGTGCGCTACGACCTCGCGAGCGGGCAGAGCGAGCTCATCACCCCACCCACCGACGACGGCAGCGCCGACCTGCACACCGACGGCCGGGCGCTGTGGGCGAGCTACGCCAGCCGCGTGTGGCGCCGCGAGGGCGCGCAGTGGCGGGCGATGCCCGAGCTCCGCGTGGGCTTCGGCGGGAGCATCGTCGGCGTGGGCGCTGACACGTGGCTGCTCGGCAGCGCGGTGGCGCGTCTGCGGGGCGATCGATGGGAGGCGTTCTCTTCCGCGCTCGACGGCGCCGCGGGATTCTGGCGCGACCGCAACCCCACGCCCGCCCTCGTCACCCTCCGTCCCGGCGGACTCGCCGCACAGGACCCGGCCGCCCGCGGTGACTGGCCCGTGCGCCCGATGCTGCAAGACGCCCCCGCCGAGGCGTGGACCCCCGACGGCGACGACGGCGGCTGGTTCGCGGCGAGCACCGGCGCGACCCACGTGGTGAACCGACAGCCCATGGCCCCCGTGTCGTGGCCCTCGGGCGGACGTCGACAGGGCGCGATGGGCGCGTGGGGCGCGACCCTCTGGGCGGTCTCCGCGCGCGGCATCGAGCGCTACGCCGACGGCGCGTGGGGCGACGCCGTGATGTCGCCGATGATCCCCGAGGCGCCGCGACAGCGGCCCTTCGTGCGCGCGGTGCACGGCGTGGGCGCGAACACCGCGGTGTTCTCCACCGAGCTCGTGACGGGCGACAAGCAGGTGTACGTGAACGTCTACGCGCTGCGCGGCGCCGAGGCGACGCCGGTGAGCGCCCTGCGCGGGGTCTTCGGCGACAGCACCGAGGTCGTGATCGCCGGCCGCCTCCCCGCGGTGTGGGTGTCGTTCGACGGGCTGCGCCTCTGGGACGGGCGCGGCACGCGCGTCGTGGAGCCCGAGGTCACGCCCACCGACCTGCACGTCCTCGCCGACGGTCGCGCGGTGGGCACCGACGGCGAGCGGGTCTACGTGTGGACCGCCGACGGTCGCCGCGTGGGCGCGCTCCCCATCCCGCCGATGCGCGACCTGCGCTGGAGCCACGTGATGGGGGATGAGCGCGGGGTGATCCGCGTGGCCGCGGGGGACGCGGTGCTGCGCTTCACCCCGTGACGCGCCGAAGCCCTTCTCTCACAGCGGGTTCTGCGCGGCGGGGGCGCGGTACATCCGGTCGAGGCGCGCCTCGGGGTCGCCGGGGTCGAGCAGCAGCAGGGCGAGGTAGAACAGCCACTCGGCGGGCTTCATCGCGAGGTACACCGCGTCGGCGACCCAGCGCGTACGAAGGTGACGCGACAGGGGGTAGCCCAGGGCGTCGTAGGTCCTGCGGGCGAGGCGCCCGAAGCGTGGCCAGCGGGCGTGCAGGAGGTCCTCGAAGGCGTTGGCGGTCGCGAGCTGGCGGTTCACGACCACGGCGTGGCCGTTGCGCACGCCCATGCGCTCCGGGCGCACGAGCCAGGGGTGGCCCTGGGCGGCCACGGTGCAGAGGTAGTGGCAGTCCCCCGCGGGTTCGACCACGCGGGTGAGCGCCGAGAGCGGCCCCGCGCAGGTCTGGGTGAAGGTCCAGACGAGCCCGCGGGCGTCGTGGAAGAGCAGGGCCTGGATCACCGCCTGCGCGCCGAGGAGGGCGAGGGCGGGCGCCGCGGCGGAGGTGATCCACGGGCGCAGCGTGACCGACCCGGGCGTGGGCGAGTGGGGGCCGTCGCGGTAGAGCCCCTCGGCGGGCGGGAGGACCGCGCGGGCCTCTTCGCCCCGGCGGCGCAACCGCGACCAGGACTCGCGCGCGAGGTACGCCAGCGCGAGGTAGGGGCACAGCACCGCCCACCCGAGCACGGGGATCAACGCCCCCGGGAGCTGCGTCACGAACTGCGTCGCGAGCGCGAGGTGCAGGGCGATGCCGCCGAACATCGCGCCGAGCACGGCCGCCTCGATCTCGTCGGGCGTCAGCATCAGCGGCGGCATGTCGAACCCCGCCTCCAGGACATAGCCGACCCCGGCTTCGCCCCGAATGGGCGCACGCTGGCCGACGAGGGCGGCGATGTCGCGATAGACGCTGCGTTTGGAGGTCTCCAACTCCGCAGCGATGGCGTCAGCGGTGACTGGCGCGCGGCTGCGGCGCAGGATCTGGATGATCTGGAAAAGGCGTTCGGCGCGTCTCATGAGCTTCACTATCCAGGATCGTTGCTGACAGCATGCTGGCAGTAGGCTGGCGGTAGCAAGTCGTCATCGCGACATTCGGGATGGAGAGGGACGATGATCACGCTGTTCGCCACGGGGGCCGGGTTCGGACTACCCGAAATCAGCCCCTATGTGACCAAGACCGAGGTCCAGCTAATGATGGCGGGTCTAACCTATCGCAAGACGACGGGGAGCCGAGAGACGGCGCCGAAGGGGCAGTTGCCCTGGATCGAAGACGCCGCTCAGGCGATCGGCGACTCCACCTTCATCCGCGTGCACATCGAGCGGAAGTACGATGTCGATCTCGACATCGGCTTGAGCGGCAAGGAGCGGGCGCAGGCCTGGGCTATCGAGCGGATGCTGGAGAACCAGCTGGGTTGGGTGTCGGCCTATTTCCGCTTCATGGATCCCGCCAACTTCGAAAAGGGGCCCGCACGTTGGTTTGACAGCGCGCCGGCGGAGCTTCGGGACAACCTCCGAAAGACGCTTAAAGAGGCGGTCGCCGCCAATATCCGGGCGGTCGGCGTTGGTCGTCACCTGCCAGACGAGGTGGCCTGGCTCGGCGGGTTGTCCTTGCGTGCCCTGGACGAGCTTCTGGAGGATAAGGCCTATCTGATGCGTGACACCCATCCCGTGGGCGTGGACGCCACCGCGTTCGCGATGCTGGCGGCGGTGCTGACGCCGTTCTTTGACTCGCCCTTGCGGCGGGAGGCCGAGAGCTATCCGAGGCTGGTCGCCTATGTCGGGCGGATGATGGCGCGATACTATCCGGCGCACGACTGGGGGCTACGGCGGGCCGCCTAGAGTCTCGCGCGTCAAAACGGAATGTTTGATGCGGTAACGAGGCTATAAATCAGATACTTAGGGCATGCCTCGCGCCGAACCCGGTTCTCACTTTCGGCGTTACGCTCTAAGCGGCTCGGCATGAGAGCGCTAACAAATTGGCCGTACAACTTTCTGAGGCGCTAGGCATATTGGTAAGGCCATTTTTGGATTGATTGCCTAGCCAATTTTGCTAACTTGCCTTGACTCGGGCGCCCGACTTGATCCTCTGGCGGCTGAGCGTTCGTCGACCAGGGCGCTGCGTACCGTGCGCCAACCTCCTCCCGGGGCGGCCGACGAGGGCGACCGGAGTCCTTACCCTCCGGTCGCCCCGACATCTTGGTAAGGCCACTTTGATCGCGACGCCTTGTGACGGGGGCGTGCGCGCGGTAGTCGTTGGGCTGCGCCGTTCCGGGCGTCTGTTAACGGCCGCTGCGATGTCGACCCTCTCGCTGGACACCTCGTCCCCTGACGCCACCCGGCTCTATCAGCAGGTGGCGGCGTCGATCAGCGCCGCGATCGCCGAGGGCGTCTACCAGCCGGGGCATCGGCTGCCGTCTGAACGTGATCTCGCCGATGAGTTCGGGGTAAGCCGCCCCACTGTCCGGCGTGCGATCATCGCCTTGGAAATGCGCGGCCTCCTGGAGGCTCGGCAGGGATCGGGGGTCTATGTACGCCTCGACCAGCCCCCGCCGCCCGTAAAGGACCTGGATATCGGCGCGTTCGAGCAAGCCGAGGCACGGCGTCTGTTCGAGGGCGAGGCCGCCGCTTTGGCCGCGACGCTGATCACTGACGACGAGTTGGCCTATCTCGAGACCTTGGTCACCGAAATGAACAGCGAGGCCTCGACGAAGGAGCAGAGCGAACTGGCCGACCGCCAGTTTCACATCACGATCGCCCAGGCCACGCGAAACACAGCCGTGGTGCGTGTCGTCGAGAGCACCTGGGACCTGCGCTACCGTTCGCGGCTCTGCATGCAGATGCTCGAAAAGGCGCGCCTGGTCCGCAAGCGTCCGCTTCGGGACGAGCATCAAGAGATCATCGAGGCCCTGCGCACTCGCGATCCCAAGGCCGCCCGAGCGGCCATGCAGGCGCATCTGGGCGGCCTCATCGAGAATCTTCTGCTGACGGCTGAACTTGAGGCGATCGAACGCACCCGGGAAAGCCTCGCCGCCAAGCGCGAGGAAATCGCTCTCCGCGCCGCAAGCGCTGCGAAGTAGAGACGCGCGGGTCTCCCGCTGCGCCAACCAACCGAAGCGCTTTCAGCTGGCCTGGCCAAAACTGGACCCGCCAGCCCGCTCAAGATGCCGCCTATATCTCTGATAAAAATACGGAACGCCATAGGCGCGCGCCGACAGTCAGTGCTGTTTGGCGGGGTTGGCCCACGAAGTTGACATACCGCTTTACGGCTGTGCGCCTAAATTGGTAATGTCAATTTAGAAGCCGTCAAGATTGAGGCGGACATGCGGCGGGGAGGTCGATGGGCGTCGACATGGATTATCGCGAGAGCACGGGCCGGGCGCAGATGGGGCGCATGACGGCCGGGGAGCTTCGCGACGCCTTCGTCATCGCGAAGCTGTTTAAGGTCGGCGCGCTGCAGCTGAGCTATCTTGAGGTCGAACGCGCGGTGGTCGGCTCAGCCGTCCCGACGAAAACCCCGCTGGCGCTGCCCACGCACCCCGAACTGGCGTCGAGGTTCTTCTGCGAGCGTCGCGAAGTCGGGGTGATCAATATCGGTGAGCCGGGCTCGGTGGTGCTTGATGGCGACCGGTTCGCCCTGTCCCGCCACGACTGCCTGTACATCGGACGCGGCGTCGAGGCGGTCAGCTTCGAGAGCGAGGACCCCGAACATCCGGCCCGGTTCTATTTCGTCAGCTATCCCGCCCATGCGAGTCACCCGAGCCGCAGCGTTCGTCGGGATGAGGCCCGCACCATCGTTGCAGGCGAGGCGCAAAGCGCCAATCGGCGGGTCATCCGCCAGGCGATCCGACCCGGCGTGGTCGACAGCTGTCAGCTGGTGATGGGCTTCACCGAACTGGAGGCCGGCAGCGTGTGGAACACCATGCCGCCGCATACCCACCGGCGGCGGAGCGAAATCTACATGTACTTCGACGCCGCGCCCGGACGCGTGATGCATCTGATGGGCGAACCGTCTGAGCCGCGCGCGGTGTTCATGGACGACGGCGAGGCGGTGTTCTCGCCCAGTTGGTCGATCCACAGCGGTGTTGGCACCGCGAACTACAGTTTTGTCTGGTCCATGGGCGGCGAGAACCTCGAGTTCGACGACATGGACGTTCTGGCCGTGTCCGATCTGGGCGCGCGCGCGTAGGGGAGGCCCGAGATGACCTTCAAGCTTCTGACCGCAGCGCTTGTCGCTGCTCTGGTCGCCGGCGCCGGGACGCAGGCCTCCGCCGCGCCGCAGGCGGCGCCAGCGCGGGTCTCCGCCGCCTCGGTGGACACTGCAGCGCGCAAGGTGGCCGCCTGGCAGCTGGCCCATATGGACAACTTCGACTACGTGCCGGTCACGTCGTTTCGAAAGGACACCGAAGCGCCGCGTGACTGGGTGCAGGCGGCCTTCTACATCGGCCTTTCCACCTACGCCGACGCCACCCAGGATCCGTACCTGACCCGCGCGGTCCTCGCGCACGGCGAGGCCCAGCAATGGGGCTTTGACCATCGTCCTCGCCATGCCGACGCCGACGCCATAGGCGCGGTGTGGATCTGGGCGGCGAACCGCACGAACGACCCGTCCAAGCTAGACCCCATCAAGAGCCGCTTTGAGGCGGTGCTGGCCAACCCTTCAACGGTGTCGCTGGACTTCGAGCCCAAGCCCGCCAAGGGCGACCCCTACTGTCAGGCGCGCTGGTGCTGGAGCGACGCGATCTTCATGGCGCCGCCGGCCTGGACGGCTCTGTCCAAGGCGACGGGGGACAAGCGGTATCTGGCCCACGCCGATCGTGAGTTCTGGGTCACCCACGACTACCTGTTCGACAAGACCGATCACCTCTATTTCCGCGACAGCCGCTTTATCGCGCGTCGCGATGCGGAGGGGCGCAAGATCTTCTGGGGCCGCGGCAATGGCTGGGCGTTCGCTGGGATCGCGCGGATTCTCCAGGACCTGCCCGCCAACCATCCGAGCCGCCCACGCTACGAGGCGGTTTTCCGCCAGATGGCGGCGAAGATCGCGTCTTTGCAGGGCGAGCAAGGCTATTGGCCGGTGTCATTGCTTGAGCCGCAGAAGACGCCGGAGACCAGCGGCACAGGATTCTTCGTCTACGGCCTAGCCTGGGGCGTGAACCACGGCGTTCTGCCCAGCGCAAAATATGCCCCCGTCATCGACAAAGGCTGGAAGGCGCTGGAGGCGGCGGTGGAGCCGGACGGGCGTCTGGGCTGGGTGCAGCGGGTGGGCGTGGCGCCCGACCAGGTGGGACGCGACGACACGCAGCTCTACGGCGTGGGCGCCTTTTTGCTGGCGGCCAGCGAGGTGCGTCGCCTGGCGCCAGCTTCCAAAGGTCAGGCCAGTCGCTAAGATGGGCGCATAGAATCCCAAGCGAGGCTGGATGAGCGGCGCGCCCGACCCCCAGAAGCTGTACCAGCAGGTGGCTCGGTCCATCGCCGCGTCGATCGCCGAAGGGCGCTACGCGCCCGGTGATCGGCTGCCGTCCGAGCGGGGACTGGCGGACTCTTTCGGTGTCAGCCGGCCTACGATCCGCGACGCCATGATCGCCTTGGAGTTCCAAGGACTGGTGGAGGCGCGCCAAGGCTCCGGCGTCTATGTCACCGCGCGAGGCGAGGTGGAGAAGGATCCGTCGGAGGCGGAGGTCTCGGCGCTGGAGTTGACCGAGGCGCGGCGTCTTTTCGAAGGGGAGGCGTGCGCCCTGGCGGCGGCGGCTGTCGACGACGAACAGATCACGGCCTTGGACCGCATGGCCCGCGACATCGCCCGCCACGCCGGCGGTGAAGACGGCGAGCGGGTCGAGCACGACTTTCACCTCGCGGTCGCCCACGCCACCCGCAACGCGGCGATCGTGGCGGCGGTGGAGGAGATCTGGGTCCTGCGACGGCAGTTTTCCGATTGCACCAAAGCGCTGCGGCGTGTCCGGCTCGCCGCGCCGGACGCGTTTGCGGACGACCATCGCCGCATCGTCGAAGCGTTGCGAGCGCGCGACCCCAAGGATGCGCGTCGTGCGATCCACGACCATTTGAACCGCACAGTCGAGGTTTTGCTCGCAATGGCCGAGCGGGATGCGCTGGAGCGCACGCGCCGCGAGATGGCCGATCGGAGAGAGGCGCTTCTGCGTCGGACTGCTATCTAGCGTTGATTTTTCCGGGCTGTTTCGGCCCGCGCTATTTCGTCGCACAAATCAAGGCCTTGCGGTTGAAGCCCTGCGCATGCTGACCTCGCGGCAAGGAATCAGGGGGTTGAGATGTCGGATAAGTTGGCGCCGGCGAGCGTCGAAGTGGTTTTGAAGGCGATCTCTGCAGAGATGTCGTTCGCCGCTGTCGCCTGCGGGCACCTCGATGTGGCGCTTGGCAAGATCCTCGAGGTCGTGCCGGACGAGCATCGTCTCTCGGTCATGCAAGAGCTGCATACGGTGGATTTGCTGGCGCAGCACATCACGGCGCTGACCGATTTCGCGGGTAACCTGTCGCAACAGCATGGCCAGGGCGTTCTCGAGGTGAACGACTCGCTGAACGCCATCACGCTGGGCGACGTCGCCGCCCGCCTGCGTGAGGCGATCGTCAGCGGGGTTTAGCGCCCGGCCGAGTCTGGCGATCCGCAAAAGTATCCAGTCAGGTCGGTCGAGCGACCCAAACCGATTGGCAGATTGCAGAGGTTGTGTCGGAGTTCGGCGGGTTTGAGCGTCCTTGGACGGCAGCCCCCGGAGCTTCGACATGCGCCCCACCATCACTGCGTTCAAGACATCGCCGGATCGCGGCCGCGGCCTTGCGCGAGACATGGCGGTGCGCTGGGCGTTCGAAGAGGTGGGGCTCGCCTACGACGTTCGCCTCGTCACTTTCGACGAGTTGAAGACGCCTGAGCACAGGGCGCTTCAACCGTTCGGCCAGATCCCGACCTATGAAGACGCCGCAGGCGCGCTCTTCGAGTCCGGCGCGATCGTCTTGCATGTGGCCGCGCAAGGGACCGGACTGCTGCCTTCGGACCCTGCAGCGCGAGCGCGTGCGATCGCCTGGATGTTCGCGGCCGTAAGCACGGTCGAGCCGCCGATCGTCGAGCGCTCCATGGCGAGCCTGCTGGAGCGCGATCAGCCGTGGTTCGACGCCCGGCAGAGCCTTCTCGACACCAGGGTTCAGGTGCGGCTTGCGGATCTGTCGACGCGTCTGGCGGACGATGCCTGGCTGGACAGCGCATTCAGCGTCGGTGACCTGATGATGGTTGCAGTCTTGCGCAGGCTGCACGGCTCGGGCCTTCTTGAGGACTATCCGACCGTCCAGGCCTATGTCGCGCGCGGCGAAGCCCGGCCGGCGTTTCAACGCGCCTTCCTGGCCCAAAAGGCCGTATTCGATGCGGTGGCCGGGGACAGGGCGTGAAAGTGGGGATGACGAAGATGGTAAGACCTCGAGCGGCCCTGCGCGCGCTGTCATGCGCCGCTTTGGGCTTGGCGATCATCGCGGCGGCCCCGGCCAGCGTCGCGCAAGTCTGGCGCTCGGACTCGGGGCAGGGGACCTACGCCAATCCGCCGCTCAATGCCGACTATCCCGACCCCGACATCATTCGCGTGGGAGAGGATTTCTACTTCGCCTCGACGACCTTCGTGAACACGCCGGGCCTGGTGATCCTGCACTCCAAGGACCTGGTGAACTGGGACATCGCCAGCCACGTCATGCCCCGTTTGACGGGCAATCCCAAATACGACCTGGCGAACGGCGGTGACTACCGCCACGGCGTCTACGCCCCCAGCCTGCGCTATCACAAGGGGCGGTTCTACATCGCCGTGACGCCGGTCGGCGGCCATACACGGATCTATTCGGCCGCCAAGATCACCGGTCCATGGACCATGTGCGAGCTGGACCGCGAAGCCTTCGATCCGGGCCTGTTCTTCGACACCGACGGCAAGGCCTACATTGTCACCGCGATCGGTTCGGACGGCACGATCACGCTGCTCACTCTGAACGACGATCTCTCCGACGTGGTCGACGCCCGCGTGGTCCATTTCAACAAGGGCGCCGAGGGCTCCAAGCTGATCCGGCGCGGCGACTGGTACTATCTGTTCAACGCTATTCCGTCGCGCCTTGGCCTGACGGTCTCGCGTGCGAAAAGCCTGACCGGCCCTTGGGAGACACGGCCGCAGATCGACGACACCACCGGCGGCCATCAGGGCGCGCTCGTCGATCTGCCTGACGGCGGCTGGTACGGCTTCGTCATGCTGGACGCCGGCGCAGTGGGCCGCGTCACCAACATCAGCCCGATGTTCTGGCAGGATGACTGGCCCGTGTGGGGCACGCCCGAGGCCTCGGGCCGCGTCCCCGCCAGCGCCGCCAAGCCGATCCTGGGTCATCCGTTCAGAGAGCCGCCGAGCTCCGACGATTTCTCGGCCGCAGTGCTGGGTCGCCAATGGCAGTGGAACCACAACCCCGACAACCAGCGTTGGTCGCTGACCGAGCGGCCGGGCTTCATGCGTTTGAAGGCGACGTCCAGCGACGCGTTCTGGACGGCCCGCAACACGCTCGTTCAGAAGGGGCAGGGGCCCCGCAGTCGCGGCGTCGCTAAACTGGACCTTCGAGGGCTGGCGGTCGGCGATCAGTGCGGCCTTGGTTCGTTTGGCAAGTTTTCCAGCCAGCTGGTCGTGACACGAACGCCTGAGGGACAGGGCGCGGTTAGCGCCAGGTTGATCGAGAGCACGGCTCAGGGCTCAAAGACTCTCTCGCTGTCCGAGCCGCGTCCGGTGGCGTTGACCGATCTCTGGCTGGCGGTTTCCATGGACTTCACCACTGACAAGAGCACGCTGAGTTACAGCGCTGACGGCAAGGCCTGGTCCGTAGTCCCGGGCGATTTCCCGCTGGCGTTCGATTGGCGGACCGGCACCTTCCAGGGCGAGCAGTACGGCCTGTTCTGCTACAATCCCCAAGGCGGGAGCGGGCGGCTGGACATCGACAGTTTCACCTTGGGGCTGCCTGAGGCGTGACTGAGGGGGCGCTCTGCGGTTGGACGGTCTGGACTGAAGACGTCGGCAGGGCGGTCAAACCAGGCAGATCGGGCGCTCCATGGCCCGCAGCCAGCTTGGCCCACAGGCCGTCGCGGTCGCTGTCGGCGTAGGCGGTCCAGTCCGTTGATCCGCGTTCAGTCTCGAGCTTGATGACCAAATCGCCAAAGCGATTGTCGGTCTAGTTCCGGTCGATCCGCTCGTAGGAAAGTTGGTCCGCCATTAAGGGCGCTCCAGGCGCCACCGCACGGCCTGAGGTGCGATCTCCGACGGCACGTCGATCTTCAGGACCCGGCATTCATGGGTTCGGCCAGGGGCGAAGGTGGGCGTCGCCACAACACCCCTCCAGATCGCCGCGCCTGACGCGTCTTCAGCCGTGATGGCGAGGCGGCGGAGCGACGCGCCCGGCGCTCGCCGGCACATCCATCCGCGTAGCGCCCGGTGATTGCCGGGACGTGGATCGATGTGGACAGACTTCAGAACGAACGCACGGCTGCCGATTTCACCGATCACCACGTCGGGCCGCGGTTCTGCCTGTGAAAGCGCCAGGGCGAGCGCGAGGCTGATCATGGCCGTCATTGCGACACCTCTTCTTCCGAAAGCCAAAGTTCATGGGCGTCCAGGGCCAGTCGCAGTAGTGCGCCCTGAGCCGCGGCGCGGGCCGAGATCTCGGCGCGCCGCGCGTCAAACAGCTGGCGCCGCGCCGCGAGCACGTCCGTCAGGTCCCGCTCGCCGAGCGCGTAGGCGCGCTGCACGCGATCCGCGGCCTGAGCCGCAGCGGCGG
>OFDC01001601.1_pt1 | contig 11669 bp, 18 predicted proteins | sample 1520941 | NCBI WGS metagenome assembly OFDC01 (sample SAMEA94258168, study PRJEB24077) | hot springs metagenome | biome: Aquatic biome; feature: Water | place: India | collected 2012-12-06 | depth 5 m | reverse complement strand
GGGCGCCGGAGCCTCTCTCCGGCCTGATCTCCCGTCATGACCTCGCGAAGCCCACTCTGACTCCGGCTCGACCTCCCGACCAGTTCACCACGCAGTCGGTGACGAACGAACGGATCAGGCCCCCTCGCCTACTCGCGCTTTGGTTGGTGGATCGGACTCAAAACTTAGCTTAAGATTGCAAGAAGTCCACGCGGGACACCCTGCGGCAGGCCCGAACCAAGGAGACGTCGCGTGCCTTGCTCGACCGTATCTGACGCGACCTTGGAGGAACGGACGGTCGCCGCGCACCGGCTCTACCTTACGGCGCTCATGCGGATCGAGGCGCTGGACGAAGCGGACGCTGCATGCGTCAGCGAGCAGGAGCACGTCGAGGCCGAGGCGGCCCACCTCCAAACGTTCGCGACCCTGAACCTGTTCTTGAACGAACTCGGCTACGTGCCGAAGGGCCTGGCGACCCGGGCCGATCTCGCCTTGGCGCTAGACTGCGAGGCGGCGCCGAGCGGAGAGTGTCGTGGTCAAGCGCACCATGAACGTCGGGCCGCGCTCCTGGGATAAGCTCACATGGCTTTCGTCAGCGTCACACGGCTGCGCATCCGCTCCTGGCGCTTCATGCCGGGTTTCGTCGTCGATACGATGCGCTCCCTGTCGCAGACGAGGAACGCGGCAGGGTTCATCCAAGGCAGCCTGCTCGCCGATCGCAAACGAACGTTCTGGACCCTGACGGTGTGGGCCGATCAGGCCGACATGCGCGCCTTCATGACCTCTGGTCCGCACCGGAAAGCGATGCCGAAGCTCCTGGAGTGGTGTGACGAGGCGAGCCTAGTTCACTGGACGCAAGGCGATGACGCCGTTCCGTCGTGGAACGTGGCCTCGGACCGGATGCGCGCAGAGGGACGGTCCTCGAAGGTCCGTCATCCGAGCCCCCGGCACGGCGACCTGACCTATGCCGAACCGTGGACGCGCGGTGCCCTCCCGATCAGGCGGCGGACCGACGCGCATCCAGCTTAAGGGATAGTCGCCTCGCGGGTTTGCCCCTTGATCGGAGGGGGCCAGGGTTCCTCAGAGAACCTTGATGAGGGTGGCGAGCACACCGGTCATCGCGACGAGGCCTGCGGCCGTGATGCTCCCGAGCCGAATGGTCAATCGGAGCGTCTCCAGCTCCATGGCAGAGCGGAGTTCGTCCTTGGCCGCGCGCAGGTCCTCCTTGGTGACGAGCTCGACCATGATGAACTCCCGGGCCGCTTGGGCGTGAGCCTCGGCGTGGTCCTGTGCGATGCCGGCCTCGCGCAGGGTCTTCGAGTAGCTGAGTGTATCAAACGCGTAAGCCATGTCAGTCGCTCCGTTGTCGTCGCACGATCCCGCCCCGCCCGTGAGGGGCGGGGCGTCGAGGGCCGGGGGTCAGTCCCGGCGGCGACCGTTCGGGCGGTTCCAGACCAGGGAGAACTTGCCGTCGTCCTCGCCGTAGAGGGCGGCGTAGAGGGGAGCCGAGAGGCTCGGGTCGTCGAGCTTGATCGAGATGTAGTCCCGGTCCTCCTTGGAGCGCTTGGCCCAGCCCGCGCCGATTTCGGCCTTGCCCAGGAAGATGCGGTGGGTGGGGGCGTTCTCGCCGCCGCGGCTCTCGGGGACGATCGCGACCTTCTTGGCCTGGATGGTCAGGGTGGCGATCTCGCCGGTGAAGCCGTTCTCGGTCTGGGTGAAGGTGCCGATGGTCGCCATGGTGGTGTTCCTTGTCCCGTTGCCCGGAGCCGCACCCTTGCGGCCTCGATGGCGGTCGTTGAGCCGGAGGCGACCGGCGCCGCACCTGCTTGCAGGCCGAAGCGCAGCGGAGGACGGCGAGGGACGGTTTTCTTGGTGCGCGAGGAGACGCCGTCAGGCGGCGGGGAAGAAAACCGGCATCCGCCGTTGCGGTGGTCCCGGGCGCCCCGGATAGACACGCCCATCAACGAGGCCGTGGGTTGTGGCCCCGCACCAGGACGTCAGGAGCCCCTTGGCCAACCCCTGCACCAGCATGCAGCCGGGTCTCGGCCCTGTCGGATCACTCGCCCGCCGCTCAGGCTGGGGTCATGCGTCAGCCTAAGCGCCACGGCGGCCCACGACGCGCGCCCTCCCCCTTCTCACGACATTGAAGCCGTGTCGCTCCCGGGGTGTCATGCGCGTCCGGGCAAAGGTTCGGGCATCGGCTTCTGGCACGCCGCCAAGCCCCCGGCCCCTCCTGCGATCTCGAGGAAGAGGCCGGTGGCTCATCACGCCTGTCCTGGCGTGCTCAGGCTGCCTTCGGCGGGCGGCCCCGACGCCTGGGTGCTGCCTCTTCGGACGGGGCGGCGTCGGTCTCAACGGCTCCCGCCTGCGGGGTCCGGTTCACCTTGCGCCCAAGGCCCATGTTGCGCGCCAGCTCGGCGCGGGTGGCCGAGTAGTTGGCGCTGGTCGAGGGGTAATCGAGCGGCAGGCCGTAGCGCGCCCGGTAGCCCTCGATGTCGAGCCCGTTCTTGGTGAGGTGACGCTTGAGCGTCTGATACGGCTTGCCGTCGATGAAGGAGATCAGCGCTCCGGGCGTGATCGAGCGCCGGATTGCGGACGGGCTCGGCTTCTCGAACTCGGGCTTGTCGGGTTTGGGACCAGGATTGGCGAGCCGGGCGAAGGTCGCGTGGACCGACTGCATCAGACCGGGCAGATCAGACGCCTGAACAGGGTTGTTGGCGACATACGCCACAACGACATCCATCGCACGGTTGAGTATTTGGGCGTCGCGCTCGGCGTCGGGTTGCACAACTTGCATTACGAGAACGGACCTCTGAGGGAGAATTACTCCGATCGACTATGGAGACAATTCTCCTTCTCTGAACCGGGCTCACGCGCCCGTGATTGTCACTCAAAGGCATTTGTCAGGCACTTAAGTTATTTTGTCATGGGACTAGTGGGCGATCCGGAACCTAGGCTCCAGGCCGCGGTGGGTGAGGGGCGAGCCCGGCTTCGCCCCCGGTGGGAGGGGGTCACCCCTCGTGTGGGTCGAACTCGGTGACGACGCTGGCCGGATCGCCCTCGAACTCGTCGGCGGTGACGACGCTGAAGCCGGCCTCGGAGCGGAACACGATGACGGCGACCATCAGGGACTGCGCGAGGCTGTGAGCGTAGCGGTTCGCGAGGGTGAGGTTGGTCGCCATGGGGTCGGGCTCCTGCGGGAGCGGGGGTGATCCCCGCTCGACAGCGCCCCAAGGAGGCCGGGCGTGGCCGCGATCACCGCGTAGGCAAAGCCGCAGCGGCCGCCCGCTTGCGGAGCGGACCCCTTGCGGGTTGATCGTAGAAGGCCGCGACGGCCTATCGGGGTGCGTGCGAGAGAGCGGGGTCATCCACCGCCCGGGCGCCAATACCAATATGATATCAATCGCATTCCGATATGCCGTCGATATCAGCAGGGGTGATCTCTGAGGCCTACCCGTACTGAGAATGCCCGTCGCCTGGCTGGACCTCGGCATCGATAAGCGATTGGAAGCTGGGCAATCGCTCCCCGATCAGCACCCCGAGCAGGCGTAACCGGGCCGGCTTTGCTGCACTTGCTAACGAGCTAGTTGCAGTGCAGCATGGGCTTAGGACGGCGTGCGGCGCAATCCTTGCTCCGCGTCAGCTCCGAACCTGAACCCCCACAACGCTCGGAAGGACACCCTCCCATGCTGCTGAAGGGCTTCTCCTACGGAATGATCGGCGTGTTCGCCGGTGGCCTGACCATGACGGTTGTTGGCCGGCCAGGCACCTGCTCGGCTAGGCATACGAGATTTGCGACCGACGGCCGAGGGGGAGCGGGCGCGAGCCCGGCAAAGCCTGAGGCTGTCGGTCCCCTGCTCACCCGGGCTGGATGTCGGTGAGCGGGAAGTCGTTGCCCTTGAACAAGAGGGGCATGCGGTAGCTGCGGGCACAGGCGTAGGCGAAGCAGTCCCCGAAGTTGAGCCCGGCGGGGTGCCGGCCCTTGCCGAAGCGATCGAAGGCCTCGATCGCGCCCGCTGCCGCCTTGGGCGGCACGGCGATCACCTGGATGGTCGCGAGCGCGAGGTAGTCCTGCACGGCCTGCTGGGCCTCGGGCAAGGCGAGGTCCAGGATGCGGGCGAGCGCGATGGTCGTCTCCCAGACGGCGAGCGGCGAGGTCAGGCGTTGGCGGGCGCGCTGAAGCCGCGCCACGAGGGCGGCGGCGTCCGGCTCGCCGGCGAGGATCGCGGTCAGGGCAGAGGCGTCGACGAACATCACGGATCCCCGTACAAGCGATCGCGAAACGCCTTGTCGACGGGCTGCGGGTTCGGCCCTGCCCGGTCGCGCAAGCCTCGGGCGAAGGCGAGGGATTGCGCGACGAGGTCGAGCTTGTCCCGCTCGCGATCGAGTTCCGATCGCAGAGCCTGGCGCACGGCCTCGGTCTTCGAGGTCCGCTTGAGCGCCGCCAACTCCTGCGCGAGGGCGTCGACCTCGGGATCCTTGACGAAGAGGGCCATATCTATCCCGATTGGATATAAAGGATATGCCGTCGAGGATATCCTAGATGGGCCAGAGGGCAAGCTTGAACGTGGCCTTGTGCGACCGGTTCGTGGTCTCTACGTGCGGTTGCGGAGGACTTTATGGGCAACATCACTGTACGGCAGGCCGCCTTCATATTCGCCGCTTGCCTGGCCGTAGGCGTCATCTGCGCCTACGGAGCCTGGCAAGCGCAGGCCGCCAAACTGGAGCAAGCCAGGCAAAAAATTCACGAGCTGGAAGAACTCCTGAAAGGCTCATCGCCCTTGCCCCAACCAGCACCGACCGTGACGCAGCCGCAGCAGCGTTAGAGGATGACGGCAACCATTAGGGACTGCGCGAGGCTGTGTGCGTAGCGGTTCGCGAGGGTGATTGGTCGCCATGGGATGGGGCTCTTGCGGGAGCGGGGTCATCCACCGCCCGGGTGCCCAGTCATCGACAGGACATCAGGCCGAGGGGGGATTCGCCGTTAACGGGGCTGTGCTAGCGTGGCCGCACCGTGCCGATCCGCCCCGAACACCGCCACTTCTACCCGATCGACTGGCCGCAGCTCTCGGCGGTGATCCGCTTTGGGCGCGCGGCCGGGCGCTGCGAGCGCTGCGGGCGACCGCACGGGCAGGTCATCGTCTGCCTCGACGGGGGGAGCTGGTACGACGCCGAGGCCGGGGCCTGGCGCACGGATCGTGGCCGGGTGCTGCGGCGAACCCCCGATCTGGCAAGCGCCCGGCTGACCCGGCCGATCCTGGCCGCCTGCCACCGGGCGCACGACACCAGCCTGAACGGGGACGGCGACCTCGCGGCCTGGTGCCAGCGTTGCCACCTGATCCACGATCGGCCCGAGCATATCCGGCGCCGACGCCTGACCTATCTGCGGCGGCGTGCGCTGGGCGATCTGTTCCTTGGACCCTACCCGAACCTCTAGCCGACCATCTCCGTGTGCAGGCTGGGGCTGGTCACCGCGACGCGGTCACGCCCGGCACGCTTGGCGGCATAGAGCGCCAGATCGGCCCGCTTGAGCAGGGTGTCGATGGTGTCGCCGGGCGTCCACTCGGCCAGCCCGATGCTCGCGGTGAAGCGCAGATCGGGCTGTCGGGGCACGGTGGTGGCGGCGCACTGGCGGCGGATGCGGTGGGCGACTACGGCCGCGCCGGCAAGCCCGTGCCCGGGCATCAGCACGGCGAACTCCTCGCCCCCGAGCCGGCCGGCGATCGCGCCGGTCTCGCGTAAAGTCCGGGCGACACAGCGGATGACGACGTCGCCCACGTCATGCCCGTAGCGGTCGTTGATGCCCTTGAAGTGATCGATGTCGATCTGGAGCAGGGTCAGGGGGGCGCCAGCCGAGGCGTTGGCAAGCGCGTCGCCGGCCCGGCGCATCAGCGCGCCGCGATTGAGGAGCCCTGTGAGGTGATCGGTGTCGGCCTGTTGGATCAAGGAGTGCTGGAGCTTGAGCACGCGCTCGGCCGAGCGCAGGCGGCCGTAGAGCTCCTGCACGCTCGGGGGCTTGGCGAGGAAGTCGTCGGCGCCGCTGTCGAGGACCTCGGAGAGTGAGCGCTCCTCGCGCGCGGCCGACATCACCAGGATGGTGAGGGGCCGGCGGTCGCTCGCGAGCGCACGCAGCGACCAGCACAACTCCAGGCCACAGATCGGCTGGACCTCGAGGCTGGTGAGGACGCAGGTGACGGTGGGGTCGGCCTCGACATGGGCCAGCGCCTTGCCTGAGTCCGTGAAGGCCACGACGGTGTGGCCGCCGGCGGTGAGCATCTCCGTGACGATCTTGAGGACGACGCGGCTCGGATCGATCAGGGCGACGTGCATGGGGCCTTCGTCAGGCAGCGAGGGAGGCGGGATCGGGTCTGTAGCCTTTGGAGCCAGGATCTACCATCACAGCGTAGCAGGTCCTGTCGCGGCCCGTGGCCTTGGCCTCGTAGAGGGCGGTATCGGCCAGGCCGAACAGGTCGGCCGGGCTGCCGCCCAGACGGGGTAGCCCGAAGGCTAAGCCGATGCTCACCGTGATCCGGCCGACGTCGACGCCGTCGATCTCGACGTCCAGGGCGGCGACGCTGGTATGGATCGCCTCAGCGCAATGAACTGCACCCTCGGTGTTGATTTCCGTTGAGAGTTGACCCGGCGGAGCCCGAAGTTTCCATCGAGAAGTGACCCGTGTCTGAACCCACCCCTGGCTTTTTGGTCGGGGGGTCATGGAGTGATCGACATGGCGTTATTGAGTGTCATTCGGCGCTGGGCGTTCCGAGAAGGGATGCCGATCCGGGAGATTTCGCGACGTACAGGATTGTCGCGCAACACGATCCGCAAGTACCTGCGGTCGGATGAGAAGGAGCCGCTCTACCGAGTGCCGGAGCGGCCCAGCAAGTTGGACCCGTTCGCCGCGAAGCTGTCGGGCTGGCTGAAGACGGAGGCGAGTAGGTCACGCAAGCAGCGGCGCACGGCGCGGCAGATGCACACCGATCTAGTTCTTCTGGGTTATGACGGCTCCTACGGTCGGGTCGCAGCTTTCATCCGCAGTTGGAAAGAAGACCGGCAGATCCAGCAGCAGACCACGGGACGAGGAACGTTCGTTCCTCTAGTCTTCGCGCCAGGGGAGGCGTTCCAATTCGACTGGAGTGAGGACTGGGCGGTTCTCGGGGGCGAGCGCGTCAAGCTCCAGGTCGCTCACACCAAGCTGTCGCATAGTCGGGTCTTCGTCGTGCGGGCGTACCCGCTTCAGACCCACGAGATGTTGTTCGACGCGCACTTCCATGCCTTCCGCGTGCTGGGCGGCATCCCGGGACGTGGCATCTACGACAACATGAAGACCGCCGTGGATCGGGTGGGCTCTGGCAAGGCTCGGCAGGTGAATGGGCGCTTCGCCGCTATGGCAAGCCACTATCTGTTCGACACAACTTTCTGCAATCCCGCATCGGGCTGGGAGAAGGGTCAGGTCGAGAAGAACGTCCAGGATGCGCGTCGTCGGCTATGGCAACCGTTACCCAGCTTCGCCGATCTCGACGGGCTGAACGCCTGGCTCGAGACGCGCTGCATTGCGGCTTGGAAGGAGATCCCGCATGGGGAGCTTCCCGGCACGCTTGCGGATGCGTGGACCAATGAGGTGCCGAGCCTGATGCCGCTTGGCCGTCCCTTCGACGGCTTCGTCGAGCATACCAAGCGGGTCTCGCCGACCTGCCTCGTGCACTTCGAGCGCAACCGCTATTCGGTTCCGGCCTCTCTTGCCAACCGTCCCGTGAGCCTGCGGATCTACCCGCAGCGCATCGTTGTGGCCGCGGAAGGCCGGATCCTGTGCGAGCATCCCCGGGTCATCGCGCGCTCGCATACCATGGCCGGGCGCACGGTCTACGACTGGCGCCACTACCTGGCCGTTATCCAGCGCAAGCCGGGCGCCCTGCGCAACGGGGCTCCCTTCGCCGAGATGCCGGACGCGTTCCGGCGGCTGCAAGGTCACCTCCTCAAGCATCCTGGCGGCGATCGGGAGATGGTGGAGATTCTGGCACTCGTGCTGCATCATGACGAGCAGGCCGTTCTCTGCGCGGTCGAACTGGCGCTCGACGGCGGCGTGCCCACCAAGATCCACGTCCTCAACATCCTGCACCGGTTGCTCGACGGTAAGCCATCGAGCGTGGCCACGATCGATGCCCCACAGGCGCTCGTCTTGCGCCAGGAGCCGAAGGCCGATGTCGAGCGCTACGATGCGCTCCGCAGGAAGGCGGTGCGCCATGCGTCATGATCCCGCCAGCGCCGCCATCATCGTCATGCTGCGCGGGCTCAAGATGTACGGCATGTCTCAGGCCGTCGTCGATCTTGTGGAGCAAGGCGCACCCGCCTTCGAGGTAGCCGTCCCGCTCCTGTCCCAGCTGCTCAAGGCCGAGATGGCCGAGCGGGAGGTTCGATCCATCGCCTACCAGATCAAGGCCGCCCGCTTTCCGGCCTACAAGGATCTGACCGGGTTCGACTTCGCTGCCAGCGAGGTCAACGAGGCCATGGTTCGCACCCTGCACGGAGGCGGCTTCATCGACGGCGCACACAACGTCGTCCTGATCGGTGGCCCAGGCACCGGCAAGACGCATATCGCGACCGCCCTGGGCGTGCAGGCCGTCGAGCATCATCGCAAGAAGGTCCGCTTCTTCGCGACCGTCGACCTGGTCAATGCCCTCGAACAAGAGAAAGCCCAGAACAAAGCGGGCCAGTTGGCCGAACGGTTGCTGCGTCAAGACCTGATCATCTTAGACGAACTGGGCTATCTTCCATTCAGCGCCTCAGGAGGGGCCCTGCTGTTCCACCTGCTGTCCAAGCTCTACGAGCGCACCAGCGTCGTGATCACCACCAACCTCAGCTTCAGCGAATGGGCCGGGATCTTCGGCGATGCCAAGATGACTACCGCGCTGCTCGATCGCCTCACCCACCACTGCCACATCCTAGAGACCGGAAACGACAGCTTCCGCTTCAGGGCAAGTGCCGCAGCCGGAAAGCCGAAAAGGAGCCGCACCGTGAGTTGACCAGACCCACCCAATGATAAACATCAACCCCTGAACCTGGGTCACTTCTCAACGAAAACGCCGGGTCAACTCTCAGCGGAAATCAACAGTCATCGGGTAATCGAAAGGCAGCCCCCACTTCTCACGATAGGCCTCGGGCGAGAGACCCCGCAGCCTAAGGTGGCGCCGCAGCGTCTTGTAGAGTCTGCCGTCCTCGAAGCTGATCAGCGCGTCCGGGGTGATCGACTTGCGGATCTGGGCCGGCGTCGCCTTCTCAGGCTTCGCTGTCTCAGGTGATGGCGTGCCTGTAAGGCCCTTTATGGCCGCATGGACGTTCGCCATCAGGGCCGGCAGTTCGCTGGCAGGAATGGAGTTGTTGGCGATGTAGGCAGAAACGAGTTCGGCCGTCAGGCCGACAAAGTCGATCTGCGATGAGGCTGTCTGATCATCCATGTGCGTTGCTGGTTCCTTCAAGAGCCTTGTGCGAGCCTGCTCCACCGACGACCCAGGGATGTGGGTCGATGACTGAGCCCAGTCCTTCGATCGGAGGGTATCGACGTATGCTGTGTCTTTAAGGAATTCTTAACAACGTTTCTACAGATCCGATCAAGGTTTCTAGCGGCGTTAATGGATGTGCGTCCGGCTCATCGAGGATGCCGTTGCCAGAGCCGAAGACCCAGAGAGGTACGAAGACCGCTCATCGAGGAGTCTTGCCAACGGCGCCGCATGGCTCTCCAAACGAGGTGCTTGCGTCAGTACCGGCTGGTTTTGTACAAGCAGTTCTGATTAAGCATTGTTCGGTGCTGGGGCCGAGCCCATCTGAACTGTTCCCTTCGATACCCTCACCATTCGCTTGGAAGAGCCTCTTGCGTAAGCCGGCAAGGCGGTCATTCACCGTCGAGATCAAACACAGCGCCACCTCCGGTCGAACCTTCATCCCGGCAAGGCCGCGGCAAGCCCTGGATCGGGCAAAGCCCCTGCCAGGTCCGGCCTCCGCAGCGCTCTCGGTGTTCGAGCCGAAGCTCTCATCAACCTCAGGCACCCCGAAGGCCACACAGCCCCGGCGCATCCTGCCGAGCCTGATCGCCTGGGAGCCGTCACAGCCCGAGCCAGAGCCCCAGGCGCAGCCTGAGGGCCCCCTGCCCCGTGTTCGTCGCGCTTTACCTGCTCAGACAGACGACGAAGCCCCACGCCGCAGGAGCAGGCCCCCGAAACTCAGGCGCGAGCCCAAAGCTGCGGTCGAGGCAGCCATCCCGGTTCTATCACCGCCGCGCGTCGAAAGCCCCGTGCGGTCTCAGGCCGTGCCAAGGACGCTCGCTCACAGCCCTCGCAACGCCCGACCCGATGGCGCGGAATTGCCACGAGCAGAGCGCTGGAAGCGCCGCCTCCCCCGAGCCTGCTGGTAGATCCATCGGACCTCGTATGAGGAACGCCACGAGCGCAAGGCTGTCCGCACCTGCAGCCTGGATCGCGGCGGCGCTCACGACCTTGCACCAGAGCCGCTCCCTCCTTGGTCCCTGAGGATGAACCTTAACGGTTTGTTGCCGATGTCCGTTCAGGATGCCTCAACCTTTGGAGGATCCTGGCCCATGCGCGTGCTGCTGATCGAGGATGATGCCTCCGTCGCGCAGAGCATCGAGCTGATGCTCAAGTCCGAGAGCTTCACCACTGACACCACCGATCTGGGTGAGGAGGGGATCGATCTCGGCAAGCTCTACGACTACGACATCATCCTGCTGGACCTGACGCTACCCGACATCTCAGGCTACGAGGTGCTGCGGTCCTTACGTGCCTCGAAGATCAAGACGCCCATTCTAATCCTGTCCGGCATGGCCGGGATCGAGGACAAGGTGAAGGGCCTCGGCTTCGGCGCCGACGACTACCTCACCAAGCCCTTCCACAAGGACGAACTCGTCGCCCGCATCCAGGCGATCGTCCGCCGCTCGAAGGGGCATGCCCAGTCAGTGATCACCACGGATGACCTCGCGGTGAACCTTGATCAGAAGACCGTCACCATCGCCGGTAACCGCGTCCATCTCACAGGCAAGGAGTACGGGATGTTGGAGCTTCTCGCCCTGCGCAAGGGCACGACGCTGACCAAGGAGATGTTCCTGAACCATCTCTACGGCGGCATGGACGAGCCCGAGCTGAAGATCATCGACGTGTTCATCTGCAAGATGCGTCGCAAGCTCGCCAACGCGTCCGGCGGCAAGAACTACATCGAGACCGTCTGGGGCCGCGGCTACGCCCTGAGAGAAAATGCGCCCGAGATGCGGGCGATGGCGGGCTGACGCTTCGTCATTCGCCTGGTCTGGCCATCGACGACACCCTCTGTCGGCGCACGGCAACCGCCATCGCGCCGACGTTTACCGCGCGTTGACCATAGGGCCCACAGGGCGCCTGCGGTTTCGCAGAGCTGAACAAGGGCGAGGCGGAGAACGCGCTCAAACGGGCGATCGTCCTGCATCGCGCCGGTCGGGTTCGCGACCAGGGCTTCAGGTTCAGAGCCATCGCGCCAGCGCACGCAACCGGGTCGTGGGCGCTATCGTGCTCTTCCACCGCCCTACAGTTGATTGAGACACCCCGGAAGCGGACGGTTTCCGCGACAGGGGTGATGACGATGACGACAGACACGAGCACGAATGTCAGCGCGGCTGGTCCTGGCCGCGGCGGGCGCATGTCGCGGGC
>OFDC01001599.1_pt1 | contig 11681 bp, 10 predicted proteins | sample 1520941 | NCBI WGS metagenome assembly OFDC01 (sample SAMEA94258168, study PRJEB24077) | hot springs metagenome | biome: Aquatic biome; feature: Water | place: India | collected 2012-12-06 | depth 5 m | reverse complement strand
CCGCATCGGTCTGCGGGACATCGACGTGCAGACCTTCGCGTCGCCCTGGCCGCGCCTGACGCAGGGCCTGGTCGAGGTGCAGGGCCTGGACAGCAGCGAGCGCGCACAGGCGTCCAAGTGGACGCTGTCGCTGCGCGACGAACACGAGGGCCTGGTGTCTGCCCAAGGGCAGGTGCAGGTGCAGGGCCAGGGCCAAGGCGCGGCCGGGGCGGTCGCGCGCGAGGAAAGACTGTGCATGGGGAAAGCCTCGAGGAGAGCGGGAATGGGACGAGCCTGCCGGCGCTCTCTCTCGACCGCGCGGGCTCAAACCCGTCCCGGCCTGTCTCTCCCTCTCAAGCCGGTCGGCCCGTGGCCGACATGAAACAAGCGCCCGGCCGTGAAGCGGGGCGCTTGTCTGGGTAAGGAGAGGGAAGCGGGACGGCCGAAGTCGCCCCGCATCGCCCAACTATTCTGCGGCGACCGGTAGGCCGGTCTCTACGGTGGAGCCGTCGTCGTCGCCCGAGAGGAACTCCGACAGCTTTTCGATGTCGCCGTCGGTCTCTGCATCGTCGGCTCCGGCCATCGGCTCCTCGCCGTCCGTGAGGCGCAGCGGTTCGGGCAGCCAGCCCGTGCCGTCCAGCAGCCGCTCGGCCTCCTTCGCCATCTCGGCCTTCTTGAGGTGGTCGATGAGCTGCGCCGCGGGCTCGCCCTTCGCCTCCCGCACGGCTTCGAGTATCCGGGCCTTGGTGACGCGGCCAAGGTAGTTGTCGACCGTGGGCCGCCAGCCGGCCTCGATCATGGCGAGACCGACGGCGCGGGCGAGCCGGTCGGCCTGGGCGATACGGTACTGGACACCGTGCGCCGAGACACCCGGGCCGCCGTAGCGGTCGCCCTTCTCGTAGAGGGCGTTCACGCCGAACGAGACGCAATGCGCGAGTAGCGCGGCCCGGCGGGTGTCGTCGAGAGCGACGAGCCAGTCCCAAAGCGTGTCGTCGTCCTTGGGCAGCTCGGCCTTCCAGGCCGCGTGGCGCTCGGTCACCGCCTGGGCGGAGGGGCTGTCCTTCAGGTCGGCCGCCTGGACGGGGAAAAACACATGCCGCACCGAGGCTTCCAGGCATGCGCCGGGCGCGCTGTGCTGGAAGGTGTCGAGGCAGAGCTTGTGCAGCAGCGCAGTCAGGGCGACGCGCGGGTTGTTCGCCACCGCATCGCGCAGGGCCAGCGTGCGGTGGGCCGTCAGTTCACCCACGAGCCGCTCGGGCAGCGGCCTGATGGCGTCGTCGCTGCCGTCGTCGTCATCATCGGGCGCGCCGGCGCCAATGGTGATGACGGTGCGTTGCACGTCGGAAGCGGCAGGTATTGTCCCGCCGGCCTCATGGGTCTCCCCTTCCATCGGCCCTTCGCCGCCGGCTTGCATCGACGGCTCATCCTCCGGCCGGACAAAGCCTCGATCGACTGTAAGCTGTCCGTCGGCGTCGATGCTGACAAACGCGCCGGCGCGCGCGATCTCGGCCGGCTCATAGCGAACGGGCCGGTTCTCGAGGGCCGTAAGCGCTGTCTCGATCTCGCCGAGCCGGGCGTCGACCTCGTCCGGCAGCTCGTCGGCACCTTCGTATTCGCCTTCGAGCTTGGCGTACTCAGCGGTCAGCGCATCGAAGATCATCTGCTCCTCTGGCGTGAGCTCGAGTGTCACACCCTCGAGTTGCCGAAGATGGCTCGTGTGGCCATAGCGGAAATCGACGGCCACCTCGATCCACTTCCAGCCTTCGGTGGCGATCGCCTGGGCCTCCGCTGCCAGCTTCTCGGTCGCCAACCGGTCGAGCAAGGCGACGTCCTCGAGCCAGCCACCATTGTCTTCCTCGAACAGATCCCGCAGGACCACGCCTCCGGCTGACTCGTAGGTATCGAGCCCAACGAACCGCGCGCGACGGTCGGAGGCCCTTACGGCGCTTTCGGTGAGCTGGCGCCGGATCAGGTAGGGTTCCTTATTGTAGGAGTGCTCAAGCGCCTCCCAGACCTGCTCCTGGCGGACGCGGTCGGTGGTGACGGCGAAAGCCATGAGCTGCTCCAGGGTCATGCCGTCCTCGGCATAGACGTCGAGGAGCTTCTCGGAGACGGCAGCGAGACGCAGCCGCTGCTTCACCACGGCGGGCGCAACGAAGAAGCGGGCAGCGATCTCCTCCTCGCCGGCGCCCTTGTCGCGCAGCGTCTTGAAGGCGCGGAACTGATCCAGCGGATGCAGGGCGACGCGCTGGACGTTTTCGGCCAGCGAATCCTCTTCCGCCGACACCTCGACGCCAGGATCGCGCACGATGCAGGGGATCAGCGCCGTCTTCGACAGGCGCTTCTGGCTGACCAGGCGTTCGAGGGCCCGGTAGCGGCGGCCGCCAGCCGGGATCTCGAACTGGCCGGTCTCGGCGCCTTCGGCGTCGACGACCGGCCGAACGTTGAGGCTCTGCAGGAGCCCACGCCGGGCGATGTCCTCGGCCAGGTCCTCGACCGAGACGCCGGCCTTCAGGCGCCGGACATTGGACTGGCTGAGCACCAGCTTGTTGAAGGGGATGTCGCGCGAGGCGCTGAGGATGATCTTCTGAACGGCCTTTGCCATGTCGGGATACTCCGCGACGGACGGCCGGGAGACTCTCTCTCGACCTGAAAATCCGTCACGGAAACCGGCGCAGCCCTCTCCCTCTCGATTGTCGGCAGAGCGGGAACGGAAGGTGTGCCAGCCCGATTTCCTCCTTGCGCGAGGGGCCTTCAGCCTTCGCGCCTGATCGAAGGCTGCGGCGCGCATCAGCGCTTGTCTATCGTCGTCGGTCGCAGCCACCACCCTCACCCGCGAAAGCAGTTACCGGCGCTGCTTGGACCGCCAGCTGTTTCGGCCATAATCCTCCTGCATTGCCTCGTCGACGATCCGAAGGATTACAAGCGCCTTGCCGTCACTCAGTCGAATCGACTGCTCCTTCACCTCACACTCGGAGATACCTTCAGCATCAAACCAAGCATCTGCCCCGATGGGAGACATATGCGTACGCTCGCGCTTACCGGCGACCACATCCGCTGCGTATGTGTCGGGATCGAGCTGCTCCACAGGAAACCAGCGATCAGGGACATCCTTGCTGCGACTGAACCAGCGTCTTCCAGTCTGATCGTAGCAGGCGACAATAACGGGTTCGACATTGGCTTCGGCGATGCGGATCGCCGTGGCCGGTAGGCTGACGTCAAACGACCGCTGCATGTGTTCGAGCGATGCAAGATCGACGTGCTTGGCGTGCCCAAGTAACGGCATGAACAGGTACCAGGGCATCAATAGATCGGCCGCATAGTCGTCGGCCTGGCGCTCAGGATTGAGAGGGTCGTTTGCGGCATTGTCGATGTCGGTCGACCGACATTCAAATTGCCGGCCACGGTGGAGCGCCCAATGACCAAGTTCGTGCGCGACGGAAAAGCGCCGTCTCTGAAAGCCGCTGTCTTCTGATATGGAGATGATCGCCTTGTCGCCGACGCCGACAATCCTGGCTTCGCAACGGGTCAGCTTCCGCACCCTAACGGCCGCACCTGCATCATACGCAATGGCGCGGACATCGATCTCCTTCGGCTCAGTGATGCCAAGCCCCATCAAGTGCAATTCTGCCCGGGTAAGATTACGCCCCATTCTGGTCGTCCGGATCCGCAATCCCGAGTTCTGCTAAGTCCGCCAGGTATCCATCGAGCTCTGCTTCATCCATGCGCTCGCCCTGACGTGCCGCAAGAGTGAGACCCGGATTGTGACCAATGATGCGATCGAATTTTGCTCGCTTTGCCTCAAAGGAAAGTATGACAGCTCCGGTCTGCCCATGACGCGCGTCCTCATCAGCAATTCTCGCCTTTGCGGCTTCAAGCCGCCCTCTGCCGTGTTTGACCGCCGCATCAAGCAATAGCTTTCGGAGTCTGGCGACCTCCGCCTTGGGGTCGGCATGATCCTCGGCGGCGGCGTCCATGATCTCCTTGTCGGTCAACGCCGACATCTCGGCGATCACCTTGTCTGCGTAGTTTTCGGCATCCATCTGGTCCTTGCTCTGTGTCATCGTAGATGCGCTCCAACGCCGCTTTTGCCGAGTTTGCGCGTGATAGCCCGCTTCTTACTGGCGAGCTCAGTTGCGCCAAGTCCGGTCAATTCGCACAACTCCTTCTCAGTCATCTGCTCAAAAAACCACCCTTCACAGATCGCCTGGGCGACTTCGTCCTCGCCGAAGAGCGTCAAGACGCTCTCCTGGAGACGTTTGCTCGCCAGCTCATCCTCCGGCGACGCCGCCACGACCTGAACATTGCTCAACTTTTCGTCATCACCTGAATCGACTCGCGAGTTGTCGTGAAGTTTCCGGTCGTTGGAGACGATGCTACGCATCACTCCCCTCAGGACGACCAGAAACTTCTCGGTCCGAGGCACTTTCCGGGCGCCCTCCAGGAGCCGCTCGATCGCTTCACTCAGCAGTTCATCGGGGGCAAGCCTGCTGCCCCACACGAGCGCCCGCGCGATCTGCTGCAGCCCAAGAATGTCAGCGTCGCTCAACTCGCGAATCGCGACCTGGACTTCGCCTTCCGTCCACACGGCCCTAGCAGCTTGCGTCAATCGGCCCCCCCAAGAGCCCGTCTTCTTGTTGTCCCAGACTATGGCTCCTCAACCGTCAGATGCGGACAAAATATTTTAGGAATTCGCTGTCGGGACTCTGCTGGCTGAGGAGCCTACCCCCGTGCAGGAATCTTCCTGCGGTCATCTGTTCGAGAGTAATTTCCAAATGTCCAAGCGAAATCAACATGTTGTCCCGCATGATGGCGGTTGGGCCGTACGGGGCGCCGGGGCTCAGCGTGCCACGGCGGTCCACGATACCCAGGCCGCCGCCATCGATCAGGCGCGCTCGATCGCCCGCCACCAGCGCACCGAGCTCCTGATCCACGGCACCGACGGCCGCATCCGGGAACGCGACTCCCACGGCCATGACCCAAATCCTCCGAAGGGCTGAATCATGAGCCAGTTCGAAGGCGCGGTCATCCGCGAGCAGGGCGTCACGTTCGCCATCGTCGTCGTCCGTCAGTCGGTGCTCCAGAGCACGAGCGAGGCGAACCGGACGATCCAGTCCTTCCAGCCCGCTTTCCCGGGCATGCCGGTCGTCTTGATGGCCCAGGACGGTCGCGGCCGCCCGACCTACTTCGGTCGGCGCGATCTCTCGCAGTTCATGGCCAACGTCCCGCTCCAGGCCGTGCCCTGGAAGCGCTACACGATCAACTAAAGGAGGCCGCATGGCCGACGTTCAAGTCACCTGCATCAACAAGCAGCCGCGCAACAACCCGCACGAGGGCATCACCCATCTCGGCGGCCCCGGCTGGAAATGGACCCGTCAGCAGGTCATCAACTCGATCAGCGAGAAGTCCAACACCTTCTTCACGCGGGTGAACAACAAGCGTGCCGACATTGGCGTCGTCCATGGTCCGAATGGCGACTATCTCCGGACCTACGCCGACCGCGACTGGAACGACAATCTGCTTGCGCTGCCGGAGTGCGCTTAGCGACGGCAGCCTCGGAGGGCCATAACCATGAGCTGGGCCAGCCGCGCCGCGGCGAACATCTTTCCCTTGAGCCGCGAGAAGGACGATCTTGCGCGCGCCCTCCATGAGTGGCGCTATACGGGCGATTACAACGACCTCGAGGCGCCCATAGAGACCTGCAAGCTCTGCGACCATCCGGACATCCGCTACCAGTTCGAGATACAGAATCTGCACACGGCCGAGACGCTTCTCGTCGGCTCCGAGTGCATCAACAGGTTCAATATCGCTGCGACTGACGAGGAAGGCAGAACCCTCGACGCCGACGGCACACGCAAGAAACTCGCGAAAGATCGGCGAAGGCTTGTCGACGATGCCCGCCGGCGGCGGCTCGTAAAGGCGCTTGTCGCACTCGCTCACGCCGACGAGGAGTTCAACATCCATTCCTTCATCGACTACCTGCAGAAGCGTGATGCCTTCACGCCGTACCAGGTCACCACACTCATGTGGCGATTCGAGAAGCATGGGATCGATCACAATCCGAAGGACTTCAAGATCACAATCAAGCGCGGCCGCGAGAAGGCGCAGCTGGAGAAGATGTCAGACTGGCAGCTACGACGCCTGCTGCCGTGTCTATCGACGAGCCAACGCGACTATCTTCACCGCGAAGGGCGACACCCGTCAGTGCAGGGGAATGCCTGACAAGTAAAGAGCAGCTTTAATCTTCACCGGCCGCTTGACTGCCGTTATTGACTTACCTTGCTTACTCAATTCCGTGCCCCGGAAACTTTGATACTCTGGACAAGCTATGGCCACTTTGCCGGGTTGCTCGTCGGATTATCTGTGACGGCCATCTGTCCATACAAAGCCTTGATCTCCAGCCTGGGCCCGGAAGCAGATACCGCTTAGCGTTCAGTTCGCGCGATCGAGCACAGTGCAGCAAAGTCTGATTCACGAAGGATACGAATGTCCTGGCCTTTGGCCATAAGCTTCTCTGCCTTCAGGTGTTTGCTGCTCTTCGCCTGCCCTGGTGCAAGCCTCATTGCATCCTGGTCCCCAACAACCAGCAGGGTCGTCTTCTTAGTAACCCCCTCCTCCACTCGACATCCTACCGTGGCCGCCATTTCAGCTGCCTCACTGCGCTGCATCGACAGGGCGCCCGTGAAGGCAATGACCTCGCCATACAGCGGGCCAGCTGGATTGCCGTCGCGGGCGGCCGGTTTGGCAGCTTCTGGGGCAATTGGCTGCCTGACCCGATCGAGCCATTGTTCGAGAGCAAGGCCCGACTCTATGAGTGCGCAGACGAGAATTCGACCGGCCGCCCTAGCGTCTTCAGCAGCGTCGTGATGACGAAACTCGATTCCTAGCTCCAGCGCCACATTGCCAAGGCCGTAGCCCCGGCGCGCATATCGGGGCCAGGTACGACGCACGACCATAGCGCTGTCGAGCCACTTGCAATCTGGTCGCGTAAGGTTGTGCCGCTGCTCGCATTGCGACATGACTGACCGGTCGAACGACGTATGACTGACAACCACTCGATTGGCCATCAATAGCCCCAGCTTGGCGTACACCTCGCCGAACTTTGGCGCGCCACGCACTGCCTCTTCATCGATGCCATGTATGGAGACGTTCACGGCGTCGAAGTAGTCTTCAGGGTCAACCAGCGAGATAAAGGTGTCGGCGGGCTGGCCGTCTCGAAACAGCACGGCACCCACCTGGCAAACGCTCGTAAAGTCGGCGTTGGCAGTCTCGAAATCTAAGGCCAAGAAGTCCATCGATCCCCCCGATCGACGTCGAGCGTATCCGATCCGAGCGATCAGTTCGACACAGATCCCGGAAACGTCGCCAACAAGCCCGACACTTTCGACCCCCGTAGGCTCACCGACGACGAATCATCACTTTCAGTTCCAACCTAAAGAGAGCGAAACCCCACCAATACGCTCCGCCCTTATGCGAAAGCACTCCATTGTCCGATTCTCCGGCCAGACTTTCTTCCGGCATTTACGTTGGCCATTCAGCGAGAAGGTCGCAGAACCTTTGACGCAATTCTCTCAAACGTCGACATGGAAGCGCCGCTGCAATAGTCGCAGCAAAACGCGAGGCGTGTGACCTTGGATTGCGACGAGAAGAGCCAGGCGATGATTTTCATCACAAGAGAACTTCGGTGGGCAACACTATTGCCCTCAAAGTATCCCCGCAGAGACTTTCGGAAGCACTGACTGCGAGGGCGCGCCATCTCGCTCATATGGCCGATGCTGGCATGTTTTGCCGCGAGAAGACGTGCCGCTTCTTCTGATGAGCGCTTCGCCTGCTCGACAGTCTTGCTTGCCATGAACTCCAAGAGCCCTCGGTCATTGGTGCCGACCAGCAGCACAGCTAGGCTTGGCTTGCCGTCTCGGCCCGCGCGGCCGAACTCCTGCAAATAGTCTTCGACCGAGGCCGGATGCTGGTAGTGGATGACCAGCCGAACGTTTGGAACATCGAGGCCCATCCCGAAGGCGTTCGTGCAAATAATCCGGTTCACCTCGGGTTGCTGCTCTCCCGTAAACTGTTTGAGCAAGCTCTCACGCCTATGAGGTGGCTCCAGTCTCCCGTGGTAGAAGGGCAAATCGTGACCAAGCCCCGCCAACGCTTGCCGAAGCTCCTCACCGATGCGTATCGAGGGGACGAAGATCATTGCTTTGCCAGAAACGTGTACGCTGAGCAGCTTGGAGATCATGGCCGGACGAGCATGGCGTTCCGCCGGAAGGCGCATCAGCCCGATGTTGGGTCGATCTACGCCTCGAACGATCACCTCCGCCCCTAGAATGCCCAGTGAGGCCAATATTCTCTTTTGCGCGTCCACGCCTGCTGATGCCGTAAATGCCAGGACCGGTGGACGGCCGAGCGCTTCTCTTATTTCGGCAATTCGGCCGTAGTCGGGTCTAAAGTCATTTCCCCAGCGATCAATGCAATGTGCTTCGTCGACAACCAGGAAGCTCGGTCGCACTGCCCCTAACCGCCCAACCTCGGCCTTGTCTCTTACAGAGAAGCGCTCGGGGGCGACGTATAGAAACTTGATGGCGTTGCGTTCCAGCAACCGGTATCGAAGAGCCTTCTCTGCCATGTCGAGATCGCTATTGATGAAGGTGCCGGGAAGCTTCTTGCGCTGCAGGTCTGAGACCTGATCGCTCATTAGGGCTTTTAGCGGCGACAGAACGTAGGCCGTCCCGGGGCGCAATATGGCCGGCAGTTGGAAGCAGACGGACTTTCCCGACCCCGTCGGGCTGATCATCAAGACCGAGCGCCCAGCTAATGCTGCCATCACAACGGGCAGCTGCCCGTCGCGAAATCTCTCTAGCCCAAACAGGCGCAATGCAGGGCCCAGGTTTCCGGCGGCTTCGGCTACTTTGCCGGTCCGATCGAGCCAGCGGGCCAACCGCAGCCCCCACCGCTCAATAAAGCGCCTAGAAAGCTTGGCTTGCAGGTTTGGATGAAACGCCGCGTGGCAACCGTCACAGAGGGTAACGAGGTTGCTGGGATCGTCCGATCCGCCAAGGGATCGCGGAATCAGATGGTGCACATCGGCATCTTCGCGCCGACACGCTGTCCCGCATTGCCGGCATCGGTACCCGTCACGCTCTAGGACAATGTCACGATAGGTCACCGGCGGCTCACAAAGGGTGTTTCATCCCTGAGCACGCATTGTAGGCGAGTCGGGCCGCAATTTCCGGGGCTCTCGGTATTATTTGCATCGTGACCAACGGCGGCCGGCGCCAATGCAACCCAGTGCTGTAGTCAGTGCAAAATCTAACTTTTGCACTGAGTTCGGTCGGCCGGCTCCACAACCAGAGGTTCGGATCTCGTCCTCGCTTTTGCCCCCATCACTGCTAGTCTCGGCCCATGCACGCGACCGGCAATGCCATCCAGCTCAGCGCTTCCGATCTCGTTGGGCACATCAACTGCCGCTACCTGACCAATCTCGACCTCAAAGTCGCAAAAGGTCTGTTGGCAAAGCCTACCTACCAAGACCCAGGACTGGACGTCCTCGTCGAGCGCGGCCGCCAACACGAGCAAGGCTACCTGGAGCACCTCACGGCCCGGGGCCTGACCGTTACCGTCATTGAGGGCGTCGGCGTCGACTCGGCGTCGGCCGCCGCCACCCTCGCCGCCATGAGAGCCGGCGCCCCCGCCATCGCCCAGGCGGCCTTCCTGGAGGGCCGTTGGGGCGGCCGGGCCGACGTCCTGCTTCGCGTCGAGAAACCCAGCACCCTCGGTGCCTGGTCCTATGAGCCGGTCGATACCAAGCTTGCCCAGGAGACCAAGGGCGGGACGCTCCTGCAGCTCAGCCTCTACGCCGACCTCTTGGCAGGCCTCCAGGGCGCTCCTCCTGAGATGGTCTACGTCGTCACCCCCGAGACCGGCTATGCCCCGCAGGGCTACCGGGTGGCGGAGTTCGCAGCCTACTACCGACGCATCAGGCGCCGCCTGGAGGAGGTGGTCACCACCGAGCCCGACACCGGCCTCTACCCCGAGCCAACGGCCCACTGCGAGATTTGCCGCTGGCGCCAAAACTGCGAGCGAAAGCGCCGGGCCGACGACCATCTGTCCCTGGTAGCGGGGATTTCTAAGGCTCAGATAGGTGAACTCGGCAAACATGAGGTTGGATCGACCGCTGCCCTGGCGGCCCTGCCCCTGCCGCTGCGATGGAGGCCGGAGCGGGGCGCCACCCCCAGCTACGAGCGGGTCCGCGAGCAAGCCCGTATCCAGGTGGAAGGCCGCACCCTGGGCCAGGTGATTCACGAGGCCCTTCCGGTCGTCCCCGACTTTGGCCTTTGCTCCCTCCCTGCCCCGTCCCCGGGCGACGTATTCCTCGACTTTGAGGGGGACCCGTTCGTGGGCGGCGGCGGCCTGGAATTCTTGTTTGGCTATGCGCTCAGCGGCGGCGCCGGCGGGCTCTCCTACACCGCCGAATGGGCGCTCACGCGTGAGGCCGAAAAAGCCGCCTTCGAGACGTTTGTCGACCTGGTCATGGCCCGGCTCGCTCAGCATCCGGACCTCCACGTCTATCACTACGCACCTTACGAACCGGCGGCCCTGAAGCGCCTCATGGGCCGCTATGCGACGCGCGAGAACGAGATCGATCATCTGCTGAGGACCGGTGTTTTCGTCGATCTCTACGCCGTCGTTCGACACAGCATTCGGGCCAGCGTCGAAAGCTACTCCATCAAGAGGCTGGAACCGCTCTATGGCTTTGTCCGCGCCGCGGCCCTGCCAGATGTCAGCCGCCCGATGGCCAACGTTCAGGCCTGCCTCGAGCTCGGCGACCTCAATGGCATCACGGAGGACGATCGAGCTCTTGTCCAAGCCTACAATCGCGACGACTGCCTCTCTGCGAGTGCTTTGCGCGACTGGTTGGAGAACATCCGCGCCACCGCCATCGCAGGTGGCGCAGAAGTCCCGCGGCCCATCGCCAATGACGGCAACGTCAGCCAGGCGCTCAACGAATGGCAGCAAAAGATTGCCGCGTTAATTGCTCGCCTTACGCAAGGCATCTCCCTTGAACCCGCGGAGCGCACCCCCGAAGAGCAAGCGCGGTGGCTGCTTGCCTACATTCTCGACTGGCATCGGCGCGAGGAGAAGGCCGCCTGGTGGGAATACTTTCGTCTCAGTGGCCTGGCCGACGAGGAACTTCTCGACGAGCGAGCCGCTCTCGCAGGCCTCACCTTTGTCGAGAATGTGGGCGGAACCGCCAAAGCACCTATCCATCGCTACCGCTTTCCGGCTCAAGACACCGAGCTGCGCGGTGACGAGGAGCTGCACCACCAAGGTGGCAAGAAGCTCGGCAAAGTCGTCGAGATCTCCGTGGAAGAGCGGACCGTCGACATCAAGAAGCGCCAGGACTCAAAGGACATCCACCCCACGGCGACGTTCGCTCATCAGGTCATCAATTCTCAGGTCTTGGCCGAGGCCCTCGTCCGGATCGGCGAGTATGTCGCCGACCACGGTATTGAAGGCGCAGGCTCCTATGCGGCCGCCCGCGATCTGCTCATGAAAGTCGTCCCTCGCACGGGCGGACAGAACCTTCAGCAGACAGGAGAAACTCCAGTACAGGCCGCGGTACGCCTGGCTCCGCTCCTGAGCGGCTTCCTGCCCATTCAAGGCCCTCCTGGTGCCGGCAAGACCTACACCGGCGCACGCAT
>OFDC01001598.1_pt1 | contig 11699 bp, 11 predicted proteins | sample 1520941 | NCBI WGS metagenome assembly OFDC01 (sample SAMEA94258168, study PRJEB24077) | hot springs metagenome | biome: Aquatic biome; feature: Water | place: India | collected 2012-12-06 | depth 5 m | reverse complement strand
CCGCACCCTCCCGCGGGCGGGCGCGGCCCGGCGGGCTTACGCCCTTGATTCCGGACCAAGTGGAAGAAAGAACCGATCGAAAGGTCCGACCTTACATTGCGGCGGAGATCTCTTTCATCTTCCCTTTCGCCAGCTCTTTCTCATAGCTCTTGAGCAACTCAGAACGGAGTTCCTTGATCTTGGTCGGGCTCTTAAGATCACCCTTATAATCGAAGTTATCTCCTCGCTGCTTAACTTCGTAGTTCAAGTCAATAATCATCGAACCGAGAGTCTCGCGCAAAGCACTAAGAAACTTTCCGTGCTTTTCAGTTCCGAGCAAAGACTTGGGGTTCCTTAGGTGCTCCTTGAAGCCCTCATCCTTGCCCAGCATCTCCGAAACGCAGGAAAGTAGAAAGAACCTAGTCAGGCCATATTTTGAAAGTGGCTTGTACTCAATGCCCTCTGCAGCATCCATGATAACTCCCATAATCTCATGAAGCAAAACAATCCTGTGTGCATTCACGGCTGGGCGCGCAAAGATCTCAGTGTATTTGTCGTCAAAGAGCTTGTAGACTTGATGGCAGGACTCAGGCTCAAGAAGGTCAAAAGCCAGAAGCAAGCGACCAGCTTCCTCATTGCTTATAACTTCCGCTTTTGTGTTTGACGTCTGCCCTCGCTTTATTTCAAGCTCATAAATTCCATCAAACACCTTATCAAATTCCGCCTTCAATCTCACTTGAATCTCGTTTGTTGACTTTAGATCGCGAGGCTTGATTGCATTCTGATTGTTGCTGTTAATTGTGATCGCCTTCGCCAAATCTGCGTCGTTGAGCTCAATAACTTTCGCTATCACGCGCAGGTCGTCGGATAGATGCGCTTCTGCCCTTTTGAAGGTAGATATGCTCTGCGCACCATTGACAACTACATAGTTCGATATTTTCAGCTTGTCCCCACTGATGGATGCGCTCCGGCAAAGGATTGTCACTCCATTGTGGTAAAGGGGAAAGAATTGATGCTGTGATTTGTCGATAACACTCTCACGCATTGCCTTGTTGACTTTTGTGTTGCCGAGCGATTGTCGAACATTCTGCGAAAACAGTGTTCCGTCCTCAATTCCCGCCATCCTCACCAGTTCTTTGGCCTGTACCGGCACGACAAATGAGTTTACCCCACTCTTCGTTTGCAGCGATAGAGGTTCAACGTATGATACATCTAGCTCGAACTCACCATCCACGCCTCCATCTGACTCTACGTCGATGAACTCTGCAGCAATCCTGTTTCTGTCGTAGATTTTGATTCTGCCATGCTGTTCGACGAACTCTCGTCCGTTTGCGTCGAGCGGCTGGTTGGAAAGAAAGGCTCCCACTACCTTATATCCGTTTGCAACTACGTCACGCACGTGAAATCTCTGAAGTACATGCTTTAGGTCTTCGTTCCCGCCGCCAGCTAAAAGTGCGTCAACGCCTTCAACTGTCTCGAGTTGAGTTAATGTCCCTGCCAGTTCCCGAAGTGGTCCGTCGCCAATTGAGGACTCTTTCTGCTTGGTTTTCGATTGTAGAATAAGAACTTCGTTAAGGTTTTCGTCGACATAAATTGCATCGATCCCGCGATCATTTGGCTTATCACAAATGCAGTCATCCGCGTCGACCGGATCAAGTCGGAAGATGTTTTCCAGAAACCAGTTGAGGAAGGACCGTGCCTCCTCACGTCCTTTTTCTTCATATTGCTTAATCAAGACTTTAAGGTTCTCGTAGCGCAGATCTTCTGGTTTCATAGGTTCGTCCTGTTATCTCTTTTTTCGTAAGTTGGCGGCTTTGGCCTCGTGAGGTCATGGACAAGGATGAAAGAGATGTTCAGACGATGCAAGTGAATGATAGTTAACGCGCTCTACCTTGGCTTGTGTTGGCGCGCGTTCGGAAACACACTTAACAAACCCCTAACGTCCGCGACCATCTCATTGAATCGAAAGCGGAATCCGGAAATGTCCACCGTGGACACCCCTCACCAGTGAGGCGGGCGGACGTTCGCTTCCGGGGCCTCCCCCCGCAGGGCCTCCTCCTCTGCGGCCCGCTCCATCAGCAGCCGAACCCGCCGCTCCAGCCCCGCGATCTCTCGGGCCTGCCGGGCCACCACGTCCGACAGGTCCTCCACCGCCCGGATCAGGTGGGCCACCTTCTCTTCCAGATCGACCGAGTTCATTGGACCCCCCGCCCCCTCTTCCCGATACCTTGCCGCCTCTCCCCCCATCCGATACACGGACGGCGATCAAAAGCGAAGGTCCGACCATGGCCGACAAGCCCCCCCGCCGCCCCCGCGCCGAGACCCCGAAGGGATTCCGCGACTACTTCGGGGCCGAGGTCACGATGCGGAAAGCCATGCTCGACCGCATCGCCGGGGTCTACCACCGGTACGGGTTCGACCCGCTGGAGACCTCTGCGGTGGAGACGGTCGAGGCCCTCGGCAAGTTCCTTCCCGACGTCGACCGCCCCAACGAGGGCGTCTTCGCCTGGCAGGAAGCCGGTGCAGAAGGGGGGGACGCCGACTGGCTGGCCCTGAGGTACGACCTGACGGCCCCCCTCGCGAGGGTCGCCGCCCAGTACCGCAACGACCTGCCCTCCCCCTACCGCAGGTACGCGATGGGCCCCGTCTGGCGGAACGAGAAACCCGGCCCCGGCCGCTTCCGCCAGTTCTACCAGTGCGACGCGGATACGGTGGGGTCCAGTTCGGTCGCCGCCGACGCCGAAATCTGCGCCATGCTCGCCGACGCCCTGGAAGAGGTAGGCATCCCCCGCGGCGACTACGTGGTGAAGGTGAACAACCGGAAGGTCCTGAACGGCGTGATGGAAGTCGCGGGCCTTGCTGGCGACGACAAAGACGCCGAACGCGGCATCGTCCTGCGGGCCATCGACAAGATCGACCGTCTTGGTCCGGACGGGGTGCGCGGCCTGCTGGGTGAGGGCCGCAAGGACGAGAGCGGCGACTTCACCAAGGGGGCGGGTCTTTCCTCCGAACAGGCCGAGGTCGTGATGGGCTTCACCTGTGCCAAGCGCGACACGGGTGCCGCAACGGTTGCCCGGTTGCGTGAACTGGTGGGCGGCTCCTTGATCGGTGCCGAGGGGGTGGCCGAACTGGAAGCCATTGCCGGACTGCTGGAGGCGCAGGGCTATGGGCCGGACCGCATCGTCATCGACCCCGGCGTCGTCCGTGGCCTCGGCTACTATACCGGGCCGGTCTACGAGGCGGAGCTGACCTTCGAGATTCTGGACGAAAGGGGCCGGAAGCGGCAGTTCGGGTCAGTGGCCGGGGGCGGGCGGTATGATGGCCTCGTGAAGCGGTTCACCGGGCAGGACGTTCCGGCGACGGGGGTGTCAATCGGGGTGGACCGGCTTCTTGCTGCGCTCCACGCGAAGGGGCGCGTCTCGGGCGATGTGGCCGGGCCGGTGGTCGTCACCGTGATGGATCGGGACCGGATGGCCGACTACATGGCCATGGTCGGAGACTTGCGCCAGGCGGGCATCCGGGCCGAGGTATATCTGGGCAATCCGAAGAACTTCGGCAACCAGCTGAAATACGCGGACAAGCGGGCCTCGCCGGTGGCGGTGATCCAGGGCGGGAACGAGGCTGCTGCGGGGACAGTCATCCTAAAGGATCTTATCCTCGGCGCGAAAATCGCCGAAAGCGCGACGCTGGAGGAGTGGAAGGACCGGCCAGCCCAGGTCGAGGTGCCTCGCGGAGAGCTGGTCGCGGCGGTGACGCGGATGCTGGGGCAATGAACTTAAGGGCGAGCCCCCCACCCCCGGCCCCTCCCCACAGAGGGGAAGGGGAGGCGCCTCTTCCGCGCCGATCCTCTGCTGCGGGAGCGGTGGCATGACCCCCAAGGCCGCGATCCGGGCCGAAGGGGAGCGGCTTCTGGCCGGGTTCATCGCGGCGGGCGCGGTGCCGGTCGAGGCGGATATCCTGCAACCGGCGGGCACTCTTCTGGACCTGTATGGTGAGGATATCCGGGCGCGGGCCTATGTGACCGATGACCCAGTCCGGGGCGAGATGATGCTGCGGCCGGACTTTACCGTGCCCGTCGTGCAGGCCCACATGACGCATGGGGCGGAACCGGCTCGTTATGCCTACCTTGGCGAGGTTTTCCGTAAGGAGACGCGCGGCTCGGGGCGCGCGAGCGAATACCTGCAAGTGGGGTTTGAGGTCTTTGACCGGTCCTCGCCAGAGCAAGCCGACGCCGAGGTCTTTGCCCTGTTCCGCGACCTGCTGGACGGACTGGGCCTGCGCCCGGTGACGGGGGACATCGGCATCCTGATGGCCGCCGTCCGGGGGCTGGAGACAACCGACCGGCGCAAGGCCGCTCTTTTGCGGCATGTCTGGCGCCCGGTGCGGTTCAAGGCCCTGCTTGACCGGTTTTCCGGCCGGGCTCCGGTTCCGGCCGGACGGGTCGCGCTGCTGGACCGGCTGACGTCGGGCACCCCGGCGCAGCTGATCGACGAGGCGGGGACCTTTGTCGGACTGCGGTCATCGGATGAGATTGCAGCGCGGGCCGAGGCCCTGATGGCAGACGCCGAAACCCCGCCGATCAAGGCGACCGAGGCTGCGCTGCTTTATGACCTTCTCAGCCTTGAATCCCCGGCGGCCCATGCGTTGTCCCACTTGCGCGGGATCACCCCGATGCTGCCCGCGATCGGTCCGGCGGTGGATCGCTTCGCTGCCCGGCTGGACGCCCTTGCGGCAAAAGGGGTGGACGTGCCGAGCCTGGCGTTCGAGGCAAGCCACGGGCGGACCGCGCTGGAATATTACGACGGGTTCGTCTTCAGCTTTGTAAAGGACGGAATGCCCCCCGTCGCGTCGGGCGGGCGGTATGATGCACTCACGGCGGTTCTGGGGGCGGGGGCCTTCATCCCGGCGGTGGGTGGAGTGATCCAGCCGGGTCTGGTTGCCCAGTTGAAGAGGGCGATGGCATGATCCGCGTGGGCGTGCCGTCCAAGGGACGGCTGATGCAGGATACCGCCGACTGGTTCGGGGCGCGCGGCGTGGTGATGAAGCGCACCGGGTCCGACCGGGAATATTCCGGGGTGATCGAAGGCGTCGACGGCGTGATCCCGGTTCTGCTTTCGGCTGGCGAGATCCCGCGCGAACTGGCGGCGGGGCGGATCCACCTGGGTGTCACGGGCTCTGACCTTGTGCGCGAGCAGTTGGGCGAGGACGAGGTGGTCGAGGTCGCAAAGCTCGGCTTCGGTCGTGCGGATCTGGTGATCGCGGTGCCGAACGTCTGGATCGACGTCGAGACGGTGGATGACCTTGATGCGGCCGCAGGAGGGTTCCGAAAGGCGCATGGCCACCGGCTGCGTATTGCCACGAAGTATCACCGTCTGGTGCGGGATTTCCTGCAGGCGCAAGGGGTTGCGGACTACCAGTTGGTCGACAGCCAGGGCGCGACCGAGGGTACGGTGAAGAACGGGACGGCAGAGTGCATCGCGGACATCACCTCGTCCGGCGAGACGCTGCGGGCCAACCACCTGCGCATCCTGAGCGACGGGCTGATTCATTCGAGCCAGGCGGTCCTGTGGGCGTCGCGCGTGGCGGAGTGGTCGGCGGAGGACTGGGCGGCTTATGCGGGGCTGGCCGCGAAGCTAAAGGTTCCGGCGCGGCCCTTCTGACGGGCGGTGACGCGCCAATGTGAATGTCCCGAACCGGGAGCGAGGCGGTTCACACCCCTCGCGCTGCGCGTGTTGTTTGGATCTTTTCAGTGCAGCCCGAGTTCGGCCAGCGCCTGCGCCAGTTTCGGCGGCAGGGGGTCGTCCTTGGCGCGGCCCTTGGGCAGGTCGCGGGGGGCTTCCTTGGGGTCGAGGTAGCGCCAGCCTTGGAAGGGGCGGCGGGGGGCGGCCTCGGTGCGGATGACCTCCAGGTCCAGGATCAGGGCGCAGCGCGGGATGCCGTCGCCGAGGTTGACCTCTTGCAGGTCGGTGATCCGCTGGCGGCAGAGGATGACGCCCTTGATCACCCAGTAGAGCGAACCGTCAAGGACGTCAGCCTCGCGTTTGGGCCACATGCGGGTGACGTGGACTGCGCGGCCCTCGGGCCAGTGCGGGCGCTGGCTGCGCTGCCAGTCGAGGAGGTCTTCGACAGAATCGGCGCCGACGCACAGTTTCAGGAGGTTGATCATGAGGCCGATCATAGGGCCTGAGGCGGGGGCTTCAAGTTGACCCGAAGGGGACGGGGGCGTATCTTGGGTCCTTCGTTCCAGTTATCCACAACAGACAGAGAGATTCGCCCCGATGTCGCGTTTCGACACCCCCATTGCCGAGCAGATCTGGGACATGAAGTACCGCTTCAAGGAGGCGGACGGGACGCCCATCGACGGCTCGGTCGAGGATAGCTGGCGGCGGATCGCCAGGGCTTTGGCAGAGGTCGAGACGGACCCGGCCAAGTGGGAGGTGGAATTCTACGCAGCGCTGGAAGGGTTCAAGTTCCTGCCTGCCGGGCGGATCACGGCGGGGGCGGGGACGGGGCGGTCGGTTACCCTGTTCAACTGCTTCGTCATGGGGACGATCCCGGACACGATGGAGGGGATCTTCACCGGACTGAAAGAGGCCGCGCTGACCATGCAGCAGGGCGGGGGGATCGGCTATGACTTCTCGACCATCCGCCCGCGCGGGGCCGAGGTGAAGGGGGTGGCGGCGGATGCCAGCGGTCCGCTCAGCTTCATGGATGTCTGGGACGCTATGTGCCGGACGATCATGTCGGCGGGCTCCCGTCGCGGCGCGATGATGGCGACGATGCGCTGCGACCATCCGGACATCGAGGCTTTCATCGAGGCCAAGCGTGACCCCGCCCGTCTGCGTATGTTCAACCTGTCGGTGCTGGTCACCGATGCCTTCATGGCCGCCGTCAAGGCCGATGGCCCGTTGGAGCTGGTGTTCGGCGGCAAGGTCTACCGGACCGTCGAGGCGCGCGATCTGTGGAACAGGATCATGCGGTCGACCTTCGACTATGCCGAGCCAGGGGTGATCTTCATCGACCGCATCAATGCGATGAATAACCTGGGCTACGTCGAGACCATCGCGGCCACCAACCCCTGCGGCGAGCAGCCCCTGCCGCCCTATGGTGCGTGCCTCCTCGGCTCGATCAACCTGCCGACGCTGGTGAAGGATGCCTTCGACGCCCATGCCTCGATGGACATGAAGGCGCTGGACCACCTGGTCCGCGTCGCGGTCCGGGCGATGGACAACGTGGTCGACGCTTCACGCTTCCCGCTGCCAGAGCAGCAGGCCGAGGCGAAGGCCAAGCGGCGGATCGGGCTGGGGGTTACGGGTCTTGCCGATGCCTTGCTGATGGTCGGCCTGCGTTATGGGTCGGAGGAGGCCGCGCGCGTCACCGAGATATGGATGCACGCCATCGCGCGGGCGGCCTACCTCGCGTCGGTCGATCTGGCGAAGGAGAAGGGCGCCTTCCCGCTGTTCGATGCCGAAGGCTTCCTCGCCAGCGGGAACATGGCGCAGATGGACACCGATGTCCGTGACGCCATCGCCAAGCACGGCATCCGCAACGCCCTGCTGACCTCGGTCGCGCCGACGGGGACGATCTCCCTCTATGCAGGCAACGTCAGCTCCGGCATCGAGCCGGTCTTCGCCTATGCCTACACCCGGAAGGTCCTGCAGAAGGACGGCTCCCGCACCGAGGAGGAGGTCGTCGATTACGCCGTCCGCCTCTGGCGCGAGAAGCATGGCGATACGTCCCTGCCCGACCATTTCGTCAACGCCCAGACCCTGCCGCCGCTGGACCATGTCCGGATGCAGGCGGCGGCGCAGAAGTGGGTCGACAGTTCCATCTCCAAGACCATCAACTGCCCCGAGGACATCAGCTTTGACGCCTTCAAGGAGGTCTACATGGCCGCCTGGGACCAGGGCTGCAAAGGCTGCACCACTTACCGGCCGAACGATGTGACGGGGTCCGTCCTGACCGTGTCCGAGAAGCAGACCGCCCCCGTGGCCTCGCAACCTGTGACGGGGGGCGAGGTCGTGTACCTGTCCGAACCCCTGGAACGCCCCGCCGCGCTGGAGGGCCAGACCTACAAGGTGAAATGGCCGGGCACCGAACACGCGCTGTACATCACCATCAATGACATCGTGACCGCAGGCCACCGCCGCCCGTTCGAGGTGTTCATCAACTCGAAGAACATGGAGCATTTCGCCTGGACCGTGGCCCTGACCCGGATGATCAGCGCGGTGTTCCGGCGCGGCGGGGACATTTCCTTTGTAGTCGAGGAACTGAAAGCCGTCTTCGACCCCCGCGGCGGGGCCTGGATGGAGGGGCGCTACATCCCCTCGATCCTCGCCGCCATCGGCGGGGTGATCGAACGCCACCTGATCGACATCGGCTTCATCGAGGGCGAGGGGCTGGGCCTGAAATCCGACCCCAAGGCGGAGCTGCTGCGGGTCGGAGAGGCTCCACGCGGCAAGGCTTGCCCGTCCTGTGGAAGCTATGACCTGCGGATGGTAGAGGGCTGCCTGACCTGCGGGTCTTGCGGGCATTCGAAGTGTGGGTGAGGGGCGCGTCAGGAACGCATTCCTAACCTTCCTGTTGCATCCGTGGAGAAGGGGGCCATATCTTGGCCCTAGTCTTGTAGGACCCTGCAAGCGATCAGGAGCGAGTCAATGAAACCCCTTGAATTCTACGTCAAGGCCGTATGGGACGCCGAGGCTGGGGTCTGGGTGTCGGAAAGCGATATCATCGGTCTGCACGTTGAAGCCGAGACGCTTGAGGAGTTTGAGGCCGCAGCAGCAGAGTTTGGCCCGCAGCTGATCGTCGAAAACCACATCACCAAGCGCGACCTCGCGCAGCGGTCACTATCCGAGCTGATCCCCTGGATCAAGTTCCGCACTCCGCAATCTGGCGACGCTGCGGCAGCCTGACGTGGTCAAAGGCTTCTATGACGACGTCGTGCGCCTCTTGGCCGCGGCTGGCTACTATCACGACGGCGGATCGAAGCATCAGAAGTGGTGCCATGACGGTGACAAACCAGCAGTAACTGTGCCCCACAAGATCATGAGTCGTCACACGGCCAACGGCATCCTGAAGGACGCCGGGATCAAGAAGAAGCTCTAACGCTTCACCCCATTCGCCTTTGCCACAAAATCCGTCAGGTGGGGCACATAGTCCTCTGGCCCCGCGCCCCCCTGCGCCACAGCCCCGGCAAAGCTGTTCTTCGCGGAACTCGCCATCGTGGTGGTGACGGCGGCGGCGTTGGCCATGCTTTCCAGATAGCGCAGGTCCTTGTAGGCGTTCGACAGGGTGAAGCGGTGGGCCTCGCGGTTGCCCTCCAGGGCGTAGCCCATGAAGGTCTGGTAAAAGCCGCAGTCCATCCGGCCGCCGCGGATCACGGAGTCGAAGGTGGCGGTGGAGATGCCGACCTTGGCGGCCAGCGCCAGCGCCTCGGCATAGATCGCCGCGTAGCCGAGGGAGAGGAAGTTGTTCAGAAGCTTCATCCGGTGGCCATCGCCGACCCGGCCGATATGGACGATCTTCCCGGCCCAGGTGGCGATGACGGGCTGGATGCGTTGGAAGACTTCGGGGTCGGCGCCGACCATGCAGTCGAGCGTGCCCTCCCATGCCTCTTTCGGGGTGCGGGACAGGGGGGCGTCGGCGAAATGGATACCCCGCTGGCCAAGGTCGGTGGCGAGGCGTTCGGTGACGGTGGGGTCGGAGGTGGAGCAGTCGACGATCACGCTGCCGGGTTTCAGGTGCGGGGTCATCTTCGCGACGGCCTCGGCCACCTGGGGCGAGCCGGGGAGGGTGAGGAAGATGATCGTCGACCGGGCGGCGAGGCCTTCGATGGAGGCCTCGGTCGCGCCCCTTGCGATCAGGTCATCGACGGGCGCGCGGTTGCGGTGGGCGGTGACGGTCAGGGGGTAGCCCTTCGTCACGATGTTCTTCGCCATGCCGTGGCCCATCAGGCCCAAACCTGCGAAGCCGATGTGTTCCTGTTCCATGGGGTCCTCCTGTTCGGTCCAGAGTGGGGCAGCCGCGCCCTGTTGACAATCCGCCTTCCTCCGGGCCGCCCGGGGTGGATCAGGGGGGAGGACCGGGGATGTGGAGAGGAACGGCGATGCTGTTGCCGGCTGCTGATGGACCTGAACGGCTGAGGTCTGTCCACGGTGGACAGAGTGGGGGCCGCAAGGGATTCCAATGGGTTAGCTGTGGGCGTTAGGGGTTTGTTAAGGGGGTGAAAGGCAGTGAATGTCGTTCCAAGTGGCCCCAAATGGGAGCTAACGCTCTAAGTTGCGTGGCCTAGGCTAAATCCATAGGTTAACAGTTCGTGTGTGTCTGCAATTTTTGTGTTGACAAATCGTCACAGTATCGTTCCCACAACGCGCTTGAAAAGCTCTATGGATGACGCTATGTTGAGCGAGAAGGTCACGCGCGGTCGAAAATCCTGGTGATGTCAGGAGAACGAGAGCATCGTAGCTTCAACCTTGTGTTGTGGCGTAGACTGTCCGGGCCTTCACTTACCCTTCATGTTCCAAACGGTGAAGCGCGATACGCTTTTTGGGCTGTCGCGTTCAAAGGTCTGTAGACCGCTCTTTTCAAGAACGTAGAGAGCTAAAGCACGCTTTGCCTCTCTCGTGGTCTCAAGCAAGTGCTTTCCGTTTCGAATTGCGCAAACCGCGCCAAGCACTACATCGTTTAACTGCAGAATACAGTCAGCCTTCGAGTCTCGCGAAGTTAGCTGTGCCAGAGGCGCATGATGGATACCGTGGTCACGCGCCGCAGCAGCATTGAGCATCCTGCGAAGGTCATCAAGGCGAGTACTGCTGTTTCGATGATCTAGGCAAGCGAACAGCGACCTGCCGTCGGTGCCGCAACGCTTCACAAACTTATGCAACAGCAGTTGATAGTAAAGCTTAGAAAGACCGATATCGAATTCGCCGTTATTGTACTTGTGATGATTCCAGCGGTGACTATCGAAAACAACACTGTGAAACTGAACATGGTTAGAATTGTTTAATGCAAAGAATAGGTCGACCAATGCCTTGTATTCTTCGAGCTTCTGGTTGGAAACCTTGCTCCACTTCAGTTCTGAGTGCATGGCGTGCTCTTCGCGGTAACGTGCAAGCGATTTGTAGACGCCCTCAGCCATCGTTCTGTGCATGCACACGCCACCCACGACCGTGAAGCGGTCTTGGCTTATGCCGCTTTCGTCGGCAAAGAACGCAAAATCTTGTGGAATGGTGCGTGACATGGCCGACATGTATACATGTTTGGAACCTCATAGTGAAGGAGTGTAGTGTGACGCATGGACTGCAATTCGAAACCCATGAAAAAATCATAACTTACTGATTCAAAATGGATTTCTTGGTGCGTCCTAAGAATGGTCGAGAAACATCGTCCTTTAGCAGGTTGGTGAAAGATCCTTTAGTCGGAACTTGGGTAGAGAACATCAGCAGTTTAGGGCCAGATGACTCACCTATCTACCACTGGCGATTCTTGCGCTGGTCCATCAATGTGGAGACTCCTTAGCTCCCCGTAGTGCGCGGCACCAAAGATGCTACAACTACAAGCCCTCGCAGTGGGCTAAAGCTGATCGTGATGCCGCGACGGGATATACCGTCAAATGAACAGCAAGGCCGCCCTTGGCCCGGAATCAAGGGCGTAAGCCCGCCGGGCCGCGCCCTTCCTCTCCCTGGGAGGGCGCTCTTGCAGCGGCGGTCGGTAGAACT
>OFDC01001597.1_pt1 | contig 11700 bp, 10 predicted proteins | sample 1520941 | NCBI WGS metagenome assembly OFDC01 (sample SAMEA94258168, study PRJEB24077) | hot springs metagenome | biome: Aquatic biome; feature: Water | place: India | collected 2012-12-06 | depth 5 m | reverse complement strand
GCGCGGCGGGCATCCCGGGCCAGCGGCAAGGGCCGTGCCGCGGCTCAGGGGCCCCTTTCGTCCCCCGCCCGCGCCACCCACTCGGCGTAGGGCGCGTGGCCGTGGCTGACCGGCAGGGCGTACAGCGCGGGCAGCTCGTACGGGTGCATCGCCAGCACCGCCTCGCGCACGGCGTCCCACTGGTCGGCGCGCGTCTTGATGAGCAGGCGCACCTCGGGGTCCTGCTGCACCTCGCCGTGCCAGCGGTAGACGCTGTGGATGGGCTCGATCTGCACGCAGGCGGCCAGGCGGCGTGCGACCAGCGTGTGCGCGATGCGGTGCGCATCGTCTTCCGAGCCCACGGTGGTGAACACCGCGAGCAGGTCGGGGCAGGGGAGGCCGGTCGCGGCAAGGGCGGGAGCGGTGACGGGGGGCGTGGCGTTCGACATGGCGAGGGGCTCCTTGGCGCGACGGCAGGACGCGGCCGGTGCCCGCAAGGGTAGCGGCGCCGTGACCGGGGTCAACGACAGGGCCGGTGCGGCCCACCTACAGTCGCGCCCAGCCATGCACACCCCACCCACTCCCCCTGAACTCGTCTGCCCCGCGGGCTCGCTGCGGGCGCTGCAGCTGGCGGTCGACGCCGGCGCCGACGCGGTCTACCTCGGGCTGCGCAACGCCACCAACGCGCGCAACTTCGCCGGCCTGAACTTCGACGACGCGCAGCTGCGCCAGGGCGTGGCCTATGCGCATGCGCGCGGAGCCAAGGTGCTGATGGCGCTCAACACCTATGCGGACGCGCTCGATCCCTCGCCGTGGTTCGCGGCGGTCGATGACGCGGCCCGGCTCGGCGCCGACGCGCTGATCTGCGCCGACACCGCGGTGCTGGCCTACGCCCGGGAGCGCCATCCTGACCTGCGCCTGCACTTGTCTGTACAAGCCAGCGCGACCACCTACGAGGCGATCGAGTTCTACCGCGAGCGCTACGGCATCCAGCGCGCGGTGCTGCCGCGGGTGCTCACCCTCAGCCAGGTGGGGCATGTGCTGCGCCACAGCCGGGTGGAGATCGAGGTGTTCGGCTTCGGCAGCCTGTGCGTGATGGTCGAAGGGCGCTGCGCGCTGTCGTCCTGGGCCACCGGCCAGTCGCCCAACAACGCCGGGGTGTGCTCGCCGCCGTCGGCGGTGCGCTGGATCGACACGGCCCACGGCGTGGAGGCGCGGCTCAACGGCCTGCTGATCGACCGCTATGCCGGCAACGAGCCGCGCGGCTACCCCACGCTGTGCAAGGGCCGATTCCGGGTCGAGGGCCGGCGCGAGTACGCACTGGAGGAACCCACCAGCCTGAACACGCTGGAGATCCTGCCCGAGCTCATCCGCCTGGGCGTCAGGGCCATCAAGATCGAAGGACGGCAGCGCAGCCCCGCCTATGTGGAGCAGGTGACCCGCGTGTGGCGGGCGGCCATCGACCGCGCGATGGCCGATGGCGAGCGCTTCACCGTGCAGCCGGCCTGGACCGCGGCCCTGGGCCACCTGGCCGAAGGCCAGCAGCACACCCTGGGGGCCTACGACCGGCCCTGGCGTTGATCGATGACCCCCATGCCCTCGACCCCGACCCCACCCTCCCGCTTCGACCTCGCCGTGGGCCCGGTGCTGTACTGGTGGCCGCGCAGCGCCTTGATGCAGTTCTATGCCGACATCGCCGACTCGCCCGCCGACAGCGTCGTGCTGGGCGAGACGGTGTGTTCCCGGCGCCACGAGATGAAGCCCGACGACTGGCTGGCCCTCGCACGCGAGCTGCACGGCGCCGGCAAGCGCGTCATGCTGGCCACGCAGGTGCTGATGGAAAGCGAGTCGGACCTGCGCGTGCTGCGCAGGCTGGCCGAGCAGGCCGAGTTCGAGGTGGAGGCCGGCGATGCTTCGGCATTGCGCCTGCTCGGCGCCGCGGGCCGGCCCTTCGTGCTGGGCCCGCACATCAATGTCTACAGCCGGCCGGCCCTGGTGGAGCATGCACGGCTGGGTGCCACGACCTGGGTGGCGCCGGCCGAGCTCTCGCTGCAGGCCATCGGCCGCGTCAACCCGCCGGCCGATCCGGTGCGCACGGTGCATGAAGGGCAGGCCCCGCTGCGCACGCAGGCCTTCGCCTTCGGCCGCCTGCCGCTGGCCTTCTCGGCCCGCTGCTTCACCGCGCGACACCATCGCCTCAGCAAGGACCAGTGCGACTTCCGATGCCGCGACGACGCCGACGGCCTGGCGATGGACACCGAGGAGGGGCAAGCCTTCCTGGTGCTCAACGGCATCCAGACGCAGTCGGCGGCGCAGCACTGCCTGATCGCCGAGCGCGACGCGCTGCACGCCGCCGGGGTGAGCCAGCTGCGCCTGTCGCCCACCTCGCGCGGCTTCTTCGAGGTGCTGCGGCACTTCGAGGCGGTGTTCAACCAGGGCTCGCCGGTGCCCAACGCCCTCGCGGCGCTGCGGGCCCTCGGGCTGCCCGGCGGCCTGGCCAACGGCTATGCACGGCGCCGCGCCGGCCTCGACTGGAGCGACACATGAACGAACCCACGACCGTGCCCCGGTCGCGCACGCTGCCGCTGCCGCCACCGAGCCTGCGGGTGCTGCACGAGCGACTCGCGCCGCGCCTGAAGCCGCTGCTGCAGCGCCTGCCCATGCAGCCACCGGCGTGGGCCCTGGCGCTGATGCTGGACCGCCTGCTGCTGCCGAAGCTGCCCGCCGACGCCCGTGCCGTGCTGTCGCGCCGGCCCGTGGCGGTGGTCATCACGGACCTCGGCCTGGACCTGCGGCTGCGACTGGACGACCGCGGTTTCGCCGTGGACCGCGGCACCGGCGCCTGCGACCTGCGCATCGCCGCCAGCCTGCCGGCGGTGCTGCGCCTGCTGCGCGGCGAGGACGACGCCGACCGGCTGTTTTTCGAACGCCAGCTGGTGATGGAAGGCGACACCGAGATGGGCCTGGTGCTGAAGAACACGCTGGACGCGATCGGGCCGCTGTTCGGCTGATTCGCGACCGGGCACGGACCGGCCTGTCAAGCCCCCGGACGGCTGCCGCGCGCGGGTGCCTCGTTTGGTGGCAGGGTAACCCCGGGCCCCGACCGGTCAAGGGCTTGGCGACACCTTGCACGGTCCCTGCACAGACTTATCCACAGACGCGGTGGATAAGAAATTTCGAGAAATCGGTCCTCGCACCGGGCCCGGTCCTTGCTCGACTGCGGCACAGGCGCCGGATTCGCCGGCGCTGCCACCGTCACGGGGAGCGCACCATGGACAGGCACCGGGGCATCGAAGGGCTCGCGCGCATCGGCTATGCCGCGCGCGGGATCGTCTATGTGATCGTGGGCATCGTGGCGATGTCCGCGGCCCGCGGCGCCGGCGACACGGTCGACACCCGCGGCGCGGTGGTGCAACTGCTCGATCAGCCGTTCGGCCATGCGCTGATGTGGGTGGTGGCCGTCGGGCTGCTGGCCCACGCGGCCTGGCGGGTGGTGCAGGCGGTGGCCGACCCCGATGGGCATGGCGACGATGCGAAAGGGCGGCTGATCCGGCTCGGCCTGGTCGGCAGTGCCGCCTTCAACGGCTTGCTGGGGCTGTTCGCGCTCAGCCTCGTCAGCCCCTGGGGCGGGGCCGGCGGCGAGGGCGGTGGCGATGTGGTCAGCCGGCTGCTGGGGCTGCCGCGCTCGCAGTGGCTGGTGTGGGCGATCGCGGCGGTGCCGCTGGCCGTGGGCATCGCGCACTTCGTCAAGGCCTGGCGCGCCAGTTTCGAGCGCTACTTCCAGGCCGATGCCGCCACCATGCGCTACGTGCGGCCCGTCTCGCGATTCGGATTGGCTGCGCGGGGCGTGGTCTTCGTCGTCATCGCGGCGCTGCTGGCGTTCGGCGGGGCGCAGTACTCCCCATCCGATCCCCCGGGCGTGAAGGAGGCGCTGGATGCGCTGCGGGGATTGCCGGCCGGCCCGCTGCTGCTGGCCCTGATGGGCGCGGGGCTGGCGGCGTTCGCGCTGTACAGCTTCGCCGAAGCGGTGTGGCGCCGCATCGATCCCACGGCAGTGGATCGCGCACTGCCGGGACGCGCGGGCTGGGCCCGCTGACGGCGCCGCCGCAGGAGGACCGCACGTGATGCACGACCACCCGGATCACCCCGACCACGCCATCAGCGACGTGCTCGACCGACTGGAATCGACCCTGCACGAGGGCAAGGTGAGCGTCGGCGAGATCATGCAGCACCTGGGGCCGAGGTCGTTCCCGGCGCTCATCCTGCTGCCCGTGCTGGTGTCCGCCTCCCCGGCCAGCGCGGTGCCCGGGGTGACGGCGGCGGCCGCCCTGATCGTGGCGGTCGTGACCGTGCAGATGCTGGTCGGCCGCCGATGTGCCTGGCTGCCGCAGTTCCTCGCCCGTCGCACCATCGCGGCGGACAAGCTGGGGCAGGGCGTGCGTTGGCTGCGCAAGCCGGTGGGCTGGGTGGAACGCTTCATCCGCCCGCGGTTCACCGCGGTGTTCCACCGGCCGCTGCTGTACCTGCCGCTGCTGGTGATCCTGGCCATTGCCTGCGTCATGCCCTTCATGGAAGTCGTGCCCATGAGCGGCTCGATCGCCTCGGTGGCCATCGCGCTGTTCGCCGCCGGGCTGTTGACGCGCGACGGGGCGCTGGTGCTGCTCGGCCTGGCGGTGGTGGGCGCACTGGGCTGGGTGATCGCGCGCTGGGCGATGTGACCTCGCCCGCGCCCGTGGGCCCATGCGCATCAGGGTTTTGACGCCGGACAAGCGGCGCGGCATGGTCGAGCGTCTGCCCGCAGCACGCGGCGACGGCGCCACACGGGGTGGGACGCTCGTGGACGCAGCGTCGGCCGCGTGATCCCGGTCAAGGCGTCGTCCCCCCGGGCTCGCCTACCGTGCGGCACGCTTGTCAGGAGAACACATGGCACACAAGGTCACCCCGCCCGCGGCCGCGGCCGCGCTCGCGCAGCTTCCCGCCCAGCCCATCAGCGAGGAAGTGCTGTTGGAAAAGTACGCCAAGGACGACGAACGCAGCGTCACCGACGTGCGCCTGCGGGTCGCCCGCGCCCTGGCCGCGGTGGAGGCGCCCGAGCAGCGCGCCCGCTGGGAAGCCGCCTTCCTCGCCGCGCAGGAAGCCGGCTTCATCCCCGCAGGCCGCATCAACTCGGCCGCCGGCACCGACCTCACCGCTACGCTGATCAACTGCTTCGTGCAGCCGGTGGGCGACTCCATCGCGCAGGACGACGACGGCTTTCCCGGCATCTACACCGCGCTGACCGAGGCGGCCGAGACCATGCGCCGCGGCGGCGGCGTGGGCTACGACTTCTCGCGCATCCGCCCCCGCGGCGCCTGGGTGGGCAGCACCCGCTCCAGCGCTTCCGGGCCGGTCAGCTACATGCGAGTGTTCGACCGCTCCTGCGAGACGGTGGAGTCGGCCGGCGCACGGCGCGGCGCGCAGATGGGCGTGCTGCGCTGCGATCACCCCGACATCGAGGAGTTCATCCACGCCAAGGACGCCGGCGACCTGCGCAACTTCAACATCTCGGTGGGCGTCACCGACGCCTTCATGCAGGCGGTGCAGGACGACGGCGAGATCGAGCTGGTGCACAAGGCCGAGCCCGGCGCGGCACAGAAGGCCGCCGGCGCCTACCGCCGCGACGATGGCCTGTGGGTCTACCGCCGTCCCCCGGCGCGCGCGCTGTGGGACCAGATCATGCGGTCCACCTACGACCATGCCGAGCCGGGCGTGCTGTTCCTGGACCGCATCAATGCGGACAACAACCTGCGCTATTGCGAGACGATCGCGGCGACCAATCCTTGCGGTGAGCAGCCGCTGCCGCCCTACGGTTGCTGCTGCCTCGGCTCCATCGACCTCTCGCGCTTCGTGCTCCAGCCGTTCGATGCGCAGGCGCGTTTCGACGAGGCGGGCTTCGCGGCCCTGGTGCGGGTGTCGGTGCGCATGCTGGACAACGTGCTCGACGTCACCCATTGGCCGCTGGATCGTCAGCAGCAGGAGGCGATGAACAAGCGCCGCATCGGCCTGGGCTTCACCGGCCTGGGCGATGCGCTGGCCATGCTCAACCTGCGCTACGACGCCGAGCCGGCGCGCGCCATGGCCGCGCGCATCGCCGCGCTGATGCGCGACACCGCCTACGAGGCCTCGGCCGAGCTGGCGCAGGAACGCGGTGCCTTCCCGCTGTTCAACGCCGACCTCTACCTGCGCAAGGGCGGCTTCGCCTCGCGCCTGCCCGCCGCGCTGAAGGAGCGCATCCGCACCCACGGCCTGCGCAACTCGCACCTGCTGTCCATCGCGCCCACCGGCACCATCAGCCTGGCCTTCGCCGACAACGCCAGCAACGGCATCGAGCCGGCCTTCAGCTGGACCTACACCCGCAAGAAGCGCATGCCCGACGGCACCTTCAAGGAGTACGCGGTCGAGGACCATGCGTGGCGCCTGTACCGTCACCTGAAGGGCGCCGATGCGCCGCTGGGCGAGGCCTTCGTCACCGCGCTGGAGATGAGCGCGCAGGCGCACCAGCAGATGGTGGCCGCGGTCGCGCCCTACATCGACACCGCGATCTCCAAGACGGTCAACGTGCCCGAGGACTACCCCTATGCCGACTTCCAGGACCTGTACCTGCGCGCCTGGGAATCGGGGCTCAAGGGCCTGGCCACCTACCGTCCCAACAGCGTGCTGGGCTCGGTGCTGAGCGTGGCGCCGACGGTGGCGCCGACCCCGGTGGCCGAGGCTGTGCCGGCCCCGGCCGCGCATGCCAACCAGCGCCTGACGCTGGAGCGGCTGCCGCAGCCGGTGCTCAATTCCCTGCGCTGGCCGGGCCGGCCCGACTTCCCGGCCGGCAACACCGCCTGGTGCTACATGGTGCGCCACCCTTATGGCGAGTTCGGCCTGTTCGTGGGCGAGTCGCCCAGCGACGAACTGGTGCCGCGGCCGCTGCCCTTCGAGGTGTGGGTCAACGGCGCCGAGCAGCCGCGCGGGCTCGGCGCGCTGGCCAAGTCGCTGTCGATGGACCTGCGCGCCAAGGATGCCGACTGGGTGCGGCTGAAGCTCGACGCGCTGGCCACGGTGCAGGAGGAGCGCGCCTTCGAGATGCCGTTCCCGCCGCACGGCGAGCGCCGCCCCTTCCCGGGCGTGGTCGCGGCCACCGCGGCGGTGCTGCGCTGGCGCTGCGAGCAGCTGGGCCTGTGGAGCGGTCCGACCGGCGCGCCCACGCCGGTGATCGACGCGATGTTCAGCCTCGATGAACCGCACACCGGCCCCTCGGGCACGATGGCCTGGGCGGTGGACATCGAGAACCCGAGCACCGGCGAGGACTTCACCCTCACGCTCAAGGAAGTGCTGCTGCCCAGCCCCGACGGTGTGGCCCGCACCCGGCCCTGCGCGCTGGGGTTCTCGGGCAACTACCCGCGCGCGCTGGACGGCCTGGCGCGCACGCTGTCGCTGGACATGCGGGTGATCGACCCGGCGTGGATCGGCATGAAGCTGCGCAAGCTGCTGAGCTACGCCGAGCCGCTGGGGCACTTCATGGCCTGGGTTCCAGGGCTCCCGCACCATGAGCGCCGCCAGCAGACCTGGCCCTCGACCGTGGCCTACCTGGCCCGCCTCGTCATCCACCGCTACGCGATGCTGGGGGTGCTGGACGAGCAGGGCTACCCGGTGCAGGAGATGGGCATCCTCGCGACCCCCGAGGGTGGGCGCGCGAGCGTCACGCCGCTGCCGGGCGCTCGGTGCCCCGAGTGCGGCAACGCCACCCTGATCCACAAGGACGGCTGCCAGTTCTGCACGGCCTGCGGGCACATCGGGGCCTGCGGGTGAACCGGCCGAAGGGGTCGCGGCGCCCCTTCGGTCCTTCCCCTCATTGAGGGGGCGCTAGGGAAAACAAGCAGGCCGTCAGGAGTGACGGGGGCAACACTGCGCACCGAGGCGTCTGCCTCCCACCGCACGAAAGGTCCCCTCCATGAGACTCCTTGCCTCCGCAGCCCTGCTGGCGCTGCTCGCCGCCCCGGCATGGGCGGATGCACCTCCCTCCGCCGCCGACAACGCGGCGACCCCCGACGGCGTGTCCTCCCTGAGAGTGGTGCGCGACAAGGAAACCGGCAAGCTGCGCGCACCGACGGCTGAGGAAGCCAAGGCGATGGCAGCGGCCGAGCGTGCCGAACGCAAGGCATCGGGCGAGCGGCCCGTGGTCGTGCGCCAGCACCCGGGCGGCATGAAGTCTGCGGTCCTGCCGCCGGAGTACCTCTCGACCCTGAAGGGGGAACGTCAGCCCGACGGTCGCCTGAAGATGAGGCACGCCGACCCAGCGGACGAGCACGCCAGCCAGGCGCCCCATCAACTGCCCACGAAGTGAGGTCTCCCATGAATAAGATGAGCCTCCACGGGGCCGCCCTCGTCCTGGCGATCGCCACCGGCAGCAGCAGCGCTGCCACCCTCGTCCTCAACAACGTCGACCCGCCGGGTGTCGGCTTCAACGACCCGACCCCCGCCGCACCGGTGGGCGGGAACACGGGAACCACCGTCGGCCAGCAGCGCCTGATCGCCTACCAGAAGGCGCTGGAGCTGTGGGGCAAGACGCTCAAGAGCGACGCGCGCATCGTGGTGCGCGGCTCCTTTGCGCGGCTGAGCTGCACGGCCAGCGGGGGCACGCTCGCCCAGGCCGGTGCGGTGCAGATCTTCTCCGACTTCCCCGGCGCACCCCTGGCCGGCCACTGGTACGGCGCCGCCCTGGCGAGCACGCTGGCAGGGCAGGACCTGTCTCCGGGACCGGACGACGCCGATGCCGACGGCATCAACGACGAGATCGTCGCCAACTTCAACGGCGACGTCGGCAAGCCCGACTGCATCGCCGGACCGGGCTGGTACTACGGGCTGGACAACAACGCCGGGGCGCAGACGGACTTCCTCGACACCTTCATGCACGAGGTGGCGCACGGCCTGGGCTTCCAGAACTTCGTCAGCGAGGCCACCGGCAACCTGATCGAAGGCCTGCCCGACGTCTACATGGCCAACACCCGGGACCTCACCACGGGCAAGAAGTGGAACACCATGACCTCCAGCGAGATCGTCGCTTCGGCGGTCCGCAACAACCAGGTGGTCTGGGACGGCCCGGTGGTCACCGCCGCGGCGAGCCGCGTGCTCGGTCCCTACGAGGGGTTGCGCGTGCAGCTGAACGCGACCACCCGCGAGCTGGAGTACGGCACGGCCTCGTTCGGCCCGCCGCTGAGCACCTCGAACTTCAAGGGCACGATCGTCCTGGCCAGCGACGGGGTGGCGGCGGAGGGGGGTGGCACGGTGACCGACGGCTGCGAGCCGATCACGGCCAACGTGGCCGGCAAGATCGCGCTGGTGGACCGGGGCCTGTGCGGGTTCGCGGTGAAGGCGAAGAACGCGCAGAACGCAGGCGCGACCGGCATCATCATCGCCAACACGCTGGGCCGCACCGCCTTCGGCATGGGGGGCACGGATGCGACGATCACCATTCCGGCGGCGGGCATCTCCAACGCCGACGGTGACGCGATCAAGGCCGCGCTGCCGACCGCGTCGGCCGAGTACTACTCGGATCCCTCACGTCGCGCCGGCACGACCGACGGCTACGTGCGGCTGTATGCGCCGACGACGGTGATCGGGGGATCGACCCTGTCGCACTTCGACGTGTCGGCCGCGCCGAACCTCCTGATGGAGCCCAGCATCACGCCAGACCTGCGCTCGGCACGCAACCTGGACCTCACGGCCTCGCTCATGCGCGACATCGGCTGGCAGCTGGAAAGCTTCCGGGTCGGCAGCTGCAACGCCGGCGTGCCCAGCACCCTGGCCGACGGGCAGATGCTGCATGCCGACTACGCGGCCTGCGTGGCGGGGGCCGGCGGCAGCAAGGGCAGGACGGTCAACTGCATGGCCAAGGTCACCGACAGGGCGGTGTCGGCCGGACTGCTGTCGCCGCTGCAGAAGAACGCGGTCATGAGCTGCGTCGGCGAGGGCACCCGCTGAACGACGGCCGCCGCGTGTCCCTCCAGGGGCCGCGGCGCCCTGTCTTCCCAGAGGGCGGGTCAGGGCCAGGTCCGAAGCCGCGCAGGATCTCCGCCGGAAGATCCTGCGCGCGCTCCACGCCGGCGACGGCTTTCGGCACTCGGCAGCCAGGCACGCCGCGGGCGTCCCGGGCGACAGCGGACCGCTGCTGCGAACCTCCGTCACTGGAGCCGGAGCGTCGCCGCTCAACCGTCGAGACCGCCAGCAAGGCCCTGGTTCGTGGCGCTGCTCGCCACGTCGCGAAACACGAGCATCTGCGGGATCTGGGCGGAGGCGCCTTCGTGGAATCCGGCTTGCGGCGCGAAGTCCTTCGGGTTGCGGAAGGTTCCGAAGACGATGTCCCACAGCGGCAGGTCGCTGTAGTTCCAGCGGTGAACGCCGCGCTGGTGGTGCACGCTGTGGCTCTCGGGCCGCTGCAGGAAGTAGCCCAGCCACTGCGGCGTGCGCACGTTGGTGTGCTGGAACGCGGCCATCAGCGTGGTCGTGTAGAGGAACAGGCTCGCCGCCTGGGCGCTCAGCCCGACGAGGGCGAGCGTCAGGCTGCTCAGCAAGGTCCAGCCCAGGATGTCCAGCGGGCTGAAATAGAAGGCGCCGAAGCTGTCGACCCGCTCGGCGCTGTGATGCATCTGGTGGAAGCCGCGCCACAGCAGCGTGCAGCCGTGCAGGCTTCGGTGCCAGCCGTACACCCCGAGTTCGAAGACCAGCACGGCGATGCCGGCGGCCATCGGGGGATTCAGCGCCTGCAGGTCGAACAGCCGCACGTGGGCCAGCGTGTCTGCCCACAACAGCGGCAGATACGCGGACAGGAAGAAGTACATGGCGAAGACCGCCAGCGCCCGGGTGCGCCAGCCGCGCACCTTGGGCAGGGTGCGGGCGGGAAACAGCGCCTCGACAGCGATCAACGCTGCGTAGAGCGCGAGAACAGTCAGCGAGACGGAGTCGGTCAGGATCTCGAGCGGTGTCGGCATGGATGCTCCCGAAGGTCGATGAGGCCGGACGCGCAGGATCGCCGGCGGCTTGCGCCGCCGCTTGAACTCCTGATAATCGTTGCGTAACGCTTGCGCAACGAGGGTCGACAGCCCACTGGCATGAGGTACGTCGTTTCCGGGTTCACGATCGACACCGAGCGCTTCCGCATCAGCGCGGGGGATGCCCCGGTGCCGGTGGAGCCCAAGGTGTTCGACCTGCTCGTTCACCTGATCCGGCACCGGGAACGCGTGCTGTCGCGCGACGAGCTGTTCGCTGCCGTGTGGGACGGGCGGGAGGTCTCCGACGCGACCCTCAGCAACCATGTCAAGCGCGCGCGGCAGGTGCTGGGCGACAACGGCGACCTGCAGCAGACCATCCTGACGGTGCGCGGGCGCGGTTACCAGTTCGTCGCGCCGGTACAGGAGCTCGTCAGCCCGGCCGCCGTCGGTCCAGACACGTCGCCCGTGTCTGCGCCGGCCACGCGGGGTGAGGGGGGGGCGCCCGAGCACCCGCCGTCGCCTTCGCCATCGCCATCGCCATCGGCATCGACCCCCGCAGAGGCTCCGGCGGTCGCGCCTGCCGCCACTGCCGCCACTGTCGCCACTGTCGCCACTGTCGCCGCAGCCACTCCTGGCCATCGCCTGCGCGCGGCCCTTGCGCTGCTGGTGCTGCTCGCGGCCGCGGCGCTCGTCGGCTGGCGCTGGC
>OFDC01001596.1_pt1 | contig 11701 bp, 14 predicted proteins | sample 1520941 | NCBI WGS metagenome assembly OFDC01 (sample SAMEA94258168, study PRJEB24077) | hot springs metagenome | biome: Aquatic biome; feature: Water | place: India | collected 2012-12-06 | depth 5 m | reverse complement strand
CGGCGCGACCGGCCGGGGATTCCGCGGCCAGCAGCAGCCGCTCGAACTCGCCGTCGGTGTCGATCAGCCCGGGGAGGTCGGATTGCCGGGCCAGCTCGGCCTCCAGCACCGAGGCGTAGAGCTCCAGCTGGTGCGCCGCGGCGTCGGCCAGCCGTTCGAACCCGCGCCGCTCGCTGAAGCGATAGGCCAGCCAGGCAGAGGCACCCACGAGCGCCAGCCACAGCAGGGCCGCCACCCAGGGAGCGGCACGCCGAAGTCGAGGCGGGGGCAGGCGATCCAAACCTTGGTCCGAAGTCAGCCCGCCATGTTCGGGGGTGATGGACAGGAGCGTCAACGTGGGCGCGGGTGGTGTGTGGGGATCCGCACAGTGCCTCGCCGGGGCGTGTGTGGATTGCCGCACGCATCGGGCGGGCCTGGCCACCCACACCGGGGGCGAAGCGGCTTCGCGGGCCCGCGGGGTGCGGGTTTTCCATCGGTGGCACAGGGGGTGCATGGGGCGTCCCCATCGCCGCCCCGGCAATGACGCTTTCGCGATCGAACATGCTTGCTGCCAGCACCGAACGAACTGAACGCTCCGCCCGACCGGCCACTGACCGCATCGACGCCCGCATCCTTCGGGTGCTGCAGCGCGACGGACGCATCTCGAACCTCAAGCTCGCCGAGGCGGTGCACCTGTCGCCTACCGCCGTGATGGAGCGGGTCAAGCGCCTCAAGCGCGAAGGCTTCATCCTCGGCGTGCACGCGCGGCTGAACCCCGACAAGCTCGGCCGCCGCGTGGCAGCGTTCGTGGAGGTGCAGCTCGATCGCACCGCGGCCGACGTCATGCGGCGCTTCACCGCTGCCGTGCACGAGCGGGCGGAGGTCCTCGAGTGCCATCTCATCGCCGGCGGCTTCGATTACCTGCTGAAGCTGCGCGTGGCCGACGGCACCGATTGGCAGGTGCAGGTGGCCGACCTGGTGCATGCCCTGCCCGGCGTGCGCGAGCATCGCAGCTACACCGTGATGGAGCAGATCAAGCATGGCCACGCGATCGTCCTCTGAGCACGGGCTGGACCCGATCGACGCGCAGCTGCTGCGCATGCTGCAGGCCGACGGCCGTGTCAGCACCACCGGGATGGCCGAGGCCGTCGGCCTGGCGCCGGCCACCGTGCATGAACGGGTGGCGCGCCTGCGGCGCGAGGGCTACATCCTCGGCTACGAAGCAGTGCTGAACCCGGCCAAGCTGGGCAGCGGCTTGCTGGTGTTCGCGGAGATCCGCGTGGCCGATGCCAACGCCGCGGTGCACCAGGCCTGGCGTGCCGCCGTGCAGGCACGCGACGAGGTGATCGAATGCCACGAGGTTGCGGGGCATTTCGATTACCTGCTCAAGACGCGTGTGCCGGACATGCATGGGTATCGTGACTTCGTGGCCGAGGTGGTGTGGAAGCTACCGGGGGTGCGCGAGGTGCGCACCTACGCGGTCATCGACGAGGTCAAGAACACCGCCCGCATCCCGGTGTGAGCGTAACGGGACACCGCCCGTCGAACTCTCGGTTCGACGGGCGGTGCTGCGGGATGACGCGGGGTGTCGAGCGGGTTTTTGCGGGGGTCTTGCGGAACCGTCAGAGGTTGCCGGCGAACAGCTTGCGCAGGAACATCGCCTTGAAGCTGGCGGCATCGTCCAACCCGAGCCGGTGCACGTAGGCCGGCGGCGCTTCCTTGTTCTCCCACAGGCTCTTGAGCGCCATCTGCACCAGCTCCACCGGGTGCTGCGTGGCCTTCTTCATGCGCTTGAGGGCGCGCACCATCTTCAGCTCGTCTTCGTTGAGGTCAGTGCCGAAGGGGAAGTCCGGCAGCAGGCCGGCCTGGCTCCAGGGGTGCAGCTTGTCGTCGAGCATGGCTGGCAGGTTGTGGCGGGCGGCGTCGGGCAACTGCCAGTCGTGCTCCAGCTTGCCGTGGGCCTTGGCGCTGGCCATGAGCTCAGGCTGGAAGCGCGAGTCGGCGATCGCGATCAGACGCTTGATGACTTCGCTGTCGCTGCAGCCGCGCAGCTGCGCGACGCCGTACTCGGTGATGACGATGTCGCGCAGGTGGCGCGGGATGGTGGCGTTGGCGTAGTTCCAGACGATGCTGCTGCGCAGGCCGTCCTTGTGCTCGTGGGTGGAGCGCAGCATGAGGATGGAGCGCGCGTCCGGCAGCGCATGCGCCATGGCCACGAAGTTGTACTGCCCGCCGACGCCGGACACGACCTGGCCGGTGTCTAGGCAGTCCGACACCGCTGCGCCGAGCAGCGTGACCATCATGGTGGTGTTCATGAAGCGCGCACGCCGGCGCTGCGCCCGCTTCAGTTCCGTCTCGCCGGGCAGGCGACCGTAGAGTTGGTTGATGAAGTCGATGCGCGTCATGTCGATCTTGGCCAGCTGCTCGGCCGGCATGGCGCGCAGGCGGTCGTAGAAGTCGGTGGGCCCGATGAAGAAGCCGCCGTGCATGACCACGCCGTGCTGCAGGCGGGTGCCCAGCAGCGCTGACGACACCGTGTCGAATCCCTCGTCGCTGAGCAGGTCGTTGCGCACGCGCAGCGGGCCCAGCACCAGGTCGTCGCCGTCGATCGTCACGCCCTCGCGCAGCGCGCCGAAGCGGGTGAGGAAGGCCAGGTCCTCCGCGTCCAGCGGCGAGCGCACGCGCCGCGCCTCCAGCAGGGCGCGCAGCGTCTGCGGCGTCACCGCCGCCCCAGGCACCCGGCCTTCGTTCACCAGGGTCTGCAGCACGGTGTCGGCATACACCTCGCGTCGCACGATGCCGGCCTCGATGAGCTTGAGGAAGCCGTTGACGAACATCTCGGAGCAGCCGTACAGCCCCTGTTCGAAGCGCCCGAGCTCGCGGTCGTGCAACTGTCCCGGGCACAGGCTGTCGAGGATGCGGCGGTATTCGTCGCCATGGCGGTCGCGCACGATCAGCGCCTGGGCGATCGCATCGCCGAGCGAGCCGATGCCGATCTGCAGGGTGCCGCCGTCGGCCACCAGGCTGCTCGCATGCAGGCCGATGGCGTAGTCGGCGGTGGACACCTTGCCATTGGGCGGCGCGAACACGGTGTGCGTGGCCGCCGGGTCGGTGACGACGATGTCGAAGAAACCGGGGGCCACTTCGGCCCCGTTGGGCATGTAGGGCATCTCGTGGTTGACCACGCCCACCTTCAGCAGCGGCTGCCCCAGCGCGACGAAGCGCTCGACCACCTCGAAGGTGACGTCCGGATTGCTCGACAGCGACAGGCGCCAGTCCTCCCCCTGCCCGCGCGAGGCGACCGCCTGGGCGATGAGGTTCATGCCCTGCAGGCCCATGTCGCGCGCCACGAAGGTGTAGTTGGTGGAGATGTAGCCCTGCTGCGCGACGCTGTTGCCGAGGTAGTCGCCGGTCTTCATGAAGAACTCGCGCACCTCGATGTTGGGCGGCAGGGTGCCCGCGCGCAGGTCCTTCACATAGTCCAGGTCGGGGTAGTCGCGGAACACGCGCTCGACCAGCGGCTCCAGGAAGTGGCGCTCCAGGTCGCTCTTGCCCACCGGCCGCTCCAGCGACAGCGCGGTGATGATGGTCAGCTTGCGCGTGGCGCTGGCCTTGACGCGGCGATACAGCGCATTGACGAAGGGATTGGGCTTGCCCACGCCCAGCGGCAGTCCGAGCACGATGTCGCCGGGCAGCGTGTCGAGCACGCGGTCGACGGCGGCGTCCAGGCGGTCGATGACCAGGGGCGAGGGTGCGGGCATGGGGCGCTCCGGCGTGAACGGTGCGCGCATCTTGGGCGCGGCCCGACCCCCCGGGTTTGACGGATCACAAGGCTGCGCGTGGTCAGCCCGCGCCCGAGGGGGCGCGCTGCTCCAGCGTCTCTTCCACGTACAGCCGCCTCACCAGCACCATCACCAGCACCATCAGCGGCGTGCCGAAGACGATGCCCGGCAGGCCGAACAGGGTGCCGAACACCAGCACCGAGCCCAGGCTGAGCACCGGGGGCAGCTCCACCGCCCAGCGCTGCACCAGCGGGGTGAGCAGGTGGTTCTCCACCTGCTGCACGGCCAGCATCACGCCGGCGGCGTACAGCGCCATCTGCGGCCCTTCCGGGAAGGCGACCAGCACCACCAGCAGGCCCGCGACCACCGGGCCGAAGAAGGGCACGAACTCCAGCAGGCCGGCGATCAGGCCGAGCACGATGGCCATCGGCATGTCGATGAGCATCAGCCCCAGCGTGGTGATCACGCCGACGGCCAGCATCACCACGCCCTGGCCCAGCAGCCACTTCGTCAGCGCATGGCCGGCATCGTGCAGTGCCGCCGACACCCGTTCGCGCCGCGACAGCGGGAACAGCCGCACCAGGCCCTGGCGGTACAGCGGCACATCGACGGCGAGGTAGATGCCCATCAGCACGATGAGCAGCGCCACCGACAGCGCGTGCAGCGTGCCAGTGGCAACACCTCCCAGGCCGCCCCAGGGCAGCTGCATCTCCTTGGTGTCGCCGAACCAGTCCAGCACCGGCAAACCCCAGGGCTGGCGGGCCAGCCACTGCTGCAGTGAGTCCCAGGCGCGCGGCAGGCTGTCGCGCAGGGCCCGCAGCTGCTCGCCGACGGGGTCGCCCAGGCCCCAGGCCAGCAGCGCGACGATCACGGTGACCGCCGTCAGCACGAGCAGCACCGCCCAGCGGCGCTGCAGCCCGGTGCGGCGGCACAGTGGCCGGGCGCCGGCCAGCAGCGCCGCGGCCACGAGCACCGCGCCGAAGCCGACGATGACCGCCTCGCGCAGCACCCACAGCAGCGCGAGCAGCACGGCCGCGCCCAGGATCTGCCAGGCCAGCGTGCGGCGTTCGCCATCGCGAGGGGTGGCGGCGGCGGGACCGGGAGGCGGCATCACGGCGGCCATTCAGCGCTCCTTGCGCGCGATGGCGCGGGCCAGGTCCTCCTTGCGCAGGCGGGATCGGCCGGGGATGCCGAGCGCCTGGGCGCGCGCCACCAACTCGGCACGCGTCGGGCCGCGCACGTCGACGCCGCCGGCCGTGGACGCACCACTGCGACGGGCCTCGGTGCCCGAGCGCGCGGCCTGCGCGTCCGACGGTCCGCGCACGGCCTTGGGCTCCCAGTGGTCGCCCACCTTCTCGAAGCCGTGCTTCAGGGCAGCGTAGGCGATCCGGGAGGCGCGCTCGCCGGGGCCGTGGCTGTGCTCCGCGCTGCTCAGCGCCTGGGCATACGTGCGCTGCGCCTTGGCGGGCGAGCGTTCGAGCGTGCGGGGCAGTTCGACACCGTTCTTCGTGCGAGGCATGGCCACTCCCACTGGTGAGCGCGATGGAGCCCACGGTATCGCGTCGCCGGTGGCCCCGGCAGCGGACGATGGCGCGGCCGCGTGTCAGGGCCGCCCTGCATCCTGCGCCGCGGCGAGGGCCCGCGCGGTGGCATCGTCGGCAGGGAAGAAGGCTTCCACCGCCAGCTCGGACAGGGTGATGTCCAGCGGCGAGCCGAAGACGGTGAGCGTGCTGAAGAACGACAGCACGCGGCCGTCGGCCTGCCGCAGTTGCAGGGGCAGCAGCACGGCGGCTGCCACGTCCTCGGGGCCCGGCGTCTCGCTGCCGTGGTCTTCGCCGGGCAGTGCGGGCAGCGCCGAGAGCTCCGCGTGGAGCTCGGCCAGCACCGGGTCGCCGCTGGCCTGCACCTGCTGCTGCAGGCGGCCCAGAAGGTGATGGCGCACCTGCCCGAAGTTGACGATGCGCGGCGCCACGCCCTGCGGATGCAGGGCGGCACGCAGGACGTTGACCGGCGGGCGCAGCAGCGGCTCGGCCACGCCCTGCAGCAGGGCCGGGGCCGCGCGGTTCATCGCCACCAGCTGCCAGTGCCGGTCCACCGCCAGCGCCGGATAGGGCTCGTGGACCTGCAGCACGCGCTCCACCGCCCGCCGCGCCGCCTCCAGCGCCGCGTCGTCCAGCGGCCGCTCGCGGTACATCGGTGCGTAGCCTGCGGCCACCAGCAGCGCGTTGCGCTCGCGCAGCGGCACAGACAGACGCTCCCCCAGGCGCAGCACCATTTCGCGGCTGGGCAGCGCCCGGCCGGTCTCCACGCAGCTGAGGTGACGTGTGGAGACCTGCGCCTCCTCCGCCAGGTCGAGCTGGCTCATGCGCCGGCGCAGACGCCAGTCGCGGATCAGGTCGCCGATGCCGCGCGGGGCGGTGGGCCGGGCGGTGCCGGTGGCGGGGGTCCGCAGGGTCGACAGGGGCGGGGCGTGGACGTGCGACATGGCCGGACCTTAGCGCAGCGCCGATCGTCCCGGCCATGACCTGCGGGGTCATGGACCGCCTGCGCCGAGGCCATGACCATCAGTCCCTCGTCAACCCTCGCTCGAAAGGAGAGCTGCCATGTGGATCTCACCGTCCCCTCTGTTGCGCACCGCCCTGCTGGCCGACGCGGTCGCCAGCGCCGGCAGCGGCACCCTGCTGCTGGTCGCCCGCACGCCCTTGTCCCCGCTGCTGGGCCTGCCCGCCGACGCGCTCACCGCGGCTGGGCTGTTCACGCTCGTCTACGGGCTGGCCCTCGCGCTGCTGGCGCGACGGGCGCAGCTGCCGCGAGGGCTGGTGGGCGTGGTCATCGCCGGCAACCTGCTGTGGGTGGCCGGCAGCTTTGCCCTGTTGTTCCAACCCTCGCTGAACCCCACCGCCTGGGGCATCGCCTATGTCACCGCCCAGGCGCTGGGGGTGGCGGTGCTGGCCGAACTGCAGTTCTTCGGGCTGCGCCGGTCGATCGCCCCGCCAGCGGGGTGGGCGGGCGCGGCCACCTGAGGCACGACGCGACCGTCCACGCACCGGGCCGGGCACCGAGGGGCGCCCGGCCCGTTCGTCATCACGACTTGGCGCCGGACTTGGACCCCGAGGACGACTGCTTCTGCGAACCCGAGGAGGACTTCGGGCCGCCGCTGCTGCCGCTGCCGCTGGCCTGGCCCTTGCCGCTGTCCTTGGCCGGGCGCTGGCCGCCCTTGTCGGCCTGGGTGTTCGGTTGTCCGCTGGACTTGCTCATGGTGCGTGCTCCTGTGTGGAAGGGGTGAAGTGCAGACGCAGCAGCACGCGTGCCCGAGGGCCGTGCGCGCCGCCGGGGGTTCCCTGGCATGCTGTGGCGTTCACCCCATCGCCCGGGTCCGTCCGGCGCGCCAGCCCATGCCTGCCATCGTCACCGTCCACCACCTCGAGAACTCCCGCTCCCAGCGCGTGCTGTGGCTGCTGGAGGAGTTGGGCGTGCCCTACCGGGTGGCGCACTACCGCCGGCACCCGCGGACGATGCTCGCGCCGCCCGAGCTGCTGAAGGTGCACCCGCTGGGCAAGTCGCCGGTGATCACCGACGGCGAGCACACCGTTGCGGAAAGTGGCGCCATCCTCGAGTACCTGGTCGAGCGTCACGGCCAGGGACGGCTGAAGCCGCCCGCGGGCGGCGAGGACGCCCTGCGCTACACCTACTGGATGCATTTCGCCGAGGGCACGGCCATGCCGCCCTTGCTGATGACCCTGGTGTTCGACTCTATCGAGCGCCGCGCACCCCTGCTGGTGCGGCCGGTGGCGCGGCGCATCGCGCGCCAGGCCAAGGCGATGATCGTCGCCCCCAACCTGGAGCGGCAGTTCGCCTTCATGGAGGCGGAGCTGGCCAGCCGCCCCTGGTTCGCCGGACAGGCGTTCAGCGCGGCCGACGTGCAGATGAGCTTCCCGGTGCTGGCAGGCTGCGCCCGCGGCGGGCTGGACGAGCGCTACCCGGCGTTGCAGGATTGGCGCCGGCGCATCGAGGCCCGCCCGGCCTATCGCAAGGCGATGGAGCAGGGCGGCCCGTTCAAGCTGGGGTGAGGCGCCGCCCCGAGGAGCCTGCATGTCCCCGTTGAAGATCCTCGTCGCCCAGGGCGGCGGCCCCACCGCCGTCATCAACCAGTCGCTGGCCGGCGTGGTGCTGGAGGCCCGGCGCTTTGCGCAGGTGGCGCGGGTCTACGGCGCCCGCCACGGCGTGCGCGGCATCGTCGACGAGGACTTCTGGGACCTCACGCAGGAGACCAGCCACAACCTCGAACTGGTGGCCGGCACGCCCGCCTCCGCGCTGGGCTCCACGCGCGACAAGCCCGACCTGAAGTACTGCCAGGAGATCTTCAAGGTGCTGCAGGCGCACGAGATCCGGCACTTCTTCTACATCGGCGGCAACGACTCCGCCGACACGGTGCGCATCGTCAGCGAACAGGCGCAGGCCGCCGGCTACCCGCTGCGCACCATCCACATCCCCAAGACCATCGACAACGACCTGGTGGGCAACGACCACACGCCCGGCTTCCCGTCGGCCGCGCGCTTCGTGGCCCAGGCCTTCGCCGGGGCGAACCTGGACAACGCGGCCCTGCCGGGGGTGTATGTCGGGGTGGTGATGGGGCGGCACGCCGGCTTCCTCACCGCGGCGTCGGCCCTGGGCAAGAAGTTCCCCGACGACGGGCCGCACCTGATCTACCTGCCCGAGCGCACCTTCGTGCTGGATCGCTTCCTCGCCGACGTGAAGTCGACCTACGAGCGCTTCGGCCGCTGCGTGGTCGCCGTCAGCGAGGGCATCCACGACGACAGCGGCCAGCCCATCGCCGCGCAGCTGACCAAGGCCCTGGAGCACGATGCGCACGGCAACGTGCAGCTGTCGGGCACCGGGGCCCTGGCCGACCTGCTGTGCGAGGAGATCAAGGCGAAGCTGAAGATCAAGCGCGTGCGGGGCGACACCTTCGGCTACCTGCAACGCAGCTTCGTCGGCTGCGTGTCCGACGTCGACCAGCGCGAGGCGCGCGAGGTGGGCGAGAAGGCGGTGCAGTACGCCATGTGGGGCGCGCGCGACGGCTCGGTGGCCATCAAGCGCACCGGCTTCTATTCGGCCGACTTCGAGCTGCAGCCGCTGGAGGCGGTGGCCGGTCGCACGCGCGTGATGGAGGACGAGTTCATCGCCCCCAGCGGCACGGACGTCACCGACGCCTTCCGGCTGTACCTGCGCCCGCTGCTGGGCAGCCGCATGCCCGATGCCTACCGGCTGCGGCCGGCGCCGGTGGACAAGGTGTTGCGACGCAGTTGAACGAGGCCGGTGGCCGCGCGCCGGCGGCCCTGCTCACGCCGGGCGTCCGACCAGGGTGCCACGGCAGCGCGGCGAGCCGCAGTGGCAGGCGTAGGCGTCCGGGGACTCGTCGGCCACGTCCAGGGCGTAGTCCAACAGCAGCTCCTCCCCGGGCTGCAGCTCGCGCAGGGTCTCGATCTCGATGTGCAGGCTGCCGTCCTCGTCCTCCACCTCGTAGGCGATGCAGTTCGGCTCGCAGGCGTGGTTGATGTGGCGCGTGGCGTTGCCGCCTTCGGCCGCATCGATGAGGCTGCCGTCGGACAGGCCGAAGACATAGGTCAGCGACCGGTCCCACTCGCGCCGGCCGACTTCATCGGCCGCGTAGCGGCGGCCCTGGTAGCGCCCCAGGAAGGCGTGGGCCGGGAGGGACGCGGTGGCGAACACGCCCAGCCCGTGGATGCCGCTGCCTCGCACTTCGATGGCGGGTGCGGCCGTGGCCGCGGAGCCCATGCCTTCTTCCGCAAGGGTCGGGGGAGGGGAGTCGGTGCGCTCGGTCATCCGCGGCGTGCAGCAAGGCCCGTACCCCGGGCCACGAGGCTGCAGGCCGCTCAACGATAGTGGAGTTCCACCCGCCGCTGTTCGGCGGCATTGCGGGCGACGCCTGCCTGCGGACGTCCCGGCCCGTGCGCCACCACCTGCAGCTGCCGCGGCGGCACGCCCAGGGCCTGCAGCTGTCGCTGCACCATGACGCCGCGCATGCGGGCCAGCTCCAGGTTGTACTCGCGCGGCCCCTCGTCGTCGGTGTAGGCATCGATGCGCAACTGCAGCTCGGGGTCGGCGAGCAGGCGTTCGGCATGTGTCTGCAGCAGCGGCAGGTAGTTGTCGTCGACCTGGTAGCGGTCCGGCCCGAAGTAGATGACGGCGGCATCGGCCGACCGCGCGGTGCTCTCGCGCGCAGGCGCCGCCACTGCGCCGCGACCGCTGCCCCGGGTGACCGGCTTCGGCGTGGCGGTCACGATGGGAACGGCACGTCCGTCTTCCACCCGGCCCATCAGTGGCGGCCGGGTGGTGCCGCAGGCGGCCAGGAGCAGGGCGAGCAGCAGTGCACTGGCGCCGGGAATCTGACGACGGCGGGCTGGCGGGCGGACCGGGGCGGACGATGGCAGCGTCATGCGCAGCCCTTGAGCAACGGCCGTGCCGTCCGGGATTTCCTGGACGGGGCGAGGGGACCGGTCATCCGCAGTGGCGATGCACCGCCTGCAGCAGCTGTTCCATGTCGACCGGCTTGCGCAGCACCTCGCAGTCGAAGCGCTGGCGAAGCTCGCGGGCCTCCTCCAGCGCGCTCACCACCACCACCGGGGTGCAGGCCACATCGGGATCGGGATGACTGCGCAGGGCTTGCAGGAACTCCAGGCCGTTCATCACCGGCATCATCAGGTCCAGCAGCACCAGGCAGGGCCGTCCGCCCGACAGCACCTGCACAAGCCCGGCCTGCCCATGCTCGGCAGTGCGCACGTCGAACCCTTCCAGTTCGAGCAGCTCACGGGTGCTGTCGCGGATGTCCTCGTCGTCGTCCACCACCAGGACGCGGATTGCACGGGGCTCGGGCGTGTGTCCCTGCAGATTCATGCGGCCGCCCTTGCAGGGTCCGTGCCCGCGTGGGGAGCGGGCAGCCGCACGGTGAACACCGTCCCTTGTCCCGGCCGCGAGTCCACCCGCAGCTCACCGCCGAGGGCGGCGACGATCTGGCGGGCCAGCGTCAGGCCCAGGCCCACGCCAGGGACCGACTTGCGCTGCAGCGGCTCCAGCTGCTCGAAGGGCAGGAACACCCGGTCCAGGTCCTCGGGTGCGATGCCCATGCCGGTGTCCTGCACCGCGAGGGTGGATCCCCCCTCGGGCGCGGCAGCCGCATGCACCGTCACCGTGCCTTCTCGGGTGAACTTCAACGCGTTGGCCAGCAGGTTGTCCAGCACGACCTTCAGCAGCCGCGGGTCGCTGTGGATGGTCACCGGCGCATCGGCCTGCAGGCGCAGGCTCACGCTGCCGTCCGCGGGCAAGCGCAGCTGGAACTCCTCGACGGACTCGGCGGCGAGCTGACGCAGGTCCAGGGGTTCGGCTGCGGTCTGCAGCCGGCCGCTTTCGATGCGGGCATGGTCAAGCAGGCCCTCGACGAGCGTGCCGAGCTGGCGTGCGGCATTGGCCAGGCGGTCCAGTCGGCTGCGCAGGACCGGCGGCAGCTCGACGCTGCGGTCGCGCTGCAGCAACTGCAGGTTCATCTGGATGGTCGACAGCGGGGTGCGCATCTCGTGCGAGACCAGGCCGAGGAAGGAGGACTTGACCTGGCTCGCGCGCTCGGCCTGCTCGCGTCTCATGGGACCTCGGCCTAACGGCCTCAGCACGCGAGCGATCTGGACTTCACGTTCGCCGATCTCACGGGGCGACTGCATCCGTTCACCTCACAAATGCGCCAGTAGCATGCTTCATGGACACGCCAGATGCAATAGCGAGGTTCGTGGACTCGGTGTCGCGTGTTGTGGTCAACTCGCGACAGACAGCGAGAGGGGTTCAGAGCCCGAATTGCCTTGTTGAATCAATACCTTAGCCGCAAGTCTCGCTAGCGCGGTTCGTGGACATGGCTAGTAAGGTTCGTG
>OFDC01001595.1_pt1 | contig 11701 bp, 11 predicted proteins | sample 1520941 | NCBI WGS metagenome assembly OFDC01 (sample SAMEA94258168, study PRJEB24077) | hot springs metagenome | biome: Aquatic biome; feature: Water | place: India | collected 2012-12-06 | depth 5 m | reverse complement strand
ACACCGTATTCTCATCTTGATTGTCGCGCCTTCTCACCCTGATCGTCGCGCGACATTCCGCGAGAGTTTCCATCCCCAGTGCATCTGCCAGGGTGGCGATTGCCCGCACGATCGCGTGCGCACTCCCGCCTTCCTCCAAGGCACGCACGAAGCTCTGGTCGATCTTGATCTTGTTGAAGGGGAAGGAGCGCAGATAGCTGAGCGATGAGTAGCCGGTGCCGAAGTCGTCGAGCGCCACGCGCACACCCAATGCCTGCAGCGAGTGGAGGAGCTTCAGCGTCTTGTCGACGTTGCCGATGAACACGCTCTCGGTGATTTCGAGTTCGAGGCGGCATGCCGACAGCCCGCTTTGTGCCAATGCCTGTGCGATACAGGGGGCGAGGCCGTCGGTCATCAACTGGCGGGGCGAGATATTGACGGCGACACTGATATCTTCCGGCCATTGGGCCGCCTGGCGGCAAGCGTCGCGCAGGGCCCACTCACCGAGTTGCACGATCAGGCCGGTTTCTTCCGCGATCGGGATAAAGGTGGCCGGCCCGATCATCCCGTGTTCCTTGTGCGGCCAGCGCATCAACGCCTCGAAACCTTTGATGCGATTTTCCGACATGGAGAACAGGGGCTGGAAGTACAGTTCGAAATCACCGTCGCGGATCGCGCGGCGCAGATCGATTTCGAGGTGGCGCCGGCGGCTTGCCTCGGCGTCCAGCTCGGTTTCGAAGAAGTGGCAGGCGCCCTTGCCTTCGTTCCGGGCACGAAGAAGCGCAAGATCGGAGCATTTGAGCAGGGAATCGGAGCTGTCGGCATCCTGTGGGCCAATCGCGATGCCGATGCTGGCCGAAATCGCGATGCCGCGCCTGTCGATGGTCAACTCGCGGTTGAGCAAAGTTTCGAGGGTTCTGGCCAGAGCGGTGCAATCGGTGGCAGATTCAATCCCCTCGAGCAGAAGACCGAACTCATCGCCTCCGAGCCGCGCCACCATGGCGTTGGGAAAGCGTTCCTGCAGCGTCTGTCCCACGCTCCGCAGCAGCTCGTCGCCAAAGGGATGGCCCATCGCGTCGTTGATCGCCTTGAAATCGTCAAGATCGATGAAGGCAACAAGCGTGCGATGGCTTCCGCTTTGCCGGGCTACCGCACGATCCAGCTTTTCGATGAAGAAGCGGCGATTTGGCAGGCCGGTCAGCGCATCGTGGAGCGATGCGTGCATGATCTGCTGCTCGCGCTCTTCCACCGCATCGACCATCGCATTGAAGCTGAAAGCGAGTGAGCGCACCTCCATTGCCCCTTCTACCTTGACCTTGGCGACTGCACCGCCGGCGTAGGCGCGTGCGGCTTCCGCAAGGAGCTGCAGCGGCCGCGCAATTTCGCGGGAGAGGCGGACTGCGGCCCACGCACCGGCCAACAGGCCAAACAATCCGATCAGCATCAGCACCAGGCGCAAGCTGAAATACCGGGCCAGCACCGAGTTCAGCGAATGTGCCATCACCAGGCGCGGCTCGTTGCCGTCTTCCAGACTCGGAATTGCCGAAACGCGGACGAGTCTCGGGCCGTCGCGGCCCTCCGTTTCGGCGATCTGGCCAAGCTGGAGCGAAGCGAGGTGCCCGTCGAGTTGCGCCCGCTCGATCACGCGAGCCTCTATCGGTGCGGCCGACAGGCCTGAAAGCTGTGCCATGTCGGCCGGGCCAAGCGTGTTGAGCAGGACCAGCCATCCGGCAAGATCGGGCATCTCGATCGGCACGGCAGCGCCCAGCGCTTGCGCCTGGCCGAGCCGGATGACGCCGCGATCGGCACCGTTTTCCAGCCGTGACAGCATGGCCGTGCCCTTGACCGTCGTGGCCATGTTCGAAGAGATTACGCTGCCGTCGAGCTGGACGATGGCCACTTCGCTGACCTTGGCGCGATCACGCAGGCTTTGCAGGGCCGAAACGAGGGTTGGCGCATCGCCAGTGGCCAGGGCTTCGCGAAAGCCGAAATCGTGGGCGACGACTTCGCCCGCGTCGGCCATCTGCCTTTGCCTGCTGGCAATGATCTGGTCGAACACGCGGGAATTGGCGGCAAGCTCGCGCTCGGCAGTTTCGTAGGCGAACGTGTTGACGCCCGAACCAGCCGCGATCAGCGTTGCGGTTGTGACCACTGCCAGCAACACGACGTACAGCAGTGCAATCCGGCTGCCGAGTGAACGGACGCGTACGCCAATCGCTTTGCGCAGGCGGCGAAGTGGCTGGTCAAGCGCCTGCACGATCGACCGTTTCATTTGCCGTTGCCAGGCCGCACCGCCACCATGATCCGGCCGCGGTTGCCCGGTTCCAGCACCATCTTGCCGCGCCACTCGCCACCTGTCCCGCGGATGCGGGGATGCCAGACGATGACATCATACGTGCCGCGACCCAGGCCCTCGATGGCGGCCAGTCCGTTCAGATCGCTGCGCGCGGCAAAGGGCGTGTCGGTCACGCGGATAAAGCCCTGCATCTTGTCGTGGATATTGCACCCCAGCGCGATCGTGCCGGCCACCTTGAACTGGTGCGTCCGCGTCTGGTCCTGCCCATAGAGATCTATCTTGAACGGGCCTGGCCTGGAAAAGCTGTAGATCGAATGGCGCAGGTTATCGAGGTTCGGGAAGGCCACCACTGCGCCCACTGGCACGATCAGTGTGCCCGGCACGAAAGCCTGGTTCTTCTGCGCCATGGCATTGCGCCACGCGAAAGCCGGGCGGCGGGTGTTGCCAGCCGGTGGCCGGATCTCGATCACCGCATCGCGCAATGGAACGCCCGCCTGATCGACCACCTGCACCGGCAGCACGTTTGCCGGCGTGGCCGAGATCAGCAGCGGTAGCGTCAGCGCCAAGCCCAGCGGGCCGGACCGGCGTGCTTGATAAGACCAGGCTCTGAAGCGGGGGAGGTTTCTCATAAGGCCCGATTAAGACAGAATGCCTTAGAAATTCAGAATCCTGCCTAGAGGTTGCTTTAGGATTTCCCAACAGCTCTTGATTAACCCTTTTGCCTCGTGGTTCGACAATGGTGGCAGAAGCATGTTCAAGAATTCGAAGTGGGGCGTGGCCATGGCCAGCCTGATGCTTGCTTGCCCTGCGCAAGCCGATCCGCTGTTGGACGGTGGAAAGCTGGTGCTGACCAATGGCATTTCCTCGATCGAGGGCGCCAGCGGCGGCGGGCTTGCCAGCTGGGCCACGATTGCAGGCATGGAAACCGACCGCGGGCTTGGGCTCTCCGCCCATGTCACTGGTATCGAGCTGGCCGACTATGGCTGGCAGAGCCACGGTTTTGCCGTGGGCATCAAGGACCGGGTCGAGCTGTCCTATGCCCGCCAGAACTTCGATACGCGCAAGGTTGGCGCTGCCCTTGGCCTGGGCGAGGGATACCGCTTCAATCAGGACGTCTTCGGCGCGAAGGTGCGGCTGATTGGTGATGTCGTCTATGGTTCGCCCCTGATGCCGCAGATCAGTCTGGGGGTGCAACACAAGCGCAGCCTTGATGGCGCCATTGTCAGGGCGGTGGGTGCAGCGTCGGCGTCGGGCACCGATTTCACGGCCAGCGCCACCAAGCTGTTCCTTTCGAAAAGCCTGTTGGTGAACGCCACCGCGCGCCTGACCAATGCCAACCAGTTCGGCCTGTTGGGTTTCGGCGGTCCCAACCAGACTGACCGCACGCTGCAGTTCGAGGGCTCGCTTGCGTGGATGCTGAGTCCACGCCTTGTCGTCGGCGGGGAATACCGGACGCGGCCCAGCAATCTTGCCATCGCGCGCGAGGATGATGCCCACGACCTGTTCGTGGCCTGGGCTGTCACCCGCAACGCCACGTTGACCGCGGCCTATACCGATGTCGGCTCGGTCGCCACTTTCGATGGCCAGCGCGGCGGGCTCGTCTCGCTCCAGATCGCATTCTGAGGAAGCTGTTGATGCCATTTGCCCTCGCCCTCGCGTTGCTTGCCGCCCAGCCGGTCACCCCCGATGCGCAGGAGCCCCCAGCTGCGCAGGACAATTTCTCCGGCGTCGATTGGGAAAAGGAATTCGGGGTCGAGAAGAAGGTAGCCGATCCTGTCACCGGCGAACTGCCGGTCGATCCCTATGAGCAAAGCCCTGCCAATGCGGAGGCCGCCCCCTTCACCGGCGACAGCATGGCCCGGGCCTTCGGCGGTCAGGATGGAATCCGCCGCATCGTGGATCGACTGGTCATGCTCAACGAGAGCGACCCGCGCATTTCCGCCATTTTCAAGAACCAGGATATGGTTCGCCTGCGACGCACCCTGTTCGAACAGTTCTGTTTCCTGTTGAACGCCGGCTGCGCCTATACCGGGCGCGACATGACGGCTGCCCACAAGGATCTCGGGATCACCCGCGCCGATCTCAACGCTCTGGTGGAAAACCTCCAGCAGGCGATGCGCGAGGGGCAGGTGCCCTTCGCTGCGCAGAACCGCCTTTTGGCAAAGCTGGCGCCGATGGATCGGCACATCGTCGAACGATGAAGGGCTGGGGGCCTCAGCCTTGCAGCGAGGCCAGCCCGCCCGTGGAGCCGAAGCCGCCTTCGCCGCGCGCTGTATGGTCGAGCGTTTCGGCCTCTACCCAGATTCCGCGCGTAACCGGTGCGACGACTAGCTGGGCGACACGGTCGCCACGGCGGATCGCAAAGCTGTCGCTGCCGTGGTTGATGAGGATCACTTTCAGTTCGCCGCGGTAGTCGCTGTCGATCGTGCCGGGCGTGTTGGGCACGGTGACGCCATGCTTGAGCGCGAGGCCCGAGCGCGGGCGGACCTGGATTTCGTAGCCCGCCGGGATAGCGACCGAAAGACCGGTGGCAACGGCGTGGCGCGCGCCCGGGGCAAGATCCACGTCCTCGGCTGCGACAACGTCCATGCCTGCTGCGCCTTCGGTGGCATAGGCCGGCAGTGGCAGGTCCAGCCCGTGGGGCAGGCGCTTTACGAGGACGGGGACTTCAGGCGAGTGCATCGGCAATTCTTTCGATCAGGAGCGCGGCGGCCGCGTCCTTGGGGAGTTCGGGCAGGCTCTCGACGCCCGCCGCGCTGACGATGTGGAGGACGTTCACCTCGCCACCCATCTTGTGCGTGGCGACATCGTTGGCGACGATCCAGTCCGCCCCCTTGCGCGCCAATTTGGCCTTGGCGTGATCGAGCACGTCGTTGGTTTCGGCGGCAAAACCGACCACCAGTGGTGGGCGGCGATCGGACTTGCTTAAGCTGGCAAGGATGTCCGGGTTTTCGACCAGTTGCAGCGGCGGGACTGCGCCGGAGCCGTCCTTCTTGATCTTCTGCGCGGCTTCTCCGGCGCTGCGCCAGTCGGCCACGGCGGCGACCATGATCGCGACGTCGGCGGGCAGGGCGGCGTTGACGGCAGCGGCCATCTGGCGCGCGGTTTCCACATCGATCCGGGTTACGCCCTGTGGCGTGGGCAGGTTCACCGGGCCGGAGACGAGCGTGACCGAAGCACCTGCGCGGGCGGCGGCGGCGGCGATGGCGTAGCCCTGCTTCCCGCTAGAGCGGTTGGCGATGTAACGCACCGGGTCGATCGGTTCGTGGGTAGGGCCTGCGGTGATGAGGACGTGGCGGCCGGTGAGCGGCTTGGCTTCACTGCCAAGATGGCGGGCAATTTCCGCGCAGATCGCAGGCGGTTCGGGCAGGCGGCCGGGGCCGAATTCGCCGCAGGCCATCGCGCCTTCATCTGGCTCCATCACGGTCACGCCGTCTGCGCGCAGAGTGGCGACGTTGCGCTGCGTCGCCGCGTGCTGCCACATGCGCACGTTCATGGCGGGCACGGCGAGCACCGGCTTGTCGGTCGCGAGCAGGAGCGTGGTGGCAAGATCGTTGGCGATGCCGCCCGCCATGCGCGCCATCAGGTCTGCCGTGGCCGGGCAGACGACGACGAGATCGGATGCCCGCGAGAGCTGGATGTGGCCCATCTCGACCTCGTTCTTGAGGTCCCACAGCGTGGTGTGGACGGGATTCTCGGACAGCGCGGCCAGCGTCATCGCGGTGACGAAGTGCGACCCGCCCTCGGTCAGCACGCAGGTGACGTCCGCGCCCTGCTTGCGCAGCAGGCGAACCAGTTCGCACGACTTGTAGGCCGCGATGCCGCCGCCAATGACGAGGAGGATGCGCTTTCCCTGCATGGATGGGGCTTGTGCAATGACGGGCAGGATCGCGCAATCCTTTTGCGCGAGGGGACGCGTTCGGGCACAGTCTGTCCCAAACCATAAAGGGGGATCGAGAGATGAGACTGATACTGACGGCGCTGGTGTTCCTGGCGGGCTTGTTCGACCTGTTCCTGGCGATCGGTTTCCTGGCCGATCCGGTCCAGCAGGCCACCGGCTTCGGCATCGCCGCCATCGGCGTGGGCGGCATCTCGACCATCCGCGCCGACTTCACCTCGTTCTTCGGCGTGGCCGCGTTCTGCATGATGTGGGGTGCGTGGCGCAGGAATGCCGACCTCATGCTGGTCCCGGCGCTGCTGTTCGGCACCTCGTTTGTGGGCCGCGCGATCAATCTGGCGGTGACCGGGGCCTATCCGGGCTGGCCGGTGCCGATGGCGGTCGAGGCGGCGCACGTCGTGCTGATGCTGGCGGCGTGGCGCATGCTGCCGCACCACAAGCTCGGCGAGATTGCGGGGTGATCAGTGACACGCCTCCTGCAGCCCAAGAGCAGGTTTTGCGCGAGGGTCTTGTTGCCTGTGGCCTGAACGCCGCGGGAATCTCGATGGCCTATGATGACCTTGTGCGGGGCTACGTCATCACAATTGCAAGTGCGGCAGGTGCGAAACCCGAGCATCTGCAGTGCATCGAGACTGCTGCCCGTGGCGCGGACGTCGCCTTTGAAGATGAGGTGCTGGATAGTGCATTCACCGAGCGGAGATTTGCCCGAGCCAAGGCTCTTTGGCTTGCGGAGACAAAGGAAACCCTTCGCAAGCGCGGACTGCTTGAGGGTTTGCCGAAACGAGCGGACTTTTCGTCTGTCGAGGAATTCGCAAAAGCATTGGAACGGCACTGCGGTTTTGCGGCAGGCGCAGTTTTGCGGGTGCGAAACGGTGAAGTCGCTTTCTGGCCCGAAAACATGCGGCAGGGCAAGAAAGACTATGAACGCTTGGCTGCCTTGATGGCCGCAGTGACTTACGCAACGGCAGAATCGGGTGATTTCAAGATCGGGTTTGTCGGCAACGAATACGTTGCGGACAGGCCCTGACTTCAGCTGGCTTCAGAGCCCCGCGCCTTCCACCTAGCCCAGAGCGCGAAAACGGCGCGTTGGGCGGGGCGTTCGAATTTCGCATGGCTGATGAAGCCCGCCGCGATGGCGAGGGTGACGAAGAGGATCAGGAACCACGGCTGGCGGGCGATGTCGCGCGTCAGGCCCATGGCATCGATGATCAGGACGAGCGTCAACTGGATCGGGATGTGCCAGAGGTAGATGCCGTAGGAAGCATCGCCGAGCTTCTGGCCGAACTTCAGGCGGCCCTTCTCGTCGTTGAGGTCGAGCGCCAGCGTGAGGAACAGGACCGCGAATGTGCCGGCGATCGTCGCGGCATCGCCGCTGCGGTAGTTGGCCTTGAGCATGAAGGCGCTCGCCAGGAGGGCCATGCCGAGCGGCAGGAGCGTGGCCGGGCGCAGCCAGCCCTTCAGCGTCGCCCCATAGGCCGCGCAGCCGAGCATGAAGTAGCCGATGCAGGACAGCACGTCCTTGTTCGGAGCGCCCTTCAGCGTGGCCCACAGCAGCAGCGCGCCCAGCGGCAGGGCAAGGGCCAGCGGCGCGCGGCGCAGCGCGGGGATGGTCAGGAAGAAGACGAGGTAGGCGAGGATCTCGGTCGACAGCGACCACGAGGGGCCGTTGAACGACTGGTTATCCTGCCAGCCCCAGTACTGCATCAGCGGGATCGAAAGCAGGAAGTGCTTGAGATCGTTGGTGTGATAGATGAACTCGGTGCCGGTGCGGGCGACGTAGATGCCCTGAAGGATTGCCATCAGGCCTAGCGTCAAAAGGTGCAGCGGCCAGAGGCGCGCGATGCGGGCTGGCCAGAACCGCGCCTTGTAGTTGGCGTCGGCGAGATAGACGTGCGCGAAGACGAAGCCCGATACCGCCCAGAAATACTGCACGGCGGTGTGGCCGTGGTTGTAGAGCCACGAGAGCGCCTCGTACCACGGCTGGATCGCGCGGTTGACGTGCACATGGTATGGCACCGGCGGCACGAAAACGTGCTGGTAATGCCAGAACAGCACCATGATTGCGGCCAGCAGGCGCGACAGGTCCAGCGCGTGAAAGTGGCGCTTCGGCAAGCGCAGGTGCGAAAGGTCGTGGCTCAAGGGAGCGGTCTTCTCAGCCCCACCAGCCCAGCGCGTGGGTGCCGATGACGAGGGCGCCGCCTGCAAGGAAGGTGACGATCTGGCCGACAAGACCTGCCCCGCGCTTGCGGCGCTTCCGCTGCCACATCAGTTCGACCTTGGGCAGTGGCGGTGCCTCGGGGGCGCCGCCCTTGGGCGGGAAGCGGTCCTCAATGCGGCGGATCAGGTCGGGGATGCGCAGCAGGGTCTGCGCGTCTTCACGCACGCGGTCGGCAATGGCGGCTTCGGGGCCGAGCTCGTCACGCACCCAGGCGCGGACGAAGGGCGCCGAGGTTTCCCACATGTTGATCTCGGGATCGAGTTGGGTGGCGATGCCTTCGACCATGACCATGGTCTTCTGCAGCAGCAGCAGGTGCGGCTGGGTCTGCATGTCAAAATCGCGGGTGATGGCGAAGAGGCCATCGAGCATCTGGCCGACCGAGAGTTCGGAAACCGGCTTGCCGCGCATCGGCTCGCCCACTGCGCGCAGGGCCGTAGCGAACTCGTCGACCGAGTGGTAGCTCGGCACGTATTGCGCCTCGAAGTGGATTTCGGCGACGCGGCGGTAGTTGCCGGTGGTCAGGCCATATAGGATTTCGGCAAGCCACTGGCGGGCGCGGCGGTCAATCCGGCCCATGATGCCGAAATCGATGGCGACGATGGTGCCATCGGGTTCCACGAACAGGTTGCCCTGATGCATGTCGGCGTGGAAGTAGCCGCCGTTGATCGCCTGCGTCAGGAAGGCAAGGACGAGGCGCTGGGCCAAGGCCTTGCGATCATGGCCTGCTGCGTCGAGCGCGGCCGTGTCGCTGATCTTGACGCCGTCGATCCAGTCGAGCGTCATCACGCGGCCGTTGGTGCGGTCCCAATCGATATCGGGCACGCGGTAGCCGGCGTGGGCGCGCATCGTGTCAGCCAGTTCCGAGGCCGAGGCGGCTTCGCGGCGCAAGTCGAGCTCGCGCACGGTCCAGCGCTTGAAGTTGGCGATGACCATGCGCGGGCGCAGGCGGCTGGCCTCGCCGCCGAGGCCTTCGAGGTGGGCGGCGGCCCATTCGTAGGTGTCGATATCGCGCGCGAATTTCTCGCGCACGCCGGGGCGCAGGATCTTGACCGCGACCTTGCGGCCCTCTGTCGTCACCGCGCGGTGGACCTGCGCGACCGAGGCTGCGCCGACCGGGACCGGATCGAACGAGGAGAACAGCGCTTCCAGCGGCTTTTCGAACGAACGCTCGATCTCGGCGCGGATCAGCGCGAAATCGACCGGGGGCAGCTGGTCCTGCAGGGCCAGGAGGTTGTGCGCCGCTTCCTCGCCCACGAGATCGGGGCGGGTGGCGAGGGTCTGGCCGAGCTTGATCGCAGCCGGGCCGATGGCGCGGAAGGCGCCGGCATAGTCGGGCGTCTTCGGCTGGATCGTGCCGAACCGCGCGACCTTGCACAGGGTGCGGACCGGGGCGGGCGTGTTCGGGTCGCTCTCGATCCCGCGCAGCGCGCCGTGCCGGGCAAGCGTGCGGCCCCAGCCGAGCAGGCGGCGGACGTGCGTGGCGGGAAGGGTCAAGGGATCAGACCTTCCAGCCCGAATTGATCGCGACGAGACCGCCGAGGATCGGCTCGACCCGGGTGCGCTTGAAGCCTGCGGCCTGAATCATCTTCTCGAACTCCGGCATCGGCGGGAAGCGGCGGATCGATTCGATCAGATAGCGGTAGGAATCCTCGTCGCCCGCGATCATCTGGCCGAGCTTGGGGACCAGCTTGTGCGAATAGGCGTCGTAGATTTCGGAAAAGCCGGGCCATTCGGTCGTGGAGAATTCGAGGCAGAAGAAGCGGCCGCCGAATTTCAGCACGCGGTGCGCTTCGGCAAGGGCGCGGTCAATGTGCGTCACGTTGCGGATGCCGAAAGCGATGGTGTAGGCATCGAACACGCGGTCCGGGAAAGTCAGCTCCTCGGCGTTCTGGCGTGACCATTCGAGGCCTTCTATCCCGCGCTTGGCGGCGCGTTCGATGCCGACGTCGAGCATGTCCTGGTTGATGTCGGACACTGTGATCTGCGCGCCGTGCTTGGCCATGCGGAAGGCGATGTCGCCGGTGCCGCCGGCCATGTCGAGAATCGCCTCGCCCGGCTGGGGGCGCACGCGGCGCACGAACTTGTCCTTCCACAGCCGGTGCATGCCGACCGACATGGCATCGTTCATCACGTCATACTTGCGCGCGACGTTCGAGAAGATCGCGCCGACGCGGCCTTCCTTCTCTTCTGCCGGGATGTCTTCGTAGCCGAAGGAGGCGGTTTCGTGCGCGGATTCTGATGCGGTCATGCCTTGGCCCTTTAGTGGGGAATTGCCCGGACGGCAAAGACTGATAGGGGTGGAGGGGATATGCCGGAATTGCCAGAAGTAGAGACGACCGTTCGCGGCCTTGCAACCGTGCTGGAGGGGCAGGTGATCACGAGCGTCCGGGTGAACCGGGCCGATCTGCGGCGGCCGTTTCCGGTCGATCTGGCGCAGGCGCTGACCGGTGCGCGGGTGACGGGGCTTTCACGGCGGGCCAAGTATGGCCTGATCCATACCGACCGCGAGCGGACGATGGTGTTCCACCTCGGCATGTCGGGGCGCTGGCGAATCGATCCGGAAGACATCGGCAAGCACGACCACCTCGTGCTGGAGACCGGGGAAGGGAGGGTCCTGTCGCTGAACGATGCGCGGCGGTTCGGTTCCGTGGACCTTGTCGACAGCGACAAGCTGGCGAGCTGGCCGCAGTTCGCGGCACTGGGGCCGGAGCCATTGGGGCCTGATCTGACGCCGAAGGTGCTGGCAAAGGCGTTCAAGGACCGCATTGCGGCGGTGAAATTGTTGCTGCTCGACCAGCGCATCGTGGCGGGGCTGGGCAATATCTATGTGTGCGAAGCGCTCTATCGCGCGCGAGTGCATCCGGCGCGCGAGGGCGGGAAGGTCAAGCCGGGCGAACTGAAGCTGCTCGTCCCGGCGATCAAGGCGGTGCTGGAGGAATCCATCGTGGCCGGCGGATCGACCTTGCGCGACTATGCCCGGCCCGACGGCGAGCTGGGCTATTTCGCCAAGGACTTTGCCGTCTATGGCCGCGAGGGCGAGCCGTGCACCTGCGGCGGCACCGTGGAGCGCATCGTCCAGGGCGGTCGGTCGAGCTTCTTCTGTGCGAAGTGCCAACGGTAGCAGCGATGGCGCGCGGGGTTTGCCCACCCCGCTGCGACTAACTTCACTGCGTTCAGCAAGTCTCGCGGCCCTCCCGCCTGCGGGAAGGCGGGAGTTAGGCGCTGCCCTTTCATCCCCCCTCCCGTAAACGGGAGGGGATGGGGGTGGGCATCGCGGACACGCGATACAGCAAAACATCCGCTGGCGAGT
>OFDC01001594.1_pt1 | contig 11704 bp, 8 predicted proteins | sample 1520941 | NCBI WGS metagenome assembly OFDC01 (sample SAMEA94258168, study PRJEB24077) | hot springs metagenome | biome: Aquatic biome; feature: Water | place: India | collected 2012-12-06 | depth 5 m | reverse complement strand
CGGCGATGTGATCGAAGGCGTCTTCCAGCGTCATCACCGAGGCGTAGTCGTTGACATAGCTGTAGACCGAGACGCCGTATTTCAGAGAACCCATGTGCAGCAAAACCCCCGCGCTCAGGAGGGCGCGATTCCCGGACGGCGCGGTGCCGAACGCCCACTATCTAATCGCTGATTAAATACGATGCAAGCCCTGCGCCGCAGGAAGCCTGCACCGGAGGGCAGGACACAGAAAGATACTTGCGGGCCATTCTGGTAGCGCTATCGTAGTCCCGTGAAGCAACCGGCCCTGAAGCGCCGGACCTTGGGGAAGGACACGACACCGATGAACCTTGGAACCAGTGCGCTTGCCGGAGCGCTCGCCGCGCTGCTGATGGCCGCGCCAGCAGGCGCTGCCGCACCCACTCGCACCGATACGCTGCCGGTGGGGCGCTGCATCAACATGGGCAACCACCTCGAGCCGCCGCAGGAAGGCGCCTGGGGCCGCGCGATTGCGGATGACGACTTCCGGATCATCGCCAAGGCTGGCTTTGCCACGGTGCGCGTGCCGGTGCGCTGGAGCGGGCATCTCGATGCGGCGGGCACGATCAACCCGGCCTTCATGGCGCGGGTGAAGCAGGTTGTTGCCCTCGCCCGCGCTGCGGGGCTCAATGTGATCATCAATGATCACAACTTTGACGCGCTGATGGCGGCGCCGGAAGCGAACCGCGACAAGCTGGCGCTGATCTGGCGGCAGATCGCGCACGCCTTTGCCGATGCCCCGCGCGATCACGTGTGGTTCGAGATCGAGAACGAGCCGCATGACAAGCTGGGCAACGCCAACCTCGTCGCGACCCTGACACCTGCCCTCGCCGGGATCCGCGAAAGCAATCCGGACCGGCCCGTCATCATCGGCGGCGAGTTCTGGAGCGGTGTGAGTTCGCTCGCGACGCTGAAACTGCCGGACGATCCGCATGTGGTGCCGACGTTCCATTACTACGAACCGTTCGATTTTACCCACCAGGGCGCGACATGGGTCGAACCGGTGCGGCCGCTGGGGCGCGTCTATGGCAGCGAGGCGGACAAGGCGATGCTGGCGGGCGATGTCGCCAAGGTGCGCGCCTATATCGCACGTACAGGCAAGACACCGCTGCTCGGCGAGTTCGGGGCGTTCGACAAGGCTCCGCTCGAGCAGCGCACGGCCTATGCAAAAGCGGTGCGCACAGCGTTCGACGCAATCGGCGTGGCGAGCTGTTCGTGGGCCTATACCAACACCTTCCCGCTCTATGACAGCAAGGCCAAGGCCTGGCTGCCGGGAATGCTCGACGCCGTGGGAGCCGGCCAGTGATGCGCCGTGCTATCCTAGCCGCCGCGCTGCTGTGTTCCGCCGCGCCGCTGCTGGCCGCGCCGCCGCCTCGGTCGGCGGCCCTGCAGGCACTGGATGACGCGCTGCCGGGCACACTGATCAACGATCCCACCAAGCTCGATTGGCCAGTCTTCGGCGATGCGGCGGCGAAAGCGGTCAAGTATCCCGACGCGCCGGGCGGCGCCGCGCTGCAGGTCAATGTGCCGCGTGCGGGCGCGCATATCTACGACGTCGGGACGAACGCCCCCATCGAGGCCGCGATCAGCGCCGGGCAGCGGGTGACGGTGGCGTTCTACGCGCGTACCCTGAAGGCCGAGACGCCCGACGGCCAAGGCGTCATCGCGGTGCGTGTGCAGCAGAACATCGCGCCCTATGCCGGCTTTGCCGATGCCAAGCTCAGCATTGGGCCGCAGTGGAAGCTCTACGAAGCGACCGGTCTCGCAGAGCGTGACATACCCGCCGGTCAGGCGGTCGTCGGCTTCCAGCTGGCGGGCGCGAAGCAGACCATCGAGATCGGCCAGACCATCGTGGTGCAAGGCGCCGAGAGCATTGTGCCGAGCGCGAAGGCACCGGACATGCCGCCACTGCTGGCGGGTAAAGGGCGCTTGATCAACACGATCAACGCGCCGGAAAGCTGGGCGCTCTATAGGCCGGGCCTTGGCAGCAAGCCGGTCGAGGCACGCGGGACGCCGGGGCTGAAGGCGCTGCAAGTGAGCGTACCGGGCAAGGCCGAGCATGCCTATGACCTTGGCATCAACGTACCGATCAACGAAGCGCTGGAGGAAGGCGATATCCTTAATGTTGCCGTGCTGGCGCGGACGGTGAGCACTGATAGCCCTGACGGGCTGGGCCGGATCACCTTGCGCGTGCAGAAGAATGCGGACGGCTATCCGGGCTTCGGAGAGAATGTCGTGACCGTGGGCACCACGTGGAAGCTGATCCAGCTGCGCACGCAGGCGCGGATCGATATTCCCAAGGGGCTTGGCGCGGTGGCACTGCATCTGGGGCATGCCAAGCAAGTGCTCGAGATCGAGAATGTCTATGTGCTTAAGGAAGAGCCTGCTCCATGATGATGACCCGGCGCGATGGTTTGAGGCTGATAGCTGCAAGCGGGGCACTGCTGGCGGCTCCGCTGCGGGTGCTGGCGCAAGATGCTGCGCCCTCGCTCGCCGCGCTGGCAAAGGCCAAGGGGATGCGCTTTGGCACCGCCGTCGCGGGCGGCGGCGGCGGTTCGTGGCGCAATCCGCGCTATGCCGCGCTGCTGGAGCGCGAATGCAGTGTGCTGGTGGCCGAAAACGAGATGAAGTGGCAGGCGATCCGCCCCACTGCGACCTCCTTCGACTTCTCTGCCTTCGACGCGATGATGGACTATGCTGCTCAGCATGGCCTCGCGATGCGTGGGCATAACCTGCTCTGGCACCGCCCGAAATGGATGCCGCGCTGGCTGGAGACACACGACTTCGGTGCGCACCCAGCAACCGCTGCAGCGGCGATGATGACAAGGCATGTCGAGACCGTCTGCGCGCGCTACAAGGGGCGCATTCTCTCTTATGACGTGGTCAACGAGACGGTGTTGCCCGAGGACGGCATGCTCGCGCATACCGCGCTCTCGAAGGCAATGGGTGGCACCGAGTCGCTGCTCGACCTTGCTTTCCACACCGCACGCCATGCTGCGCCGGGGGCCGAGCTCGTCTACAACGACTACATGAGCTGGGAACCGGGCAATGCGCTCCACCGGGAGGGCGTGCTGAAACTGCTCGAAGGCTTCCGCAAGCGCGGCACGCCGGTCGATGCGCTGGGGATCCAGTCGCACCTCGTGGCGCCCGTCCCGGCGGCGGGTGAGCGGCGCGAGTGGCAGCGCTTCATCGATGAGGTGGTCGCGATGGACTACCGCCTGCTGATCACCGAGTTCGACGTGCGTGACAAGGACCTGCCCGCGGATGTGGCGCTGCGCGATCGCGTGGTGGCCGATACCGCGAAGGCCTATTGCGAGACGATGTTCGCCTATCCGCAGCTGAAAGACGTGCTCGCCTGGGGCATGGTCGATGCCTATTCCTGGCTGCAAGGATTCGAGCCGCGCGCGGACAAGATCGAGGCGCGCGGTTGCCCCTATGGTTCGGACTATCAGCCCAAACTGCTGCGCGAAGCGCTGGCGGCGGCGTTCCTGCAGGCCCCTGCCCGCACCTGACGGACTATTGTGCCTGCGGGCTTTCCCATGCTTGCAGTCCGCAAAAAATGGGCGCCGGATTGCTCCGGCGCCCAGTCGCCACACGCGAAGGGGAGTTAGAAATTGACCTTCGCGGATATCGTGAAGCGGCGGTCGGTCTTGTACCACTGGCGCGGCACCAGAACGACTTCCTTGTCCGCCTCGGAAACCGGCTTGTTGTAGACCGCTGCTGCCGTTTTCACCAGCGAGTCCAGCAGGTTCACACCCTGGACGCCGATGGTGAAGTTGTCCGTCACCTTAAGGCTGACCGATGCGTCCAGCTGGCCATAGGGCTTCTGGAAGATCGGATCGAACGGGGTGATGACGTCGCGCAGCGTCAGCAGGAACTGCGAGCGCCAGCTATAGGCCGCGCGCAGCGTCAGCTTGCCCTTCTCGTAGTAGGGCACGATGTTGAAGGTGTGCTTCGAAAGACCCTGCAGCGGGAAGTTGTCGCCCGGCACGGTCGAGACACGGCCTGCGCCGACGTCCGGATCGGTAGACGACAGCGTCGACTGCGGCACGCCCGATGAGCTGACGAAGGTGTAGTTCGCCTGGAGTCCAAGCCCGCTGAGGAAGCCCGGCAGGAAGCTGTAGTTCTGCTGGTACGAGACTTCGAAGCCCTTGAGCTTGCCCTTCTTCGTCGAGTTCACCGGCTGTGTCGAATTGACGAAGGCCGTAGCCGAGGCGACCGGGATCTGGATCGAGACGTTGTCGTTGGTGAGGACGTTCTTCAGCTCCTTGTAGAAGGCCGAGACCGTGAACTGCCCGCCATTACCGAAGTAGTATTCAGCCGTAAGGTCGAAGTTGTCTGCCTCGATCGGCCTGAGGTACGGATTGCCTGCCGTGATCGAACCCGCGAGATAGGGCTGCCCGCCATTGATCTGTGCATCGGCACGCACCGCGATGGCATCGATCCGCTGGTAGTTGCGGGTGAGGCCGAATTCCGGCGGAGCGATACCCTTGAAGTACGCAGCACGGAACTGCAGTCCGCCGCCGGCCTCGAACTTGAGATTCACGCTCGGCAGCCAGTATTCGTAGCGAAGATTGGCCACCGACGGCACATAGGCCGCCGCGCCGCCGGTATCGGACGCGACGAGCGCTTGCTGCACGTCGGACGGCAGGCGGCAGAACGGCGCAGGCTGCGCGCCGGGCTGGACGACCTGACAGGCCGCGAGCTGCTGGCCGAAGGTGTTGTTGGCATTGCCGATGAAGGCGCCGCCAAACGATGTACGGTCAGTGCGCGAGTACCGCAGGCCGACATTGCCCGAGAAGCGCTTGCTGCCCCCGAGATCCTTGCCGAACGTGGCCATGACATAGCCGGACTGCACTTCCTCGCGCGAGGAGTTGATTTCACCCGGCAGGAACGGCGTTCCCGGAACGACGCCTTGGCGCTGCGCGAGCGGGCGCCAGCCCTGTCCGTCCCAGGCCTGGTTGATGGCGATGGCATAGGCTTCGTAGGCCGCGACGTCCTGCGCCGGATTGCCGTTGTAGAACAGCCGCCCTTCGCCGACCGGGCTCGCGATCCGGCCGCCGAAGAAATCGGGGAAGGTATAGGCGCGAAAGCCGGGCGGGTTTGCCGCGACCGGGTTGTCGAGCCAGCGCGGGCCGCCGCTGCCCCACTGCTCCGACAGCACGCCCCAGTTGTACGTCGAGAAGCGCGCGGTCTGGTCACGCTTGGCGTAGCGATAGCCGACCTTGATCGCATTGAGGAAGCTGCCGTCGGCGAAATCATACTTGAGATCGAGCTTGACCGCATCCGACTTGCCTTCGCTCTTTTCGATGTGGTCCATCGAGGAGCGCCAGAAGCTGTTGTAGGGATCGAGGTAGCTCTGGTGCGTGCCGGTGAAATAGGTCTGCACGCCGCCGCCGTTGATGCAGTTGGGGCTGCAGTTCTGCGGCGGGAGCAGCTCGATATTGGGCAGGTTGAAGCCGTTGTTGGTGATCTTGGCGTTCTGGTAGGTGCTGGCCCAGATGCCGTTGTCGACCACGTCGACGGTGGAATCGACGTGCTGGTAATCGACCACTGCGGTCAGGCGGTCGGTGACCTTCCACTTGAGGTTGGCCGAATAGTCGGTGACGACGTTGCGTTCGTTGTGGCCGCGGCGAATGTTGTTGCTCTGCAGGCCATAGGCGGGCGTGCGCGAACTGGCCGGGTTCGTCGAGAAATCGGTATCCGCGCGCCAGCCGGTGTTGCCGGTGATCACGCCATTGGTGAACATTCCGCTCTGGTCGAACGAATATTGGGTGCCGGGCGCGGCGAATGGACCGCCGTTGCCATCGACATTGTCGGTGGCTACTTCGACGGTGTATTCGCCCCAGTTCTGCTTGGCTTCGGAGCGCAGGAATTCGAACGTCGCCTCAAGCCCGCCATCATTGCTGCGCCACTGCAGCACACCCGAGCCGCCGATGCGTTCGCGGTTGAAATCCTGCGAGCCGACCACAGCACCCGCCGGGAACAGGCCATAACGCGCAATTGCGCCGGGGTTCTGCGACGTGATGGCCAGCCCGTTCGAGTCGAGCCCGATGGGACGGAAGCGCGAGATGGCGACACGGTCGGCGCGGGTGAACAGCTGCGAATAGTTGAAGCTGCCGAGCACACCGATGTCGCCAATCGGCGTCTCGAAGCGGAGCGAGGCGACCGCGGCGACGGTCGGTGCGCTCTTTTTCACGAAATCGCCGTAGTTGTTCTCGATCGAGCCGGCGAAGAAGTTTTTGGCGCGGTCGAACGGCTTGCGGGTGCGCAAGTCAACCGTACCGGCGATGCCGCCTTCGATGTGGTCAGCCGGCAGCGACTTGTAGACATCGACGCCGCCGAGGAGTTCGGCGGGCACGTCGGCAAAGCCGAGGCCGCGGCCGTTGTTGGCGGTGAAGGCATCGCGCCCGTTGAATTCCGAACGCACATAGGTGAGGCCGCGCACGACGACGCCCGAGCCTTCCGCCGTGAAGTGATCGGGGTCCACGCCCGCCGCGAACCGGTTGATCGATATGCCCGGAATGCGCTGCAGCGTCTCGGTCACCGAGCGATCAGGCAGCGCGCCGATATCGTTGGCCGAAACCGAATCGACGATCGTTTCCGAGTTCTTCTTCTTCTTCTGCGCGCTCTCGAGACTGCCGCGATAGCCGGTGACGATGATGACCCTGTCAGCGTTGTCAGAAGCAGCCGCAGATTTGGCACCCTCGGCCTGCGGAGCCTCTTGCCCGAAAGCGGGCTGCACGGCACCCACAAGCGCGATCGCGAGCAGCGATGCCCCGGCGATCCGCGCACTTTTCCGGCGGGCCTTAGCTGCCAGACGCAATTCGACTGTGCTGTATGTCATCCCTCTCTCCCTGTTCGCCCCGTGAGGCGTTCCGCCTCTTGGTTAGCGCTACCACCTTAGGCGACATCACGCTTTTGATTGCGCTAACATCGCGCAAGGATTACGTCAACGCCCACGCAAGCGCAATAGCTATGCTGCGAATTCCATTGCACAATGGGACAGCAACAATGCAGCAATATTGTCGCGGGGAGGAACCGGGATATGGAGGTTCGCGCAATCGAGCGTGTGGTTATTGTCGGTGGCGGTACAGCGGGGTGGATGACGGCTGCTGCGCTGGCACACCGACTGCAAGGCCTGCCCATTTCGGTCACGCTCGTCGAATCCGAGGAGATCGGTACTGTCGGCGTCGGTGAGGCGACTGTCCCGCATATCCGCTTCTTCAATGCACGGCTTGGTATCGACGAAGCCGATTTCATGCGCCGCACCAGTGCGACCTTCAAACTGGGCATCGAGTTCCGCAACTGGGGCCGCAAGGGCGACAGCTATATCCATCCCTTCGGCGTGTTCGGCGAAGAGATCGAAGGCGTGCCGTTCCACCACCTGTGGGCGCGCTTTGCGCGGGCTGGCGGCCGTGATCCCGTGGAGGCGTTCTCGCTGCCGGTTCTGGCCGCGCGGATGGACCGCTTTGCGCATCCCGATCCGGATCCCGCCAGCCTGCTCTCGACCTATTCCTATGCCTATCAGTTCGATGCCGGGCTCTATGCCGGCTATTTGCGCGCCTATGCCGAAGCGCGCGGTGTGCGCCGCGTGGAAGGCCGCGTGGTGGCCGCGCCGCTGCAGGGCGAGACCGGCTTTGTCGACAGCGTGGTGCTCGAAAACGGACAAGTCATCGCTGGAGACCTGTTCATCGATTGCTCAGGCTTCCGCGGACTGCTGATCGAGCAGGCGCTGCAGGCGGGCTACGAGGATTGGTCGCACTGGCTGCCGTGCGACCGGGCTGTAGCCGTCCCTTGCCGCAGCGACGCGCCGCTTTCGCCCTATACCCGCGCCACGGCGCTGGACGCCGGGTGGGCCTGGCGCATTCCGCTGCAGCACCGCGTCGGCAACGGCCATGTCTATTGCAGCAGCCACATCTCCGACGAGGCCGCGCGCGACGCGTTGCTCGCGCAGATCGAGGGCGAGCCGATTGCCGAGCCGCGCTTCCTGCGCTTCACCACCGGGCGACGGCGCAAGCAGTGGGACCGTAATGTCGTGGCGATTGGCCTCGCGGCAGGCTTTCTTGAACCGCTCGAATCGACCAGCATTCACCTCATCCAGCTCGCCATCGGACGGCTGCTCGATCACTTCCCTGACCGCGACTGGGACCCATTCTGCGCACGCGAGTACAACCGGCTGATGGATCTGGAATACGAGCGCGTGCGCGATTTCCTGATCCTGCACTACCATGCGACCGAGCGCGACGACACGCCGTTCTGGGACCAGGTGCGCACGATGGCGGTGCCGGACAGCCTGGCGCGCCGACTGGAAACGTTCCGCAAGCGGGGCGTGGTGGTGAACTACCGTGACGGCATGTTCCTCGATGCGAGCTGGATTGCGGTCTATCTCGGTCAGCGGGTCATCCCGGAAAGCAGCGACCCGCGCGGTGAAGGGCTGAGCGATGCGGGACTGATGCTGCGGCTCTCCGCGATGCGCGACGACTATGCGCGGTTGGCCGCACAGCTGCCGACGCAGAACGCGTTCCTCGAGCGGATCGGTGCGCATGTCGGGTGACGGGCCGGTGACCAGCGTGACAGTATTCGGCTCCGGCCTTGCCGGATGGCTGGCCGCGAGCCTGCTGGCGCACGCGTTGCCGGACCTCGCCATCAACGTGACGGAAACGTCCGGGGCTGACCGGAGCCTCGGCGTGACCACAGCGGCCGAGATATTGCTTCCGGACGATCTGCTGCTGCTTGGCGAGGCGGGCTGGAACGGGCCGGACTTGCTGCGTGAATGCCGCGCGGGGTTTCTCCTCGGCACGGCGCTGACCGGCTGGCGCGCCGATGGCGCGGCGGCTTTCATGCCGTTCGGCGAGATCGGTGCGCCGCTGGGGCCAGTGCCCTTCCACCAGCTGGTGAACACACAGCGGCGGCGCGGTGAGGCGGTGAACCTGGCAAACTATTCCATCGGCGCGCTGGCGGCACAGGCCGGTCGTTTTGCGCCGCCGCCGCCGGGGGACGAGACGGCACACAGCGCACTGGCCTTCGGGCTTTGCGTCGATACGCAGCGGATGGCGTCAATGCTACGTGAGGATGCGTTGGAGCGCGGCGTGCAGTTGACAGGTGCGCTATCGGACGCAGACCTCGTGATCGACGCTTCCGGTCCGGACGGTCCGTTTGCCGGCGCGCGTGAAGATTGGAGCGCATGGTTCCCCTTCGACCGCGTGGCGAGTGCACGGCGGGCGAGTGAGGCCCCTCCCCCGCCCTATGTGCACTGCGATGCCCATGCTGCGGGTTGGCAGAGCTTTGCCCCGCTGGCAGACGGGGTGGGCGAGCTTTTCGTGTTCGCCTCGGCGGATGCGCCCGGCGCGCCGCCTTCAGAAATGTTTGCGCCGGGTTGCGAGGCAGCTGCCTGGACGGGCAACTTGGTGCGGATCGGCGGCGCGGCGGCGCAGCATGATCCAGTGACGGGCCTGCAGCTGCACCTCGCGCTGGCCGACGTGCTGCGGCTGATCGCGCTGTTTCCGGCCACCCGCAAACATGCGGCTGAGGCTGCGGAATACAACCGGCAGTGGCGTGAGCAGACCGACTGCGCGTTCGATGCTGCCCTGCTGCGGCTTGCCCGGAGCGGCGCGCGCGGCGCGGTGTGGGATCGGCTGCGGGCCTCGGCGCTGCCCGCGCGCGCCGCCTATCGGCACGATCTGTATGCGGCAAACGGGCGCATCGTGCTGCACGACGGCGAGGTGCTCGATGAAGCAGGGTGGATCGCGCAGTTCAATGCTCTGGGTGTGCAGCCGCGCAAGGGTGACGCGCTGGCGGATGCCCTGCCATCAGAGCGCATCGCCGCGCACTTTGCTGCGGTCCGGCAAGCGATGATCGCGGCGGTCGGGCGCATGCCGCCTTATCAGGCGCTGCTGGCGCAGGCGGTGGCATGATGAGCGCGGGACCGATCCGCAAGGTGGTGATCGCAGGCGGCGGCACCGCGGGCTGGATGGCGGCTGCGGCACTCGCGCGCCTCACCGGCAATGGCGTGACCGAAGTCATGCTCGTCGAATCCGAGGAGATCGGCACCGTCGGCGTCGGCGAGGCAACGATCCCGCCGATCCGCACCTTCAACGCCATGCTTGGCATCGACGAGAATGAATTTGTCGCGGCGACGCAGGGCAGCTTCAAGCTGGGTATCGAGTTCGCCGGATGGCGCCGCGAGGGCGAGGCCTATCTCCACCCGTTCGGGGCCTATGGCGCGGATATCGACGGGGTGAAGTTCCACCAGGTGTGGCTGGCGATGCGCGCGGCGGGGCTCCCCCTCCCCCTCGGCGACTTCAGCCTTTGCACCACGGCAGCGCGGCTGAACCGGTTCCAGCGGCCGGACGGCAACCCCGCCTCGCCGCTCTCGCAGCTGGCCTATGCCTTCCACTTCGATGCCGGGCTCTATGCCGCATTCCTGCGGCGCCATGCCGAGGCGCGCGAGGCCCGCGAGGGCGAGAGCGGGCAGAAGGCGGGGCAGGGGCAGCATCGTCGTCCTCATCGGGGGTCGTCCACCGTCGGTGGCGCACAATCCTGGCGCGGTCCTTGGGCCTCCGGTTAGGCGGTTTCGCGGCGGCCTTGTCAAATCACGCCTGCGCTGGCCATGGGGCGCAATGTCGGCGAAATCCCGCTATGGGCGGGGGCGCACCCGTTCCCAGGTTTCCCGTGCCCCATTTCCCGAGGCCCGCCATGTCCGATCCCGCCTCCCCGGTCTCCCGCCGCGCCGCCCGCGTCGCAGCGGCGACGCCGGCTCCGGTCGTCGAGGACAACCGTTCCTTCTTCGAGAAGCTCTTCGGCGCTGCGCCCCAGCCCAAGGGCCCGGCCATGGCCTATGCCGCGCCATCCGACGACGAGATCGATCGCTCGCGCGGCCGCCGTCTCAGCCCCTCCTTCGGTCCGGCGCCGGGCGCGATGCAGGGGGGCACCGCGATCTACGACATCAGCGGCAAGACCGTTCACATGCCCAATGGCGAGAAGCTGGAGGCCCATTCCGGCTTCGGCGACAAGATGGACGATCCCCGCTACGTCCATGTCCGGATGCATGGCGCGACGCCGCCCCACACCTACAACCTCGTCGAGCGCGAGGCGCTCTTCCATGGCCACCGCGCCCTGCGGATGCACCCGGTCGGGGGCAGCAGCGCGATCTATGGCCGGGCCGGCTTGCTGACGCACCCCTATCTGCTGGGACCCAGCGGCCAGTCCAATGGCTGCATCTCCTTCAAGGATTATGACCGCTTCCTGCAGGCCTTTCTGCGTGGCGAGGTGCGGCGTATCGTGGTCGTTGCCAGCATGCGCGACGCGCCGGCCTCGCTGATCGCCTCGCGTTGACGCGGAGGTGAGGAGCGCGTGATCGGCGCGTGCGGAACGATGGGCGGAGCCGAAGGGTTCAGCCTCATCATCTCCCAGAGAGCTTGCCGATGACACCTCTCGCCCGCCTCGCCATGCCGTCACGCCGCCGCCTGTTGGCGGGCGCAGTCTTCCTCGCCGCTTCCGCAGCCCTGCCGGTCGCGGCCCATCATGGCTGGGCCTGGGCCGAAGGCGAGCAGATGGAGCTGAAAGGCACCATCCGGACGATCTCGATGGCCCCGCCGCATCCGATGCTGATGGTCGCGGCCGAGGACGGCAAGGAATGGCAGGTCGATCTCGGCAACCCGAACCAGACCGCGCGGTCGGGCTT
>OFDC01001592.1_pt1 | contig 11711 bp, 9 predicted proteins | sample 1520941 | NCBI WGS metagenome assembly OFDC01 (sample SAMEA94258168, study PRJEB24077) | hot springs metagenome | biome: Aquatic biome; feature: Water | place: India | collected 2012-12-06 | depth 5 m | reverse complement strand
GCAAGGACATCGTGCGCTTTCACACGATCTACTGGCCGGCGTTCCTGATGAGCGCCGGGTTGCCGGTGCCGCAGAAGGTGTTCGGCCACGGCTTCCTGCTCAATCGCGGGCAGAAGGAATCGAAGTCGCTCGGCAATGTCACCGACCCGCTCGAACTGGCCGAGCGCTTCGGGGTCGACGCCTTGCGCTACTTCCTGATGCGCGAGGTCGCCTTCGGACAGGACGGCAGCTATTCGCCCGAAGCCATTGTTCAGCGTGCCAATGGCGAGTTAGGCAATGCCTTTGGTAACCTTGCGCAGCGCACCCTCGGGTTCATCGCCAAGAACCTTGATGGATATCTTCCCGCGATCCGTGGGCACGATGCGGCTGATACCGCGCTGTTCGAAACCGTCGACCGCGCGATCACCACCGATATTCCGCAAGCGTTTGAAAGCCTTGCGCTCCAGCAGGCAGTCGAAGCCTGGCTTCAGGCTGTGTTCGCCTGCAACGCCTATATCGACGCGCAGGCGCCCTGGACGCTGCGCAAGACGGACCCTGAGCGGATGGAGACCGTGCTGGCCACGCTCTATATCTGCATTGCGCAGCTCGCGGTGGCGATCAGCCCGGTGATCCCGGCCAGCAGCGCCAAGCTGCTGGATATGCTCGGCGTTCCCGAGGACTTGCGCAATCTCAAGGGGATCCGCAGCCACTGGTATTCGCCGCTCGCCGAGAGCGATTACCAGCTTGCCGCGCCGACCCCGCTGTTCCCGCGGCTCGAGCTTCCTGCCGAGGACGCCTGATGCTGGTCGATAGCCACTGCCACCTCGAATACAAGGGCCTCGTCGAGGACCGCGAGGGCGTGCTGGCGCGGGCGCGGGCGGCGGGGGTGGGAGCCTTCCTCAATATCTCGACCCGCCAGAGCGAGTGGGACCAGGTGGTCGGCACCGCCGCGCGCGAGCCGGATGTCTTCGCCAGCGTCGGCATCCACCCGCACGAGGCCGACGCCCATCAGGACCTGGGCCGCGCTGCGTTGCTGGAGGCCACGCACCACCCCAAGGTCGTCGCAGTCGGTGAGACGGGGCTCGACTACTATTACGACAAGTCGGACAGAGACGCGCAGAAGTCCTTGTTCCGCATGCATATCGACGTCGCGCGCGAGACGCAGTTGCCGCTCATCATCCACACCCGCGACGCGGAGGAGGATACCCACGCGATCCTCGCCGAGGAGATGGGGAAGGGGGCCTACCCCGCGCTGATTCACTGCTTCACCGCCTCGGCGGCTTTCGCCAACAAGGTGCTGGCACTGGGGCTGACGATCTCGCTCTCGGGTATCGTGACGTTCAAGAATGCCAAGGAGTTGCAGGAGGTCGCGAAGATCATCCCTCTGGACAAGCTGCTGGTCGAAACCGACAGCCCCTTCCTCGCCCCCGTCCCGCATCGGGGGAGGGTGTGCGAGCCGGCCTATGTTGCGGACACCGCCGCTTTCGTCGCCGGTTTGCGGGGAACGGACGTGGAACACCTCAAGCAGGTAACCACCGCAAACTTCTTCAACCTGTTCAGCAAGGCGGCTCTGTGAAGCTGGTGATGCTCGGCTCGGGCACCTCGACCGGGGTGCCGCGGCTGGGCGGGCCGGACGGCGCGGGCGACTGGGGTGACTGCGATCCGGACGAGCCGCGCAACCGCCGCACGCGGGTCTCGATCATGGTCGAGAGCGATGAAGGTCGTCGGCTGCTCGTCGACACGTCATCCGATTGTCGTGCGCAACTGCTTGCCAACCGGATCGGCCATATCGACGCCGTGTTCTGGACGCACGACCATGCCGATCACTGCCACGGCATAGATGACCTGCGCGTGCTGCGCTACGGGCGCGGTGGGCCGATCCCGGGCTTTGCCGAAACCGAGACCGTCCGGCGACTGCGCCAGCGCTTCGGCTATGTCTTTGCGGGGCAGGAAGGCTATCCGACGATCTGCACGCTCGATACGCTCGATCGGCTCAGGATGATCGCAGGCTTCGGGATCGACTGGTGCCAAATGGCGCATGGCCCTGGTGAGACCACCGCATACCGCTTCGAAGCTGATGGCAAGAGCATTGGCTATGCTACGGATTTCAGCGCGATTTCGGACGAGATGATCGACCTGTTCTACAATATCGACATCCTCGTCAGCGATTGCCTGCGCCGCGAGCCGCATCCGACCCATGCGCATCTCGGCATGGCGATCGAACTGGGCGAGCGTTGCAAGGCCGGACGCGTGGTGCTCAGCCATCTCGACAAGAGCATGGATTACCGCCAGCTCTCCAGCGAGGTGCCGGACTTTGTCACCGTGGGCTATGACGGGTTGGAGATGATCGCATGAACCCAGATATGCTTCTGCCTCTGGTCACCAGTATCGGCTGGCTGATCCTCGCCATGAGTTCGCTGGCATCGCACCGGCTTGGCTGGGGGCAGCTGGTGAAGATGGCGCTGGCCTGGGTGGTGATCTTCGGGGGCATCTTCATGGTGGTGGAGTGGTTCCTCTATGTCCAGGGCTCCGCTTCCTCGCTGATGTAGATTTTACATAATATATATTATCCATCTTGAGGACTGTAAGCGCAACTTAGAGATGTCACCCTCCGCAAGTTAGAGATGTCACACCTGTGGCATTTCGTGGTCCGAGTGGCATGTCTTCCTGCATTGCGGGAGGATGCGCTTATGACGGTGTTGGCTATGAGCCATGGCGAGCTTTCACGATATGACACGTTGCGGCGGTTCGAGCGCGGCGAGCTTAGGATCGAAGATGCCGTGATGCTGCTCGGCGTAGGTCGCCGCCAAGTATATCGGCTGCTCGGCCGGCTCCGTAGAGATGGACCTGAAGGCCTTGTGTCCTCGAAGCGCGGTCGCCCAAGCAACCGTGCTTTCAAAGCTGAGATGCGCACCAACGTTCTCAGTCTGGTACGTGAGCACTACCATGATTTCGGGCCCACACTCGCCGCTGAGTATCTTGCCGAGCGCCACGAGATCAGGATTTCGCACGAGACGCTGCGTAAGTGGATGATTCAGGATGGCCTTTGGAAGGATCGTGATGCGCGCCGGCCGCGCCCCTATCAGCCGCGTTATCGACGGGACTGCCGCGGCGAGCTGATCCAGGTCGATGGTTCAAAGCACTGGTGGTTCGAGGGTCGCGGGCCGCAGAGCACGCTCTTGGTGTTTATCGATGATGCGACCAGCGAGCTGATGCACCTGAGGATGGTCGAGAGTGAGAGCACCTTTGCCTACATGGATGCGATGACTGCCTATATTGAGGCGCATGGCAAGCCGGTAGCGCTCTATTCTGACAAGCACGGCGTGTTCCGCAACAACACGGCGTCGGCCAATGGCGATGGCATGACCCATTTTGGGCGGGCGCTGGAGAAGCTCAACATCGACATCATCTGCGCCCACTCGCCGCAGGCCAAGGGGCGGGTCGAACGCGCCAACGGCACCCTGCAGAACCGACTGGTCAAGGCGATGAGGCTTGAGGGCATCTCCACCATTGCCGAGGCGAACGCGTTCCTGCCGGGCTATATGGCGCGGTATAATCAGCGCTTTGCCAAGGCTCCGTTTGACCCGCGCGATCTGCATCGTCCCCTCGCCCTCCATGAGGATCTCAAGGCGGCGATGGTCTGGCGTGAGCAGCGTACTGTGACCCGGGCGCTGACGCTGCATTACAACAAGATGCTGATCATCCTCGATCCGACCGAGGTCAGTCGGCCTCTGGTGGGCAGGCGGGTTGATGTATGCGAGTATCCTGATGGTGGGCTGGAGATCAGGTACGGCGATGACGTTCTGCCCTATCGGGTGTTCGACAAGATCCGGCAGGTGAACCAGGCGGCGATCGTCGAGAACAAGCACCTCGATGCGGCCTTGGCGATGGCGAAGCTGATCCAGGAACAGTTGCCGCCGAAGAGACGCAATCTCAACGAGCCAAGCCGCCGATCGCAAGGCGCACACATGTTCCCTGATCCGCAACCGTCCGCAGGAGAACCGATCAAACGCAAGCGTGGTCGGCCTCCCCTTCCCCGGCTCACACCGATCGAAGCGGTGCGCCGTCAGTTGGAGAGCATGTGAGGGGGCCCGCTGCCGTCGCAGCGGGTCCGGGGTTCTTTGATCGCCAGGGCAGCGCACCAGCGGGGGCTACGCTGCACGAAATGGAGGGGTTCCGCGCAGCCCCCGCTGCATCAGGCAGTGACATCTCTATCTGGCAGAAATAGTGTCTTGTCTAAATTGCAGAGACAAGGACCGCGATGAGCGACGCCCCCCTTCAACCCCCAATCGACCGCCTGCTCGCCATCATGGCGAGGCTCCGCGATCCCCGGCGTGGCTGCGAATGGGACCTGGCACAGAATTTCGCCACCATAGCGCCCTATACCATCGAGGAAGCCTACGAGGTTGCCGACGCGATCGAGCGTGGCGACATGGCGGACCTCAGGTCCGAACTCGGCGACCTGCTGCTCCAGGTCGCGTTCCATGCCCGCATGGCCGAGGAAGCCGGCCTGTTCAGCTTCGACGATGTCGCCGCCGCCATTGCGGACAAGATGGAAGCGCGCCACCCGCATATCTTCGGTGACGAAAGCGGCAGCATGGACAGCGCCCGCTGGGAAGACCTCAAGGCGAGCGAACGCGCCGAAGCCGGTGCCCAGAGCGCCATGGACGGCGTCGCACGCGCGCTGCCAGCACTGATGCGCTCGGAAAAACTCCAGAAGCGCGCTGCACGCGTCGGATTCGAGTGGCATGATGTGAAAGGTCCGCGCGACAAGCTCCTGGAAGAATTGCAGGAACTTGAGGAAGCTGACGACGCCGAACGGCTGATGGAAGCCGGTGACGTGCTCTTCGTCGCCGTCAACATCGTGCGCCGCTACGGGGTCGATGCCGAGGAAGCCCTGCGCGCCGCGAACGCAAAATTCGAACGCCGCTTTCGCGAGATGGAACGTCTCGCGGCCGAGGACGGTGCGGATTTCGCCGAACTCTCGCTCGATGCGCAGGAGGACTATTGGCAGAAGGTGAAGCAGTCCGAAAAGTCCGCCTCAAAGACTTGAAAATTGGCCCAGTTCCTTGGGATTGAGGCGCACGGTCAGGCGCCGCAACGGCCCCGCCTCGCTCTCACCCGCGTCATCATCTGCCAGCACATCGCCGTGCGCGTGGAGCCAGGCGATGCGGCGGCCATCGCTTACGGGGAGCAGGAAGCTCACCTCGCGCGCCGCACCAGTCAGGAGGCGCGACAATTCCGCTTCCAGCGCAGCTACCCCCTCCCCCGTCGCCGCGGAAAGGATCACCGCCCCCAGCCCGTCTGCCGCCTCGTGCAATTCTGCAAGTGATTCAGCGTCCAGAAGGTCGCACTTGTTCCAGACTTCGAGGATCGGGATGCTGCTTGTGCCCGTCTCGGCATCGACCACATCGAGATCGGCCAGCACTTCGATCACCTGCTTCTTCCGCGCGCCATGCGAGGGATTGGCCATGTCGCGCACGTGGCAGATCACGTCGGCTGCGGTGACCTCTTCGAGGGTCGCGCGGAACGCTGCAACCAGCTGCGTCGGTAGATCGGAGATGAAGCCCACGGTGTCCGAAAGGATGGCCTTTTCCACCCCCGGCAAGCCGATCGCCCGCATGGTCGGATCGAGGGTGGCGAACAACAGATCCTCGGCCATCACCTCGGCGCCGGTCAGGCGATTGAACAAGGTGGACTTGCCCGCATTGGTGTAGCCGACCAGCGCGACCACCGGCCACGGCGCCCTTCCCCGTCGGTCGCGGTGCAGGGCACGGGTCTTTTTCACCTGCTCGAGATCGCGGCGCAGGCGGCCCATGCGCTGGCGGATCATCCGGCGGTCAGCCTCGATCTGGGTTTCGCCCGGCCCGCCAAGGAAGCCGAAGCCGCCGCGCTGGCGCTCCAAGTGCGTCCAGCTGCGCACCAGACGGCTCTGCTGATAATCGAGATGCGCGAGTTCGACCTGCAAGCGGCCTTCCGCGGTTGCCGCGCGCTCGCCGAAGATCTCGAGGATCAGCCCGGTGCGGTCGATCACCTTGCGCTTCAGCCGGTCTTCGAGATTGCGCTGCTGGATCGGGGTAAGCGCGCCGTCGACGATCACCAGCTCGGCCTCGTGCTGTTCGCACCAGATGCCGATATTCTCGACCTGGCCCGAGCCGAACAGCGTGTTGGGCTGCATCTGGCGCACCGGGAGCACGGCGGAATGGGCGATCACCACGCCGATCGCGAGCGCCAGCCCCTCGGCCTCGGCCAAGCGTTCGGCCGGGTCGAGATCGTAGCGCAGTGCGCGGATGTCCGGACACAGGACCAGCGCCCGCGCCCCGCGGGTCACCTCGTCCTGAAACTCGCTGTCAAAGCTCAGTCGTCTATCCCGTCGTCTTCGCCGTCATCGTCATCGTCGACGCTGAGGTCGACCGGCGAGGCGGGCTGGATGGTGGAGACGGCGTGCTTGTAGGCGAGCTGTACCGCGCCGTCACGCTCGAGCAGCATGCAGAACAGGTCATAGGCCGCGATCCGCCCCTGCAGCATCACGCCGTTGACGAGGAACATGGTAACCTGCACTTCCGCCTCGGCAACGCGGCTGAGGAAGATGTCCTGCAGCTGCTTCTGCTTCTTGCCGCCGCCCTGGCTGCCGAACTGTGCCGGATCGAGCGAGGTGCCGGGCATGATAGTGCTGATCGCGTGCTTGTAGACCAGCTGTGACTGGCCATCGCGGCGCAGCAGGATCGAGAAATTGTCGAACCAGGTGACAATGCCCTGCAGCTTGACCCCCTTCACCAGGAACATGGTGACGGGAATCTTGTTCTTGCGCAGCAGATTGAGGAAGGCGTCCTGGAGATTGCCGCCGTGGCGGACCGGAGCGCCGCCGCCCTTGCTTTCGCTTTCGGCAGGTGCGGCAGGGCGCGAAATCGGACGGGGGGAGAGCGTTCGCCCGCTGGACATGGTCGTGGCTCCTGTTCTTGGCAGCCAGCTTTTATGCTGGTCCGCAGATTACAGGCCGCCGCAAAAGTCTGGGGAGGACGGCCATGGGCCATAATGGGGCTTGCACCGCTGCGGGACAAGGCTTGATTTTGCCGCGAATTGCTATGCCGTCACCTCGGCTCGTCGCTTTTTCGGATCAATCCTCTTCGTCGCGCCGGTCGGCCATGCCGAGCAGCTTCAACTTGCGGTGCAGGGCCGAGCGTTCCATCCCGATAAAGCTCGCGGTCTTGGAGATGTTGCCGGAAAAGCGGCGGATCTGGATCGAGAGATATTCGCGCTCGAAGCTGACCCTTGCCTCGCGCAAGGGCACGCCCATGATCGCGGTGAGGCTGTCGCTGGCAAGGCCGATCTGGCCGCCGATGATTTCGGGCGGCAGCATGTCGGGTTCGACCATGCCGAGCCGTTCGCGCGGCGTCATGATGATGGTGCGCTCGACCACGTTGCGCAGCTGGCGGACATTGCCCGGCCAGTCATAGGCCTGGAGCGCGGCCATTGCCTCGGAGGAAATCTCCGGCGGGGCAAGGCCCTGATCGTTTGAATAGCGGGTGAAGAAATGCTCGGCGAGCGCAGGGACATCCTCGCGCCGCTGGGCGAGCGAGGGGATCGTCACCGGCACCACGTTGAGGCGGTAGAACAGGTCCTCGCGAAACCGCTTCTCGGCCATTTCGACGGTGAGGTCGCGGGTGGTGGAGGACACGACCCTGACATCGACACCGATCTGGCGGGTGCCGCCGACGCGCACGAAGCTCTGGTCGGTCAGCACGCGCAGGATGCGTGCCTGGGTCGAGAGCGGCATGTCGGCGATCTCGTCGAGATAGAGCGTGCCGCCATCGGCGAGTTCGAGCAGACCCGGGCGCACCTGCTTGCCGTTTGCTTCCTCGCCGAACAACTCCTGCTCGAAGCGTTCGGGCGTTATGCGGGCCGAGTTGACGAGGACGAAGGCGCCATTGGCGCGCGTGCTCCAAGCGTGGAGCAGCCGCGCGGCGACTTCCTTGCCCGCCCCCGCCGGCCCCGAGATCAGCACCCGGCTCCCTGTGCTGGCGACGCGCTTGAGGGTCGCGCGCACGGCGTTGATCGCGGGCGAATTGCCGGTGAATTCGGCGCTGCCCCAGCTCCCTTCGCGCAAGCGCGAGTTCTCGCGACGCAAGCGCTCGGTCTCGGTCGCGCGCTCGACCAGCAGCAGCAGGCGTTCGGCCTCGAAGGGCTTTTCGATGAAGTCCATCGCGCCCCGCCCGACGGCCGCCACCGCGGTGTCGATATTGCCGTGGCCGGAAAAGATGATGACCGGCAGGTTCGGCTCGCGCGCCTTGATCGCATCGAGCAGTTCGAGCCCGTCCATCTGGCTGCCATGGAGCCACACATCGAGCAGCACCAGCGATGGGCGTCGCTCGTCGATCGCAGCCAGCGCCTCGGTGCTGTCGGCGGCGGTACGGCAGGCATAGCCCTCGTCGCCGAGGACGCCGGCCACCAGCTCGCGGATATCGCGTTCATCGTCGACGATCAGGATTTCGAGCGCCATCGGGCGGCTCCTTTTGCGGGTTGGGTCTGGGGGAGCGAAAGCGGGGTCATGCGCCCCCGCCTTCAATTGGGTTGGGATTGCGCGCGAAGCTGAGGCTCACGCGGGTGCCGCCGCCGGGGCTGCTGGCAAAGCTCATGTCGCCGCCGTGTTCGTCAACGATCTTGTTGACGATCGCGAGGCCGAGGCCGGTGCCCTTCTCGCGGGTGGTGACATAGGGTTGGGTGAGGCGTTCGGGGTTGGCTGGGAGGCCAATGCCGTTATCCTCGATGGTGACGGTGATTGCATCGCCCGCATCGCGCCCCCCATCCCTTAGCGTGACGGTGATTTCGCCCTCATAGGCGCCCTTGGCCTCGGCCGCGCGCGCCTCGACCGCCTCGACCGCGTTCTTGAGCACGTTGGTCATCGCCTGCCCGAACTGGTGGCGGTCGCAGCGGATTTCGCGGTCGATCAGCTCGGAGGAGGCGACCGAGAAGGCGATGCCTGAGTGTGCGACTTCCTGCAGGAACACCGCCTGCCGGACGAGATCGAGCGCGTCCTCGTCGCGGAACACCGGCTTGGGCAAGCGCGCGAAGGAGGAGAATTCGTCGACCATGGTGCGAAGATCGCCGACTTGCCGCACGATGGTGTTTGTCAGATCGTCAAACAGCTCGCGATCCTCGTCGGTCACCTGCTTGCGGTAGCGGCGCTTCAGACGCTCGGTGGCGAGCTGGATCGGGGTGAGCGGGTTCTTGATTTCGTGCGCGATACGGCGCGCAACATCGGACCACGCGGCCTGGCGCTGGTCCAGCAGCTGGCGGGTGATATCCTCAAAGGTGATCACGTGGCCCTCGTCCGTGCCGGGCGCGATTTTGACCGCCAGTGTCAGCAGATCGGTGCCCTTGGCGTGGGTGACAACCGCGCGCTCCCGGCCTTCGAACAGGATCCGGGCAAGTTCGGGTGCGAGGGTTTCAAACGACTGACCGATAAGGCTTTCTGCCGATCCCTCATGCGCCAGCAGCGCCTGCGCCGAGGAGTTCATCAGCGTCACCCGCGCATCTGCGTCGACCGAAACCACCCCGGCGGTCACGGATTCGAGCACGGCTTCGGTAAAGGCGCGGCGGTCGTCGATCTGGCGGTTGGCGCTGACGAGGGCCTGGGTCTGCTTTTCGAGCTGCGCGGTCATGCGGTTGAAGGCGCGGTTGAGGAGGCCGATCTCGTCCGCCCCGGTGCGGCCCTCCAGACGCAGCGCGAAGTTCCCCTGCCCTACCTTGCGCGCCGCACCGACAAGATCGGTGAGCGGCTCGACCTGACGGTCGGCAAAGCGCAGGGCGAACCAGATCGCAAGGCCCACCAGCAGCAGGCTCACCCCCACCAGCGCGATGTTGAAGCGCAGTTGGAGCGTGCGCGCGCTCCCCGTCAGCCGGTCATAGGCGGTGACGATCGATTGCGCCTTCGACCACGAGTTGAACATCGTCTCCTCGGTGGTGCGCGCATTGTAGAGGTAGACGCCGGTCTGCGCGTCGATCGGCGCCAGCGCCTCGATTCGCTCGGGGCTGCCGACCACCACGGCAAGCTCGCCGCGATCGAGCCGCGGCAGCGCAGCGCGGCTGAAGGCGAGCGGGCTACCCGCCTGCGTCAGATTGAGCGCGGCCGCAGTGCGGAACGATCCGTCCTTCATCCGCTGCAGGATCGCGCTTTCGGAAATCTCGCGGGCCTGGGCCTGATAGGCGTAGAAATCGGGGAAGTCGGGATCGGTGATGGGCACCCGCGCGAGGGTATCGCGCATGTCGGTCGCCATGGTGATGGTGTTCTGTTCGACATCGCGCTGGTTGGCGTCGTAATAGTTTTGCGCCAGCGCATTGGCATTCTCCATCAGCCCGCGCGATTCATCGGAGAACCAGAAGTCGACTCCGGTCTGGAACAGAAAGGCGGCAAAGCCCGCCACCAGCAGCGTCGGGAGCGCGGCGACCATCGAGAAGAAGAACACCAGGCGCACATGCAACCGCGCCGTGCTCCCCGCCGCACGGCGCAGCGCGAGGCGGCGGCCGATCAACACCAGCAGCGCCATCGCCGGCACCAGCGTCGCCATCAGCAGTACGGAGGTCTGCATCGTCGGCAGGAGATCGTCGGCGGCGGTCGAACGCCCGTAGGTCGACCAGGTGGCGACAATCGCCGCGCCCAACGCGATCACTGCGGCTGCTTCGAGCCAGGCGAACAGGTTCACCCGCCGCGCGGCAAGCAACAGCCGACGCCACCAGCGCGGGGGCTGGCGCAGGGTGAGACGCGTGGCTTTGACAGAGGTGTGCACCATCGTTGCCGCTTTACAACAATGGTGTGGCCAATTTGCAAGGTCGCACTCACAAAAAGTTGCACTTGTGCGACGCTTCGTGCGCCAGGCACGCCGATCAGGAGGGGGAAAAGCGCTCCGGCTCAAGCCCCAGCTCGCCGATCCGCTTGCGCAGCGTGTTGCGATTGATGCCGAGGAGCTGCGCCGCGCGCAGCTGGTTGCCTCCGGTGCGGCCCAGAGCATATTCGATCAGCGGCTTCTCGAAGGCGGCGAGTGCCCGGTGATAGAGCGCGCCCGGCGGCGGGTTTTCGGCGGCGAGCCAGGCCGAGAGCGCCGCGCCGAACCCGCCCTGCCCTGCATCCTGCGGCAGGCTCGCGGGCGCAATTTCGGGGCCGATGATGTCGCTGACCGCTTCGGCGTCAATCCGCTCCTCGCGCGCCATCAGCGCGAGGCGGTAGACCACATTGCGCAGCTCACGCACATTGCCGCGCCAAGCGCGCGCCTCGAGCCGCTCGATGGCTTCCTGCGTCAAGGCGCGCCGCGGCAACCCGTCCTCGGCGGCGAGCACGAGAAAGTGCTGGACCAGCGCAGCAATATCCTCGCGCCGCTCGCGCAAGGGTGGCAGCACGATGGGGACGACGTTGAGGCGGTAGAACAGGTCCTCGCGAAAGGTGCCCGCGGCGATCATCGGGGTGAGGTCGCGGTTCGTTGCAGCAATGATGCGGACATTGACCGCGATCTCCTGCCGTCCGCCTACGCGCCGGATGCGCCCCGATTGCAGCGCGCGCAGCAGCCGGGTCTGGGCCTCGGCAGGCATGTCGCCGATCTCGTCGAGGAACAGCGTGCCGCCATTGGCCTGTTCGAACTTGCCGATCGCCTGCGCAATCGCCCCCGTGAAGGCGCCCTTTTCGTGCCCGAACAGCTCGCTTTCGACGAGGTCGGCGGGGATCGCGGCGGTGTTGACCG
>OFDC01001590.1_pt1 | contig 11722 bp, 10 predicted proteins | sample 1520941 | NCBI WGS metagenome assembly OFDC01 (sample SAMEA94258168, study PRJEB24077) | hot springs metagenome | biome: Aquatic biome; feature: Water | place: India | collected 2012-12-06 | depth 5 m | reverse complement strand
CCGACGACGAGTCGGCCGCTCCGGCCCCCGCCGAGGGGGCGGCCGACGGGGCCGTGGATGCGGAGCCCGCGCCCGACGAGCCGTCGACCCTCGACGCCGACATCGATCACATCCTCTCGGAGGCCGGGCAGCGCGAGATCGAGGAGTACCGCGACCGCGCCGCGCGCGCCGAGGCCGAGCTCGCCAACTTCCGCACGCGCGTCGAGCGCGACCGGCAGGCAAACCGCGAGGCGGTCATCGCCGAGGTGATCCGCTCGCTGCTGCCGGCGATCGACGACCTCGACCGCGCGGCCGCCCACGGCGACCTCGAGGGCAGCCCCCTCGAGCTCGTGGCGCAGAAGCTCAAGCAGGCGTTCGAGCGCTACGGCCTGCGCTCGGTCGGCGTAGTGGGCGAGGTCTTCGACCCGAGCATCCACGAGGCGATCGCGCAGCTGCCGACCCCGGGCGCCACCGAGCAGACCGTGGCCGACGTCATCGAGGGCGGCTACGCGCTCGGCGACCGCCTGGTGCGGCCGGCGAAGGTGGCCGTCTCGGTGCCGCAGGAGTAGGTGCGCGATGGCGAGCCAGGACTGGTTCGAGAAAGACTTCTACGCCGTGCTCGGCGTGAGCAAGGACGTCTCGGATGCCGAGCTGAAGAAGGTCTACCGCAAGCTCGCCCGGCAGTACCACCCCGACTCGAACCCGGGCGACCCGAAGGCCGAGGCGCGCTTCAAGGAGATCAGCGAGGCGCACGCGGTGCTCTCCAACCCGCAGCAGCGGGCGGAGTACGACCAGCTGCGGGCCATGGGCTCGGGCGCGCGGTTCACCGCGGGCGGAGCGCCGGGCGGATTCGAGGACGTCTTCGGGGGGATGTTCGGCGGCGGATACCCGCCGGGCGGCGCCCGTCGCGGCGCGACCCCGGGCGACTTCAGCGACCTGTTCGGCGGGCTCTTCGGCGGCGGCGCTGCGGGCGCGGGCGGGGGTCGGCGCTTCGGCGGGCCCACCAAGGGCCGAGACCACACCGCGACCGTGGGCCTCGAGTTCATGACCGCCGTGCGCGGCGACACGGTGACGCTCGAGCGCCCGGGCGGGGGCAAGCCGATCCAGGTGAAGATCCCGGCCGGTGTCGCCGACGGGCAGAAGATCCGGTTGCGCGGCAAGGGCGAGCCGAGCCCCGACGGGGGTGAGGCGGGCGACCTGGTGCTGACGGTGCAGGTGCGCCCGCATCCCGTGTTCACGCGCGACGGCCTGAATCTGCGACTGGATGTTCCCGTCACGTTCGTCGAGGCGGCCCTCGGCGCCACCATCGAGGTGCCGACGCTCGGCGGCGAGACCGTGAAGCTCAAGGTCGCGGCCGGCACCCCCAGCGGGCGCGTGCTGCGCGTCAAGGGGCGGGGCGTGACGACCGCGAAGGGCACTGGCGATCTGCTCGCGACCGTGCAGGTGGCCGTTCCCTCGCACCTCAGCGCTGACGCGGCGAAGAAGCTCGAGCAGTTCGCGGCCGCGCTGCCCGCCGAGAACCCGCGCGACGAGCTGATCGCTCGCGCGAAGGGGTGAACGGGGCGCGGAACGGAGCACAATGACGGCCATGGACGAGAACAGCCCGATCTTCGCGATCGCGGTCGCCGCCGAGCTTGCGGGCATGCACCCGCAGACGCTGCGGCAGTACGACCGGCTCGGGCTCGTCTCGCCCACGCGCACCGCGGGCCAGAGCCGGCGCTACTCGATGCGCGACGTCGTGCAGCTGCGCGAGATCGCGCGGCTGAGCGCCGAGGGCCTCAACCTCGAGGGCATCCGGCGCATCCTCGAGCTCGAGAACGAGGTCGTGCAGCTGCGGGCGCGCGTGCGCGAGCTCGAGACGGCGCTCGCCGACGAGCTGCTCACGCGTCCTGGCCGCCGCGTGTTCGCCGCCGGTGTCGAGGGCGAGGTCGTGTCGATCAAGGCCGGCACGCGCGTGCAGAAGCCCAACCAGGTCGTCGTCTGGCGGCCGCTGCGCCGCAGCTAGGGCGCCGCGACCTCGGGGCTCTTCTCCGCCTCGGCGTCAGGGGCGCCGTCGACCGCCGCTCGCGGCAGCCGGACGACGAGCCGAGCCCCGCCCAGATCAGACCGCTCGATCGCGATCGTGCCATCGAGCAGCTCGACGAGCGACCGGGTGATCGAGAGGCCGAGGCCGGTACCCGGCGTCTGGCGCTTGACTGGATCGCTCGACCGGAAGAAGCGGTCGAACGCGTGCGGGGCATCGTCGTCGCTGATGCCCGGCCCCGAGTCGTCGACCGTCAGCGTCACCGCCTGGGCATCGCACGCGGTCGTCACCCGCACGACACCGCCATCGGGCGTGAACTTGAGGGCGTTGGCGACCAGGTTGGTGATGATGCGCATGATCGATCCGGTACTGCCCTCGACCGGGGTGACCCGGTCGCAGAGCCGCTCTTCGACCACGATGCCGCGGTCGCCCGCGGTCGCGGCCTGATCGGCGATCGCCTCCCGCGCGAGCTGGCTGAGGTCGTGGATGCCCCGCTCCCGCACCGGGTTCGGCGCGGTCATGCGGCCGAGCTCGAGCAGCTCCTCCACCATCTCGGTGAGGCGGTTGGCGTTGCGCACGATGATCTCGGTGGCTTGGCGCTGAGACGGGTCGGCCGTCTCGTCCAGCTCCTCGGCGAATCCGACGATGCTCGTGATCGGCGTGCGCAGCTCGTGGCTGACGGCGGAGACGAAGTCGTCCTTCTGCTGGGCGAGGGCGCGCATCTCCTCGACCACGGAGCGTTCGCGCTCGACGATGTGCACCATCGCGCGCTGGGCCGCCACGAAGTCGCTGATGTCGACCAGCTGCACGCCCAGCACGGTGTCGCCGTCGGCGGTCTCGACCCGTCGACCGTAGACCTGCAGGGTGCGGCCGTCGTCGAGCAGCACCTCGGTGCTGACGGCCTCGGCGCTGCTGGCCACCCACGCGGCGACGAACGGCCGGAACCAGTCGGGAGCGATCAGTGCCTCGGCGACGTCGTTCGCCTCGAGGATGCTCGCCTCGCCCTGATCGTCGGCGCGCACGAATGCCGACCCGACCTGCGAGCCCACGAACCCGCCCCGCAGCAGCGCATTGCGGCGATCGTTCTCGGCGCGCAGTTCCGCCCTCTCGCTGCGCACGGAGCTGATGAAGTGGATGGTGATCGCGATGGAGAGCAGATACACCTGCACGAGCAGGGCGGCGGGGAGGCCGGGGTCGACCTGCGCGTAGGGTCCGCCTCCGAGCACCGTGAGCACCGAGCCGATGGCGCCGAGCGCCACGAGCTCGGCGGTCGCCACGATCGGCGGAAAGCGCGTGGCAGCCCAGCCGAAGAAGGGGAACAGCAGCGCGCCGATGGCCTCCGCCTGAAAGGGGGCGAAGACGAGCAGGGTGACCGCGGCGGTCAGGCTGACCTGCACGATCAGCTCGATGCGCTGGCGCGAGAGGCCGCGGGGCAGCGGCACCAGTGCGATCGGGACGATGAGCAGGAGCGCCGAGAGGTGGGACGGCACCAGCGAGGCGAACGTCACCAGTGGGTCGGCCCCGACGAGCACGACGAAGGCGCTGGAGCCGATCAGTCCGACGACGGTCGCCCCGGCGATCGACGCGAGGATGAAGCGGGTGAGCCCGCGTGTTGTCGAGAGCATCGCCGAGCGGCCCTGCGGTCCGAGCACAGCGAGGAACACCAGAAGTTCGCTGACCAGGATCACGACCGCCCAGAGCGCGAACACGGGCGGTCTCCCGATGAGCAGGTTCGAGCTTGTCGCGACGACGGCGACGAGCAGCAGCACCTGCCAGCGGGGCCCCCGGTACAGCAGGGCGAGCAGGGCGCTCGTGCCCGCGGCGGGCCACCAGATCGCCGCAGTGCCGCCCGCGGGCGTCAGCGCGAGCGCGGCGAATCCGAGCCCGAAGGTCACGAAAGCGAGCCCACTCACCAGGGCGACATAGGCCGGTCGCGGCAAGTCGCGCGATCTCTGGATGAGTCCGACGGCTCCCAGCAGTGCGGCGTCTTGTCGCTGCAGCTCGTGTTGACGAACAGGGGTCACAAGGCAGAGGGTAGACGGCGGGGGCCGGATGGGGGTGTTGACGTGGCGCACGTTCTGGTCTGTGAGGATGAGCCAGATATTCTGGCGCTCATCGTCGCCCGGCTGACCCGCGAGGGCCACGAGGTCACGACGGCCACCGACGGGGCCGAAGGGTTGAGGATCGCTCTGGAGCGGCCGCACGATCTGCTGCTCGTCGACTGGATGATGCCGGGGTTGAGCGGCCTCGAGGTGTGCACGGCTCTGCGCGCGCATCCGGAGGCGCGGTCGCTGCCGGTCATCATGCTCACCGCGCGAGCCCAGCAGTCGGACATCGACGCCGCCTTCGCCGCCGGGGTCGACGACTTCGTCATCAAGCCGTTCCGGGCCGGCGAGTTGCAGTCGCGCGTCGCAGCCCTCCTCGCCCGCGCCTAGGCTGGCGGGCGTGCCCGCTCCCGCCTCCCTCGATGGGTTGCTCGCGCAGCTGCGCCGCGAACCGGACATCGAGGCGCCCGAGCTGCGGGCGTGGGACGCGGCAGACCGGTATCTGCTCGAGACGGCCGCACCGTTCATCGCGGCGGCGCCGGATCGCCCCGTGATCGTCGTCGACGACACGCACGGGGCGCTCACGCTCGGGGCCGCCGCGCTCGGGGCGTCGCTCGTGCGCGGGCACAGCGACTCCCTCATCGCTCGCCGCGCCGTCGCGCAGAACTCCGAGCGTCTCGATGCGGCCGCCGTGATCGAGCACGTCGCCCTCGACACGCTGATGACGCCGGATGCCCGCCTCGCCCTCGTGCGCCTGCCCCGCTCGCTCGACCGACTCGACGCGCTCGTGCGCCACCTCGCCGCGACCGCGCACGACGATCTCGTGGTCGTCGCGGGCAACATGGTCAAGCACATGACCCCGACCCAGAACGAGGTGCTGCGGCGGGGCTTCGCCCAGTTCGACGTCACCCTCGCCCGCGGGAAGGCACGACTGCTCATCGCGCGCGGGCCGATCGCCCTCCCTCCCGCGGAGCCTGCGCGCGGGCACGACCCCGACAGCGGTCTGCAGATCGTCGCGCTGCCGGGGGTGTTCGCGGGGGCATCCCTCGATATCGGCACCCGGGCCATGCTCGCCACGTTCGATTCGCTGCCGACGTACGACACGGCGATCGATCTGGCGTGCGGCTCGGGGGTGCTCGCGTGCGCGCTCGCCCGAAACGATTCTGGGGCGCGGGTGATCGCGACCGACGTCTCGGAGATCGCCGTGCGGTCGGCGGCGCTGACGGCCGACGCGAACGGGGTGCAGGTCGAGACCGTGCTGGACGACGGCGTGGGAGCCCAGCCCGACGCGAGCGCCGACCTCGTCGTGCTGAATCCGCCGTTCCACGTGGGGGCTGCGGTGCACACGGGCATCGCGCTGCGGCTGTTCACGGATGCCGCGCGCGTGCTGCGGCCCGGCGGCGAGTTGCGCGTGGTGTGGAACAGCGCGCTCGGCTACCGGCCCGCCCTCGAGCGACTCGTCGGGCCGACCCGTCAGCTCGCTCGCACACCGAAGTTCACCGTGACCGCGTCGAAACGACGCGAGCGCTGAGCTCAGGCAAGGGTGCTCGTCACAGTCAGCGCACACCCAATGCTCCGCCGGTCATTCCCTGTTCGCCCTCAGCACACCGGCGCGACGCTCGGCGGCTGGCGGCTGGAGAGGGGAGCGCGTAAACTTGAGTCTGTTCGACTCAGGTTTCGTCAAGGAGTGCACACGATGGCCAACATGCAGGGCGCCCCCTCCAGCCAGGAGGCCCAGAAGTCTGCCCTCGAGCAGTACGGCGTGAACCTCACCGAGATCGCCCGAGCGGGCAAGCTCGACCCGGTCATCGGCCGCGACGCCGAGATCCGCCGCGTCAGCCAGGTGCTCAGCCGCCGCACGAAGAACAACCCCGTGCTGATCGGCGAGCCCGGCGTCGGCAAGACGGCCGTGGTCGAGGGGCTCGCCCAGCGCATCGTCGCGGGCGACGTGCCCGACTCGCTCAAGGACAAGCAGCTCGTGGGCCTCGACATCGCCGCCCTCATCGCCGGAGCCAAGTACCGCGGCGAGTTCGAAGAGCGCCTCAAGGCCGTGCTCAAGGAGATCGACGAGTCGAACGGACAGGTCATCACCTTCATCGACGAGCTGCACACCCTCATGGGCGCGGGCGGCGGCGAGGGCTCGGTCGCGGCGGCCAACATGCTCAAGCCGATGCTCGCCCGCGGCGAGCTGCGGCTCATCGGAGCGACCACGCTCAACGAGTACCGCGAGTTCATCGAGAAAGACGCCGCGCTCGAGCGCCGCTTCCAGCAGGTCTACGTCGGCGAGCCGAGCGTCGAAGACACGGTCGCGATCCTCCGCGGTCTGAAAGAGCGCTACGAGGCCCACCACAAGGTCGCGATCGCCGACAGCGCGCTCGTCGCCGCGGCGACCCTCAGCAACCGGTACATCACGAGCCGCCAGCTGCCCGACAAGGCCATCGACCTCGTCGACGAGGCCGCGAGCCGGCTCAAGATGGAGATTGAGTCGAGCCCCGTCGAGCTCGACGAGCTCAAGCGCGCCGTCACCCGCCTCGAGATCGAGGAGCTCGCGCTCAAGAAGGAGAAGGACGAGGCCTCGAAGGCGCGCCTCGCGAAGCTGCGCGAGGAGCTCGCTGAGAAGACGGCGCAGCGGGATGCTCTCGAGAAGCGCTGGGCCGCCGAGAAATCGGGGCTGACCGCGGTCGGCGAGCTCAAGACGCGCCTCAACGACGCGCGCATCGAGCTCGACCGCGCGATGCGCGAGGGCGACTACCAGAAGGCCTCGAAGCTCAACTACGAGGTGATCCCGGGCATCGAGAAGCAGCTGGCCGAGGCGGAGACGGCCGAGAGCGGCCCGCGCATGGTCAACGACCAGGTGACGGACGACGACATCGCCGCGGTCGTGGCGGCCTGGACGGGCATCCCGGTCGACCGTCTGACGCAGGGCGAGACCGAGAAGCTGCTGACGCTCGAGGCCGAGCTCGGTAAGCGCATCATCGGGCAGCGCGACGCGGTCGTCGCGGTCAGCGAGGCCGTGCGCCGCACCCGGGCGGGTATCAGCGACCCCGACCGCCCGACCGGCTCGTTCCTCTTCCTCGGCCCGACGGGCGTCGGCAAGACCGAGCTCGCGAAGGCGCTCGCCGACTACCTGTTCGACGACGAGAAGTCGATGGTGCGCATCGACATGAGCGAGTACGGCGAGAAGTTCAGCGTCTCGCGGCTCATCGGCGCCCCTCCCGGCTATGTCGGCTACGAGCAGGGCGGCCAGCTCACCGAGGCCGTGCGCCGCCGGCCGTACTCGGTGATCCTGCTCGACGAGGTCGAGAAGGCGCATCCCGAGGTCTTCGACCTGCTGCTGCAGGTGCTCGACGACGGGCGCCTCACCGACGGCCAGGGCCGCACGGTCGACTTCCGCAACACGATCCTCATCCTCACCTCCAACCTCGGCTCGCAGCTGCTCATCGACCCGACGCTCGATTGGCCGGCCAAGGTCGCGGGCGTCAACGAGATCGTGCGGCAGGCCTTCAAGCCCGAGTTCGTCAACCGCCTCGACGACATCGTCGTGTTCTCGCCGCTCTCGACCGACGACCTCGGCCAGATCGTCTCGCTGCAGATCGACCGCCTCGAGCGTCGTCTCGCCGAGCGCCGCCTGCAGCTGGCGGTGACGCCGGATGCCCGCACCTGGCTCGCCGAGCGCGGCTACGACCCCGTGTATGGCGCGCGGCCGCTGCGCCGGCTCATGCAGCACGAGATCGACGACGCGCTCGCCCGCGCGATCCTGTCGGGGGCCATCGGCGACGGCGACGTCGTGCGCGTGCGGGTCTCGGCCGATGGCGACGACCTCGTCGTAGAGCGCATGGCCGATGCGCCCGTCACGGGCATGGGCGACCTCGAGGCCGACCTGTAGCTCTAGACCGTCACGGCGCGAGCGCGGCCCGCACGGCGAGTGCGATCACGAGCGCGCCGCCGACCAGCGCGGTGATCCGCGCGCCCGTCGGCCCGGTCAGCACCCGCCCCACGAGCGAGCCCGCTGTCGTCAGCAGCAGCTGCCAGCTGAGCGACGCTGCGGCGGCCGCGACGACGAACACCAGCCGCTCGGCGGCACCCGCATCGACGGCGAGCGTCGAGCTGCCGACGAGAGCCGCGAAGTAGACGACAGTCACGGGGTTGACGAGCGTGAGGGCGCCGACGGTCACGAACAGGCGGCGGAAGGTCGTCGTGCGCACCCGCGGCGTCGCGCGCGCATCCGTGGCGTCGTCGACCGGCGGGGGCGCCGTGTCGTCGAGGGTCGCGGCGGCCACGGGAGCGGTGCGCCGTCGGAAGGCCGGCCGGGCGAGCATGACCCCGAGCATGACGAGCACGGCCACCGATATCCAGCGCAGCGGCTCTTCGACGGTCGCGATGAGGGGGGCGATGACGGCACCGGCCGTCACCGCGACCGTGGCGTACAGTCCGTCGACGGTCGCCGCACCGAGCGCGCCGCCCGCCGCCACCCGCGCACCGTGCTGGGCGCCGAGCGTGATGAGCAGGGCCGCGATCGCCCCGACGGGGATCGCGATGGCATAGCCGGCGAGCACGCCGGCGACGAGTGCGTCGAGCACAGGGTTCCCCTCGATCAGACCGCGTCGTGCCGAGGTGAGCACGAGCAACGGACGACCGAGACTACTGCAGAGCCGGGATGACCTCGCGCTCGAACAGCTTGATGCCGCTCGTGTCGTACGCGGCCTCGGCGAAGTAGGTGATCGCGTACGTCATGCCGAGCCCCTGCATGGCCTGCAGCTTCTCGACGATCTGCTCGGGAGTGCCCGCAAGACCCCGCCCGTCGCGCAGGTGGGCGACCGCCTTGCCCGCCCGCTCGGCGCCGATGAAGCGGGCCAGCCGCGCCTCGATCGCCGCGATGCGGTCGGCCACCTCGGCCTCGTCGCGCCCGATGACGGTGTTGTAGTTCGACGAGCGCGTGATCGCGTCGAAGCTCGTGCCGAGGCGCTCGCAGTGCCCGCGGAGGATCTCGCTCTTGCGGGTGAACTCCTCCGGGGTTCCGGCGAAGTTCGTGTACTGCCCGTACTGCGCGGCGATGCGCAGGGTCACCTTCTCGCCGCCTCCGGCGATCCAGAACGGGATGCCCTGCTTCTGCACCGGCAGCGGCCGCACGATCGCCCCGTCGACCTGGTAGTAGCGGCCGTCGAGGGTCGCCGTGCCCTGCGACCACGCCTGCCGCATGATCTGCACGCCCTCGTCGAGCATGCGCAGCCGGTCGCCGATCTCGGGGAAGCCGTAGCCGTACGCGTTCCACTCGTGCTCGTACCAGCCGCCGCCGATGCCCATCTCGACGCGGCCGCCCGACACGTGGTCGACCGTGGCTGCGACCTTCGCGAGGTACGCGGGGTTGCGGTAGCCCATGCACGTGCACATCTGGCCGAGGCGCACGCGCTCGGTGACGGCGCCGAAGGCCGACATGAGGGTCCAGGCCTCGTGCGTCGCCTCGTCGCTCGGAATGGGGACGGTGTGGAAGTGGTCGTAGACCCAGATCGACTCCCACGGCCCGCGATCGGCGTGCTGCGCGAGGCGCTTCATCACCGCCCACTGCTCGGTCGGGTCGATGTCGACGAGGTCGTGGCGCCAGCCCTGGGGGATGAAGAGTCCGAATCGCATGGCCCCCACGCTACGCCTGCGGTGCATCCTTTCGGCCAGCGCGCGCGGCGCGCTTCTCGCGGGCGGCTCTCGCGGAGGCGGCCGCGCGCTTCGCGAGCGCGACACCCTGCTGGTTGAGCTGCTTGGCGCGCTCGCTCTCGGTGCCGAGGATCGCGAGGCCGCCGAGGGCGATGAGCGTGCCCGGCCCCGGCAGGGGCATGAGCACCACCCCGAGCCCGACGGTCGTGCCGCCGACGACCTTCACGCCGGTGCGGTACGCCCGATCGACGCGCGGGTTGCGGCGAATCGCCTCGCGCGCGGCCTTCGCGGCCGAGCGCGGCTTCGTGATGCGGGGCGCGGCACCCGCAGCGTCGTACCCGGGGTCGCCGGGCTGCAGGATGCGCGGGTCGGGCTCGCTCACCCCTCCAGCCTGCGCGGCGCGGCTTGGAGGCCGCCCGGAATCACGACCGCGCGAGCTCCTCGCGCACGATCTGCAGGAAGCCGTCGATGTCGGCCTCGGTGGTGTCGAAGGCGCACATCCAGCGCACCTCGCCCCGGGCACGATCCCAGTCGTAGAAGCGCACGCGCTCGCGGATCCGGTCGGCGGCGTCGTTGCTGAGCAGCGCGAACACGGCGTTGGCCTGGGTGGTCTGGCTGAAGCCGAGCGAGCCGGCGGGCAGCGAGCCGTCGGCGAGCATCCCCTCGAGGCCCGCTCGCAGGCGCGCGGCCATGGCGTTCGCGTGGCTGGCCGAGCGGATGCCCAGCCCCTCGTCGAAGAGCGTGAGCAGCTGCGCCGAGAGGAAGCGCATCTTGCTCGCGAGCTGCATGTACATCTTGCGCAGGTAGACGAGGCCCTCGACACGGTCGGGGTTGATGACGACGATGGCCTCGGCGCCGAGAAGGCCGTTCTTGGTGCCGCCGAGCGACAGGATGTCGACGCCGGCATCGGCGGTGAACGCGCGCAGCGAGGTGCCGAGGGCCGCGGCGGCGTTCCAGACCCGGGCGCCGTCGAGGTGCAGAGCCATGCCGTGCGCGTGGGCGTAGTCGGCGATCGCGCGCACCTCGTCGGGCGTGTAGAGCGTGCCGAGCTCGGTGGTGTTGGTGATGCTCACGGCGAGCGGCTGCGCGCGGTGCTCGTCGCCCCAGCCGAAGGCCTCGGTGGCGATGAGCTCGGGCGTGAGCTTGCCGTCGGGCGTCGGCACCGTGAAGAGCTTGAGGCTGCTGACGCGCTCGGGCGCGCCGCCCTCGTCGGTGTGGATGTGCGCGGTGCCACTCGCGATCACGGCCCCCCAGCGCGGCATGAGCGCGGTGAGGGCGAGCACGTTCGCTCCCGTGCCGTTGAAGACGGGGAACACCTGGGCCTGCTCGCCGAACTCGGCCTTCACGACCTCGGCGAGGCGGGCCGTGTACTGGTCCTCCCCGTACGCGATCTGGTGGCCGCCGTTCGCATCGGCGATGGCGGCGAGCACCTCGGGGTGCACGCCGGCGTAGTTGTCGCTCGCGAAGCCGCGGTAGCTGGTGTCGTGGAGTCTCACGTGGTCATTCTCCCGTGCCGAGATCGATGAGGGCGCCGTTGAGCTCGTCCGTGGGCAGGCTCCACAGCCCGGCGCTCGCCGCGGCGAGGTTCTCGACCACCCCGATCTCGTCGAGCGAGCCGACCACGAAGGTCAGGGCCGCCGCAGGCACCGCCTTGGTGCGCCACGTCGTCGCCATCGCCTGCACCCAGGTCTCGGCGGCGGCCTTCAGGGTCACGTAGTTGGCCATGCCCCACGTGGGCCGGGCGACGGATGCGGAGCTCACGATCGCGAACCGCCCCGCGGTCGACGCCGCGAGGTCGTCGCGCAGCTCGCGGCTGAGCACCCGCAGGGTCGTGAGCACGCGACGCTCGAGCCAGTCGAAGTCGTCCAGGGCCGAGCCGCCGCGCCAGCCGCCGACGAGGTGCAGCACCCCGTCGATGCTCGGCCGGCGCGAGCGCAGCCCCTCCGCCCACGCGGTGACCGCCGCCGGGTCGGCGAGGTCGAGCCCCTCGGCGTGGTGGCCGAGATCGCCGACCGGGGTCCGAGCA
>OFDC01001589.1_pt1 | contig 11724 bp, 10 predicted proteins | sample 1520941 | NCBI WGS metagenome assembly OFDC01 (sample SAMEA94258168, study PRJEB24077) | hot springs metagenome | biome: Aquatic biome; feature: Water | place: India | collected 2012-12-06 | depth 5 m | reverse complement strand
TGATGCTGACCAGCCCCGGCGAGGCGGGCAAGGCGGCGGCCAATGCGGCGCTCGAATTCATGAAGAACCCCTTCGGCGCCAAGCCCCCCAAGCCCGGCGAAGGCCCGACCAAGGAAGAGCGCGAGAACGGCTTTTACGATGTCGTCTTCGTCGCCGACATGCCGGGCGGCGAGCGGCTGCAATATGGGGTCAAGGGCCGCTACGATCCGGGCTATGGTTCGACCAGCCGGATGCTCAGCGAGACCGGAATCGCGCTGCTTTCCTGCACCAAGGCGGGCGGAATCGGGACGCCGGGCAGCTTCCTGGGCGAGGATCTGGTCAAGCGGCTCGAAGAGCACGCCGAGCTGTCCTTCGCGGTTGAAAGCTAAAGCAGCGCAGTGAGCCCCCGCGCAGGCGGGGGCCTCTCTCAGATTGTGCCAGACGGAAAGATGTCCCCTCCTGCGCGGGGACTCACAGCAGGATCAGAAGCTCATCCGCACGCTCGCGCGGAAATTGCGGCCCACCAGCGGCACGAAATCCTTGGTGAAGCTGGCGTGACGGCGGCCTGTGACGTCGAACAGGTTGTCCGCGGCGAGCTGAACCGTGACATTCCGGTTATCCGCCAAGGGCCGCCATGCGACGAGCGCATTCACCAGCGTAATGCTGTCGGTTGGCGTTTCGAAGGTGGTGACGCGGTCCTGCTTGTCGAACCACTGCACTTCGCCGCGCAGGTCAAACGCATCGGTCTGCGCCTCAAGCGCGCCCAGCAGGCTGAGCGGCGGGATGCGTGGGAGCGCGCTGCCATCATCCAGCTCCGCTTCGACATAGGACGCACGCAGATCGGTCAGCACCCGGAAACTGCCGCTGTCGATGATCGGGTAGGACAGTTCCGCTTCCACGCCCCAGAAATCCGCACCCTGCTGGAGGTACGCGAACACCGGCAGGCCATCTTCTTCCTCGCCGGTTTCCTCAAGGAAGATGTAGTTGTCGAACCACTGGCGGTAGGCGGTGAGACCAAAGGTACCCGCGCCGACACTGCCGCGCGCAAAGGCTTCGAGCGCCCAGGCGCTTTCAACACGCAGGTCGGGATCGCCGATCTCGAAGGCCTGTGTGGCGATGTGCGGGCCATCCGAGAACAGCTCCTCCGCGCTTGGCGCGCGTTCGACACGCGATCCGTTGAGGCCGAAGCGCACGCCCTCGACACCTTCGTAGATCACGCCGAGCGCGCCGGAGAAGGTGTCGAAATTGCGGGCAATACCCAGCGTCTGGGCCTCGACATCGGTAAATTCCGGGCGAGCCGCGGCTTCGATCTGGATCGGGCCGGTGCCAAATTCCTGCAAGGTAAAGATCGCGACCTGATCGGTCAGGTTCGGCGGAACATAGGCTTCCGCCCCCTCGGCGAAGAAATCGCGGTGGGTGTATTGCAGCCCGGTTGAACCGCGCAGCATACCTTGCGCGCTTTGGACGAGCTCGGCGCGGGCCTCCACACTGGTGTTGTCGAACACCGTGCCGACTTCGGCGCCTTCGAACTCGGTGTGGGTATAGTCCGAATAGCCGACGCGAAGCTTGAGCCGCTCGAACGCCCCGTCGCCCAGATAGATATCGCCTTTGAAGTCGGCCCGGAATTGTTCAAGGCCGATGGTCACCAGCTCTTCGCCCGCTTCCTCCCCGCCTTCTTCTTCGCCGTCCTCGCCGTGGTGGTGGCCCGCGCCCGGGCGGGTGGGAACGCCGTAATTCGTGTCATACCAGCCGAGCGAAGCGCCAAAGGTGCTCTGGCCGAGGATCACCCCGAGGCCGGCATTGACGGTCCAGCTTTCCATCGCCGTGTTGGGCACGGTGCCGCGCTGCCCGGCGGCTTCGCGCAGCTCTGCGGCTTCCTCCAGCTCGCCTTCCTCTTCCTCTTCCGCGGCATCGGCGAGCAGGTCAGCGCGCAGCGCCTCGGCCACCTGGAAGCCGCCGATGTCGAGATCGTCGGTCTGGCGATAAGACCCGTCGAGGTGGAACACGAGGTTTGCACCAATCCCGACATCGACCGAGGCCGCGCCGGTGCGCAGGTCGGTCGCGCTGTCGACCCCGGCGAAGGCATCGAGGTGGAGGTCTTCATCGGGCAGCCGGGTCGGGATGCGCTTGTCGATGACATTGACCGCGCCGCCGATCGCCTGGCTGCCATAGAGCAGCACAGCCGGGCCGCGCAGCACCTCGATCCGCTCAACCGTGATCGGGTCGATTGTGGTCGCGTGATCGACCGAGGTGTTGGAAACGTCCGCCGTACCCACGCCGTCAACCAGCACCCGCACGCGCTCGCCCTGCTGGCCGCGCAGCACCGGGCGTGAGGAACCGGGAGCAAAGCTGGTGGCCGAGACACCGGGTAGCTTGGTCAGCAGGTCGCCGATCTGACCGGTCACCGCCTCGCGCTGGATCTCACGCGGTTCGAGCACGCTGGTGCCGGCGAGGACGTCAAGCTCCCGCAGGCCCGTGGCGCTGACGATGATCTCACCGGCGCGGTTATGAAGGTCGTCTTCGGCCTGAGCCTCAGCGGCAGCGGCACCGACGGGCTGCGGCTGGGCTGCGGTATCGGCCTTGGCGGTTTCAGCGAACCCGGGCTGTGCGGCGCACGAAAGGCCGAGCGCAGCGGCGAGCGCAATGCGGGACGCGGCAAGGCGGGCAGCGGGGTTGATCATGGTTCAAAATTTCCGTTGCTTGCATGAGATAACGTATCACGCGCCTAGCGTCGCGGCCGCTGAATGCAAGCAAAAATCGTGGCGGCGGCGCGGCGCACCGCTGGTTGGTGCTGTCACCGCGCTGACCGGGCGGTGCGGCAAGAGATCAGCAGTTTTCTGCAAGACTGCGAACGCATCCAGCATTAGCCGTCACTTCACATCCGATGACCCAAACCAAGGGGCAAGATGGTGCAATTCCAAGGCTGTTCATCGTCAATACAGCAGCTTTGGTCGCCTAAGCGGTTGCCTTCCGGCTTGAAACGCTGATTGACGGCCCGCATATTTGTTACATTCGAGGGTAAAGATTGCAGTAGAAAGTGACTTCTGCGGCAATTATAGGACTGGGATATGGCGACGCCGATCTATGAATTTGGGCAAATCCCGCGGGTCGACCTTGCCTCGTCTCAGCGCAGCTCTGCGCGCAAGGGGCGCGACGTGTCGCAGGCACCGACGGTCGGCGTGATTTACAATCCGCGCAGCCATCGCAATCTCGGGGCCGATTTCGATTGCGGGGTGTGCCCCCACGTCCACATCGCCCAGCCGCGCGCCCGCGCGCAACTGCCTGCCGCACTCGCCGAATTTGCCGAGCGCGGGATTGATCTTCTCGTCATCAATGGCGGCGATGGCACCGTGCGCGATGTGCTGACCTGCGGGCAGGCCGTGTTCGGCGATGACTGGCCAGCGATTGCCGTGCTGCCCAAGGGCAAGACCAATGCGCTGACTGTCGATCTGGGTGTCCCGGACGACTGGACGCTGCAAGACGCGATCGACGCGCTTGACGGGGGCGGGCGCACGCGGCGGCGGCCCTTGACCGTGTCGGCGCTGGATGATGCGGGCGCGGCCAAGGGCGTATCGCGGGTTGCGGGCTTCATTCTGGGGGCCGGTGCTTTCACCAAAGCGACCCAGGCCGGGCAAAGCGCGCACAAGCTCGGCGCATTTGACAGCATGGTGGTGGCGGTGACCGGTCTGTGGGCGCTGCTGCAATCGGTATTTGCTGGGCGCAACAACCCCTGGCGCAAAGGTGCCAAGATGCGCATCGGCCTCGGCAGTGCGGATGCGCCGATGGCGCATAGCGGACATGGCGATCCGGACATGCGGCAATTGCTGTTCGCCTCCACGCTCGAACGGCTCCCGGCCGGGATCCGCCCCTTCGGCGCGCTCAAGAGCGGGCTCAAGCTGGTGGCGGTCGATCAGGTCTCACGCCGAACGACCGCGCTGGTGCCGCTGGTCCTGATGGGCAAGCTGCGCAAGGGCCTGCGCGAACGGGGCATTCACCAGATTGCCGCGAGCCAGTTCTCGCTGACGATCGATGATCAGTTCATCCTGGACGGCGAGGCTTTCCCACCGGGGCATTACCGCATCGAACAAGGGCCGGAGCTCGCCTTCGTCACGCCATGAATGAGGCGGAAAGCGCGCTGGCCGAGCGGATTGCCGCGCGCCTCGCAACACCGGTTGATCCTGAGGTTGTCGCCTTTGCGCAATCGCTCGCCGAAGCGGCGGGCGCGCGGGCGGCGCTGTTTTATGGCTCCAACCTCAGAACCGGGTCGCTGGACGGCGTGCTCGATTTCTACCTGTTGCTGCCGGGCACCAACGAGGCAGCGATCTGGCCCAAGGTGAGCTATCATGAACGGCCCCAAGGCGACGTGATCCTGCGGGCCAAGGTTGCGACGATGCGGCTGGCCACCTTTGCCCGTGCGGCCAGCGGCGAATTGGCTGATACGACCATCTGGGCAAGGTTCGTGCAGCCGAGCGCGCTGGTGTGGGCCGCGGATGACACGGCCCAGGCCGAGGTCATCAGCGCGATCACCGCCGCCGCGACCACTGCCGCACGGCTGGCCGCCGCACTTGGGCCGGTAAGCGGCGCGGCGGAGGATTACTGGCGGGCCCTGTTCCGCGCCACCTATCGCGCCGAGTTCCGGGTCGAGAAGAGCGGGCGCGAAGACGATATCCTTGCGGTCAACCGCGAGCATTTCGATGGACTGCTACCGCTGGCGTTGGAGGCGGGCGGGATCGTGCCTGGTCAGCACGGCGCGCTGCTCACGCCGCGATTGCTCCCGGGTGAGCGCCGCGCCATTCTGGGCTGGTGGAAGCGCCGCGAGCGGCTGGGCAAGCCGCTCAATCTCGTCCGCCTGTTGAAAGCCAGCACCACCTTTGACGGCGCAGCGCGCTATGCCGCGTGGAAGATCGAGCGCCACACCGGGATGCCCGTCAAGATAACACCGTTGCGCGAGCGCTTCCCGCTGCTGGCCGCGCCGCAGGTGCTGTGGGACCTGCGCCAGCACCGCCGCCGCCAGCAGCGTAGCGGCTAGACCGCGTTACTGATACTGCACCGCGATCGACATCCGGGTGATGCCATCACCCGCGGTAAACCGCGCCTTGTCGACCCCGGGGGGGCGCGGGACGATACCAAGGAAGCTGCCAAACTTGGGGTTGTTCGACACCCCCGCCCCGTCGACCGAAAAATCGGTGTCGCGGTTGCCGTTCACGTCATGCTGCACCGTGATCGCATAGGCCCCGGCGGACGGCAGTGGCACGCAGACGCTGGTGGTGCCTTTGCGCGGCTTCGTCTCGATGCGATGGATGTAGCGCCTGCTCTTCAGCCAATCGCTGCTGCGCGCAAAGTAGGTGCGCACGAAGAGGTTGCCTTCGCCTGACTTGAGGCCCGTGACGTCAAGCCGGATCGCCGGGCCCTTGCCGGTTTCGCACAAGCTCATGTCGTTGCTGATCTTGCTGCCATAGTTCTGTGCCGCCAGCGGCGGTGCCAGCGCCAGACCCGTAACCGCCGCAAGTGCACAGGCGCTCGCGACACATTCGGGCAGACGGAGTGAGGTCACAAATCGGGTCATCAGCTACTCTTGGGTCAGGGGAGAGGGGCGGTGCGCAAGTTGCTGTGCGCGGTCAGGCCGCATTGGGAACAGGTGCGCAATAGGGCAATCCGGCTGAATTGCGGCTTAATTGATCCGATGCCGGGCAGCGACGGTGGAAAAGGTGCAGCCCGAGCCTTGTCGCCTGATTCGCCGCTCCCGTATGGCTGGGCCAGCGTCATAAAAAGGCCTGCGCTGCGCCATGCCTGCACCTTTGATCTCCCCCTCGATCCTCTCGGCCGATTTCGCACGGCTGGGCGAAGAGGTGCGCGCCGTCGATGCGGCCGGGGCGGACTGGATCCATATTGATGTGATGGACGGGCATTTTGTGCCCAACATCACCATCGGCCCGGATGTGGTGAAGGCGCTGCGGCCGCACACCACCAAGCCGTTTGACGTCCACCTTATGATCGCCCCGGTCGATCCCTATCTCGCCGCCTTTGCCGAAGCGGGCGCGGATATCATCACTGTCCACCCCGAGGCGGGCCCGCACATCCACCGCTCGCTGCAGGCGATCAAGGCGCTGGGCAAGAAGGCGGGCGTGGTGATCAATCCCGGCACGCCGGTTGAGGTGCTCGACAACCTCATGGACATGGCCGACCTCATCCTGGTGATGAGCGTCAATCCCGGCTTCGGCGGGCAGAGCTTCATCCCTTCGCAGCTGGAGAAGGTCGCCCGCATCCGGTCGATGATCACGCGGTCGGGCCGCGCGATCCATCTCGAAGTCGATGGCGGGGTCAATGCTGAGACCGCGCGGATGTGCGTTGAGGCCGGGGCCGATGTGCTGGTGGCAGGCTCCGCCACCTTCAAGGGCGGGCCCGATCACTACGCCGCCAATATCGCGGCGCTGAAGGGGGGCAGATAATGGCGACCCTGCTGCGCACGCCGGCCGCTGTCCGTGCTGAGGCGCTGGTGGAGCGGGTTGCCGATAGTCCGACGCTCGCGCTGGCCAGCACCGCCGTGCCGATGGCGGCGCCAGAGCCTGCATCGCCGCCGCCACAGGAGCCCTCGCGCGCACTGGCGCTCAGCGATGTGATCGCGGTCAAGGATGGCCCCGGTGCGGCATTGATCCGCATAGCCTATCGCATGGGAATCCCAGGACACGCGATCGCCGCCCCGTTCCGGCGGCCGCAAGCGCTGCGCGTTTTGGCGACGGTCGAAAGCCCCAATCGCGGCGACCGCGCGGCAGGCACGGCGCTTCGGGCCGGGCATTTCCTGATCCACGGCGTACGTCTGCCAATCGCCAGCTTTGATTTTTCTCCGGCGGCGCACCATGCCCCCGGCGTTGAGCGGGTGGTGCACAGCTTTAGCTGGCTCGCCGATCTCGCCGCCGCCGCCTCGCGCACCGAGGCAACCGCGGTGGCCGAGCGGATCGCTGCCCAGTGGCTCCATGCGCACAGCGAACCCGGCAAGGGCCCTGCTTGGGAGGTCGAGTATGCCGGTCTCCGGCTGGTCGCCTGGCTGGTCCATGCGCCGCTGGTGCTCGGCGGCGGGGACAAGGGCCTCAAATCGCGCCTGCTGGCCGCGATTGGCGAAACCGCGAACTGGCTCGACAAGCGCGCCCCGCGCGAAGGGGCGGGCTTCGGACAGGTGGCCGGCTGGGCGGGCGTGGTCGCCGCAGGCCTGCTGCTGCCGCATGGCAAGCCTCGGAGGCTCTATGGCGAAGCAGGCCTCGTCAAGGCGCTGGGCGATATGGTGGGCGAGGATGGCGGGGTGCTGTCGCGCTGCCCGGCAGCACAGCTCGATGCGATCCGGCTGCTCACCGATCTTCTCGCCTGTTACGCAGCGGTCGAAATCGCGCCGCCCCCCGCATTGGAGGTGATGCGCGAACTGCTCGTGCCGCCGCTGCTGGCGCTGCGCCATGGTGACGGCGCGCTCGGTAACTGGCAGGGTCAGGGCGCAATCGCCGCTGACCGGGTCAATGCCGTGATCGAGGCGAGCGGCGTGCGCACCCGCCCGCTCCAAAGCGCGACCACTTGGGGCTATCAGCGGATCAAGGCAGGCGAGACCCTGCTGCAATTCGACACCGCCCCGCCGCCGCGGGCGCGCCATGCACGGGTCGGCTGCGCGTCGACCCTCGCGTTCGAGCTGTCGGATGGGCCAGCGCGGGTGATCGTCAATTGCGGCGGCGCGGCGCTGGCCGGGGGGCAGGTCCCGGCGCGGATCGGGCAGGGCCTGCGCGCCACGGCGGCGTTCTCGACGCTGGTGCTCGATAATGCCAATTCAACCGCCGTTCTCCTCAATGGCCAGCTTGGCAAAGGGGTCGATACGGTCGAGGTGGACCGCCGTATGGTCGCAGGCCGCGGGCGCGAGGCGACCCGGATCGAGGCTGCGCATGATGGCTATGCCAGCCGCTTTGGCCTCACCCACCAGCGCATTCTCACCCTTTCGGGCGACGGCACCGAGCTGGCGGGCGAGGACATTCTCATCCCCACGAGCAAGAACGGCAAGCGCGGCAAGATCGGTTTCGCGATCCGCTTCCACCTGGGGCGCGGGGTCGAGGTGCAGCTTTCGGGCGACAAGCGCGGGGCGAGCCTGCTGCTCCCCGACGGTCGGCTCTGGCAATTCCGCCTGCGCGGCGATAGGGCGGGCGCGGGCGAGATCACCCTCTCCGCCGAGGACAGCCTGTGGGTCGACGGCGACGGCCGCCCGCACGCAACCGAGCAGCTGGTGATCGAGGGACTGGCATTGCGCAGCGGGGGCCAATTCTCCTGGCTGCTGAGAAAAACAGGGTAGGTTTCCAGCATGAGCGACAGTGTGATCAAGCGGGCGCTGCTGTCAGTGTCCGACAAGACCGGTTTGGCCGATCTTGGCGCGGCTTTGGCGGCCCGGGGCGTGGAACTGGTCAGCACCGGGGGCACCGCCAAGGCGCTGCGTGATGCGGGGCTGGCGGTGAAGGACGTCTCGGACCTCACCGGCTTTCCCGAGATGATGGACGGACGGGTGAAGACGCTCCACCCCACAGTGCACGGCGGTCTTCTCGCCCTGCGCGACAACCCGGAACACGTCGCCGCCATGCAGGCCCACGGGATCGGCGCGATCGATCTGGTGGTGGTCAACCTCTACCCGTTCGAAGCGACCGTGGCGAAGGGCGCGGACCGCGCGGAGATCATCGAGAATATCGACATCGGCGGGCCTTCCATGGTGCGCTCGGCGGCAAAAAACCATGGGTTTGTGACGATCCTCACCGACCCGGCTGATTACCCCGCGCTGCTGGCGGAAATGGAGGCAAATGGCGGCGCGACAAGCCAAGCCTTCCGCACCCGCATGGCTGGCAAGGCCTATGCCCGCACCGCCGCCTATGACAGCGCGATTGCCAGCTGGTTCGCCTTCTCGCCCGCCGCGAGCGATGAGCCAACGCTGTTCCCCGACACGCTCCCGCTCGCCTTCAAGCGCGCCGACACGCTGCGCTATGGCGAGAACCCGCACCAGTCGGCAGCGATCTATGTTCCGCAAGCGGTTGGCACAGCGGGCGTTCCGCAGGCGACGCAGTTGCAGGGCAAGGAGCTCAGCTACAACAACCTCAACGATGCCGATGCGGCGCTCGAACTGGCGGCGGAGTTTGCCGGGCAAGCCCCCGCGGTGGTGATCGTGAAGCACGCCAACCCGTGCGGGGTGGCGCAATCCGGCACCTTGCTGGAGGCATGGCAGGCGGCGCTTGAATGCGATTCTGTCTCGGCCTTCGGGGGTATCGTTGCGGTCAACACCGAGCTTGACGCCGCCACCGCCGAGGCGATCAGCGCCATCTTCACCGAAGTGGTGATTGCGCCCAGCGTCTCGGCTGAGGCGAAGGAGATCTTCGCCAGAAAGAAGAACCTGCGCCTGCTCGAGTGCGGCGCGCTGCCCAACCCGCGCCGCGGGGGCCTTGCGCTCAAGACCATCGCCGGGGGCGTGCTGATCCAGTCGCGCGATGCCGGGGCCGTCACCCCCGACGACCTCAAGGTGGTCACCAAACGCGCGCCCACCGAACAGGAGCTCAAGGACTGCCTGTTCGCCTGGACCGTGGCCCGCCATGTGAAGTCGAACGCGATCGTCTATGCCAAGGACGGCGCGACCGCCGGGATCGGCGCGGGCCAGATGAACCGCCGCGATTCGGCGCGGATCGCCGCGATCAAGGCGCGCGAGGCTGCCGAGACCTATGGCTGGAGCGCCCCGCGCACGGTGGGCAGCGCGGTCGCCTCGGACGCCTTCTTCCCCTTCGCCGATGGCCTGCTGGCCGCCGCCGAAGCGGGCGCGACGGCGGTGATCCAGCCGGGCGGCTCGATCCGCGACGACGAAGTGATCGCCGCCGCCGACGAAGCGGGGCTGGCCATGGTCTTCACCGGGATGCGGCACTTCAGGCACTGATTGTTTGGGAGGGCGCCTCCGCGCCCTCGTCCTCGCTGCGTTTCGAGCGTGCCGCGCGAGCAGCTGCGGGCGGCCCGTCGGCCTTGCGGCCCTTCGGGCCGATCAGTCTGCGCTGGCGAGCGTTTCACCTGGTCCCATGATCCGCACGGCTCGGCCCGCCGCGTCCTTAAGCGCAACTATTTTTTGGCCGATACGTAACCACAACAGAGCCGCAACCTAACTGCGTCTGACCGTCATGTTCATGCCCATGCAATTCGGCATCGGCCAAGGGCTGGCGGCAAACAACGAATCACGAGTACCCCCATGCGCTTCCTCTCCTCTGACCTCTTTCGCAATTTCGGGATCGGCTTCATTGTCGGCACCGTGCTTATAGTGGGCGCGAATGCGGAGAATTGGGACGGCGCGATGGCCTCGCCTGCGCAGGCTGCCGAGATGTTCGAGCTGCCCGCCCCCTCGGCCGAGTTCGTGATTGCGCCTGAAGGACGTTAGAAAATGGATCGCATTGCTGTTCTGCTTGCCGCTGGCTCGCTGGCGTTGAGCGCTTGCGCTGGCCCGGCCATCGCGGCGGAAGACCCCGTCAACGCCCCTGCCGCCACCCGCGTCGCCAAGGAGGAAAAGGGCCTCAAGACCGCGATCTTCGCGGGCGGCTGCTTCTGGGGCGTCGAAGGCGTGTTCAGCCACGTGAAGGGCGTCAAATCCGCGGTCTCGGGCTTTCACGGCGGTAACGCTGCGACGGCCAAATACGACATCATCACCAGCGGCCTCACCGATCACGCCGAATCCGTGAAGGTCACCTATGATCCGGCAGTGGTGCGCTATGATGAACTGCTGCGGATCTTCTTCTCGGTGGTCGCCGATCCGACGCTCAAGAACCGTCAGGGACCTGACGTGGGCGCGCAATATCGCAGCGCGATCGTGCCGATGAGCACAGAACAGGCCGCTGTCGCCAAGGCTTACATTGCCCAGCTGGACAAGGCGGGCCTGTGGAAGAAGCCGATCGCGACCAAGATCGAGCCCTACAAGGCGTTCTACCCGGCTGAGGCTTATCATCAGGACTTCATGGCCAACAACCCGCGCCACGGCTACATCATGCGCTGGGATGCGCCCAAGGTCGCTGCGCTTAAGGTGATGTTCCCCAAGCATTACCGCGACAGCTTCCTGCGCGACGCGACCTGACCCCTTGGCGAGTGCCCCCATGCGCGCCTATATCGGCGCGCATGGGACAGCATAGCCATCACGAACATCGCGGACAGGAATTGGTGGTGGAGGCCGCGCGCGCGCTGATCGCGTCAGGTGAGCAATGGACCGCAATGCGTGAGGCGGTGTTTGCCGAACTCGCGCGGCACGAACGCCCGGTTTCGGCCTATGACATTGCCGACAACCTCTCGGCGCAGCGTGGCAAGCGGGTCGCGCCCAATTCGGTGTACCGCATCCTCGATCTGTTCGTCGCCGGAAACCTCGCCATGCGGGTCGAAAGCGCCAATGCCTACCTCGCCAACACCCATCCGGGCTGCGCGCATGATTGCATTTTTCTCGTCTGCGACGAATGCGGCGAGGCCGCGCATGTCGATGACGAGGAGGTCAGCCGCGCCGTCCGCGCCATCGCCGCTGCACGCCAGTTCAACGCGACTCGCCCGGTGCTCGAGATCCGCGGTCTTTGCAAACTATGCGCGTGAAGTGCATCCTGAGAGGTTGATCTCGATCAACCCTGCATCGACAGGGCCAAACTGCGAGTGTAAGGCTAGGGGTTATGACACAACCGCCTTACACTCCGCTGCTCGATCAGGTTGACACTCCCGACGATCTGCGCCGCC
>OFDC01001587.1_pt1 | contig 11738 bp, 10 predicted proteins | sample 1520941 | NCBI WGS metagenome assembly OFDC01 (sample SAMEA94258168, study PRJEB24077) | hot springs metagenome | biome: Aquatic biome; feature: Water | place: India | collected 2012-12-06 | depth 5 m | reverse complement strand
GCGGTCCGGTCCTCGCTCTTGAGGGCTTCGGCGACAGCGGGACGCGCGGTGACGCGATCGCGCCATTCGCACAGGCGGGGAAAGCGGCTCGCCACTTCCATCTCGGGAAACATACGCTCGACCATCATGCCGCAGTGCGAATAAAAGTTGATGTCGGCAAGGGTGTACGTGCTCCCTGCCAACCACTTTGTTTGCCCAAGCTGGGCCTCGACCTTGGCGAGGGCATATTCGATCTTGGCGGTGGCGTTGGCGAGGTCCGCCTCGGAGAAGCCGGAGCGCGCCGTTGCCCACTTCTTGCGCTGATCGGGCAGCGGGATGCTCTCGAGCAGCTTCTCGAACTCGCCATTCTCGATATTGCGCGCGATCACCCCGACCATGCGGTGCCAGCCATGCATCGAGACGAAGTTCATCACGTGCTCGTCGATAAACTTGTTCCAGTAGCGCATCCGCGCCGCGCCCACCGCGTCGCGCGGACGCAACGGCGCGTCGGCGGGCTGGGCATCGGGGAAAACGTCCTCGAGGTATTCGTTGATCACCGTGGTGTGGGTGATGATCGTGCCGTCGTGATCGAGCACGGGCACCTGGCCTTCGGGATTGATCGCGGTGAACCACGGCTGGTGCTGCTCGAACTTGTGCAGATCAACGTAGATGCTCTCGTAAGCGAGGCCCTTCTCCTTGAGCGGGACCATCGACTTCAGCGAGTTCGCCAGCGGTTCGGCGTGGTAGTATTTCAGGGCCATCGGCGTCTCCGGGGGATCAGACTCGCATGGTGCCAAGCATGCCACCGTCTACTGCCCAGCTTTGGGCAGTGACGTGGCTGGCGGCATCGGAAAGGAGGAAGGCGGCGACCTTGGCCAGTTCCTCGGGCTGGCCAGTGCGGCCTTGCGGCACGGCCTTGGCCATCTGCGAGGCAGCTTCGGGCGGCAGGCCATCGAGCATCGGCGTCTCGATCAGCCCCGGCACGATGCAGTTGCAGCGCACCCCGAACTCGGCGACTTCGTTGGCAACCGCGCGCGACAGGCCAAGGACAGCATGCTTGCTCGCGACATAGCCCGCGTTCATCGGCAAACCGCGCTCGCTGGCGAGGCTGCCGGTGACGAGGATCGCGCCTGTCCCACGCTCCTTCATGGCGGGCAGTACGTGCTGGATCGCCCAGAGCACGCCCTTGAGGTTCACCGCCATCACGGCATCGAACATCTCGTCGGTATATTGCTCGACGGGAGCGAACATGCCGCCGATGCCGGCGTTCAGAAACAGGCCATCGATCGGGCCGTTGGCAGCGGCCGCGTGATCGAGCGCTGCATGAAGCGCGGCCTTGTCGGCAACGTCCGCTGCAGCGAAGGCGGTGCTCCCGCCAAGGTCACGCGCGGCTTGTTCGAGCAGATCGGCGCGGCGGGCGATCAGCGAAACACGCGCGCCGGCCTGTCTGCATACGGTAGCGGTGGCGCGTCCGATGCCTGTGGAGGCGCCGGTGATGACGATGTGCTTGCCCGTAAGGTCGGTCACTCGGACGTCCTTGCGATGAATTCCGCCCAGACGCGGGCTTCCTTGCTGTCATGACCTTCGGGAGACCACTGCCGTTCCATCACCCTGCGCGCGTCGGGCTCGGCAAGGGCGCGACGGTCGCGGTTGTAGCGGTAGAAGAACGCCGAGACGCGCCAGTTCATGATGCAGTGGACGTGCACCGGCCGGGGACCTTCCTCCACCGCTTTCACGAAGGCGGCGAAGTGGTCCTCGCCCGGCGCGTCGAACGGCACGGGAATGTGGGTATAGGCAATGCCTTGCGCGGCCAGCTTCTCCCCTTCCCCGGCCAAGGCCTCGGGATGGGTCTCCAGCGCGAGGTTGACGACATGCGCGACGCCCAGATCGGCGAGGCGCATGACGTCCTTGTCCTCGATCCGGCCCGACGTGGTCACTTCCGCATCGAGCCTCTGCCAGGCGCGGATGTCGTCAGGATCGGCCATGGCGCAGGCTCAGGCGAGCCCGAGCAGGCGCGCGGCGTTGTCCTTCATGATGCCCGGCATGACCTCTTCCTTGAAGCCGACCTGAAGCGCGGCGTCGATCCACTTCTGCGGGTGGATCAGCGGGAAGTCCGAACCGAACAGCATCTTCTTCTTGAGCTGCGTGTTGGCGTACTGGATGATCTGCGGGGCAAAGTACTTCGGGCTCCAGCCGGACAGGTCGATGAACACGTTGTCCTTGTGCAGCGCCATCGACAGGCTCTCGTCCACCCACGGCCACGATGGGTGGGCGAGAATGATCTTCATGTCGGGGAAATCCACCGCGACATCATCGACCAGCATCGGCTGGCCATATTTCAGGCGCATGCCGCCACCGCCGCGCATGCCGGTGCCCATGCCGGAGTGGCCGGTGTGGAAGATTGCGGGCAGGCCGTATTCAGCGATGACTTCGTAGATCGGATAGCCGACGCGATCGGCGGGGTGGCAGTTCTGGGCAATGCCGTGGAACTTGAAGCCCTTTACCCCATAGTTCTCGATCAGGTCACGTGCTTCGCGCGCGCCGAACTTGCCCTTGTGCGGATCGATCGAGGCAAAGGCGATGCAGATGTCGTCGTTCTTGGCCGCCATCTCGGCGACTTCGTAGTTCGACACGCGCTTGGCCCCCATGCCGCATTCGGCATCGACCGTGAACATGCAGAAGGCGATCTGCTGCTCACGGTAGATCTCGACGATCTCGGGCATCTTGGGGCGTTCGCGCGGAGCCTTGAAGTAGGCTGAAGCCGCGTCGAAGAACTGGCCCATGACCGGATCTTCCGGATCGTGGCACGAGACCTCGGCATGGACGTGGACGTCAATCGCCTTGATCTTCGACAGGTCGATGGGCACCGTTCTATTCCTTCATTTGTGCAAGGTCGAGACGACCCTGCCGCGATACGACAGGGCCGACTTCGACATTCAGGCGCGGATCAGACCAGCGCGTCCTTCTTGACCGTGATCACCTGGCTATAGGTGAACTCCTTAAGACCCTCGATGCCGTATTCCGCGCCGAAGCCGGACTGCTTGTGGCCACCGAAAGGCGCGAAAGGCGAGAGGTGGAGGAACTCGTTGATCCACACCGTGCCGGTCTCGAGCTGCTCGGCGATCTTCACGCCACGCTCTGTGTCCTTGGTCCAGACAGCGCCAGCAAGGCCATATTCCGAATTGTTGGCGCGAGCGATGACTTCGTCGTCGCTCGAGAACTTCATCAGCGGCATGACCGGGCCGAACTGCTCTTCCGCCACGATCCGGGCGTCTTCGGGCGGATTGTCGAGGATCGTGATCGGCACATAGTAGCCCGAACCCGAGGGATCGACGTCGCCACCAACGAGGAACTTGTAGCCGTTGTCCTTGGCGTCCTGGATCAATTCACAGACGCGTTCGAACTGCTTCTTGTTCTGGATCGGGCCGACGCCAGTGCCCTGTTCCGAACCGTCACCGACCTTTACGGTCTTGGCGTATTCGGCGATCGCCTTGGACAGGTCGTCGTAGATGTCCTCGTGAATGTAGACGCGCTTTGCAGCGACGCAGATCTGGCCGGCGTTGGTGAAGCTCGACCAGAACAGCTGCTCGGCCACCTTCTCGACGTCGGCGTCGGGCAGGACGATCGAGGCATCGTTGCCGCCCAGTTCCAGCGTGATGCGCTTGAGATCCTTCGAGGCGCCTTCCATGATGCGCTTGCCGGTTGCAGTCGAGCCGGTGAAGGTGATCTTGTCGATGTCCGGGTGCGAGGTCATCATCGGGCCGAGCGCGTCTTCCCCGGTGATGATGTTGACGACGCCCGCCGGCACGATGTCCTTGATCAGCTCGGCAAACTTGAGCGTGGTCAGCGGCGTGAACGGCGAAGGCTTGAGCACGATGGTGCAGCCGGTGAGGATCGCGGGCGCGATCTTCTGCACGGCCATCAGCAGCGGGAAGTTCCACGGCACGATCCCGGCGACCACTCCGACCGGCACGCGGCGGGTGCGGCTGAGACGTTCGGCGCTGTCCTCGTTGATCGTCTCTTCAAGGGTCAGCGTCGACTGGGCGTTCATGATCCCGGCGCAGGCGCCGATCTCGTGCTGGGCCTGGTGGTGCGGCTTGCCCTGCTCGCTGGTCAGCAGGCGATAGAGTTCATCGAAGTTGGCTTCGATTGCCGAGGCCATGTTGCGGATGACAGCACGGCGGTCGTCGACCGGGGTCTTGGACCAGGTCTTGAAGGCGGCGCGCGCGGCTGCAACGGCGCGATCCAGTTCTTCAGCGCCGCAAGCCGGCACCTGGCCGATGACCTGCTCGTTGGCCGGGTTGACCACATCGAGCGACGATGCGGTGGTGACCAGCTCGCCATTGATCAGGTTGGGATAAAGATGCGTCATGAATCTCTCCACTCGTTATGATTGCTATTGTTCATAGCATTCTTGTCAGCGCGCTTCCAGAGCCTTGTCCTCATTGGCGCGCTTGATCAGGTACTGGCGAATGTTGTCCGCATCCTCGGGCTTCAGGGCCGACTTGAACGACACCATGCCGTTGTGCTGCAGCGCGCCGTCGATCACTACCGACCGGATGGCTTCAGGAGCGTTGAGCGCGGCGGAATGGCGCAGGTCCGGATTCACGCCGCCGGCAACCGCCGCATCGCCATGGCAGACGTTGCAGTAACGGCCATAGAGCTCGCCACCAGCCTTGACCTGGTCAGGCGTGCCGGTGAAGGGCGGCGGGTCGAGCACCATCTTGGCCATTGGCGGAGCGGCAGGCAGCGCAGCCTTGCCGCCGAGCTTGAACACGACGAGGCGGCTGATGTTGCGCTGCTTCTTGGCCTTGTGCGCAAGGACGCCGGTGGCGACGTCCCACACACCTCCCCATCCGACCATGACCGCGACGTACTGTTCGCCGTCAATCGCATACGTCATCGGTGCGGCAATGATCCCGCTCTGGGCCGGGAACGACCAGAGCTGCTTGCCCTTGTCCGCGCTGTAGGCGACGAAATCACCGCCCGCGGTCCCCTGGAACACGAGATTGCCGGCGGTCGAAAGAATGCCACCGTTCGACGGGCTTGGCAGTTCGACCTTCCACGCGGCCTTCTTCGCGACCGGGTCCCACGCCACCAGCGTACCGGTAGTCGCGCTCATCGCGGCGGAGCGAGCCTTGGCATCGGCCGGCATTGCGGTGACGTACCCGTCGAGGCCAGTCTGGAAGCCGATATCGGTCGCCTTCCAGTCCTTGGCAGCGGCGTAGGGGAACGCCGCGTTGTTTACCGGCAGGTAGAGCAGGCCTGTCATCGGGCTGAAGCTCTGCGGCTGCCACGAGTGCGCACCGACCGCGCCGGGCAGGCTGACGAATGGCGCGCCCTTTTCGTAACGGGCGGCGGGGTTGACCGTGGCCTTGCCGGTGTTCGGGTCAATGCCGGTCGCCCAGTTGACCGCAACGAAAGGCGTTGCCGAAATGAACTGGCCGGTCTTGGCATCGAGCACGTAGACATGGCCGTTTTTGGGGGCATGCAGCACGACATGACGCTGCTGGCCACCGATGTTCAGGTCCGCCAGCGTGATCTGTTGGGCGCTGTCGAAGTCCCAGCGGTCTTCCGGTGTTTCCTGGAAATGCCAGGCATATTCGCCCGTATCGGCATTCACCGCGACAATCGATGAGGTATAGAGGCTGTCACCCTCGCGGCCCGAGGCAGCGGGGTTCCACGGCTCTGCGTTGCCGGTGCCAAACAGCACGAGATTGGTGGTGGGATCATAGGTGATCGCATCCCACACGGTGCCGCCACCGCCGAGCTTCCACCATTCGCCAGCCCAGGTCTTGGCGGCGTTCTCCATGGCCTTGTTCTCGAAGCCATCGGCGGGGTTGCCGGGGACGGTGTGGAACTTCCACACTTCGTTGCCGGAGTTCACGTCATAGGCCGCGATATAGCCGCGCGCCTTGTATTCCGAACCGCCGCTGCCGATCAGCACCTTGCCCTTCACCACGCGCGGTGCGCCGGTGATGGTGTAGTCCTGCTGATTGGGCACGACGACCTTCGACCACACCGGCTTGCCGGTCTTCTGGTCGAGAGCGACGAGGCGACCGTCAAGCGTACCGACAAAGACCTTGTCGCCATAGAGCGCAACACCGCGATTGACCGCATCGCAGCAGGCCCTGACCAGCGTTTCGCGCGGCACTTCCGGGTCGTAGGACCACTTGAGCGCGCCGGTCTTGGCATCGAACGCCTTCACCATCGACCACGCGGTCGAGATGTAGAGCGTGCCGTCGTGCATCAGCGGGGTGGCTTCCTGCCCCCGTGCGGTCTCAAGGTCATGGAACCACGCAAGGCCGAGCTGGCCGACGTTGGTATCGTTGACCTGGGTCAGCGGGGAGAAGCGCTGCTCGCCGTAATCGCGCCCGTAGCTCAGCCATTCGCCTTCGGGCACTTGCGCGATCATCGCATCGGTGACGCCTGCGGTAGCGACGGCGACCTTGTCGCCATCGCTCTTGATGTTGCACGCCGCCAGCGGCAGCAGTGCGGCCATCAGGCCCAGGACCTTCAAACGCATATCCAGCTCTCTCCCGACTGTCCGTTTTCCGGATCAGTTGACCATACGATCGGCGTTGCCCCAATAGGGAACCCGCAGCGCCTTCTTGTCCATCTTGCCCGCAGCGGTGCGCGGAATCGAGTCGATAAACGTGACAGATTTCGGCGCCTTGACCCCGCCCAGGCGCTCCTTGGCATAGGCAATGATTTCAGCCTCGGTGATGCAGTCTGCCACCACCACCGCGTGGACCTGCTCGCCCCACTTTTCGTGCGGAATGCCGAAGACGCAGGCCTCGCGCACTTGCGCAAGCTCGGTCACGGCAGCTTCGACTTCGGCGGTGAACACGTTGAAACCGCCCGAGACGACCATGTCCTTCTTGCGGTCGACGATATAGAGGTAGCCGTCCTTGTCGAACTTGCCGACGTCGCCGGTGTGGTGCCAGCCGAACTTGCGGATTTCGGCGGTTTCCTCTGGTTTCTCGAAATAGGAATGCGTGACGAGCGCGCCGCGCACGCAGATCTCGCCCGCTTCACCAAGCGGCACTTCGTTGCCATCATCGTCGAGCAGCGCGACCTTGATCGAACGAGTCGGCTTGCCACATGCGGCGAGCTTCTCCGGAGCGGAGCTGGCAAACTTGGCAACGTCCTCAGGCGGGAACCAGGCGACAATCATCGGGCATTCGACCTGACCATAGGACTGGCACATCGCCGGGCCGAACACCTCGACTGCCTGGCGCAGCTTTTCCGGGCTGCAGGGCGAGCCGACGAGGATAAAGATGCGCAAGCTGGAATAGTCGTGGTCACCCAGCTCCGGCGAAGCGAGCAACTGGTAAAGCGCCGTCGGTGGCAGGTACATGTGGGTGACCTTGTACTCCGCGATCGTGCGCAGCACGCGCTCGGCGTCGAAACCGGGCAGGATCACCTGCGTGGCACCAAGGCTCAGCGTGGAAAGTGCAATCGGGCCGGCGGCGTGGGTGATCGGGGCAGAAACCAGCGCGACCGGAGAATCGGTGCGCCCGCCCATGCCGTCGGCTGCGGTCTCGATCATCGTGCCCCAGCCGAGGTTGGTCACGTTCGCGCCTTTCGAGGGGCCAGTGGTCCCGCCGGTCGGGAAGATGCCAACCATGTCCATCAGGTTGCCGAACGCATCGATCTCGGGCTCGACGAAATCGGCTTCGCTCACGCCGGCCATGAACTCGTCGAGGCTCGGGTCATTGCCCATGCGCTGATCAAGGCAGACGAAGTGCTGGAGCGTCGGGCAAAGGTCCTTGAGCTGCTGGACTTCGTCGGCCTTCGACGAATGATAGACCAGCCACTTGAGGCGCACGTAATTGATGTAGGCGGCGTTGGCATCGATCGCGTTGCGGGTGTTGACCGGAATCCACTTGCCGTTGGCGCGCCACATCGCCAGCAGCACCACCAGCAGCATGCCGTCGTTCGGGCCATAAAGGCCGAGGCAGTCCTGGTTCTCGAAGCCGCCCTTCTGCAGAGCTGCAGCGATGCGTTCGGACAGGGCCTTGGTCTCGGCAAAGGTCAGCTTGAGGCCGGTCTCGGTATCGACGATGGCGAGACGCTGCGGATCGCGGTCATGGCCGCGGTCAAAGTAGTCGATGGCGCGCATTGGTTATCCCCAACGGTTGATTTCTGGCCCCGGCGCCCAGGCGCGGAGCGGTTCGGAAACGGTCGATCTGGCAAGCGCCGCCTGAACGCTGGGCTGTTCCAGCGTGCGATCAAGCCAAGCGGTGGTCAGCGGCGCATGGGCGAAAGCGCCGGGGCGCAGAACCTGCATCCCGGCGAGCCAGGAACAAGTGACGAGGTCGGCAATCGAGAACGTGCCCATCAGCCATTCGCGACCATCGGCCAGCTGCTTCTCGCAGCGCTCGACAGCGGCGGCGACCTTGGTCTCGCTGTCGGCCACTTTGGCAGCATCGACAACATCGTCGTTAAGCGCCTGCCAGCGCTGGCGCAGGTCGTCCGACACGATGCGCGCTGTAAGACTTGCAAACTCTTCGGCAGGGATAGCGGTTATGGCCTGCTGCGAGGTGGCGAGATTGCCGAGCAGCGCGGCAGCAGGCGACAAGCGCTCGGTGATCTGGCGGCACCACATCATCATTTCCCATCGCGCATAGGCGTCCGCCGGTTGCAGCCCGACCCCGCCCGCCGCTTCGTCGAAATACTGCGCCAGGAACACGGACTCGGTCATGGCCTCGCCATTGATGACGAGCACCGGCCCTTCACCCTCGATGCACAGGTCGAGCGCAACCGAGTCGGCAATGCCGGGCAGCGCATGGCGCTCACCGGCAAGCAGGTCGATGCGGCGACATTCGATGTCGAGGCCCGATTGCGCCAGCGCGGCAAGCACGGTCAGCGAAGCACCGTTGGGCTCGCCGTGGTAAAGAACCGCACTCATGCCTCGATCTCCGCCATGATCAGACCATAGCGATGGGCTAGGTCCGTCTTGCCCATCGCCCAGGTCTTCTTCACCGCGTCGCGGGTGTAGACCCGCTTGAGCCAGCGCATGATGTTCGGCGTCTTGTCCTTGCCGGCCAGATCGGGCTGCGAAAGGGGCAGCGAATAGGTGCTGTTGAAGATGTTGATGTCGGCCAGGCTGTACTCATGCGAGCCGACGTAGGGCCGCTTGCCGAGTTCCTCTTCAAGCTTGGCAATGCCGAGGCCGACGCGGCGGCGACTCTCGGCCATCTCGCTTTCCGAGAAATCGCCGTTGATCGCCTTGCGCCACGCAGTCCGGCGCTCGGGCAGCGGGATGCGATCAATCGCAGCCGCAAGTTCGGCGGGATCGCGCTGGCGGACCATGGGCCCGACGAACACGCTCCAGCCGATCATCGAGAAGCTGGGGCCAAGCCACTGGTCCATGAACTTCATCCACCAGCGCACGCGCCAGCGATCCTGCGCTTCGGATGGCATGAGGTCGGGGCCTTCGAAGCGGTCGTTGACGTATTCCATGATCGCGGTGCTCTCGGTCAGGACGAGACCGTTGTGCGTCATGGCCGGGATCGTGCCCTGCGGATTGATCGCGAGATATTCCGGCTTGTGCTGGTCGAACTGCAGCATGTCGATGTAATGGCTGGAAAAGGGCACACCTTTTTCCATCAGCGCCAGCATCGGCTTGCCCGAGTTGGCGTTGGGTTCCCAGTGATAGAGAGTTACCGCGTCCATCTGTTGCCCACTGGTTGCATCGCCTCTCTCCCGATTCCGATACGCGCCGGAATTTGTTAGTAACACATACTAATTGCGCGAGAGCGCGGGTCAAGCCCGCATGCTGTCGAAATACGCATTGAGGAATAAGACGCGGGTGGGGCAGACGCCCATTCTGAACGTTTCACCGAGTGAAAACGGACGGCACGTTAAAAGGGGCACGTCCCGACAGGAACGCACCCCTTTTTGCAGACTGCTGGCTTTGCGCCGGGACTGTCTAGCGCGCAGTCATCGTCCAGAGGAAAAGATGCGTGCGGCCGGAGAGGGGGGCGGCAGCACGAATCTCTTCCGAGAGACGCAAACCCTGCGCCTCCATGACCCCTCTTAGCGCAGTCCAATCGCTCCAGCGTGTGAGCCCTATCACGACTTGAGGGAATTTGATCGCACGCGCAGCATCAGCCGAACTTAGGGCAAGGTCGATCGACCGGCCCGGAGCACGTGTTGCCGCGAAGGCAGCGGACTCGGGAATGCGGCTGTCAAACACCACCAGTGGCCGCGGGCTCGCCACGGCTGCCATCGCGGGCGTTGCGACAACAGCGCCTGCCAGTGCACTGCCCTTGAGCATCGAGCGACGGGAGACGCGCATCAGCCCGCCTTTCCGAGGTACTTCGCCACGGCATCAAGCTCGGCGTCGGTCAAATCGACCTTGGTTTGCTGCGGCATCGCGCCCTTGCCCATGCGGACCACGGTCTTGACGTAATCGGCAGTCAGGTCGGTGCGGTTGGCGAGCAGGCCCTTGTCAGGGCTGTTGCCCGCCATGACCTGCTGCTTGGTCAGAAGGTTGGTGCCCATGCCGCCGGTCAGGTGGCAATAACCGCAATGCACCTCGAACAGCACCTTGCCATCGCCGCCGGGCTTGAGCCTGTCGCCTGTCGGTGCAACCGGGCGCATCTGGTAGGGCGGCGGGGGGCCGGGCGGTGGCCCCGGAGGTGCCGCAAAGACGGCGGTTGCGGCAACGCCGAGCGCCGCGACGAGAACGAGCGAAGCGCGGTTCATACCCCAGTCCCCTTGGCGTTGCTCCTGCCGCGCGCGTCCGCATAGGCCGCGGGCCAGATGCCCTGCTTGCCGGGCGCTATGATGCCATTGGGATCGAGCGCGTTCTTCACCTTCTCGCCGAAGCGACGCAGCGCGTGGTTGTTGAAGTCGAAGGTTTCCATCACCGGATCCATCCAACCGAGGTGCGTGCGGTATTCGGCATAACCGGCCTTGGCCGTCTCGGTGATCAGCGCGTCGAACAGCTTGCGCATCTTGACCACCTCGGCCGCATTGTCGCGGTCGTACATCAGCATGTTGACGTTGTTGGCAAAGCGCCCGCCGATGGTGAAGCTGGCGTAGAAATCGACGTCGAAGTCGGCGATGATCTTGCGGCTGCGGGCCATTTGATCGAGCACATGCTTGCCGGTGGCCGGGACCACGGGCGAGAAGCCCATGTGCGCCCCGCGTCCGCCGATCCAGTCGGACATCTGCAGCGGCACGGCTGATGGAATGCCCATCGTCGTGTCGACACCGTGGATGTAGTCGCCGGGGTGCCACCAGTGCTCTGCAGGCTCGGCAGCAAGGTTGCGCTTCATCGCCGCCTTGACCACTTCGGCCTTGGCCTTGACCACGCTGTCCTCGCCATAAAGGCGCAGCGCGACCTGCCAGTAGCCAAGCTTGTGCTCCTTCAGCAGTTCCTCGACGCGCCATTCGGGGATGGCCGATGGCTTGTCCCAGAAGTCCTGCCGCTGGCCCTTGAGGACCATCTTGCCCAGCCACGACGGTATGAACACGTTCTGGTCGATCAGGCCCGAAATCTTGAGCGGGGCGATGGTGTCGACCACCCAGCCGATGTCCTCGACCTTCGGAATGTCCCACACGATCTCGAGCGAGCTTTCCGGCGCAGGTTGCAGCCACACGCCGGCCTTGGTCACCACGCCCAGGTTCGATTGCGAGAAGGCGAGGTCGAAGGTCGGGCCATAGCTCATCGGAAAGAGGTGCCAGGCCGGATTGTTGCTCATTGCGCCCATGCCGGTGCGGACAAGGTCGCCATCGGGCAGCAC
>OFDC01001586.1_pt1 | contig 11739 bp, 11 predicted proteins | sample 1520941 | NCBI WGS metagenome assembly OFDC01 (sample SAMEA94258168, study PRJEB24077) | hot springs metagenome | biome: Aquatic biome; feature: Water | place: India | collected 2012-12-06 | depth 5 m | reverse complement strand
GGGCGCGAGCCGCCGCTGCGGGCCCTGCGCGCCAGAACCGCCAGCGACGAAGCCGAAGCCGCCGTCTTGGCGGCGCAGGCTCAGGCCGCCGCCGCCCGGCGCGCCCTGACCAGCCTGTGGGCCGATCCCGATCCGCAGATTGAACTGGTCGAGCCCTTAGCGACGACAGCTCCATCAGTTGCCATCGATCCGACCGCCTCTCTGGATGTCCGATTGGCGCAGGCTGAGCGGGCCAGCGCCGAGGCCGCGATCGATCGCGAGCGCGCGGCGGGCAAGCCCGACCTGACCGTCCAGGCCGGGGTTCGCCGGTTCGAGCAGACGGGTGACCAGGCTCTGATCGTCGGGTTCACCGCGCCCATCCCGATCCGCGACCGCAACCAGGGCAACGTCGCGGCCGCGCGGGCCGACGCCAACGCCGCCGAGGCGCGTGAGCGCCTGGCGCTGGCGCGGTCCGTTCGTGCGGTGCGTGACGCCCAGGCCTCGCTCAAGGCCGTCGAGGCCCGGCTGGAAGTTCTTTCCAGCCGTACGGTTCCGCAGGCTCAGCAGGCCGTGGACCTGGCGCGCCAGGGCTTCCAGGCCGGGAAGTTTTCGCTGCTCGACGTGCTGGACGCCCAGGCGGCCCTGTCGGCCTCCCGCAACGACCTCATCGCCGCGCGCCTCGAGCGCGCCACGGCGTTGGCCGCGCTCGAACGCGCCGCCGCGCAATAGGACCTGACATGACCAGAACCACTGACAAGAACAAGCTGCTGGCCGCCGTGGCGATCAGCAGCCTGCTGGCGGCCACGACCCGCGTCCTGATCGGACGCTCGGTCCTGGCACCCAAGACCCCCGCTGCTGCGGCTTCCGTGAAGGCGGAGCAACACGAGGAAGGAGAAGCCGGCCACGCCGAAGGCGAGGCCAAGACCGGCGAAAAGGAAGAAGAAGGCTACATCGAAATGAACGCCGAACGCCTCGCCGCGTCCGGCATCCGTGTCGAAACCCTGGCGACCGGCGGGCTCTCGGCCGGCATCGTGGCCCAGGCCTCCGTGGTGGGCTCACCGGACGGCGCCGCGACCTTGGCGGCTCGCGCCGACGGCGCCGTGGTGCGGATCAACAAGCGCCTGGGCGACACAGTAGCGGCCGGGGAGGCCCTGGCTTCGATCGAAAGCCGCGACGCGGCGGCCATCAGCGCCGAGCGTTCCGCCGCCGCCGCCAAGGCGACAGCGGCCCGTCAGGCCTTCGCCCGCGAAAAGCGCCTATTCGACGCCAAGATCACCGCGCGTCAGGATTTGGAGTCCGCCCAGGCCGAGGTCGCGATCGCTGAGGCCGAGCTACGCCGTGCTTCGAGCGCCGGCGCCGCCGCAGGGGTGAGCGCCAATGGCCGCTACGTGACGGTGTCGAGCCCCATCGCCGGGAAGATCACCGCAGCGCCGTTGGTGCTTGGCTCCTATGTCACGGCGGGCACGGAACTCTTCCGCGTCGCCAATCCCCGCAAGATCGAGGTCCAGGCTTCGTTGCCGGCCTCAGACGCGGCCCGCATCGCAGCTGGCGATCAAGCGCTGATCGAGACCCCGCAAGGCACCATCCCCGCTGTTGTGCGGTCGATCACGCCAGGCGTGGATGTCGAGAGCCGCGCGGCGACGGCCATCCTGACCTTGGCGCAAGGACAGGCGGGCCTGGTTCCCGGCCAGGCCGTGCGGGTTCGGATCGTCCCGCGCGGCGCGGCTGCTACGGATCGGTTCTCGGTTCCCGAGGAGGCGGTGCAGTCGGTCGAGGGCGCTGACAGCGTGTTCGTGCGCGGCAAGGACGGCTTCACGGCTCGCCCGGTGAAGATCGGTCGGCGCGGCGGCGGACGCATTGAGATCCTATCGGGCGTCACCGCTGGCGAGCAGATCGCCGGCCAGGGCGCGTTCCTCCTGAAGGCCGAGCTTGGCAAGGGGGAGGCCGAGCATGGGCACTAGGCGCGTTCTCATGAAACCCCTTTTCATCGTGGCCGGCGTCCTTGGATTGCTGGCCCCCACAGCCGTGACCGCGACCAGCCCCCAGGCCCAAGGCAGGCTGAAGCCCCAACCGACTTTCCAGCTGCTGAGCCAAGGCCATTTGAAGGTCCTAACGGCGTCGGCTTGGAGCGAGCCTGACGGCCTGAGTGTCTCGGGACTAGTTCGTCGCGCGCCGCTCTGGAAGACCGGCGTCAAGGGACACCTCGACATCGAAGCCTTCGACAACGCAGGCCGTCCTTTGGGATCGACCTCCGTGGTCTGGCGCGGCTCACTCGGTTCGAGCGGCCACAATCAAGCCGCGCGCTATGACGCCCGCCTTGTTGGGGTGAACCCTAATGAGGTGACACGCGTCGCGGTCGCCTACCATCCCGTCGCCCACGCGGCCGAGCCCGTGGAGGCCGCGCGATGATCGGCAGAATTCTTGATTTCTCCGTCCGCGCGCGCTGGGCGGTCATCGGCGTGGTGGCGTTGATCGCCGCGCTGGGCGTTTACAACCTGGTGCGACTGCCGATCGACGCGGTGCCCGACATCACCAACAAACAGGTGCAGATCAACACGGTCGTTCCGGCCCTGGCTCCGGCCGAGGTCGAAAAGCTCGTCACCTTCCCGGTCGAAACCGCCATGTCCGGGATCCCCGGCCTGGAAAGCACGCGCTCGATTTCGCGTAACGGCTTTTCGCAGGTCACCATCGTCTTCAAGGAAAACACCGACCTCTACTTCGCGCGTCAGCAGGTTTCCGAACGTCTGACCGGCGTTGGCCAGACCTTGCCCGAGGGCGCCCAGCCCGCCATGGGCCCGATATCGTCGGGCCTGGGCGAGGTGCTCATGTGGACGGTCGCTTATGACCACCCCGGCGGACGCGGCGCCAAGATCAAAGAGGGCGCGCCTGGTTGGCAATCGGACGGCGCCTATCTGACGGTGACCGGCGAGCGCCTGACCGACGCCACCGCTCAGGCGGCCTATCTGCGCGAAGTGCAGGACTGGATCGTCCGGCCGCAGATGCGCGGCGTGGCCGGCGTCGCTGGCGTCGACTCCATCGGCGGCTATGAAAAGCAGTTCGCCGTCCAGGCCGACCCCGCGCGCATGGCCGCCTATGGCGTGTCGTTCAGCGAGCTGGGCAAGGCCCTGGAGGCGGCCAACATCGCCGTGGGCGCCAACTTCATGGAGCGCGGCGGCGAAGCCTATCTGGTTCGCGCCGACGCGCGCGTGCGCAATATCGACGAGATCGCAAACGCCACGGTCGCTACCCGGCAAGGCGTCTCGATCCGGGTCGGAGACGTCGCCACCGTCAAGGTCGGCGGCGGCCTGCGGACCGGCGCGGCCTCGGAAAACGGCGAGGAGGTCGTGGTCGGCACCGTGCTGATGCTTACGGGCGAGAACAGCCGCACCGTGGCCGGCGCTTCGGCTGAGCGGCTCAAGGAGATCGCCAAAAGCCTGCCGCCCGGCGTGAAGGTGCAGATCACCTACGATCGCTCAAAGCTCGTCAACGCCACGATCAAAACCGTCGAGAAGAACCTCGTCGAAGGCGCCTTGCTGGTGATCGTGGTGCTGTTCCTGCTGTTGGGGAACTTCCGCGCCGCCTTGATCACCGCCTTGGTGATCCCGTTGTCGATGCTGATGACGGCGATCGGCATGAACAGGCTTGGCGTCTCGGGCAACCTGATGAGCCTGGGCGCGCTGGACTTTGGTCTCATCGTCGATGGCGCTGTGATCATCGTGGAAAACAGCCTGCGGCGCCTCGCCGAACGTCAGCACCATGAGGGCCGGCTTCTGACCCTCAGCGAGCGCCTTCGCGAAACCCGCGAAGCGGCTCGTGAGATGATCGCCCCGACCGTCTACGGGCAGGCGATCATTCTGCTGGTCTATGCGCCGCTGCTGACCTTTACCGGCGTCGAGGGCAAGACCTTCTCGCCGATGGCTATCACGGTGATGCTGGCCCTGGCCGCGGCCTTCGTGCTGTCGCTGACCTTCATCCCGGCGATGATCGCTCTGCTCATTCGCGGCAAGGTCGCGGAGAAAGAAGTGGCCATGGTCCGCTGGACCAAGGTTCGCTACGAGCCGCTGCTGCGCAAGGCAGTCGCCAAGCCGTGGCCGGTGATCGGCGCGGCCGTGGGTATGTTCGTCCTGGCCATGGTCACCTTCTCGTTCCTCGGCCGAGAGTTCACGCCCCAACTGGACGAGAAGGACTTGGCCGTCCAGGCCCTGCGCATCCCCTCCACGTCGCTTGAGCAGTCGCTGCGCATGCAGCGGCAGATCGAACGGACGATCGCCACCTTCCCAGAAGTCGAGTTCGTCTATTCCAAGACCGGCACGGCAGAGGTGGCCAGCGATCCGATGCCGCCCAACGCCTCGGACAGCTTCATCATCCTCAAGCCGCAGGACGAATGGCCCAACAAAAAGGAAAGCAAGGCGCAGCTCGTCGCGCGTATGGAAAAGAAGCTCGAGGGTCTGACGGGCAACGTCTACGAGTTCAGCCAACCCATCCAGATGCGGTTCAACGAACTGATCGCCGGCGTGCGCGGCGACGTGGCGATCAAGGTCTATGGCGATGACCTGGACGCCATGACCGCCAGCGCCGGCCAGATCGCCAAGGCGCTGCAGAGCGTCAAGGGCGCTGCCGACGTCAAGGTCGAACAGACGTCCGGCTTCCCGACCCTGGACGTGTCGCTGGACCGCGACGCGATCGGGCGACTGGGACTAACCGTCGAGGAGGTCGCCGACACCCTGGCGGTGGCCATGGGCGGACGCGAGTCTGGCCTAGTGTTCCAGGGCGACCGACGCTTCGACATCGTCGTGCGCCTGCCCGACGCCACCCGCAACGACCTGGACGCGGTCGGGGCGCTGCCAGTGATGCTGCCTGAAAGGGCGGGGGGCGGCGCGCGCCTGTCGGTGCCGCTGCGTGACGTGGCCCGTTTCTCCTATTCGGAAGGCCTCAACCAAGTCAGCCGCGAGAACGGCAAGCGTCGTGTCGTGGTGCAGGCCAACGTGCGTGGCAACGACCTGGGCTCGTTCGTCTCCGAGGCCCAAGCCAAAGTCGGCGCGCAGGTGAAGCTTCCGGCCGGGTCCTGGATCGAGTGGAGCGGGCAGTTTGAGAACCTCAAGGCGGCGCAATCGCGTCTGGCCCTGGTCGTTCCGCTTTGCTTCCTGCTGATCTTCGCCCTGCTCTACATGGCGCTTGGCGGCTTTGCGCCCGCCCTGGCGGTATTCTCGGCCATCCCCCTGGCCCTGGCCGGCGGGGTCTTTGGCCTGGCGCTGCGAGGCATCCCGTTCTCGGTCTCGGCCGCCGTCGGGTTCATCGCGCTATCAGGAGTCGCCGTGCTCAATGGCCTGGTGATGATGACCGCCATCCGCCAGCGGCTCGCCCAGGGCTTTGAACTGGAAAAGGCGATCATCGACGGGGCCATGGAGCGGCTGCGTCCGGTGATGATGACGGGTCTGGTCGCTTCGCTCGGCTTCGTGCCCATGGCGCTGGCCACCGAAACTGGCGCTGAGGTCCAACGCCCGCTGGCCACCGTTGTCATCGGCGGCCTGATCACCGCCACGGCCCTGACCCTGTTCGTCCTGCCGGCCATCTGCCGGTTCGTCCTGCGCAAGACGCCCAAGGCCTCGGTCGAGCCTTCCGCGCCGTCTCTAGAGCAAGGAGCCTAAGATGATCCCGGGCCAAGCACTGCTGCTACGGATCTACACCGACGAAAACGCCATGACCGGCGATCGCCGCTTCTTCGACATCCTCGTCGAGCGGGCGCGATCGATGGGCCTGGCCGGCGCCACCGTGCTGAGGGGACTGCGAGGCTTTGGAGCCTCCAGCACCCTGCACGGCGGCCAGCCGTTCGACCTGGTGCCCAACCTGCCGGTCGTCGTCGAGATCGTCGACGAGGAGGCCAAGCTCAAGGCCTTCATCGACACCCTGACCCCTGACGATGAGGTGGGGCTGGTGACCTTGGAGAAGGTCGAAGTGGTCCGTTACGGCGGCCATCGTCGCCGCTTCTGATGTCTTCGCCGGCGCGCAGCCCATCGCTGCGCGCCGACCCCTTCCTTTTTCTTGACGGAGATCCGCCCATGGGCGCGGAACAGGGACACGACCACACCGCCGGTCAGACCAACGGCAAGATGCTGGCCATCGCCCTAGGACTGACCTCAACCTTTCTGATCGCCGAGGTCGTCGCCGGCATCCGGTTCAATAGCCTGGCGCTACTGTCGGACGCCGCCCACATGTTCACCGACGCCGCGGCGCTGGCCGTGGCCTTGGTGGCCATCAAGATCGGCGCGCGCAGCGCCGATGATCGACGGACCTTCGGCTATCGCCGTTTCGAGATCATCGCGGCTGCCTTCAACGCCGTCCTACTGTTCGGCGTGGCCGTCTACGTCCTGGTCGAGGGCGTCAAACGCATCATCGACCCTGAACCCGTCCAATCAACCGGCATGCTCGTGGTCGCCGTAATTGGCCTGGTGATCAACCTGATCGCCATGCGCCTGCTCAAAGCGGGTAAGGACAAGAGCCTCAACGTCAAAGGCGCCTATCTGGAGGTCTGGGCCGACATGCTCGGCTCGCTCGGCGTCATCGTGGGCGCCCTGGTCATCAAGCTGACGGGCTGGAGATTTGTCGATCCGATCGTGGCCATCGCGATCGGGCTGTGGGTGCTGCCGCGCACCTGGTTGTTGCTCAAGAACGCCACCCAGATCCTGCTCGAAGGCGCGCCGAGCGGCGTGGATCTGACGAGGATCCGCGCGACGATGGCCGCCACGCCCGGCGTCGCCTCGGTCCACGACCTGCATGTCTGGGTCAGCGGCGCGGACCAGCCCAGCTGCACGGCGCATTTGGTGCTCGCGCCGGGCGCCGATTTCGAGGTCGTGCGCCTGGCCGTGGCCGGGCGGCTACAGGACGAGTTCGATCTGCATCACTTGACGCTCCAGACCGAGCGCGATGCCTGCGCTGGCCAGGAAGAGGTGCATTCATGACCCCTTCCGAGCCCCAAGATGCGCTCACGCTAACGACCCGCCAAGTGATCGCCGTAAAGCCCCAGGCGGTGTTCAAGCTGCTCAGCGACTTTCCTGCCTATGGCGCCTGGGCCCCGTTTCTGACGCTGGCTCCGGCCGGGAAATTCGCGGAGGAGGGGCAGCTGGATTTTCGGATCCGGGTCGGCAGGCTGCCGATCCCCATCTCGATGGCGGGGGAGATCGTCACCCTGGAGCCCCCGCGCCTCATCGCCTGGCGCATGGGCGGCTATGGCATCCGGCTGCTTGAGACTTTCCGCGTCGACCCTGTGCCGCAGGGCGCCCGGGTCACCCACACCGTCCAGTGCGTTGGCGGGCTCAAAGGCGTCCTCGGCGAGGGCCTGCTGCGCACCTATGGCGGCGTCATGCGCCAACTGGACGTCGCTCTTGCCCGTCGGCTGACCAAGCCCGGGAAGATCCGCCGTTGATGCGTCTCGCGCATTCATCACCAAGACCGCTTGGCTACGGAGCACCTCATGGCGTCTGATCACCTTCACCTGTTGCGGATCTATACCGACATGGACGCGATCCTGGAGGGGCAACCCTACGCGCAGGCTCTCCTCGCTCGGGCCCAAATCCTGGGGGTCGCCAACGCCGCCATCCTGCAGGTGGTCGATTCATACGGCGACGCGGGCATTGTGCATGGGGCCAAGGCGGTCGATCTGGCCCCCCGCCGGCATGTCATCGTCGAACTGGTCGATGAAGAACCGCGCCTGCGCGGGTTTCTGGACAGCCTGCGCCAGGGCGAGGACGTCGGCCTAGTCACCATCGAGACCATCGCGATCGTCGCGCACGGCGGTCACCGCCATCACAGCCCTTCCTGATCCTGGAGACGACGTCATGGCCACCGCCACGCAGCCGCCCGAAGCGCGCCACGAGCAGGATCCTGATCACGGGCATGACCACGGCCACGACCAGGACGGCAACGCCGGCGCTCACAGCCACGCCCACGGCGGGATATTCGGTGAACGGACCGAGCTGATCTTCGCGATCGGTTCCGGCGTCGCCCTGGCCGCGGGCTGGCTGATCAGCCTTCGAGCGCCAGGCCTGGTCCCGCTGATCTGCTTTCTGATCGCCTACGGGCTGGGCGGCTTCTTCACGCTGAAGGAAGCCATCGAGAACCTGCGCAAGCGCCAGTTCGAAATCGATAGCCTGATGCTGGTGGCGGCCGCCGGCGCGGCGGCCCTGGGTCAATGGGCCGAGGGCGCGCTGCTGCTCTTCCTGTTCAGCATCGGCCATGCCCTGGAGCATTTCGCGATGGGCCGCGCGCGCCGGGCCATCGAAGCCTTGGCCAAGCTGGCGCCGGAACACGCCAGCGTCCGGCGCGGCGACACCGTGGTCGAGGTGCCAGTCGAGGATCTGCAAATCGATGACATCGTGCTGGTCCGGCCCAATGAGCGGATCCCATCCGATGGCGTGGTCATCGCCGGCCAAAGCAGCGTTGATCAGGCTCCCGTCACCGGTGAAAGCGTGCCTGTCGACAAGCGGCCCGTCTCCGACCCGGCCCTAAGTTTCGAGCGCGCTAGCGCCGAGCATCGGGTGTTCGCCGGGACGATCAATGGGGCAGGGGCCCTGGATGTCCGGGTGGCCCGCAAGGCGTCGGAAACCACCCTGGCGCGGGTGGTCAAGATGGTCGCCGAGGCAGAAGCCCAGCGTTCGCCCACGCAGCAGTTCACAGACAAGTTCGAGCGGATTTTCGTGCCATCGGTGCTGGTCGGGGTCGGGCTATTGATGCTCGCCTTCCTGGTCATCGACGAACCGTTCAGCGTCAGCTTCTACCGCGCCATGGCGGTGCTGGTCGCCGCCAGCCCGTGCGCCCTGGCAATCTCAGTGCCGAGTGCTGTTCTCAGCGGTGTGGCGCGGGCCGGGCGCGGCGGTGTCCTGGTCAAGGGCGGCGGCCCCCTAGAGAACCTGGGCACCCTCCGTGCAATGGCTTTCGACAAGACCGGGACCCTCACGGAGGGGAAGCCACGGGTGACCGACGTGCAGCCCATTCAAGGCGTGGAGGAGCGTGAGCTGCTAGCGGTCGCTGTCGCCGTCGAGGCGCTGAGTGACCACCCCCTGGCCGCGGCGGTCGTCCGCGATGGCGGCGAACGTTTGGGCGACCACACCCCGCTTGTCGCTGATGGCGTCAACAGCCTGACCGGCAAGGGTGTTCAGGCGCAGGTTTCCGGCTCAGCGGCGCTCATCGGAAAGCCCGCCCTGTTCGACGGCAAGGACGCACCAGCGATGTCAGACGCCGTGCGAGCTTTGGCTGAGGACCTCGAAGCGCAAGGCCGGACCGTGATGGTCGTTCATCACGGTGAACGCTTCCTGGGCGTGTTGGGCTTGATGGACACACCTAGGTCGGCGGCCAAGGGCGTCATCCAACGGCTCCGCAAGCTGGGCATTGAGCGCATCGTCATGCTGTCGGGCGACAACCAAACCGTCGCCGACGCCGTGGCCAAGGAACTGGGCCTGGACGAGGCGCGCGGCGGCCTGATGCCCGAGGACAAGGTGGCCATCATTCAGGAGTTGGCGGCCTCAGAAGGCAAGGTCGCCATGGTTGGAGACGGTGTCAACGACGCGCCGGCGATGGCCAACGCCACCGTCGGCGTCGCCATGGGAGCTGCCGGGTCGGATGTGGCGCTGGAGACCGCCGACGTCGCGCTGATGGCCGATGATCTAAGCCATCTGCCGTTCGCCGTCGGCCTCAGCCGCAAGACCAGCTGGATCATCAAGCAGAACCTTTGGGTTAGCCTGGGCATGGTCGCGGTCTTGATCCCGGCCACGCTGTTTGGCCTGAAAATTGGCGCGGCCGTCGTCTTCCACGAGGGCTCGACACTGCTGGTTGTCGCCAACGCGCTGCGGTTGCTTGCATACCGCGATAGACCGGCGTGAACGCAAGGCTAGGCCCTACGGCCGCCTTGTTGCGCTCGACCACGATCGCGCCGATCAATTCGTGCCGCGTCCCGAAGCTCTAGAATCGCTCGCGGTCCTTCGCGTACATCTTTCTTACGATTAGGATGCCGGCGATGACCGGGGGAGCGCCAGTTAAGCCTACCCGGCCAGCGCTTCGATCACCCTGCAATCGGCTGCCCGCCCGTCACATGTCGCTTGGACCAAGCGCCGAAGTTCGCCGCGCAAGGTCTCCAGTTGAACGATCTTGGCTTCGACGTCGCCAAGCTGCCGGGCGGCCAACAGGTTGGCTTCGCCGCAAGGCCGTTCGGGATGGTCTGAAAGATCCAGCAGATTACGGATTGCCTCGACCGAGAAGCCAAGCTGGCGCGCGTGACGGATAAAAGCCAAGCGTCGGACAGCCTCCTGGCCATAGACACGCCGGTCATTTGAGGTCCGGATCGGCTCCGGTAGCAAGCCGATCTGTTCGTAGAAGCGTATGGTAGGGATCTTGACGTCCGAGGCCTTGGCCAATTGGCCGATCGACAGGGTCATGGATTTTCCTCGCACAATCCAAATAGGCGCTTGATCCTCTAGTGGCTAGAGGATGCAGGGTGGCGCCATGAGCGAATCCTGTTCCAGCGAGCCGGCCACGTCGGGGTGCGGCTGTGGAAGCGACGTCAAGTTCGACGGCGCCTCACCCGAGTACCGTCGCGCCCTGACCTGGGTGATCGCAATCAACCTCGTCGGTTTCGTGGTGGTGCTTGTCGGGGGCCTCGCTCAGGGTTCGGCGTCCCTGTCGGCCAACGCCTTGGACTTCCTGGCCGACAGCGCCACCTACGCCATCAGCTTGTGGGCCATAGGCAAATCCGTCAGCATTCGCACCGGCGCGGCCCTGTTCAAGGGTCTTAGCCTCGGCGCCGTCGCTCTGTCTGTCGCCGGCTTCGCCGCTTGGCGGGCCTGGACGGGCGCTGCGCCGTCTGGTGAGGCGATCTCGGCCCTGGGGCTGTTCGGCGCTCTGGCCAATCTCGCCGCTGCCGGGCTGCTGGTCCGTTACCGCGATGGCGATGCCAATGTCCGCTCGGTCTGGCTTTGCACCCGCAACGACCTGATCCAATGCCTGGGCGTCGCGGCCACCGGCGGGCTAGTCTGGCTGACCGGTTCGCGCTGGCCGGACCTGATCGTCGGGGTGCTTCTCGCTGGGGTCTTCCTCAGCTCCGCCTACCAGATCATCCGCCAAGCCCGCGCCGAACATCGCGCCTCTCTCGCGACTTCCTGACGCATGCTCAAGCTATTGCCACATGCGCCATTTCGCGCCCATGGATTGATAATGATTACTGGTCTCAAGGGGCGCGTGGCCTCGTTCCTCGCCAGCCTGCTGGCGGTTCTACTTCTCGCGGCCGCGCCGATGGCCCAGGCCCAGGAGGCCAGCTCGTCCCAGACCGCCTGGCGGCTGCTCGACTACCTGTCGGTCGACTACGCCGGGGCGGTGAAGGACGGCAAGATCATCAGCCCGTCCGAATATGCCGAGATGAACGAGTTCGCCGGCCAGGTCCGCGAGCGCATCGCCGGCCTTCCCGCCACCAAGGCCCAGCCTGATCTCCTGGCCAAGGCTGAGAGCCTGCAAGCCACGATCGCCGCCAAGCAGGAGCCGGCAGTGGTCTCGGCCAAGGCCCATGCCCTGGCCAATGATCTGCTGGCCGACGAAGGTGTAAGCGGCGGCTCTGTGGGCCGATCCATCGCCATGGCCGAAGGAGCAGCGCGCCTGCCGTCCGCACAGGCTCGGGGTCCGGCCAATTAACACATAAAGAAAACTTTATATTGAGTTGCCATGCTCGGCGGCGATTGGTAAAGCCCGACCATCGCCGCCGCCTTCCTTATGCCGGCG
>OFDC01001585.1_pt1 | contig 11742 bp, 16 predicted proteins | sample 1520941 | NCBI WGS metagenome assembly OFDC01 (sample SAMEA94258168, study PRJEB24077) | hot springs metagenome | biome: Aquatic biome; feature: Water | place: India | collected 2012-12-06 | depth 5 m | reverse complement strand
GCTCGCCCGGTCGCCGCCGGCGCCGCCCTGTCGGCCGACGACAAGATCCTGGACGCCGGCCCGGCCACGGTCGCACGTCTGCTGGAGGCCCTGACGGCCTCAAAGACCCTGATCTGGAACGGCCCTCTGGGCGTGTTCGAGGTGCCGCCCTTCGACGCCGCCACCGTGACGGTCGCACGTCATGCGGCGGCTCTGGCCAAGGCCGGCGTGCTGACCGCCGTCGGCGGCGGCGGCGACACGGTCTCGGCCCTGAATCACGCGGGGGTGTCGGACGACATGACCTTCGTCTCCACCGCCGGCGGCGCCTTCCTGGAATGGATGGAGGGCAAGCCCCTGCCGGGGGTCGAGGCCCTGCGCGGCTGACCCTTGACCCTGCGGAAACGACTGTAACACGGCGTGACTTTGAGCGCGCCGCCCGCTAGTCTCGCGCCCAATCAAAAAAGACTTTCGGCTCAGGAGACTTCATCATGGCGCGCATCACGCTGCGACAGCTGCTCGACCACGCGGCGGAGAACGGTTACGGCCTCCCCGCCTACAATATCAACAATATGGAGCAGGGCCTCGCGATCATGGAGGCGGCCCATGAGGTCAATGCGCCCGTGATCATTCAGGCCTCGCGCGGCGCCCGGAACTACGCCAACGACATCGTCCTTGCCAAGCTGATCGACGCCCTGGCGGAACTCTATCCCGACATCCCGGTCTGCATGCACCAGGACCACGGCAACGGCCCGGCGACCTGCGCCACCGCCATCCAGTACGGCTTCACCTCGGTGATGATGGACGGCTCGCTGGAAGAGGACGCCAAGACCCCCGCCTCCTATGAATACAATGTCGAGGTCACGCGCCGCGTCACCGAAATGGCCCACGCCTGCGGCGTCTCGGTCGAGGGCGAATTGGGTGTGCTGGGCTCGCTGGAGACCGGCATGGGCGAGGCCGAGGACGGCCACGGCTTCGAGGGCAAGCTGGACCATTCCCAGCTCCTGACCGACCCGGATCAGGCCGTCGAATTCGTCGCCGCCACCAAGGTCGACGCCCTGGCCATCGCCATGGGCACCAGCCATGGCGCCTACAAGTTCACACGCAAGCCGGACGGCGACGTCCTGGCCATGAACGTGATCGAGGAAATCCACCGTCGCCTGCCCAACACGCACCTGGTGATGCACGGCTCGTCCAGCGTCCCGCAGGACCTGCAGGACATCATCAACGCCTACGGCGGCGAGATGCCCCAGACCTGGGGCGTCCCGGTCGAAGAGATCCAGCGCGGCATCAAGCACGGCGTGCGGAAGATCAATGTCGACACCGACAACCGCATGGCCATCACCGGGGCGATCCGCAAGCTGCTGGTCGAGAAGCCGGGCGAGTTCGACCCCCGCGCCTATCTGAAACCCGCCAAGGAAGCCATGCGCAAGGTCTGTCAGGCTCGCTTCGTCGAGTTCGGCTCGGCCGGCCACGCCGACAAGATCAAACCGCTGTCGACGGCGACCATGGCCAAGCGCTACGCCTCTGGCGAACTGCACGCCAAGTTCGGCGCCAGCGCGGCGAAGGCTGCAGCGGAGTAGTTGGCGTCAGTCAAAGCCGACGGCAAAGAGGGAGGCTTCGGCCTCCCTTTTATTCGACGACGATCTCTTCGATCAGTGGCCGCCGCAGCCGCCGGAGGCGGCCAAACACCTCAACCAGCAACAAGCCCGCCACCCCACAAGTCAGAGCGCCAGCCGTATGCCAGGGCGCGATGAAAGCGAAGGTCGTGAACGGGCAATGCAGGCCGAAGACGAGGTCGGCGACCGCGCCACACGCCACACCGCCCGCGAAACCGACAAGACGCGGTCGTTCCGGGTCTACGCTAGCGAGGCCGTAGCTGGCGAATAACAGCATCGGCGTCGCGAGGGCCAGAATAGCCACGATACAGGTCAAAGCGGTCGGCCAGTACAGTTGCAGAAGCGCCTGCGGCGCCATCGCCAAGGCCTGAAACAGGCCAAAGGTCAGGAATCCGCCCGCCACGCAGGCCGCAAGCATGAGCGGAAGAAGACCTCGTGCGCGCCCTCGCGCCAAGCGACAGGCTGTCAGGCCGGCGCCGAGCGCCAGGGCCGCCGCGTAGCCGACCTTGATCCAGAACACTGGCGTCTGTACCGCCTGCGCCAGATCGGGTCGCAAACCGAGCCAAGCCAGGATCATCAACAAGCCGCCCAAAGCGCCGGCGGCGGCCACCTCCGCGAGGCGCCACGGCAGGGTCTCAGCCGACCAAATGGGCGTCCCGCCGCGCGCGGGCGCGAGGGTGTCGTCGATCGTCACGCGCCTCTCCCCACAGAGCCGTCTGGCGTTTGAACCGAGCCAAACGCGTCGCATTCGCGAAGGCGGCGGCACTTCATTAGCGGAACAGCGGTTTGTCAACCGACTGGAACGCGAAGCCGGAGAATCTGACTGCGGCAGATTCAGCGCCGCCTGGTACCGCTCACCACCGCAGCACCCAGCGGCCGGCGGCGGCCCCAACAGCGCCGAGGGCGAGAACGCCCAAGCTGTACCAGAGCGCGATGAAGGTGAAGGTGTGCTCCGGGCAATGCAGGCCATAGATGGTGGCGACCACCCCGCCGGAGAACAGCCCCATGGCGAAGCCCGCCAGGCTGGGCCGGGTCGGCGCCATGCCTCTCAGAATCCAGAGGCCGAAACCCAGCATCGGCAGGCCGATCATCAGAATCCGGGGACTGCACGAGCGCCAGGAATGCCCATGCAACATCGTCAGGGCCGCCTGGACGTCAGGACTGACCATGGCTTGATAGAGGCCCGCCGCCGCACAGGCCGCGAAGACTGAAGCCCCCACGACCCAGCCTCGACGACCTGAGCCGCCCGGCCGCGACAGGCGCTCTACGGCGAGATAGCCGGCGACGCCCAACAGCGCTGTGTAGGTCGCCTTCATCCAGAACATCGAGCCCAGCATGGCCTGGGCCAGGTCCTCGCGGACGCGTAGCCACCCCACGACCATAACCAGGGCAGCCAAGGACCCTATAACCGCGACGGCCGCCAGCCGGCGCGGCGGGGTCGTCTCGCTCACACGCTTGGCGTCGCTAGCCAGAACGTCGATCAGGTCATCCGTCCGCACGGCGCATCCTTTCGGCGAGGGCCTTCAACGCCCGGTGCAGGGCGACCTTCGCCGCGCCTTCGGAAATTCCCATCCGCGCGCCCGCTTCCGCGAGCGACAGTCCCGTTAGCTTCACGTCACTGACCAGCATCCTCTGTCGTTCCGGCAGGGTCGCTAGGGCGCGGTCCAGTTCCAAACCGACGCCCGGATCGGGCTCGTCGGCGGCCAGGAACTCGACATGGTCCTCGATGGGCAAGGTCTGACGGATCTTCCGGCGCCGCCAGTGATCAATCAGCTTGTAGCGCGCCACCGCATGCGCCCAGGCGGTGAAGGACTGGGCGCTGTCCCAGGTCGACCGCTTGAGATGCACCGCCAGCAGCGTCTCCTGCACCAGATCCTCCACATCACCGGGCGCGCCGGCCATGCGGCGCATGAAATACGCGCGAAGGCGGTCTCCGAGCAGGGCGAGACATTCGCGGTAGGCGGCGGTGTCGCCATCCAGTCCGCGCATCATCAGCGCTTTCAATCGGGTTTCGGAGTCCGTCACGCCAGCCCCTAATCCGCGCGCCAGGGCCTAATGGTTACATCGTGTCGCGACAGTCTGAAACGCCACCTCACGGCGGCCACGAAATTTTGTTCGGCGACCCGTGTAACCTTGACCACACCATGGACGAACTCTCCCAAGACCGAGCGGCGTGAGGCCGGTTCGGCTCCAAACCCACCAAGGAGAGCTTCCATGACCCGCATCGCCACCACCGCCGCCCTCGCCGCCGCCATGGCCCTCTCGGCCGGCGTCTCGATCGCCGCCGCCGACGACCACAAGGCCGGAGCCAACACCGAAAAGTGCTACGGCGTGTCCAAGGCCGGCGAGAACGACTGCAAGGCCGGCGCGGGCACCTCGTGCGCCGGCACCTCGAAGGTCGACTACCAAGGCGACGCCTGGAAGATGGTCAAGAAGGGCACCTGCGTCACGATCAAGACCCCGAAGGGCATGGGGTCGCTGACGCCGAAGGCCTAAGCCCGAACCTCCATTCAGTCCACGTCACTTCCGGCCGCCCGTTTGGCCGGTCGGGAGTGACGCGCCCCCAGGGATTGCACGATGCCCCCCACCGCCGGCCTTGGCCTGAAAGCCCAGCACTATGACGACGCGACTCGTTGCGACGTCGCAGGTCTGTGGTTCGAGGTCCATCCCGAGAACTACATGTCGGCCGGCGGTCCGCGTCTGGCGGCTCTGGAGGCGGTGCGCGCGCGCCATCCCCTCTCGCTGCACGGTGTGGGACTGTCCCTGGCGGCCGATGCTGATCCGGACCTTGCGCATCTTCAGGCGTTGAAGCGGCTGGTCGATCGCTTCGACCCCTTCGTCGTTTCCGAACACCTGGCGTGGTCGACGCACCGCGGCGCGCACAATCCCGACCTGCTGCCCTTTCCGCGTACGCGCGGGGCGCTGGCCCGCATCAGCGACAACATCTCGCGTATGCAGGACGCCTTGGGTCGCCAGGTGCTGATCGAGAACCCTTCGCTTTATCTTCCGCTCAAGGGACATGATCTGAACGAGGTCGAGTTTCTCGCCGCGCTGGTGGCGCGCACCGGCTGCGGCCTCCTGGTGGACGTGAACAACGTTTTCGTCAGCGCCCACAATCTCGGCTACGCGCCCGAAGCCTACCTGGACGCTCTGCCCGGGCACGCGATCGGCGAGATCCATCTGGCAGGACACGCCAAGGATCCTGGCGGCTCTGACCTTCTGATCGACACGCATGGCGCGCCGGTCTCCGAGGCGGTCTGGGCGCTGTACGCCCGCCTGATCGCCCGTATCGGAGCACGCCCCACCCTGATCGAGCGCGATGACGACATTCCCGACTTCGCCACCCTGATGGCCGAGCGCGATCGCGCCGCCGCCGCGATGGACGCCCACCTGCTGGCTTGCGAGCCCGCCCATGTCTGAGTTGCTGGCCTTCCAGGACGCCTTCGTCGCCGCACTCGGGGGCGATGTCGACGCGCTGTCGGCATGGTGCGGAAAAGAGTCTTCGCCCGTCGGGCTCGCTGTCTATCGCAACACGATCGCCAAGGGCTGCGTCGATGCGCTTGCCGAGAACTATCCAACGGTGCGCGCGCTTACCAGCGAGGAATGGTTCAGTGGAGCCGCCCTCCTCTTCTCCCGCGAGTCTCCGCCGAGCCATGCGGCGCTGCAGGACTATGGGGCGGATTTCCCGAGCTGGCTCACAAGCTTCCCGCCGGCCGCCGAGCTTCCCTACCTCGCCGGCGTCGCACACCTGGACCGGCTTTGGCTTGAAGCCCTCTTCGCCGCCGAGGCGCCGCACCTTGAGGCGACAGCCTTGTCGAGGCTTTCTCCCGAGGCCCTGGCCTCAGCGCGTCTTCGGCCGCATCCCAGCCTGCGGTTCGCCGCGTTCGACGCCGGTCTACCAGGGCTTTGGCTCGCCGCACGCGCGGGCGATGAGGTCCTGGAACTGAGCGAGGCTCCGCAAGCGGTGATGTTTGTCCGGCGCTCAGGCGTCGTCGCGACCCGCCTCGTGCAAGACGGCGAAGCCGAGTTCCTGCGCGCGGTGCGCGACGGCGAGACCTTGGGCCAGGCGGCCGAACGCGCCGTGAAGACCCAACCAAGCGTACCTCTTGAAACCCTTTTCGCTGCGCTGATCGCCGAAGGCGTCTTCTGCGGCCTGGACCCGGAATCCCACTCATGACTTCGACAGCTAACACTTGGCGCACGCCGCTCATCCTGCTGGCCAGGACCGCCGAACGGCTCTTGCCTCAGGACGCCCTGAGCCTTGTCGCGCGCCTTGGCGTCGCGGCCATCTTCTTTCAGTCGGGACGAACCAAGGTCGATGGCTGGCTGCACATCACGGACGGGACCTACGCGTTGTTCGAGACCGAATATGCGTTGCCGCTTATCCCCCCCGACCTTGCCGCTCACGCCGCGACCTACTCAGAACACCTGTTCTCCATCCTGCTGGTGCTGGGACTGTTCACGCGGGTGTCGGCCCTGGCCTTCCTCGGCATGACCGCCGTCATTCAGATCTTCGTCTATCCCGACGCTTGGCCAACGCATCTGTCTTGGACGGGACTGCTGCTCTTTCTGATCGCGCACGGCGGCGGCCGGCTCAGCCTAGATCACCTGACGCGAACATCCTGAAAAACACCCGCTCTGCGACAATTCGCCTCACACGTGAAGCAATACAGTTTATTCTCGTTAAGAGTGTTTTTGCTCCTTGCGATCACCGTTACAGGAACGTTGTTCACATTCCTTAGGGGTACGGCGTGGGCAGGCAAGAAAACACCTTCAAGTTCCAAGAGGCCGGCGTGCTCATCGTGGATGAGAACGCAGGCTTCATGGATCTGACGGCCCAGATTCTGATGGGCTTCGGATTTAGGAAGTTGGAGCGACGGGGGCTGAAAGACGGCGAGACGCGCGCCGGCTTTGACCCTGATCTGATCATCGTCGACCCTTTTCCGGACGTTGAAGCGGGTTTTCGCCTGATCGAAGAACATCGCCGCAGACAAGCGGCCGGCTCGCTTCCCGCCGTCGTTATCGTCGTCACGGGCCATACCCCCCGGCCGTTGATCGAAAAGGCGCGACGGGTAGGCGCAGATTACATCGTGGCCAAGCCCTTTTCGGCCAACACACTGCTGGACCGCATCCTCTGGAGCACGTCCTCAGTATTCTCGAATATCGCCTCTGGTGACGTCGATGGCGAGGATACCGACGAGGTCGCATATCGGGCCTCGATCCAAAGCGCAGCTGCGGCGCTTCTTCAATGACCGCCAGCCGCCTGACACGTTTTGTGGACCTGCCGGGCGGCATCGATATCCGCACCGCGCTGGTCCGCGCCCAGGCCAACGCCGAAGCCTATCGCGGATCGGCGATGGAACTCATCGATCAAGCGATCGAAGCCCTCATCGCCGCCGGCGAGGATGTGGATGCGAACACCGCTGCGCGACTGGCGGAAAGCGTTCGCTCCCTGGCGGGCATGTTCGAGCTCGCGACCCTGGAGCAGTCCGCCGCCAGCCTGTGCGACCTGATCCGGGCCCTGATCGAGCGCGGCGCGTGGGACACACGCGCCGTGTGGATCAATATCAGGGCGCTGAAGATCATCCGTCAGCACGGCGACAGCGAAAACCTTCAAGAGGTTCTGGAAGGGCTGCGCCGGCTCGGCGCGAAGGCCGCGGCAGGCCGCCAGCCGTGAACGGCGGCCCCGCAACCCCTGGTCTTAGTGAAGCGTGGGTCCGCGCGGGATCGTTCGCCGCCACAACTGACTGGTGAGCGCATTGGCGACACCCACCCAGCCAAGGTCCGGCGCCGTGCCGCCCCCGACCTTGCGGGCCTCAAGGGCATAGGCCGCAGACGCCGCCAGCGAGGCTGTGGCCGCTCCGAGCTGTCCGCCGACACGTTTGGCGCCCAGACCCAGCCACAGGGCGTTGAAGCCCTGAACAAGGCTCCAGATCGTCAGGGCGCGCGTCCGGGCGGGGCTTGACGGCGCGTTCCACGTGCGCAGGCCCGACAGTGTCATGGCGATGAACAGCGGCGGCAGCAGAAGACTTGTGAGCGGTTTGGGCTGGTGCGCCACCGGCTCGTGCATCTCGGCGAACTCGACAGCGTACATCTCGTCGTCCAGGGCCTGCTCGTGACGGCGGCCCATGATCATCGCCGCGATAATCGCGCCCCCCGCCAGGGCCGCGCCGACGGCGACCTGAGCCACAGGGTGATGGCGCCGCCGTTGGTCGAGCTCGAACGCTTCACGGCCGGCCAGAGCGCGGTCCCGCGCGGTTCCGTTGGCGATGTGCATGCGACGCTCCTTGTGAACTCAAAGGGTTCAAACAGCCCAGTTCAGCCTTGGTTCCAGGCTCTTGGACGGCTCACGAACCATCATGACGAGATAGCGCCGACGACGCAAAGGGTCGCTCCCATACGCTGGGCCTGGACGGCGAGACAGGCGGAGGAGAAGCTCTCAGATGGCCATCACGATCCGCACAGCCCGTTCTGAAGACCTTCAAACCATCCAGGCCATCGAAAGGGCGTCGGCCCAGCGGTTCTTGGGCGTGATGGACGCCATCGCCCACGATCGACCATCCCCTCTTGAATTGCTCGCCGCACGCCAGCAAGCGCGCGGTCTTCTGGTGGCGGAGGCGCTTGCAGGCCAGACATCGGCCCTGGCTGGGTTCGTGATGTTTCGGTTGCTTGAGCAGAGCTTCTACATCGAACAGATCGACGTGACGCCGGCCTTCGAGCGCCAGCGGATCGGCGCCGCACTGATCGACGCGGTGGCGCATAGCGCCCGAGACGCGGGTTTGGCGCGACTGACCCTGTCGACCTTTCGGGAAATCCCGTGGAACGCGCCCTACTATCGCAGGCTAGGCTTCATAGACATCGCCGAGACGGACCTGACCTCAGGTCTATTGGCGGTTCGACGCGAGCATCTGGCGCGGGGGCTCGACGAAGCCGCCCGCGTCTTCATGGCCAGGAACCTCTAGGCCGGCAGCTCGCCCATCGCCGATTGAAGGTAGTTGGCCTCGCCCAGCGATTTCACCAACGACAGCTGGGTTTCCAGGAAGTCGATGTGCTCTTCGGTGTCGCTCAGGATCACACGCAGGAGTTCGCGGCTGACATAATCGCGCGCCTGCTCGCACTGGATGATCCCTGGGATCAGCGTCTCGCGCCCCGCCAGCTCGACCTGCAGGTCGCTGTTAAGGCACTCAGGCACGGTCTCGCCGATCTTCAGCTTGTGCAGGTCCTGAAGGTTGGGAAGGCCCTCCAGGAACAGGATGCGGTTGATGAGCATGTCGGCGTGTTTCATCTCGCCGATGGACTCGTCGTAGGTGATCTTGCCGAGCCGCTTGAAGCCCCAGTTGTCGTACATCCGCGCGTGCAGGAAGTACTGGTTGACCGCCGTCAGCTCGTTGGTCAGCACCGCATTGAGCAGTCGGATGATGCTGGGATCGCCCTGCATGGCGGCCTCCTTCGACGTCGGGGATTCGGACTGGCGGCGACCGTGGGGCAAGCTGAAACGGCGTTCAACCTGAATGTGTGCGAGTGTTTCGCGGTCTCACGGAATTCCGTAGAAACGCCTCTGGGTCGCCGAAATCGCGTCGCGACGCAGGCTTACTCGGCGGCGTAGGCGAGCGCTTCGCGGCGCTCCTGGATCATCTGCCGCATCTCGCACACGCACTTGGCGCACTGGGCCTGACAGCCCTTATGACGGAAGATGTCGGCCGGACGAGCGGCGCCAGCGTCGATAGCGGCGCGGACTTCGCGCTCGCGGATGCCGTTACAATTACAGACGTACAAGGAAAGAACGCCTTACCCGATTGAGTGTCATTCTCATTTAGCGCGGCGCGGCCGCTTTTGCAACTGACTCTCACTATGGTTAGCAGCGACCAGAGGTCGCATACTGAGGCGAATTGGCCTAAAGCCACCGCATGACGCTCGCCTGCCGCCTGTATCTGATCACCCCGCCCGCCCTGGCCGACCTAGCCGACTTCGGTCGTCAGTTGGCCCGCGCGCTCGACGGCGGAGACGTCGCCGCCCTGCAGATCCGGCTCAAGGACGCCCCGGACGACATGGTGGCGGCTGCGGTCGACGCGCTGGCCCCGATCGCGCAGGCGCGCGATGTCGCGGTGATCCTGAACGATCGACCCGATCTGGCGGCCCGGCTCGCCGTGGATGGCGTCCATGTCGGCCAGTCTGACATGTCGTGCAGGGACGCTCGAAAGCTGATGGGCGATCGGATGGTGGGCGTCACCTGCCACGACAGCCGTCACCTCGCCATGGAAGCCGCCGAGGCCGGCGCGGACTATGTCGCGTTCGGCGCCTTTTTCCCGACGACCACCAAGGACGCGCCGACCAAGGCGGAGCCGGATATTCTGACCATCTGGCAGGAGACCATGGAGACGCCTTGCGTCGCGATCGGCGGGATCACCGTGGAAAACGCCGCAGGTCTCGCAACGGCTGGCGCTGACTTCCTGGCGGTTTCGGCTGGCGTCTGGTCTCACGCCGAAGGTCCCGATGCGGCCGTCGCCGCGCTGAACGCCGCGATCGCTGGGGGCGTCGCCGCCCGTAAGTAGTTCCAGGTAACGCCGGTATCTTGTGACGCAGCGCACATCGTCCTAGCGTCCTCCCCAGCGAACAAAAACAGGGGGAGACGCAGATCATGAAGCGGATCGTAGTATGTTTGCTTGGCGTACCGATCCTGGCCCTCGCCACGGCCGCGGTCGCAGAAAACTGGAAACTGGCTCCCGGCGAAACCAAGACCTATTACGACGAGGATTTCACCCGCGTGGACCAGTCCACGGGGCTGATCGTCACCCGGATCGCTGAGGGCAAGGCGAATGGCCCCTACCGGAACTGGGCGGCCTCAAAGGGCCCAATCCTGATCTTCGCCCTCGACTGCGCGGCCGACAAGTGGATGGACCTGGGCATGGACTTCGACGGGTCCAAGGGCCTGCCCAAGGGTTGGCGCAAGGAAGACAAGATCGACGACATCTCAGGTGCGGTCGGCAAGGCCGGTAAACTGCTTTGCGAGAGCAAAGACAGTCTTCCGAAGATGGAGCTGCCTTAAATCTCCGAGCTCCCCGGCGAACGCCGGGGAGACCTGTCGTTCTGGCCGTCGAGCGCCGCCGTTAAGCCTGTCGAATCAACAGCGCCTTGCCTTCGGTGCGTTCGGCGACTAGGTTCCGCGCCCGTTCTTTCACACCGTCGACCTACCGCTCCGCCGCCGGACTATCCGGCGGGCGTCGACGGCTTCTTGAGGATAGCCCGCCCGTGCCCACGCCCTCCGCCCTGCTGAACGTCATGATCGAAGCGGCTCGGAAGGCCGCCCGTGGCCTGGCTCGTGACTTCGGCGAAGTCACCGAACTGCAGGTCTCCAAGAAGGGCGCGGCGGACTTTGTCACCAACGCCGACATCAAGGCCGAACAGACCCTGTTCGAACTGCTGACCAAGGCGCGCCCCGGCTACGGCTTCCTGGGCGAAGAGCGTGGCCTGGTCGAAGGCACCGACAAGACCCACACCTGGATCGTCGACCCGCTGGACGGCACCACCAACTTCATGCACGCCATCCCGCACTTTGCGGTGAACATCGCCCTCCAGCGCGAGGGCGAGGGCATCGTCGCTGGCGTCACCTACAACCCTATCACCAACGACCTGTTCTGGGTCGAAAAGGGCAAGGGCGCGTTCCTGGGCGCTGAGAAGCGCCTGCGCGTCGCCGCCCGTCGCCACCTGGACGAGGCGGTCCTCGCCACCGGCGTGCCGTTCGCCGGCAAGCCGGGCCACGCCCAGTTCCTGAAGGAGCTGCACCAGGTCAGCCAGAAGGTCGCGGGCGTCCGTCGCTTCGGCGCGGCTTCGCTCGACCTGGCCTGGGTGGCCGCCGGTCGCTTCGACGCCTTCTGGGAGCGCAACCTCAACAGCTGGGACGTCGCAGCCGGCGTGCTGATGATCCAGGAGTCGGGCGGCAAGATCACCACGATCGACGAGAACGATCACGATGTGGTGCAGGGCAAGTCGATCCTGGCCAGCAACCAAGACCTTCACCCGCAGATTCTGGAGCGCCTGCGGGCGGCTTAGGAGGACGCCACAAGCGCTCCGTCCGCCGCTTCACGGGGGAGGATGGGAACGATCCTCCTCACCCGCATCGCGGGGGAGGTGGCGCGGCGCGGATACG
>OFDC01001583.1_pt1 | contig 11749 bp, 6 predicted proteins | sample 1520941 | NCBI WGS metagenome assembly OFDC01 (sample SAMEA94258168, study PRJEB24077) | hot springs metagenome | biome: Aquatic biome; feature: Water | place: India | collected 2012-12-06 | depth 5 m | reverse complement strand
ACGAGAGCGACGATCTGCTCGACCCGAGCGAGGGCTGGCGCGCGACCCTGTTCCTCGCCCCCGAGGTCTCGCGGCAGGGCGGGGCGGAGAGCTTCTACCTGCGCGCGCAGGGCGATGCGAGCACCTACCAGTCGTTGGGCGATCTGGTGCTGGCGGGCCGCGTGCGCGCAGCGACAATCCAGGGTGCCGGGATCGACGACATCGCACCCTCGCGCAGGCTCTATGGCGGGGGCGGCGCCTCGGTGCGCGGCTACGGGTTCCAGGGCGTCGGCCCGCGCGATACGCTCGGCAATCCCACCGGCGGCGCCTCGCTGGTCGAATTCTCGGCCGAGGCGCGTATCCCCACCCCGCTGTTCGGCGGCGCGATCGAGGTTGTGCCCTTCATCGATGCCGGATCGGTGAGCCGCGGCTCGACCCCGACCTTCGGCGACATCCGCTGGGGCGCGGGGCTGGGCATCCGCTACAAGACCACCTTCGGCCCGATCCGCGTCGATGTCGCCGCCCCGCTCAACCCGACCGAATTCGACAGCCCGGTGGTGGTCTATGTCAGCCTGGGGCAGGCGTTCTGATGGCGGACGGGGTGGAGACCGGAGCGGAGACCGGGGCAGCGACGCCGCCGCGCAGGGCCTCGCGGGGCCGCCGCTGGGGCAAGCGCACCGGCTGGGCGCTGGGCCTGCTGCTCGCGCCCTTCCTGCTCGTCGCGTTGTTCCTGGCCACGCCGATCGGGAAGCGCTTCATCGCCGACCAGATCGCGGCCGCCGCCCCCGCTTCGGGCCTGCGCTTCACGGTCGGGCGGATCGAGGGCGACATCTATGGGCAGGCGGTGCTGCGTCAGGTCACGGTGAGCGACCCCAAGGGCGCCTTCCTCACCATTCCCGAAGTGCGGCTCGACTGGCGGCCCTTGAACTGGCTGTGGAGCGGGCTCGACATCCGCGAGGTCACCGCGCGCCGCGGGCGGCTGACGCGGCTGCCCGAGCTGCTCCCCGGCGATCCCGATGCGCCGCTGCTCCCCGATTTCGACATCCGGGTGGACAAGCTGGTGATCGAGGACCTGACCATCGCCAGGGGCCTCGCCACGCCGCGCGACGAGCGGGCGAACCTCACCGCCAAGATCGACATCCGCGAGGGCCGCGCACTGATCGACGCGAATGGCCGGCTGGGCGCGCGCGATCGCTTTGCGCTGCTGCTCGATGCCGAGCCCGATGGCGACAGGTTCGAGCTTTCGGGCGATGCCCTTGCCCCGGCCGGCGGCGTGCTGGTGGGGCTGGCGAAGCTCGAGCGCGGCTATTCTGCACGGATCGTCGGCGACGGCACGTGGACGCGCTGGCGCGGCGCGGCGGTGGCGCGCGCGATCGGCGGCGCTGCCGAGGAGCCGGTCGCAGCCTTCCTCATCACCAATGACGCGGGCCGTTATGGCGTGCTGGGCGAGCTGCGCGCCGGGCTCGGGGCCGAGACCCTCACCGGCCGCGCGCTGGGGGAGGCCACCGCGCTCGCCGCCAGCTTCACCCTCGCCGACAGCGTGATCGAGGGCCGCGCGGCGGCGGTTTCCGACGCTCTCGATGCGCGGGTCACCGGCGGGGCCGATCTGGCCGACAAGGTGGTGGACGGCGCGCGGGTGCGGCTCGCGCTGCGCGATCCCGGGCTGTTCGGGCCAAGCCTCAGGATCGAGGGCGGCACGGCGGTCGCCAGCCTGACGGGGGCGTTCGACGATCTCGGCATCAAGCACGAGATCGCGGTGCGCCGCCTCGCCGCTTCGGGCGTGACGGCGACCGGCCTTGCGCAGGAGGGCAGTGCCCGGCTCGAAGGATCGGTGCTGAGCCTGCCGCTCGCCCTCACCGCCGAACGGGTGACGACCGGCATCGCCCAGGCCGATCCGCGTCTGGTGCGGGGACGCGCGAGCGGCCTACTCACCTACGACTTCGCGCGCGGCGTGCTCGCGGCCGAGCGCACCGACATATCCTTCCCGGGGCTCGAGGCGCAGCTCTCGCTGGCAGGCGACATCCCTGCGGAGGCTTATGCCATCGCCGGGCCGGTGACCGCGCAGCGCCTGAGGGTCGAGGGCGCGGGCGAGGTGACCGCGAACGCCAAGATCCTCGCCAAGTTCGGCCCCGCCGTGCCGTGGAGCCTGCGCGCCAATCTGGCGGGTGTGCTGAGCCGGATCGGCAACGCCACCATCGTCAACCTCGCAGGGCCGCAGGTGCGCTTCAAGGGCGAGCTCGGCATGGGGGCGGGCCAGCCAATTGTCTTCCGCAACACCACGATCACCGCGCCGCGCCTCACCGCCACGCTCGACAGCAAGGTCGTGACCGGGGGCGGGGTGACGCGCACCGTGCTCGCGGGGCAGGGGCGGCAGGCGCAATATGGCCCGTTCCGCTTCGACGCCGAGATCGCGAGCGATGGCCCGCGCGCGGTGCTGGTGCTCGCCGATCCTTACCCCGCCGCGGGCCTCAAGGACGTGCGCATCGCGCTCGCGCCCAGCGAGGAGGGCTTCGGGCTCGACGTTGCGGGCCAATCGCTGCTGGGCGAATTCGAAGGCGCGCTCGAGCTGTTCCTGCCCGAGAACGCGCCCACGCGGATCGCGATCAACCGGCTCGAGGTCTACCGCACCAATGTCACGGGCGAGGTCGTGCTGCTGGACGAAGGCGCCTCGGGCGATCTCCGGCTGGCGGGCGGCGGGGTGAACGGCACGCTGGCCTTCCGCCCGCAGCCCGGCGACGCGATCGGCTTCGCGGTCGATCTCGCGGTGCGCAATGCAAGCTTCGGCGGCGCGACCCCGATCTCCATCGCCCGCGCCGACATCGACGCGACCGGCCGCTATGCCGACGGCAGCGCCACCGTCGATGCCGACATCACCGCAGGCGGCTTCGAAATTGGCGGGCTCTACCTCGCCAATCTCACCGCCAAGGCCGCGATCGCCGACGGGCGCGGCAAGGTCACGGGCACGGTTTCGGGGCGGCGCGCCGACCGCTTCGCGCTCAATTTCGACGCCAATGTCGCTCCGAACCGGATCGCGGCGGCGGCGCGCGGGCAATATGGCAATGCCCAGATCACCATGCCGCGCCGGGCGGTGCTGACCGCGCAGGAGAGCGGCGGGTGGAGCCTCGCGCCGACCCAGATCGGCTTCGGCGGCGGTTTCGCGATCGCCGAGGGAAGCTTCGGCGGCGGCGCGACCGTGCTCAATCTCCAGCTTTCCAAGATGCCGCTCAGGCTGCTCGATCTGGCGGGTGCGGACTTGGGTCTTGGCGGGCGGCTGACCGGGATCATCGACTACCGCCAGGAGGGCCGCGAACCGCCGACGGCGCGTGCGCGTGGGCGGATCGAGCGCTTCAGCCGGGCGGGGCTGGTGCTCTCGTCCAAGCCCGTCAACGTGCTCGCCGTGGTCGACCTGCGGGCCGATCGCCTGACCGCCGCCGCGCGCCTGTTCGAGGGCGAGGAGCGGCGCGGCGATGTCTCGCTCGCGGTGCTCGGCCTTGCCCCCGACGGCGCGCTGGCCGACCGCGTGATGCGCGGACGGCTCGGCGCGCGGCTCCTGTTCGACGGGGCGGCCGAGACCCTGTGGCGGCTCGCCGCGGTCGCGGCCTTCGACCTTGCCGGTCCGGTGCGGATCGATGCGCGCGCGACCGGCACGCTCGCCAACCCGCGCATCACCGGCAATGTCGCGAGCGATGACCTGACCGTGCAGAGCGCGCTCACCGGCACCCGCATCACCGGCGTCCGGGCGCGCGGGCGCTTTGCCGGATCGCGGCTCGAACTGGCGAGCTTCGCCGGGCAGACCGGCGGCGGCGGCTCGGTCAGCGGCAGCGGCACGGTCGACCTCGCGCAGATGAGCCGCACACGCGGGCCGACGCTCGATCTGCGCGCGGCGGTGAGGAATGCCCGGCTGCTCGATGCCAACGGGCTCGAGGCGACCATCACCGGCCCCTTGCGGATCGTTTCGAACGGGGTAGGCGGCACGATTGCCGGTCGCGTGACGGTCGACCGTGCGCGCTGGGCGCTGGGCAACGCCGCCGAGGATCGCGCCCTGCCGCGCATCGCCACCCGCGAGATCAATGACGAGGAGGGGCGCACGCGGGCGCAGGCCTCGGGCCGCGATGCGGTGTGGCGCTATCTCGTCAACGCCTCGGCCCCGGGGCGCGTCGCAGTCGAGGGGCTGGGACTGGAGAGCGAGTGGGGCATCGACATCGCGCTGCGCGGCACGGTCACAGACCCCCGCATCGGCGGCACCGCGCGGCTGGTGCGCGGCGATTACACCTTCGCCGGCACCCGCTTCGATCTCACCCGCGGGCGGATTTTGTTCGACGTGGGCGAGGCGATCAACCCGCGGCTCGATATCCTTGCCGAGACCGCCAAGAACGGCACCAATGTCGACATCGCGATCACCGGCAATGCCCAGTCGCCCGCAATCGCCTTTTCGAGCGATCCCCCGCTCCCCGAGGAGGAGATCCTCGCGCGGCTGCTGTTCGGCGGGTCGGTCACCTCGCTGTCGGCGACCGACGCGGTGCAACTGGCGGCCGCACTGGCAGCGCTGCAGGGTGGGGGCGGGGGGCTCGACCCGATCGGGAGCCTGCGGCGCTCGATCGGGCTCGACCAGCTGCGCATCGTCAGCGCCGACCCGCTGACCGGGCGGCAGACCGGGATCGCGATCGGCAAGAACATCACCCGGCAGATCTATGTCGAGCTGGTGACCGACGGGCGCGGCTACAGCGCCACCCAGATCGAATACCGCATCACCAGCTGGCTGGCACTGCTCGACACGGTCTCGACCATCGGGCGCGATTCGGTGCTGGTGCAGGTGAGTAGGGATTATTGAGGAGTCTTTGTTTCCGCACGCCTCCGGCGCGCGAAATCCTCGCTCACGCGGCCTGACGGCCGCATCGCTGCGGGCGGCCGTTCGGCCTTGCGGCGGCTGCGCCGCCGATGGACCGCGCTAGCCACTATCGCTGGTATAGAGTTCCGCCTCTGCCGCGCGCCGCCTGACGAGGCCTTGCAACACCCGCCCGCCGGCCCGCGTCCAGCGCGAGAATTCGTGCGCGGCGCCGGCATAGTCGCCCGCGACGTGCTTCTTCGTCAGTGTCGCAGTGCGGATCGCGCCGGTGTTGTAGTGGAAGCTCACCATCGCATCGAACTGGCTCTGCGTCGTCGGTGCGGAGCCGATTGCGGCGGCAACATCGGCGGCGTAGCGGAGGAGATCGGCGGCGAGGCGAGCATCGCACTGCGCCTGCGTCCAGCGCGTGCCGGGGCCGATGGCTGCGCCATTGAAATCGTCGCGCCCGGTCGCGCCCCAGCCGATGGTCCAGGGCTCGCCCCCCGTGCCCGGATCGGGATAGGCCTCGACCGTGCCGTCCCCGCGCAGCCGCGCGCAACCCTCGAACCGCTTGATCAGCGCAATCCCCGCCGCGCCGATGTGGCGGGTGGAGGACGCGCGCGGATGGGCGGGCAGCGAAGCAAGCCGCCGCAGATAGGCCAGCAGCTTGGTCGAATGCGGGGTGGACATGGGGGCCTCCTGTGATGCGTGAGGCTCAGCGATTCAGCACGTTTTGCGCGAGTAGGAAAATGATTTCCTGCCGCCGCGTGTGCAAACAGGCTGATGCGGGTGCTCTTTATCGTCGCTGGTCTTGCTGTGGGGTGTGGGACTGATCGGCCTCGCGACGGCGGCGCCCGACGGCCTGCTGCCGCAGGCGGTCGCGCATGCGCCCCGTGCAGGCGTTTCCACCCTGCTGAAACAGGCTCAAGGCTATGCCGTACCGCCTGCACCGCTCGATCTGCTGACCTTGTTCCATGTGCTGGTGCTGCTGGCGAGCTTCATCGCCACCGGGCGGCGCGGGATGCTGGCGCCGCGCTGAGCGTCACACAGCTGGCCAAAGAAAAGGGGCGCCCGCCGGATGGCAGGCGCCCCCTTTTTTGTGACCGGAGCCGCTGATCAGAAGCGATAGGTCGCGGTGCCGCGGATCACCTGGGCGTTGGCATCGCTGCGAGCGATGGTCGAATCGAACGCCGCGCCGAACTGGAACGGCCCGCTGCCGATCGTGGCGCTCACGCCCACTTCACCCCAGGTGCGGTCGTTCGTGCCAAGCGCGAAGGCCGTGCCCGCCCCGGTGCCGGCAACGAAGTTGGCCCCCAGCACGCTCGGCCCCTGCTCGAGCTCGCGCACGATCTGGGCGTTGGCGTTGAAGGTCACCGACTTGCCCTGCTTCTCCCAGTCGAACCCGCCGCGCAGCTGCGCGCTCTGGTAGGTTTCGCGGTCGAAGCTGAGCGCCAGCGTGCCGCCGCTTTCCTGCGTGCGGTCGAAATCGATGCTCGCATAGCGCGCTTCGACCCCCGGCGAGATCGTGCCCAGCGAGGTTTCGAGGTCGTAGGACACGCCGAGCGCCGCGCTGAACAGCAGGTTGTCCGAGGCCGACTCGAGGGTCTGCGGGGTGTTGAGCAAGCTCACCCTCCGTGTCGTGTCGAAACCGATGCTGGCGAGCGTGACCTGACCGTCGACCGTCACCCCGCTGGCGAAGTCCTGCCGCATGTAGAGCGAGACACCATAGGTTTCGTTCTGCACCTGCTGCCCGAACGGCACGTCGGCGTCGATTGAGCTGTATTGGCCCGCGAGGCCGACCATGGTGTTGTCGCCGAGGAAGAATTCGATCCCGCCCGACAGATACCAGCCCGAATACTCGGTCGGGTCGGCGATGAACTGCCCGCCGGTCTCGGTGCCGGCGGTGGTGCCCGGAAGCGAGACCGCGTCACCGATGACGTAACCGCCCGAGAGGAACACCGCGACATTGTCCGGCAGATCCGCTTCGCGAATCTCGGTCTCGCCTTCCTGCGCACCGAGCAGCCCGCCGCCAAGCGGCTGCGCACCCGGCGCAAGACCGGCCTGCGCCAGATCGAGCGGACGGCCGGTGACGGCGATCTTGCCGCCCGCGCTGTCGCGGTTCGATTCGCGCAGGCGCGCATCGTTGAGGTTCTGGATCAGGTTGATCGTCTGCGCCGAGAGCGAACGCACCGCCTGTTCGTTGACCGGCGCGAGCTGCTGGAAGGTGCTGCGGATCGTGTCGGTCGAGGCGAAGTCGAGCGCGAAGAGCGTGCTCAGCGCGCCGTTTCCGCGGTTCTGGTCGAACAGCTGGGCATAGGCCACCTGCACTGGATCATTGGCGTTGATCACGGATGCATAGCTGGCGGCTTCAATCTCGAGCAGGACGGCGTTTGCCTCATAGATGAAGTTCTGGCTCAGGATCGCCGAGATGTTGCGCTCGGTGAAAGTGCCCGTCACGCCCTCTGCGGCAGTGAGAATGGTGAAGCGCTGGCCCTGGCCATTGACCTGCTGGGTCACGCCGGTGCCGATGTTGACGATACCGCCGATGCTGGCCGCACCGGTGACCGCGAGACGGTCGGACATGGCGCCGGTGCCGACATCGACCAGGAAGGTCGTGCCCGAGGACATGACAAGATTGCCGTCGATCGTCAGGGTGCCGGTCGTGCCCATGGTCCCGGGCGAGAACACCCCGGTGACGCTGGTCACGAACGGCGCGGTGACCGTGCCGGTGCCGGCGAGCATCCCGGCGAACAGCGTGTAGTCGCCGACCGAGGTGACGCTTCCGTTGACGTTCACGATGCCGCCGAACTGGTTGATGTCGATCAGCGAGGTGAGATCGCCCGCGGCGGCGACGGTGAGGCCGGCCGCATTGCGCACAGTCAGCCGATCGATGGTCACCGCGCTGCTCAGCGTGGTGGTGCCGGTCTGGCTGAGGGTGACGTCGAAGAAGCGCGGATCGACGCGGGTCGTATCGGTCGTAACGGCATCGATATTGTTGGCGATGAAGCCGGTCGCACCCGGCAGGCCGTTGGCGAGCGTCGGGGCGGGCAGGGCCGGTTCGTTAACCCCCTGCGCCTGCACTTCGGTTTCGAGATCGGCGCGGCCATTGATCGCGACGGTTTCGGTCTCAAGATCGGCCGTTCCGATGATCGCGGCAACTTCGGTGCCAAGCGAAGCGCGACCGCTGATCGCCGTGACGTCCGCAGCGGCGAGGAGTTCGCCTTCGCCGGTGGCAGCGGCTGCCTCCGTGGTGGCACCGCCAGTGATCGCGTCAAGTGAAACGCGTTCGCGGCCATTGGTCACATCGCCCGCAGCCTGCTGCGGCGGGCTGGTGTCGATGATTTCGCCGGTTGCGGTGTCGACGCAGCCGTCACCGGGCACTTCGAACTCGACGCAGATCTGGCCGAAATCGCCATCCCTGCCGTTCGGCCCGAGCTCCGGCGTGGTCGGCAGGCCGTTCACCACCTGGCCCTGCGCATTGATCACGCGGTAGGCGGGATCGAGCAGCGTCACCCAGCGGCTGGCGTCTTCCCAGTTGCCGTTGCCCGCAACCGTGCCGACATAGCGGTAGGGGTTGGTGGCGGTGACATACTGCCAGTAGAGCGAGAGCGGCTGATAGAAGCTGGTGGTGCCGATCGAGCTGAACGGCTGACCGCCGAAGAAGCGCGAACCGCCCGACAGCACGCCGATCACGAGGTCTTCGTTCGACAGGGTGTTATTGGCCGCATCGAGGATCAGCGGGCCGCCCGAATCCCCGCCCGCGGTGGTGCCTTCGTTGGGCAGCGCGTCATCGCGGTGGACGTTAATGTCGCGGAACGGCACGCGGTCCTGCGAATCGAAATCGAGCTGATAGAGGTTGTTCGGGAAGGTATCCGGCCCCGGACCGAACAGGACGTTGTCCTGATCGTCGAGCGAGAAGAACCCGCCTAGCAGGTTTTCAGCCGCACGGCGACGGAAGTCGATGCCTTCAACCGGGCCCTGCGCTGCATTGCCGGTGCCGCCGTAGCCGACGATGTTGACGTGATAGCCGGTGCCGCGAACCGGATCGATCGTCTCAGGCGCGGGCAGGGTGCTGAACAGCAGCGCCCAGGTCGGGATGCCGGCAGCAGGGGTGTCGAGCGCGGCGAGCGCGATGTCTGCCTGAATAAAGCCAAGGCCGGCCGCGTCCTGCAGCGAGCGCTGGTCGTAGAAAATGCGGCTGATGTTGAACACTGCCAGATTCGGGTTGCTGGCAAAGTTGTTGGCGAACCAGCTCTGGAAGCCGGGCAGCGCATCGACATTGAACGAGAATGCGGCCGGAATATTATCGGCGTTATAGTCGGTTTCCGGACGATCATTCACGCAGTGCGCAGCGAAGATCACGGTGCGCGGGTTGATCAGCGTGCCGGTGCAAACGAAGCCGTCAGCGCGGAAGAACTGGCCGACACCGCGAAACTCATCCTCGGTATCCACGATGGCTTCGGAGTTGGTCGTTTCGTTCGGAACGATGGCGTGGGCCGGAGTGGCCGCAGCAGCGATTGCAAGAGCGGTGAGGGCCGTGCCCGCCAGGTACTGGCGGCGCGGTGCGGACAACGTCTTCATGATCGTTCTCTCCATTCGGATTCGGTCGCGGGATCGACCGGCTGGTCGCATCCTAGGACCGCTTAAGCGCTTCCGACAATTGGGCTTTGCGAGTGTGGCTGCAAATCTATCGTACTGTTGCACAAATGTGTCAGCGCATCGCGAGGAACAGCGAATATCCGACATAGAGCGCAACCAGCAGCGCGCCCTCGATCCGCGACAGCTTCCATCCCGAACGCAGTTGCATCAGCAGCAAGGCGGTGACGCCCAGCATCACCCAGATGTCGAATGCCGCAATCTCGGCGGGCACCTCGATGGGAGTGATCACCGCGGTGGTTCCGAGAATCCCGAGCAGATTGTAGATGTTGGAGCCCACCACATTGCCCAGCGCCACGTCCTCGTGCTTGCGCAGCACCGCGACGATGCAGGCGATGAGTTCGGGCAGGCTGGTGCCGACTGCAACCACGGTAAGGCCGATGACGCTTTCCGAGACCCCCGCCGCGCCCGCCAGCACCACCGCGCCTTCGACCAGCCAGCCCGCACCGAGGATCGCGGCGGCAAGCCCGGCGATGATCATCGAGCCCAGCACCACCGGACCAGTGTTCGGCGGCACGGGGCGGTCTTCAGCCTCGTGTTCGTGGCGCGCGCCTTCGGGGCAGGGTGCCGCGCTCTCGGATTTGTAGGCCCACCAGAGATAGCCAACGAGCGAGGCAATCAGGGCGACGCCGATCGCCGGGCCGATCACCCCGGTCACCACCGCCCCGGTGCACAGCAGCGCCGAGCCACCGAGCGCGAGCGAATCCCGCTGGAACGACGCCGGGTTGACCGACAACGGCAGGATCACTGCCGAAAGCCCGAGGATGAACAGGATGTTGGCGATGTTCGATCCCACCACATTGCCCACCGCGATCGCCGGCGAGCCGGCCAGCGCGGCCTGCACGCTCGTCGCCAGCTCGTGGGTCGAGGTGCCGAAGCCGACGATCGTCAACCCCGCCAGCAGCGGCGAAATGCCGAGCCGCGCGGCCATCCCCACCGCGCCCCGCACCAGCAGCTCGCCGCCCAGCGCGAGCAGGACAAGGCCTCCGGCGACCAGCAGCAGCGATCCGGTCATGCGCGAAAGTCCTTCGCTGCGATACCTTGTATCCTTCTAGCCGGAAGCAGGGCGCAAAAGAAGGGCGCGCCCGGGCTAGAGCGTCAGGTCGAGGAAGTCGGCGACCAGGCGGTTGTAGGCCTCGGGCTGCTCGAAATAGGGCGAGTGGCCGGTGCCCGGGACGATCACCATGCGGCCATCGGCAAAGTGCGGCAGAATGCCGGCGAGCGCGGCGGGCGGCCAGATCGGATCGTGCTCGCCCGCGATCATCAGCACCGGCGCCGCGATCCTGCCGAGCGCCTCGGGCGGGACGAGCACTTCGGCAGAGAACAGCTGCGCCGCCAGCGCCGGGTCTGCGGGCGGGTTGAAGGCACCGAGCTGGCGGTAGAGCGCCGCCATGAGCGGGCGCGCGCGCATGAACCCCTCGGTCAGCCCCAGCGCCGCCGGGCCGCGCGTGCCCATCTGCTTGCGCGCCTCGGCGAAGGCGGCAAGCCCCGGCGGGTGCGCGATGCCGCCCAGCGTGCAGGTCAGCACCAGCCGCTCGACCAGATCGGGCCGCGCGAGCGCGAGCCGCACCCCCGTCCACCCGCCGAGCGACTGGCAAACCACCTTCGCGCGGGTCGCCCCGGCAGCGGCAAGCACATCGACGGCGGCGTCGAGGGCCTGTTCGACCAGACGATCGGCGTCCGCAGCGTCGGATTCGCCGAAGCCCGGCAGGTCGTAAGCGATCACGTGGTGCGCGGGCGCGAAGGCGGCGAATTGCTGCCACCACACCGCGCGGTTGGCCCCCGCGCCGTGGATGAACAGCACGCTCGCCACGTCGGCGCGCGGCTGGCCCTGCGCCGACCAGCGGATACCCCGCGCAATCCCCGTCATCTGAAGATCTTCCCGTGCCATGCTTCGCAGGATAGCGCAGATTTGTAGCAAACGCTACGCCAAAGTCGCGCACCCCTGCCCTGCCCCCGAAAAAAAGGGCGGAAGGATCGCTCCCCCCGCCCTGTCGGATCTCGCAAGAAGCGCGCGGGCTTACATCGAGTAGTACATGTCGAATTCGACCGGGCACGGGGTGGTTTCAGTGCGGATCACCTCTTCCCACTTCAGTTCCATATAGGCCTCGATCTGGTCCTTGGTGAACACGTCGCCCTTGAGCAGGAACTCGTGATCGGCGGTCAGACTGTCGAGCGCCTCGCGCAAGCTGCCGCACACGGTCGGCACTTCGGCGAGCTCGGCCGGGGGCAGATCGTAGAGGTTCTTGTCCATCGCCTCGCCCGGGTGGATCTTGTTCTCGATCCCGT
>OFDC01001582.1_pt1 | contig 11750 bp, 11 predicted proteins | sample 1520941 | NCBI WGS metagenome assembly OFDC01 (sample SAMEA94258168, study PRJEB24077) | hot springs metagenome | biome: Aquatic biome; feature: Water | place: India | collected 2012-12-06 | depth 5 m | reverse complement strand
ACGAGCTTGTTCAGCGGGATCGATTTGATCATGGGACACACTCCTGACTGTGAGCCAGGTGCATCGACCATCGACGCCCATTTGGCTCAATCAGGGCAAAGCCCCCTCCCCTCTGATGCGTTCGTAGCAGATCTGCTTATATGCGCTGGCCAATGACGGACGACTATGCTTGCGGACTGTCCGGACAGGCAGCTTCTAGCTGCAGAAATGGAACAACTGACGTTGGGACGCGTCGTCGCTGGCTTTCGGGGGCGACCCTTCCTAGGCATTAAGTCGCCGATATTGCAGCCCCAAGCGCAGACCGTCGGCTATCGAGCGGCAGGCCCCCGAATGTCCACTAATTGATCGACAGTTTTCAGGGCGCAACGCCAGCGAAGCTGACTTTGATCGCGCGACTTGCCATCTTACAGACGCGTGGTGAGGTCTATATCTGCGCTGTCCGGGACGCCGCTACGATCTAGCGATCACGCGCAAACGCACTTGATACCGCACGGGCAACCGATCCCAGAAGCCGTCAGCGTGATTAGGTAGGAAGGTCTTGCGGTTCGGGCTTTGACGGGACGGCGGCACCGAGCTTCGCCCGCTCCTTGGCGTCCCGCGCCCTATTGAGATCTTCCGTCGCCTCGACAGATTGAACATAGACCGCGACATAGTCGGCCGGCAGCCCATGCTCGGCGCAACCAGCCAGAACGAAGTCCTTATACCAAGTATAGGGCGCGAGGCTGTCGTCGATCGCGTTCGGGCTGGCGAGGTACGTCAGAACCTTCTGCCGCCGGCCTTGGTCATTGATGACCGTGACCGTCGCATGCTCATAGCCGTTGCCGACACCCTCGGCCTTGTCGAGTGTCGGGCGTTCGGCGGGGTCAAAGGCAAAAAGGACCCCCATCACGCCCTGGTCATCGTCGGTGGCAAAAGCGTTGCACTTCCCCGACTGGTCCTTGCTCCGCTTATGGAAGCGTAGCGCGTGGCCCGGCAGCTTCGCTATGCCAAGCGGCTTGCAACTCGGCATCCGCTCGCGCAGTCGGGCGGTCAACATGTTGGACCCGTATGCGAAATAGACGACGGGTTCCGGCGGCCCAGACTCCGCTTCCGGCAGCGGCTTGATCAGTGGATCACCCGCCTTCATGATCGTTCGCAGCGGCACCGTCATGATGCTGTGCTCGTGCGTGTATTTGCCCTCTCGCATGATGATCGGACGCGCAGCTTCTGAGTCGAGGATCGGGACAGGCCTGCCGGTCCAGTCGCACCCAGTACAGGTCGGCCGCTCCCAGAGGGTGCCGGGCGCGGCACTATTCTCGCCTTGCTCGGGCTCGAGATGAGGCGATCCACATTTCGGGCATTCCTCGGGCACTCCTCGCAGCGCTCGCAGAATCTGCGTCATCGCCATGGTCACGGCCTGCTGCGTCAACGCATGCGCCATATCCGCGTCGAGCCATGTCGCCGATTTGGCGTGTGTCAGCCAGTTTGTGAAGGTCCAGGCGGATTCAAGCGTCTGCTTGATCGCGCCCCGACGCTCCTTGTTCGTCTCGCTCGGAAGGAGGTCGTTAATGATGATGTCGACCCAAGCGCGAAAATTTGCGCGTTGCGGCGGTGCCTCGGTCCAGACCGCTGCATCTTGCGCCGCGCCAATTAGTGCAAGCAGGGTCTCGCGGCACCGTACTCCGACGGTCTGGTAATCCGCGAGATTGTGTGCCTGTGTCATCGCGGCGCCGACGTCTTCCATCTTCTCAAGGACGGGCTCGAACTGGAGAATGCGGAGATCATTCACCTGCTGCTTTTCCGTTCGCGGGATTCGCAGCATCAGGCCGATGTGGAATGTGAGCGCTAGATCCATGTTCGGAAACTGCGCCTGCGAGTAAAGGTTCGTGCCGCCCGTAATGATCCACCAGCGATCTTTGTTGGTGTGAACGTCCCAAACGTCATGGCGGGTGTTCAGGACGGCTTCGGAATAGACCTTCTGCAGGAAAGTGACCTGGAGATCGGGTGCCTGCCACTCGAAATATTCCCGTACTTCCTCGGTTTCGGCTTCTGTCGCTTTCAGCATGGTCGCCCCCTACGATGACTTATGGCGCCACTCCGCAAAAAATTGCGCATGCGCAGAAATTGCCAAGGATTACTTGGTTACTAGCATTCGCGAAGGAATGCGAAAATGCTATGTCAGTCGCCAATGGAACGGTCGATCCAAGCCATATGGAATCAAGAGAAAATCCCCGTCGTCTTGAGACGATCGGGAAAGGGCGAGCTTCTTCGGGTCCGGCTGCCGTTCGATCCGGACAACCGGCGGTGGTTGCAGAATGAGCGTCGCAACACACCATGCTGGAAAGCGTCAAGGAAGTTCTGGGAGATTCCGAAAGCTTGGTTCGACGATCTCGTAAACCGCGCACTAGAAAGATACGGTTGCATTTACGTCATCCAGCCTTTTCGCGAGCAGGAGATATGCTCGCCGTCCTGCCAGAACGCCAAGGGTCATGAGTGCCAATGTTCTTGTATGGGTGTGCATCACGGTGCTGGCAGTGACGGTAGTTGGTTTGAGGTCTCAGACGCATTCTCGACGCGGTGGGGAGAGCGAGAGCTCGCCTGCCGCCTGATGGTCGCCAAGAAGAAAGGATGATCGATCCGCCCTTTCCATTCTTCGCCGCACTGGACCCGTTAGCCGACTAAGCCCAAGAGCCCGACCCGAAAGACGGCCATGATGGTGTTCGGTTTCAGACGAGCGAGAATGGCGGGAAACGAACGGCAATGGCGCATGGCCGCCGTCAACCGCTCAGCGGCGCCGATTTCGTTAAGCGGGGTGACTGTTTGTATTGTCCAAGTCGCTTCAAATTTCTTTTCATCTGCAAGGCGAGTGCCCCCATGCCTAGGTTACTGATCGTTTCCAGTTCACCCAAGCAATCGTAAGCCTGCCACGGCATCAAAGGGTTTTCGCCATCTCGTGCGAAAGGTGCATCCGTTTCCGTCAACAGCCGATCCAGCGGCATGGCTGCCGCCAACTCGCGGCCCTTCCGGGAGCGGAGCATCGCAGGTCCTATGGAGAACCAGCAACCGATTTGAACTGCTCGTTCCAACTCTCTCATTGTGCCGCTGAACCAATGAAGGATAGGCACCCCGGCATCGGGCTGGCGCTCAAGTGCATCCAGCACTGCAGTTGCAGCTCCGCGAGAATGGATCGTCATGACCCGCCCGCCGTGCGTCGCACATTCGGCAAGTATGCGATCGAAGACAGATTTCTGTAGATCGAGCGAACCCCGGTGCGGCGGGCTTCCGTCGATCCCGATTTCCCCGACATATGGAGCTTCTGGGAGTAGGCCGCATAGCAGGGGAACTTCCTGATAGCGCTGTGCGACCAGCTCGGGATGCAGACCAAGAGCAACGCGAACCCGCTGGCGATCTCCGACCAGCTTTTTTGTCCCACGCCAAGCCTTCGGCGTCGTCGTGACCGCCAATACATAGGTCCCTCTTGCATCGACTTCGTCAAGGACGGCCAGAGGGTCGGGATACAGATCAATATGGCAGTGGAAGTCGATCAAGTGACACCGAGATGAGCATGGAGCGCGGCCAATTCCGCGATGCCACGCCGGACGACCTCACGATAGGGGGTAACGTCGCCGAGCATACGCGCATTCATCGCACCGCCAATCAGCTCGTCGATGCCATATCGGCGCACTGTTTCAACGGCCATGGCGACAGACCGAACGTCATCGAACCGGGCATGCCGCACGTCATCTTGGCCCAATGGTCCGTATTTGTAGCCGTCGGTGGTTTCGTCGTTCTGCCCCCACGCGAGATAGGCGCCACGCCGCACTTGGCAGGGCACACAGCGACCACAATGCTGGAAGCCTGTTCTAGAATAACGCCCGCAGCTGGTCGAATCGGCGACCAGCTGAGCCAGAAGGGCTTGGTCCGTACAACCCGAGAGCATCTCGCCCTTCGTGCTGTGCTCATAGGGGTTATTCAAGCGGACCCGCAAGCCGGCCGCGTCGAGGGTCTCTTGAATGAGGCGCAGGAAATATGGGTGCGTCGTGCGCGTACTGAGGCTTCCGGTGCGCAGCGGGGTCAGCGGCACGTTCTGGCTGATAAAGCCGTTTTCAGGGATGCGGAGTTCCACCTCATAGCCATCATGATGCCGCCGCAGGCAGGTCGCTGCCAACACTCCGAAGCCGAGGAAGGCGATCGAGCGAGCACGCTGAGATCGTTCTGATGGCCCGGGTGGACGGGCATGATGGTTGAGTTGAAGATGCAGGCTATGGGGCGCGATGGCGTGAGCGAACATCTTTTGGTCCGCAGTGTCGCCTTTGGCCATCTGGCTTACGAAAAGCGGACTGCGCCCTTCACCAACGACGTCGATTGCTCCGATTAGGCTGTCCATGCCGCCTGATAGCAAACAGACCATGTCCTCGTTGCGCAGTCGCGAGGGATCGCTGGTCGTGGGAGCAGCACCGTCTCCGATGAAATCCAGTTCCCAGATGTCTCCAGACAGGAAGCGGAGCGCCTGGGTCAGGCGGGCGCGCTGCGAGTTCCAGAAATCTGGCAAGGAGACGGCAACCGTCAGCCCGATCTCACGTGTCCATCCATCTGGGCTACGCTCGCGTGATACCGCCTCGTCGGCAGCAACCACGGCCATCGCGAACGACGTGAAATCCCAGGCATCGACCGATGGCCGGAGGCCAAACCGACGGACACGGCCGGGAACCAAGTTGCCGACCCGCCCGCGTCCTGCGAGACGCGATCGGGAATAAATGTCGAACCGCAGATCAGTCCCGGCTTGGTCCGGGAGATCCTCGGGAAGGCATGCGACTCTGATCACAGCTCGCCATCCTCCTCAAACACTTCGAATGCCTGTTGAATCGCGTTGCGCGAAATCCGCTCAATAGCTGCGCGACCGACGGTCCCAACGCTGGCGCGCTCCTCTGCGTATTCAGCAGCTACGATCTCGCGCACATAGTCCTTCATTTCCTGGAGCCGCTCCAATCCGTCACCCTTCGTGGGGGCCTTGGCGATGATCGCTTTTCCGACATCCAGCTCGATGCGCAGGGCGACGTCATATCCAAGGGTCGAGGCTGTGACCTGATCGACCTGTTGCGGCGTCAAGCTGGTGATATCGGCTTTCTGGTCCAGCATGTCGGATAGCGCTCGCGCCACCGAATCACGTGTTGCCTCGGCGTCCTGCGTTCCGTCGATCGGGCGGATAGCATCCACGAGAGCGTCAGCAAACTCTGATGGTGACAGCCCGACCAGGGCCTGCGGGTCAATCCCCAGTTCCTGAGGAAGAGGTTCTCCATTCGCCAGCGCGGTCAGAGCGCTGTGCAGGACGCTGGCTGTTCTGGCCGAACCACCCATCCGGCGGGCAGCATTGCCGCTGCCTCCCATGCCGCTCCGCGAATAGTGGCCGAGTCCACGGCGCAAGTGCCTGCCGCGGTCGTCGCCCCCGCCTCCGAATTTGCCGAGCGACGTCCTTACCCCGCGCCACCGGCCAGGTGGCGAGGGTTCGGGCTGAGGCTGCGGCTGGGGGTTTGGTGGCGGGAGAACCTGAGGATTTGGCGACTGAGGCGCCTGCGGAGAGGGGGACGTCGGCGTTTGCCCCGGTTTGGGTATTGGCTGCGGAGGTTGGGGCGCGGGCTGCTGTGGCGGACTGTCGACCCACGGGGGTACAATCGGAATGTCGGGGCCAGATCCCGGGCCGCGGCTAGAGGCGGACGTGCCCATCATTTCTCCCCCTTCATTGATTTCGTGACGGCATTCTTTGCCGGAACGGCCAGGTCACCTCGCTTGTGGAACGCGGTGAGCACCTCTTGCCCCCAGACAAGCGCTGCGAGACGCGGTACGATGGATGCCTTGATCTGACTGGACGGCACCTCACTGAAGAAGGCGACGACTGCACGGGCAGAAGTCGTTGAAGCGGCAGCGAGCGCCTGCAACGCGTTGAGGATCGTGGGTGTCCCCCAAGATACCTCGTTCCTTGCCCTCACGATGATCTTGTCGGTGATTCGGCCGATTTCCGGATTCGACAATTTCGCGATCTCGTCGCTGACAATCGGACTCGCCGAATTCAGCTTCAGGAGCATGTCGAGCACCTCCATCGCCTCGGACGACAATTCGTCCGCACGGGAAATGATTGGATGGCTTTCTCGACCGACGTAGAGCGCGCCGCGCAGATCCTTATCAGCAAGCGGGGGGTCCAGCGTGAGCCAGTTCATATGGAACGCTTCGTTCCATGGCTTTTCCAGCTCTGGCGCGGTGTCATCGCCGCGAGCGCGCCGCTCCATGTCCCCAAGAAATGCAGCGTAGCCGTCCTCGGATTCGTTCACCGCGCGAAGCAGTTCGGCATAGGCATCCTTGTCGCCGCAGCGTTCGAACAGCAGAAGCTTGACCAGCACTTCCTCGTCCACAGTTACTGACTGGATTCGCGCCATGGAGGTGCGCATTGATAGGGTGTTGAGGAAGCGCTTGATGAGGCGGGGATTGCCACGAATCTTGGGCGATGTCGTCAGAATAGGAGCGATCCGCTCAGCAAGCGCGAGGCGGTTCAGCAAGCCCGATGGGCATTCGGCGTTCGGTGGGCAGTTCTTGATCGCGTCCGATACGAATGCCTTATCGACCCGAGCTCCGGTCCAAGATTGAGCGAGGCGCTTGCAGACGGCCTCGCGGACACTGTCCTTCACCGTACCGTCGAGATCCGGCTCGGCATCTACGAACAGCATCATCAGATATGCCCGCACTTCCTGGGTGCCGAGCGCGGGCACGCGGATGGGCAGCTGGATTAGCTTGTCGAAATAGTTGGTGACGAGATCGTCATCGAGCGTCGCGTTCTCGAAATGCGAGCGCACGGCCTGCCGGATCATGCCCTCGTCAGCGGCAATGACGAAGGCGGTGTGCTTCAGGAAGAGAAACAAACGCATCGATTCGAGCGTCGCGATTGCGGTCTTGGGCAGACAGCGGTCCAGATCGTCAATTAGCACCACGAGGGTTACGCCGAGTTCGGTCAGCGTCGCTTCCAAATCATCACGGAAGGCCTGGATGGCTTTGCGCGGACTATCAGCCTCTTCCGGTTCGGGCGCCGCGTCCGGCTTCTTGTCGCCGACCAGCTTTTTCCCGCCCTCGTAGGTGTCCGTAGCGAGTTTCTCGGCCTTCTTTAGGTCTTCGCCAGTAACTTCACCGTCGAGCAAGCCGGTTACCGTCCCCATCCCCGCCGCGAGGAATGGCGTAAGATGACCGCCTGAGTAGATGTCAATCGCCGTAGAGCCGATGAGACCCAGCAGTCTGAGCTTCTTCACGCGACCGAACAGACTACGGGCGTGCTTCAGCGCCGTTTCCGAAAGCGAGTGCTTCTTCGCAACGGCCTGTTCGACCACGGCAGCGGCGATTGCCTCCATCAGGGCGGCACGGGCGTCATCGTAATTCTGATAGAGCCAAGCGTTGAATTCCACGAAGCGGAACTCGACGTCCGTGTGCTTGCCGAGCGAGGTGCGAAGTAGCTTCATCATCGACGATTTGCCAACACCCCAGTCACCTGAGATACCGACCGATAGTGGCTCGCCCATTGCGCCGACTATCCGTTCGGCGGCGATATCTGCAACATGAGAGAAGTTGACCAAGTCACGGATAGTCTCGTTATCTGACCACATCTAAGCCTCACCCCCGAATATTAGCAGCATGTTCCACGTTTACCGCTGACGTCAAGCCGGTACTGCGTCAAAATCTGATAGTATTTCTGTGGGTTATGCATAGATATTACTGACCAGCAGCTGGGTTATCTCTCTCCTGAAAGCCGACCGTCGTGAACGTCCCAACCCGGTCGATCGAGGTCACCGACACTGCCTGTGAATGTAGGGCAGCTTTTTGGGGATGCCGTTTGCCGCCTCGAACGACGGCTATTTAGGCGATTGTGAAAATCTCACTCGGGAGTTCAGCTTCGCGCCACTGCCTCATTCATGCTTAAGGCGGTCCCATTCAACGATCAATGACCTGTACCTATCGAGAAATATGAATTCCTCGTCACCATTCAGCGGCGTAATTTCCGGAGAGAAAAATGCCCTACGAAGAGGGTCAATAAGACGCATGTCACTCGGATTTAAGTTTGGCAAGGCTTGTTGCATTGCCCATAAACCTAACCTTCCCGCTTCTTCAGAAAGAGCAGGCTCCTCACTAAAGTAAGGATATACGACGCGTGTATATTTTTCTCTTACGCGAGCGTTAAGGGCGTCGCGTACGCGGACTACAGCGCCTATCTCTTCAATCTTCAGGTTACCATGTACGCTCTGCGGGATGATCTCGACGGGTTCGTTTGACCAGCGTAATTTCGCACTTAGTAATTCTAGAACGCCATCTTTCAACAAAGGGTACAAGCGCTTGTAACTGTTATTAGACTCGATGCGACTAGAAGTCATTTCCGCCAGATCACCATCGCCCGATATATGTTTTTTGACATCCGACCAAAATGGAAGATAAAAATCTCCACCTTGACTTCTTGTACCTCCAGCATCTTTTTTGCGATCAAGCCGAATGTCGTTCTTCAGAACCGACCGCCGCAACGGCTCGCTCCCGTAAAACAATTGCAAAGCTTTTCGAAGGGGGATGTCCAGAACAGACATAGGCAATCCTATCGGCGCTAACTAGCTTCAGACTATCACCAAGTCGGCGAGCTTCGCTGCCACCCCTGCCATCGTGTCCTCTGCCGTGTTGAGGCCATTCCGCGAGGCAAGAAGGGGACTTACTTCGCGGAGAGCGTCATAGGTTGTCTGGTGCACGATGGGCACCAGCCGCTCACCCGCCAAGAGCGCAGAAAGTTCTTTGTCAGCGACACCCCCCTTAGGAAGAGTTTTGAGCATTGCGGGAGTGACCAGTACGATCCCAACTCGCGAATTTACTAAGCCTTTGTCGATAGAGCGCAGAAAGGGCTCGCCTAGGCCAATATCCTTCTCGCTGAACCAGACCCGAACGCCTCGTGCCTCAAGAAGGTCGTTCAGTTCCTTGGCAGCCGCCTGTCGGTCATCCCAAGCATGGCAGAGGAAGACATCACGGAGATCCGGCCGCTTCCCGGCTAGACTTTCTACGTTGGTGCGGACTGGGGTAAGTTCACGCACTTCCGCTGGGGAGTAGAAAACCCCCGATCCGGGTTTCGACCAACTTGCCCTCACACGGCTGGTCCCGCCACCGCTACTCCGATTGCCTCCGATGCCGCCTGTGGAAGAATAAGAGGGGGATGAATAGGAAGGTGCTGAGTATCCGCCACTGCTGTAGCCGTATCCGGATCGCGAGCGGCCACGGCATGCAGGGCAGTTGGCTGCGGCGCTCGCTGAGCGATGACCTTCTCTTGGTGCAGTACATCTTGCCATCTGAGAGGTTTTCCTCCGACTGCGCGTCCAATCTTTGATTAGCGCCAATGTGTAACGCCTTCAGATCTCGTGCAAGTCAGATGGCGGAACATATGGGGAAAAGTTGGCGGAATGCCCGATGGCCGCGGCATTTGTGGATCGGACTTCTACGGTTCCTGATATGAACCTATGGCAGCTAACGGGGCTTCAACTTGTTAGGTTCAGCGTCAGCTATGAGGTCGGTTCTTGCCAATTCAGCAGCAAGGCCGGCAGCTTCGGTGGACGCGCTGGACGCCAACCCCTATCCTGCGCCGCGATGTTCCACCTCCACTGCACCAAGAAACTGCTCGATCGGATCAAACCCGAGATCGCTGAGCCCGGACAAAGCGACACCGCCCTGGGCAACTGGTACGCCACCGCCATATTCAGGAAGCCGCAGGTAGCTTTGCTAGTTTCCGAGCGCACGCTCCTTCCCGTGCTTATGCCGCTGGCTCCAGCGGCCGCCCTTGGTAGAAGATTTTCAGCTCACTTGGCGCTGGTCCTGAAGGAGCACGGCGTCCCAAGCGAATTCATTGCTCAAGAGGTCTGGCGGATGGACACCGTCCAGTACGCAAAGACTGCGAACCGGAGTGTCGTGGGCATCCTCAATGAGTTCGTGAAGCAGGCCGAATTCTGGCTGGCCGCCTATGCCTATGAAAAGGGCGATGATGACGACCTCTTGGCGATTTCCGCCAAGCTAGCGGAGACACCGTGCAGCCCGCTGTACAAGGGCCCGGTTTCGCCGGACAAAGCCCTTCATGAACTCGTGAAGGCTGGCGCGCAGACTTGAGTCTGCTGGCCGCCCCCTGTGCGCGGAGATCCTACAGCATTCGGCCGGAGGGCCAACTCATGCTGTCAGATAGGATCGGGCGGCAAATCTACGATACGGAAAACTGCTCCCGAACTGGCATCGCGGACAAGGTCAACGCACGCGCCATCCCAGTGGTAGTCGAGGTGCCGCCCTTGGAGGGGATCTGACGCGCAGTCCGGGTAGAAGAGTGCAACGCACTCCCCGCCAGGATGCCGAATGCTTGGGTAGACAATGCCGTCGGATTCCGCGCCCCTGAGCTGCCGCGCGACCGTTTGAGATGCCGCGTAGCTGTCAGGGTCCAGCATCGGGGTCAGTTCTGCATCTGCAGCTCTGAGATCATGGAGGTCAGCATCGACTGACATGACGATCTCCCGGAATTGCGAGGTCCAGCCAGGCGCTTCCTTTGTCCGTGCCATGAAGCGGGCATGGTGGTGGATCGTCTCGAACAGCGCGGTTTCAAAACGGTCCCCAACGTAGAGCACGCCGTAGCTCCCATCCGTAAACCGGCTCGGTCGATCGGTGCTAACGTGGGTAAATGGCGCCATGAGGTAGGAAGCTCCGTTCCCGCCGACGCGTCGGTTGATCGGCACCAGGTCGAGATTGCCAATCGTCGCCATGATGCGAGGATTGGTCTTCTGCTCTGCCGAAATCAGCAGCGGCCAGTCGGCTGGATCGGCGATGTCCTCGAACAGATCAATCGGCGGAAAGGCACTCCGGATGATCCGAACAGCGCCCTTCCACTCAACTCTAGAAACGGGGATATCCGCCGTTCCGTTCACCAGCCACCACGCTCGGCGTCTAGGTAGCGACGCACCCGCATAATGTCGGTGAGCTCGCCCCCGAGCATGACTTCGAGCGCACTGGATCCGCCAAAGGCATCGTTGGCCGACCTGATCCAGGAATAGCCACGAGTTGCCTCCGAGAAGATGATCCGAAGCGCCTTGTGGATGCCCATCAGGTTGGAGAGGCGCGCACGCCCATCGCGCGAAACCCGCCCGGGGCCTTCCGCCTTCCAGCGCCGATAGGATCGAACAGGCATGTCGAGCAAAGTTGCCGCCTGCTCGTCGGTCAACTCCCACTTGCCGAACAGATTGATGACTGCCCGGAACATGGCAGCTGCCTCGTCCTGGGTGATCGGATCGGGCCGGAAGGCGGTAACGGCAGTATCAACGGGTTGCAGAGCCAGCATGGGATTTCTCCATATGGCATGATGTATGCCGAACAATGCCATTTGGCAAGAAATTATGCCGATGATGCCAGTCTGGCAATCACGCTCGCCGCGCCCTCGATCGGCACGAACAGCCGGGTCCGGTAGCGGATGATCTCGGCAAAGCAGCCTTGCGCTTTGTACCAGTCGAGCCGAGCAGCACTCCATCCCGTAAGTTCAAGTCGCTGTGAGCCGTTGACCAGACTGCGTTTGACCGTGAGCTTCTCGCGGGCCGCGAATTCCATGGCTCGGCCCGTCGCGAGGACGGTCTGGACGATGTCATCAGCGGAGAGCGTTTGCTCGCGTTCGAGGCCGAGGGCCCGGCATAGGTCCGGAACACAATGGACAGGAACCTCGCGGCCAAGGAGCGAACGGCCATCTG
>OFDC01001581.1_pt1 | contig 11760 bp, 19 predicted proteins | sample 1520941 | NCBI WGS metagenome assembly OFDC01 (sample SAMEA94258168, study PRJEB24077) | hot springs metagenome | biome: Aquatic biome; feature: Water | place: India | collected 2012-12-06 | depth 5 m | reverse complement strand
GGCGAACCCAGTCGGGGAGTAGCGCAGCCTGGTAGCGCATCTGCTTTGGGAGCAGCCCGGCGACTCACCCTTTAGCGCTTGATCCGGAACGCTTTTCCAGTGCGGTTGCGGCTGGTGCTTCGGGACTATTTCGGGACTGGTCTGCAGCTTCCATCGCGCCGAGCATGTCGGCCTCGGTCACGTGGGCATAGCGGGCGGTGGTCTCGATGCGCGTGTGGCCGAGCACTTTCTGCGCCGTGCGCAGGCCGCCAGCGCGGGTGATGCGCGATCCGGCGGTGTGGCGCAGATCGTGGAAGCGGAAATCGATGATGCCCGCTTCCTTCAGCATGGTCCGCCAGCGGCGGTCCCAGCCCTGTTTGCTGAAGGGATAGCGCTCGCCGGCGAGGCGGCGCGGCTGGAGCTTGCCGTCCTTGCCCATCTTCGGCGGTGCAGGACGGCGGCAGACGTAGGTGAAGACCTGAGCTGCGACCTTCGGCCGATTGGCAATAATCATCTTCATGCGCTGAGTGAGCGGGAAGCGGTGCCAGACATCGCCCTTGGTGATAACCTCGGCAAAGCCGTTCTTCAGATCGACCTTGGACCATAGCAGCGTGACGGCGGCGTTCTTGCGGACGCCGCAGAGCATGGCAAACTCGACCAGATCGGCAAGGTCGTTGTCCTCGGCGCGCAGGCGATCAAACAGGGCCTGCTCTTCGTCGGGACGCATCTCGCGCGCCCGGCCTTCCTGTTCCTTCAGCTTGTGCTGCGCCCATTCGATCTCCGGCACGCGGTAGCGGCTGGACAGGAAGCGGATGACGCGGCGGAGCAGCTGCACCTCGCGGTTGACGCTGGCATTCGAGACGTACTCGATCTCCGTCGGATTGGCTGGCGGCGCGGGCTTGGCCTTTCGGCCCTTCCTCGGCGGCTTGGCTTTGCGGACCTGGCTGCGCTTCGGCTCGCCGCGGCGGCGCGCGATGAAGTCGCTGATCATGATGTCATCAAGATCATGCAGCTGCGTCCGAGGTGACAGCAGGCGCTGCAGGTTCTCCAACTGGTACTCGGTGGTCTTGTGGGCCTTGTCGAACCGGCCCTTGATTTTCCAGAACAGGCCGAAGCCCTCATCCAAGGTGACGGATGGCTTCTCGATCCGGCCGGTGGCGGCCTCGCTCCGGCGATCGCGCTCGTATTGCTCGGCATCGCGCTTCGATGTGCAGGAGGTCGATCCGTAGTACCGGACGCCCTTTATCTGGAACTCGTAGTGCCAGTAGGGGCTGTTCTTGTGCCGGTAGACAGTCAAGCAAGCGCCTTCCTCTGGCTGAACGGGATGATGTTGCCCTGCCGTGGCGCGGCCTGCCGCTTCCTGCCCCGCGCGCCTTCGACCTTCCCGCTGCGATCGCTGGCCCGCGCGCCCGAATCAAGCCGAACACACGAGGCAATGTACTCCTCGCAGTCCTCGAGGCGATAGGCGATCTTCCGCGCAGTGAGCGCGACGTAGCGGATCCTGCCTTCGCGACGGAGCTCGCGCAATGTGCGCGCGCCGATGCCAAGGAATTCGGCCGCTTCGGTTTCGGTGAGCGGGCGGCTGGTCATGCCGATTGTCCGGAGAAGAGACCGGCTGGCGCGTCGGTGCTGAGGCTGATGCTGCAATTCGCGGCCCACTGCTCGGTCTGGGCTTCGATCTCGGCGTAGTTGCGCGGGTGCTGGGCGCGGAGATCCGGAGTGCGACCGTTCCTGACGTAGCCACCCAGCGCAGGCGCGCGATCCAGAAAGCCAAGCCATGGGTCGGTCCACCGGCTGGGGCTGATGTTCAGCGCCTTCATGTCCGCCCGTGTGACGTAGCCCCGACGTTCCAGAACGATCATCAGCTTGATCGCCTTCACCTTCCAGTCGGTCAGCTGCACCGGCGATTTGTGGCCGCCGGCAGTGTCGGGCACGAAGTCCGGCAGCTTACAGCGCTCGGCCGGGCACCAGTGCGGCCAGCTCTGCGCATAGCTTTCCTCGCCGGGAAGATTGAGCCAACGCCACGACGCCGAGCCTGCTTCGCGTTTCCGCAGCGGGATGATGCCGAGGCCAAGAACAGAGCAGATTCGACCGAGATGGTGCTGCAGCTTCTTTGCCGGCACCAGCACGCCGCGATAGTCCGGCCCGGTGGCATTCCAGCGGCAATGGACACCGTCCAGGGCCTGCTCGATGACCTTGGCGTTCAAGCTGAGCTTTGCCTCAAGACCGATCTGAAACCCGGTTTGGTGGACGAGCAGCACGTCCCACCCTGCGGTTTCGGAATAGACCGTCCAGGGGTTCTGGCGCTGGGTCTGATCGGTCAGCTGAGCGACAAACTCGGCAACGAGATCAGCTTCGGTGGTGAAGTCGGAATCGCTCATTCCGGCCCCCTCACCTGCAGATCGATGTCGACGCCCAGCGCGCCTCTCAGGGCCTCGCTGGCGGCGGTGATGTCGAGCCGGACACTGGCACCGGGATCAGCCTCGGCGACGTTCAGGCTGGCGCGCAGGACGGGCGTGGCCCAGAGGGATATGGGCAGTGTCGCCTCGAGATAAAGCGCGCGCTCGTCGCGGCTCAGGCTCTTGGGCTTGCGCCGGGTGACGCGCACGTCGCCGCCGCTGCTGAACACCAGCCACATCGGGAACTTGAGCGTCTTGCCCGTCTGGTAGGTCACCTGCGTCATCCCAATGTCTCCGGCTGGAACTTGTCGACCTCGTTGCCCCAGGCTTCCCAGCCCGGCTGGCGCTGGCGGGCGAAGAGCTCGATGAACTTCAGGGCGCGGGGATTGAGGCGGCGGCAGAAATCGTATTGCTCATCGGGCTTGCGGCTGTGCCCGCGCACGGCGGCATCGATGACGTCGAGATCCTCGCTCTCGATCACGCCGCGGATGTTGTTGGCGGTGAGCGGGCTGCCGAGCGTGCCGATCAGGAACGGCTCGCTCGCACTGCGCAGGACATAGCCGGTGCCGAAGGCGGTCTTTCCGTGCTTCGTCCGCTTGTGCCAGGCCCCGCCGGTCACATAGCGGAAGCCCCATGCTTCCATCAGCGCGATGGATTCGCGCAGGGTCGGCCAGCAGGCCCAGAGGAACAGCATCGCATCACCCCGGCCGAGGTGTGACACGGGCATGGCCTGCAGCTGCTCCCACGACATCGTTTCGTACTGCGCCTGCGGGCTCTTGTCCTCGCCGGCGTCGGACCAAGTCTCGAACCGGGTGGCTGGATCGGCGAGGATCACGTCGAAGCTGAGCGGCGGGATCGATCCGAAGGGCCAATTGCTCACTGCACTGTCTCCGGCGCGGGCGAGCGACGCAGCATGGCGCGGCCGAGCTCCGTGAGGCGCAAGGCCGGCTCGCCGTGGTGCACGGTCCATTCGGCGCGGCCTTCGTCGACAAGGCGCTGCATGGCGGCGCTGACGAGCGCGTCGGGGAGCTTCGGCTGGTTCATGCCGCCACCTGCGGGAAGCCGTTGTGTTCGACGCCGTCGAGGAGACGGCCGGCGGCTTTCTTGCCGACCTTTTCCAGAACGATCGATCCGAACTGCGTGAACTGGCGCGGATAGTGATCGAGCATCACAGGGTTTTCATAGGTCCAGCCATACGGATCTCTGGCCATCATGGCATAGCGACCGGGTGTTTCGGATGGCTTGGGCATGGCGTGTGCCCACTCGCCGTTTTGCTTGTGGAAATAGGCGACGCCATTTGCCGCGCACCAATCGCGAGTGGCGCGGAACCACTGCGGATGCGCCGGCCGCGCCTTCGGGCCGCTTTCGCCGCCGCCAATGATCTGGTCGATGAATCCCCAACCAAACCAATCGACGGGGCCAAGCGCAGGCTCGTAGCTCACGAAGTGAACGGCGGCCGGGGTATTGCGGAAATCGCCTCGGCGCTCGTCTGCCCGCTGCTGATCCTCGACACTGACGCCGAGCCAGATGCCGGGAGGCGGGTTCTCGGGACCATAGTCGTCCAGCGTGGCACGGGCATCATCGCTGCGGCGGTCGAGCGGATCGACCCGCTCCATGACATACGCCTCGGCTGCCGCATTTGCGATGTCCCAGAACTCCGGATTGTTCAGCCACGCCCGCATGATGTCAGCGCGCTTGGTCAGAACCTGAAAGATATGCCCGTGGAGATGGTGCGCCGCGATCATCACGCCGAACAGCTGGGCAATGTCTTCCATCTGCAGGGCGGCGTGAAAGAAGTCGCTGGTGCTGCTCGCGAATATCTTCGCCGCCTTTTTCCAGCGCAACGGCAAATCGATGCGGTTCCACTGGATCGCGACCTCGCCGGTCCAACGTCCACCCTTGGCCGTGCGCTCGGCAAAGCCGTGGCCCCACTGGCCCGGATCAGAGAAGCGAGCCGCCATGGCCTCCGCGTAGCAGCCGCCGTGATCACCAGGGCCGCCGCAGCCCGGCGAGATGCGCGTGCAGCCCCGGATCGGGTTCCAATCGGACCGGTCGGTCCATTCGATTTTGCTGGCGGCCATCAGAAAATGACCTCATGGCAGGTGATGCACATCTGATCGCCGTCGGCATTCTCCTCCGTGGCGGGATGCTCGCACCGGGCTACCTCCCCATCCTCCTCGACCAGGAATGATGGCAACTCGCTGTTGTCGGGCAGCGCCAGCGGCGGGATCGTTGCCGCAACGCTCGCCGGAAGCTGATAGGCGTGCTTCGGACGCCGGGTGTAGGCGGTCTCGGCAGAGCACGGCGTGAACTGGTAGATGCTGCCGCCACCGAGCAGCACCGGGGCAAGCATGACATCGCCAAACATCGGCTCGACCTGCAGCATCTTGGTGCCGAAGCGCTCGACCTCGGAAACGCGGCCAACCAATGTGCGATGACCAAGGGCCTCCACGATGGCGTATTCGCCTTGTGGCAGGCCCATGGCAGTGATGGGAGTAGCTTTGGTCATCAGTTCAGGGCCTCCTCGGCTTCGGATCGGGCGACCATGCAGCGCACGCAGATCTTCATCGGCGCGGCCGGGGCATGGGGGCGGTGGATGATGGCGGTGCCGCACATCCCGCACGTCGTCTGGACGTTGTCGGTGAAGGGGCTGGGATCGGTGGCGAGGCTGCAGACGACGTAGGTGACTTGCTCGGCCACAGCGGCGCTGACGACCTCGACCTTGATGCCGCCGATGGTGACGTAATCAGGCATTGGCCTGCGGCTCCGCTTCGGCGCACAACGCCGCCTGCACCGCCAGCCCGTCGTAGAGCTCAGCGCGGGCCTTGGTCTCCAGCGCCTTCAGCGAGGCGCGGTGGCTGGCGATCGTCGCCTCGATCACGGGGATCGCGAGATCGTAGGGCACCTGAAGAATGGTCGTGGCCCTGTCCCCACTTGGAATGCCAAGTTCCAGTGCGTGCCTGCGGCGCCCGAAAACGTCACGGATGTCGATCTGGTCGAACTTGTCGATCGCGGCCTTGACCTTCGCGAGCAGCTCCTCGGCAGCCTCGATATCGCGGTAGAGCAAGGCGATATCGGTGGCGGTTTGCTGGGTGATCATGCGACGTTTGCCCGGACAGCAGCGTCCTTCGCTTCCAGCAGCTTGCGCAGAGCGACAGAGCGCTCGGCGTTGCGCGGCAGGGTGGTGACGATGTGCGCGGCCAGTTCGCAGAACGGCCTCGATGCGGCCTGCAGAGAGGCAGGCAAATGTGTGTAGTGGAAGAACCGCAGGATCGGGTCTCGCTCGATCAGCTGGGCGCTGAATTCGGTCGGGGCGGGGTGGATGTCGTCTTTGCTCATGCTTCGTGCGCCTCCTGCGCGGGTAAAAGGTGAGTCCGGCTGGTCAGATGCGCACCGGCATCAGGACGGCCTTGAAGGTCGTGTCGGCGGGATCGGTGATGGTGGCGGGCAACGGCTGACCGGACAGGCCGAAGACGATCTCTTCCCCCTTCAGCGCGGCGCAGAGATCGAAGAGGTAGTTGGCGTTGAAGCCGATGCTGGCCGTGGTGGGATGGAGACCCGTGACGCGCGCCGGAATGCGGTAACTACTGACGCCGACCTCCGGGCTCTTGAGCGCGATCCGCAGCGCCTCTTCCTCGACATCGAAGCTGACGGCGCGGGTCTTTTCGGCGCTCATCGCCGTCAGCGCGCGGAGGGCCTGAACCAGCGCGGCCTTAGTGACCGTGACTGTTGTGGCGACTTCCTTGGGCACCACGCGCATCACGTCCGGGTAGGTGCCGTCGATCAGCTTGGTTGAAACCGCGCAGTGGACGTTGCCCAGCATGCCGCTGACCTGAAAGACACGGCCACGCGGATGGACCGGGAGGGTGACATCCGGCCTGACTTCGTTGGGCAGCCCTTTCATGCCATAGGACAGGCGCACCGGGTTCTTCGTCCGCGCGAAATCGGCCAGCATGCCCTTCAGGAACTGGCGCGGGATGATGATGCCATCAGGCAATTCGCCGGTGACACCGGGAAGCGGGATATCGATGATGTAGAGCCGGTGGCCATCAGTGGCATGGCCGCGCCAGGTCCAGTCGCCGACGTGAGAGAGCATCACGCCGTTCAGGTAGTAGCGCGTCTCCTCGGTCGAGATCGCACCGAGCAGGCGGGCCAGCTGCGCGAGCTCACCCGCACCGATGTCGACGCCCCATTCCTCGTCGGCGACAAGGTCCACCCCCGGGTGATCTTCCGGGGCGATGCTTTGCGCCAGTTCTGCGGCCAGATCGCCGGCGTTGATCGCCACCCCTGCATCCTCGTCCTTGCTCAGGGTGACCTGATCAGACGCGGCATAGCGCATGGCCGATGCCACCCTGGCAGGCGAAGGCAGCATGAACTCGGCCGGCTGGCCCTGATAGGGCAGGCGGCAGCGCATCGAGCGGTCGAGATCGTTGGCATCCACCACGAACTCGCCATTGGCGGTGATGCGCGCGGCCTTGAGCGCGACGATATCCGATGCGGCTTTCACGATCGGCGAAACCAGCTGCAGGGCCTTCATGAAATCGGTGCGTTCGACGGTGATCATGCCGGGTACACTCCGACATAATGCGTCGCGGCATCGTTGAACTGGCCAGCGAGATAGTGCTGGCCGTCTTTGCACTCGAAGAACAGACCGCCATCGTCCTGCTGGATCTGACGCTGTTGACCTTCGCCGATGCAGGTGAAGCCATCATCGACCTCGATCCTGCTGCCCGCTGCGGCGGTATCTGCGGCAAGATAAGCCCTGCCGTTTGTATCCTTGACTGCGTCGCTCATGCTGCTTGCGCCTCCTCAGCGCTGGTGGGGATGGACGGGAGCGGGATCGGCACGGCCTGACCGCTGGCGAGGTTGATGAAGGCGCCGGCGTGGCGAACCGAGCCGCGGCCGAGAAGATCGAACAGCAGGGCCAGGGCGTGGCTGGCGATCACGCGGTTGATGAAGAGCGATTGCCGCTCAAGCGCCTCGGCGACCGAGCAGCTGGGCGCGTCGTCTTCGGGCGCGGCATCGGCTGCCAGCTCGGGGAAGTATTCCAGCACGGTGGGCAGGCGGACCAGATCGGTCTTGTCGTAAATCCGCGCCGGCTGGCCGAGCAGGAACTGGCCGTCTGTCGCGCGGTTGCCGAGATCGAGCCAATAGTGCGGCGGGTTCTTGCTGTAGCTGTCGGGCTTGGCAGTGGCGGCGGCGCCGATGGCGCGGCGCGCGGCGGCGGTATCGACGCAGGTGATCAGCAAATCGAAGGTCTGGACGTCGACCGCATCGGGCGCGCGGCCGTGCACTGCGTGCCAGTCGAGCCCATGAGCGAGGTTGACGCGCTCGACCAGTGTGCGGGCCTTCGAGGCTCCGATATCGCAGCGGTAGAACGGCTGGCGGCCGAGATTGGCCTCGCTGACGGTGTCGTCGTCGATCACGGTGACATCGAGCGCGCGCGACGAGATCTCGCGCAGTGCAAGATCGAGCGAGGCCAGCCCCATGAGCATCTGGGCGCCGTTGCCGCCGCAGCCGACAAGCAAGACGCTGATGCGCTTTTCCTGCATCCTGGCGGGGAGGAAGTGACGCTCAGGCTGCATTGTGATCCCCCTCGAAAGGGCTGCGCTTCAGCGGGAGAAACATGCCGCCGGCACAGAGACGGATGGCGATCGACAGTTCGTCCTGATCGTGCAGCCGACCGACAACGATCGCGATCTTGGTGCTGTGCGCGTCATCGGCATTGTCGGTCGCGCTGAAGAAGGCGTTGCCAGCGCCATGGCTGTGCATGTCAACGACCAGATGCCAACCCGGGCCCAGCACCGGAGGCTTGTAGACAAGGCGCAATGGCGTCGCGGCCTCGATCTCCGGAATCTCGAGCCGGAACGTGCGGGCCTGCTCGTGCCAGAAGACAAAGGCAGCGGCCTCGTTGGGCAATGCCGCAGTGAAATGCTCGAGAACGCTCTTGAGCAGAACATCGGGCAACGGATCGCACAGCAACGTGATCGAATCCGGCCCAACATCGCCATAAGGTGCGTGGCATTCAGGCCCCTCGGTCACGCGCCAGTCCAGCGCGAGCCACGGGCGCCGAAGGATCAGCATCATGCCATCACGGCCAACGATGAAGCCATGCCCTGCCCGGCTGGCGCGCAAGGCATCGATGGCGGGCGAGCTGCCGCTGGGCGGGACCGGGTAGCACGGCACCGCATCGAGAACGGCGGAAGCGGTGGGATCGGAGGCAAGGGGTCTGCTGAAGCTCATCATGCGGCCTTTGCGATCAGTTCAGCCACGGTGACCAATGGGAGGGTTGCCGGGCGGTGCTGGCTGGGATGGAAGAGCTTCAGGCGGCTGACGGGGAACGTCCTGGCGCCGCGCGCGGCGAGATCGTCCCAGAGGCGGACCAGACCGCCTTTGCCGGTGATGGACTGGTCCTGCCCGGCGTTGGGATGAGTCGACCAGGAATCGAACACCGCCGCCTCGAACTGCGCCATCGATGCGACGTTCAGCGCCTTGGGCTTGGCAACGGAGCCCCAGCAGAGCTGACCGTTGATGAAGACGTTCAGCACCGGCGAGTGCAGCACTGCAGTGTCAGCCGTCGGCCTGCCATTGAACGGCAGCGCATAGACGCCGAGGCCGCGCCGGGTGGCGACAAGCAAGTGCGCGGGATAGGGCACCGGGACGGTCGTCTTATGGCCCAGCGCCTTGCGGTTCTTCCGGTACTGCTGGCTGAGATCGAAGTAGGCATCACGCACCTGCGCCGGGACCCACCAGGCCAGCACGTCGGGATGCGCGGCGATCACGGCGGGCGGCAGGACTTCCGGCCTGGCATTGCGGCCCAGCGCCTCGGTCCAGCGGCGCAAGTGCTGGCGGGTGAGCGGCTTGCCGGCGCCGATAACGGGGCCTGCCTCACTGTGCTCGACATCATGAATGCTGGCGAAAGCCGCGCCCGTCATCGGCTGGCCTGCGCCTTCCGGGCCATAGAGCAGGATCGCGTTCGTCAGCAGCAGGCCGCCGCCCGATGCCTCGAACTCGGTCTTGTTGCTGGCGCTGCGCAGTTCGGCGACGCCGCTCATGACAGCACCCCCGACACATCGAGGTCGACCAAGTCCTGCACCGCGGCGATCAGCTCGGCGCCGTGGCGGAGCGAGGCGAACCACTGGTCCAGCATGTCTGGCCCCGTCAGCGGGCAGAGACCGCAGACGTTGTGGAAGCCGTATTCCATCCCGGCCTGGCCGATATTGTCGAGCTCTTCGGCAAAGATATCGAACGGGACAATGGTTAGCGCGGGGAGCGGCGCGACATCCTCGTATTCGGGCAGATAGCTGGTGATCAGCTCGAAATCGAAGTGCCAGGCGTTGCCATGTTCCTTGCAGCCCCGGACCGCGTTCCATGCCGCCTCGACGCGGCGCAGGGCCGCGCGCAGCGGGCGTGGCAGGGCTTTCAGCGGATCGGCATTCGCGGCCAACATGTAGTCGGGGCGCTTCGCGCGAATCTGCGAGGGCAGAATCACGTCATCGGGATCGTGGCCGTGGTAGGTCACCAGCGCATGCCGGGCGCCTTCGTCGTCGGTCTCGCCATCCCAGTAGTAGCCGGACAACTCCTCCATCATCTCGTCGAAGCCGAACATCGGCAGGACGGCGGCGAGCCGATGCAGCGCGCCATAGGCCCGGGCGCGCCAGCCAACCGGGGCGACGAAACCGTTCAGTGTGTCGGCCAGCACATTGGTGCGCTCGATCCAGCCCATGTCGATCTGGCCGATGCTGTCGCAGAGGATCGCGATCGCGGGCGGCTGCTCGGCGCCATCCCCAGCAAGCGCGACGACGCGCAGATCGGCGAGGGTGTTGACGCCGATGATATCGAGCACCGCGCGCTGGAAGCTCTGCTCGATATGACGGCGTGCCTCGGCGCGGGTGAGCAGGCGATCGACCGGGCACCCACGCGCGGCCCACTGCCCGATGATGCGGTGGTGCGGCCCCAGCGGGGCATCAAACCCGGCCGGGATGGCTGGCGACAGGCCAACCGGGCGCCCGGCGAGATCAGCCGAGCGGCGGCAGGGCGAGGCCTGACGACGGCGCGAGCGGCTCGCGCGGGACAGCGACTTCGCCGCCGATGCGGGCATGAAGCGCGCTGATGGCGGGAGTGCAGACAGGGCGGCTGTCACTGGGCTGATCGCGATCATCATCGGTGATCCACTGGAGAAGAGTCTTGCGGGGCGGTGGGGGCAGCGTGGTCATCGGCCCTTGGTGCCGACGGCGCGGCGGTACTCCGTGACCAGCACGCCGCCGCTGACGCCGAGATCGACCGCCTCGGCGTTCAGGATCGCGGGGTAGAGCGTGGAGTGGTAGGCGCGCAGGGCAGCGGCATCGCCGGCGAGGTGCGGCGGGACGGGCAGATCGATGCCGTCATAGCGATAGACCCGGGTGAGCGTGGTGACTTCCATCGTCGTGTCCTTCAGTAGAGGCTGACAGGCTCGCCGGGCGCGGCCGGGGCAGCTTCAGGGGCGGGCGTGGGCGCGACGGGCTTCGCCTCGGATGCCTTGGCGGCTGGCTTGGCCTTGCTGCTGGCGGCGGTCTTGGCCGCTTCGGCGGCGGCGCGGTGCTCGGCGAGTTGATCGCCCAGCGACTTGCGCGCGGCGAACATCTGGCCCAGCGCGCCGGCCTCGCCCAAGGCGAGTTCGGCATCGATCTCGACCGCAGTGGCGGTGATGGAAATCGGGCGAAACTCGGTCGGATCGACACTGCCCTTCGCCGCCTCGGACTTGCGCGGGATGATGGTCAGCGTGACGACCTCGTCATTCCCGGCGACGAGATCGAAGCCGAGCGAATAGCGGGTGAGCAGCGGCAGCAATGCGGTGATCAGCATCGGATCAGGCCTCTTCGGTTTCAGGGGTGGCGGAGTTCTTTGCACTTTCTGCAAATTGCTCGGCGGTGGGCTCTTCGGCCGCGAGCGGCAGGCCGACCTTGCCGTCGAGCGTCATCGCGCTGGGCAGGCGCCCGGCCCAGCTGAAGCCGGTGGCGTTCAGCATCGAGCTCGCGACCGATTGCGTGGTCTGGCCGAAGATCTGCGCGAACTTCTTCGTGCCCATGTGGGCGATGAAGCCGCATTCCTCGGCGATAAACTTCAGCTCGTCCTTGTTCAGCTGGTCGAGAAACTTGGCATTGACGCGCCACGTCGTGCGCAGGTCGACCTCGAATTCAGCTGCAAGATTGCGAACTTCCTCAGGTGACACGGAAACCCCGGTCCTGACCCACTTCGCGGCTAGATCCGCAATTCGCAGCGTATCGCTGCTTTCGCTGATCGTTGCAGCGACAGCATCTCGCCAAGCCTGATCCCGGATCGCGACCATTTTTACTCTGAGGCCAGCCACGGTGACCTTGGGCTTGACGGGAGCGGCTGGCGG
>OFDC01001580.1_pt1 | contig 11772 bp, 9 predicted proteins | sample 1520941 | NCBI WGS metagenome assembly OFDC01 (sample SAMEA94258168, study PRJEB24077) | hot springs metagenome | biome: Aquatic biome; feature: Water | place: India | collected 2012-12-06 | depth 5 m | reverse complement strand
AGTGAGAGCGAGCCATGCTCCTAGCCGACCCTCTTGCCGGGCCACAAGTGCCCGCAGTGTCGCTACGGGGCGACACTTGCGCGGCTCTGTATGTGCTACTTACAAATTAGGCAAGTTGTGCCGCCGTTGTCCTCAGGGCTTGAGCGTCGTGCTGTCGATGTGCCAGCGCAACTGTTCGGCCGATGCTCCGGGCACGTTGTTGACACGGCGCAGGATGACCTCGCCGGTGATCGTGCGGTCACCATCGGAGATGACGACCGGCGCGGTGTAATAGATCGAACCGGCCGCACCTTCCTGCTGGCCCTCGCTGATGACCACCGATGGCGCCTTCAGTCTGCCCCAGGTTGCGGCGAACATCGCGTCGTCCATGCCGCTGCGATCGCCCTTGTCTGCCCAAAAGGCGCGGACACTGCGCCAGTCGCGCGCTTCGATCGCGGCGGCGAAAGCGTCGAGCACGTCCTCGGGCCGCTTGGCGAGCGAGGGCTGAGCGGCCTCGCCGGACAATGCAGGCTCGGCCTTCTGCACAGGGCTGCCGGAAGACAGCGCGGCCGGCGCAGCCATTGCTGCGCTCTCTTCTGCAGGGGACGCCGGTCCCCGCTGGCAGCCGCCAAGGTGGAAGACGAGTGCTGAAGCAGCAGCCATGACAAGTGCGGTGCGGATCATGCCGCAGGGACGAGTGGCAGCCGGTCCGGTTCCGTCCGTTAATGCAATCATCATCCAATTCGGAGGATGAGCTGCGTCCGTCAGGCGCGGATCAGCGTCCCAGCACCGCGCGCGGTGAAGATCTCCAGCAGCATGGCATGGGGCACGCGCCCGTCGAGCACGACAGTCGCCTCGCAGCCTGCCTCGACCGCGTGGACGCAAGTCTCGAGCTTGGGGATCATGCCGCCGCTGATCGTGCCGTCCTCGGCCAGCCGTGCAATGTCGGCGGGGCGCAGGTCGGTCAGCAGGTTCTTGTCCTTGTCGAGCACGCCCGGGACATCGGTCAGCAGGAACAGGCGCGATGCGCCCAGCGCGGCGGCAATTGCGCCGGCCATGGTGTCGGCGTTGATGTTGTAGGTCTCGCCATCCGGCCCCACGCCGATCGGGGCGATCACGGGGATCATTCCGGCATTGACGATGGTGTCGATCACGGTCGTATCGATCCGGTCGGGCTCACCGACGAAGCCGAGGTCGACCACGATCGGATCGCCATCTTCGCCTTCAATCGCCTTGGGCGACTTCTTTGACTGGACCTTGCGGGCAACGACCATGCCGCCGTCCTTGCCGGAAATACCGATGGCCTTGCCACCTGCGCGGGCGATCCAGCTGACCAGTTCCTTGTTGATCGCACCGGCCAGAACCATTTCGGCGACTTCGGCGGTCTGCTTGTCGGTCACGCGCAGGCCGTCGACGAACTGCGATTCGATGCCGAGCGCTTTCAGCATCCGCCCGATCTGCGGCCCGCCGCCGTGAACGACGACCGGGTTGATCCCCACCGCCTTCAACAGCACGATATCCTCGGCAAAGTCCTGCGCCAGTTCGGGATCGCCCATCGCGTGGCCGCCGTACTTCACCACGAAAGTCTTGCCGGCATAGCGCTGGAGATAGGGCAGCGCCTCGGTCAGGGTCTCGGCCTTGGCAAGCATCGCGGGGTCGTGGTTCTGGCTCATGCGCGCGCCCTTACGCGCAATGCCTGCAGAATCCAATATTGGCGTTGCGCGCGTAACGGCAGCTTATGCCGCGTTGTCGAGTCTGCGGCCGATCTTCATTACCAGCGCAATGATCAGCGGCACCAGCACTGCCGACAGCACAACCTTGGCCAGCATCTGCCCCGCCATCAGGGTGGCAATCGGGCGCACGCCATAGAACGAGACCGAAATGAAGATCAGCGTGTCGACAACCTGCGAAAGCGCTGCGGCAATGAATCCGCGCACGGCAAGAAACCGCCCAGCCGCACCGCGCAGGCGATTGAAGATCCACACGTTCAGCGTCACCGACACGCCATAGGCCATGATCCCGGCCAGCATCATCCGCCATGATTGGCCAAGGATGATCGGGAAGGCTTCCTTGGCGGGTTCGTACATGCCGGGGTCGGTCGGCAGGTTCAGCACGAACAGCGTCAGCGCGATGGCAAAGGCCAGCGGCAGGAAGCCATAGCGGACAAGGCGGTCTGCGGCGTCCTTGCCGTGCAGTTCGGCAATGCCGCTGGAAATGGCGACGAGGGTGAGGAAGGGAAATATCCCGGCCTCCACCGCAAGGGGGCCGAGCGCCACCTGCTTTGCGCCCAGCACACCGCCCAACGTCACCATTCCGCCATAGAACAGCGCGAAGAGGAACAGCGAACGGGGGATTGCGGCAGCAGGCGCGGTGGTATCGTGCATTTCGGGCCGATAGCGCGCTTTTAACCTCCCGCCAATTCGCTATTAGAAACCATTGCAACCAATTTGCCTCTCGGAGCAAGTCCTTTCCGATGCGTGTCGCTTCCAGTCTTCTCGGGATGGTGCTCATCCTTGCCCTCGCTTTCCTGCTCTCGTCGAACCGTCGCGCTATCCGCCTGCGCGTGGTGGCTGCGGCTTTCGCGCTGCAGGCCGGCTTTGCCGCGCTGGTGCTCTATGTCCCGGTCGGCAATCGCCTGCTGCAAGGTGCGGCGGGCGGGGTGGAAAGCTTGCTCGGCTTCGCCCGCGCGGGCGTGCAGTTCCTGTTCGGCCCCTTGGCAGACCCGGCGATCGGCGGCACCAGCTTTGCCATTTCGGCGCTGCCGGTGATTGTGTTCTTCGCCGCGCTGATCTCGATCCTTTACTACCTCGGCGTCATGCAACTGGTGATCCGCTGGATCGGCGGCGCGCTCGAGAAGGTCACCGGCATCAGCAAGGTCGAATCGCTCTGCGCCGCCAGCAACATCTTCGTGGGCCAAAGCGAATCGCCGCTGGTCATCCGGCCCTATCTGGCCGGGCTGAACCCCAGCCAGCTGTTCACCGTGATGACCGTGGGCATGGCAGGCGTCGCCGGCACGATCCTCGCCGCCTATGCCAGCATGGGCATCCGCATTGATTATCTCGTCGCCGCCGCCTTCATGTCGGCGCCCGGCGGCATCCTCATGGCCAAGCTGATGATGCCCGACGAGCCGCCGGTCCCCGCCGAGGTCGCCGATGAGGCCCTGCCCAACCCCCACGTCAAGCCCAGCCTCGCCTCGGACGAGGAGGAGCGCCCCGCCAACATCATCATGGCCGCAAGCCAGGGCGCGCAGACCGGCGTGAAGCTCGCTGTAGCGGTGGGCGCAATGGTGCTCGCGTTCGTCGCGCTGGTCGCGCTCGCCAACGGTGTGCTTGGCTGGATCGGTGGCTGGTTCGGCACGCCGGACCTGTCGTTCCAGATGGTGCTCGGCTATGTCTTCGCGCCGGTCTTCTATCTTCTCGGCGCAGACAGCTGGACCGAGGCGATGCAGGCAGGCGGCCTGTTCGGCAGCAAGATCGTCCTCAACGAATTCGTCGCCTTCATCGAACTGGGCAAGGACACTGCGCTTTCCGCGCACACCGTCGCCATAGTCACTTTCGCGCTGTGCGGCTTTGCCAATTTCAGCTCGATCGCGATCCAGATGGCCGTCACCGGCGGCCTCGCCCCCAACCAGCGCCCGGTCATCGCCAAGCTCGGCATCCGCGCCCTTGTCGCCGGCGCGCTAAGCAACCTGATGAGCGCCGCGCTGGCGGGGTTGTTCCTCAGCCTTTAAGGCTCGACCCCACCCTTGAAATCGTCGGCCCGGACTTGATCCGGGGCAGGGCCTTTCTTCGGCGAACGAAAGAAGAAGCCTAAGCCTGGATCAAGTCCGGGCCGACGATGAAAGCGGGATCACCCGTAATGCGCGGCCAGCAGGTCTACCGCCTTGGCCAGTTCCCCATCGAGGTAGCCCAGCAGCTTGTGCCAGTCGTGCGCGCCTGCAAGTTCGCCCGGTCCGTCCGATACGCCGCGCAGGCCAACCAGTGGCACGCCGAATGTGCGCGCCGCGCGGGCGACGGCGTAGGTTTCCATGTCGACCATGTCTGCGCTCACCCGGTCCCAGTGATCGCCGCTGACGACATCGCCCCCGCTCGACAGTGTGGCGACGGGCAGGTCCAGTGGCGTTTCCAGCGGCAGTTCCTTGGGTTCATCTAGATAGGGCACGACGCCGGGTTCCACGCCCAACGCAGATGCGTCCATGTCGCGCCACGAAACGCTGCCGATCTGGTGGATTGATCCCAGCGCACAGCGCCGCGATCCGGCCGAGCCGAGGCAGACGATCAGGTCGGGCAGGGTGCCCGCTGCCTCCAATCGCGCCAGCGCCACGCCCACGTGCAGCGCCGCCTCGACAGGTCCGATGCCGGTGATCAGCGGCACGAAGCGCGCGCGCAAGTGTGGGCCGTACTCCGGCTCGGCCGCCATCACAAACAAGGCGCGCTTCTTCCCCAGAGCTGTCAGATCAACCATTCGCCTGCGCCTTCAGTTGATAAAGCAGGTCCAGAGCCTCGCGCGGCGACAGCGCGTCGATGTCGAGGCCGTTGAGGCGTTCGCGCAGGGCGTCCACCTTTTCTTCTGCCGCTTCGATCGCGGCGGCAAACAGTGGCAAGTCATCCAGCCCCGCAGCCAGCCCGCCGGTGGCAGCGCGGCCCTTCTCCAGCTTTTCCAGCACCGATTTGGCGCGCTTGAGAACCGACGCGGGAACGCCAGCCAGCCGCGCTACCGCCAAGCCATAGGACTTGTCCGCCGGGCCTTCCGCCAGCTCGTGGAGCAGCACCAGATCGCCCTTCCACTCCCTTGCGCGGACGTGATGAAGCGAAAGCGCATCGCAGCTTTCGGCAAGGCGCGATAGCTCGTGGTAATGTGTCGCAAACAGGCAGCGGCACTGGTTGATCGAATGAATCGCCTCAGCCACCGCCCATGCCAGCGACAGTCCGTCATAGGTCGAGGTGCCGCGCCCGACCTCGTCGAGGATGACGAAGCTGCGCTCCGTCGCCTGGCTCAGGATCGCCGCCGTCTCGACCATCTCGACCATGAAGGTCGATCGGCCACGCGCGAGGTTGTCCGCAGCACCGACGCGGCTGAACAGGCGGTCGACCAGCCCGATCGTCGCACCTTGAGCCGGCACGAAGCCGCCCGCTTGCGCCAGCAGCACGATCAACGCGTTCTGGCGCAGGAAAGTCGATTTACCGCCCATGTTCGGCCCGCCAACCAGCCAGAGCCGGTCCTGCGCATTGAGCGTGCAATCGTTGGCGACGAAGCGCTCGCCCTTGGCGGCCAGCGCTGCTTCGACCACGGGGTGGCGCCCGCCGATGATCTCGAGGCAGGGCTCGTCCACCACGCGAGGCAGCGCCCAGCCACCTTCGGCCGCCCGCTCGGCCTGTCCTGCGGCCACGTCGATGCGGGCCAGCGCCGCTGCGGTCGCAGCAATTGCTTCCTTTGCGCGGATGGCGTGCGCCACCAGTTCCTCGAAATGCGCTTCTTCCGCGGTCAGCGCGTGGCCGCCGCTTTCGGCAATGCGGCTTGCTTCCTCGTGCAGAGCCAGTGCGTTGAAGCGCACCGCCCCCGCCATGGTCTGGCGATGGGTAAAGCCGGACTCGGGCGCCATAAGGCGGTCGGCATGCTTGGCGGGGACTTCGATGAAGTAGCCCAGCACGCCGTTGTGGCGAATCTTCAGCGCCGTGATGCCGGTGTCGTCGCGGTACTTGGCTTCCAGCGCCGCAATGGCCCGGCGGGCATTGCCTGATACCCGGCGCAACTCGTCAAGCGCAGCGTCGTAGCCTTCGGCGATGTAGCCGCCCTGCGAGCGTTCGGTCGGCGGTGCAGGCACCAGTGCGCGGGCATAGAGATCGCACAATGCACCATGGCCGGACAGCGAAGGCAGTATCGCATCCAGTGGCTCGGGCCGGTCGGCGCGAGCGCGCAGAAGATCGTGAAGGCGGCGCGCTTCGGCCAATCCGTCGCGCAGTTGGCCCAGATCGCGTGGGCTTCCACGTCCCGCCACGACCCGGCCCAGCGCACGGCCGACATCGGGCAGGGCGCGAAGGATGCCGCGAATGTCGCCGCGCAGAAGGGGATCGTCGTGCAGCCAGCTGACCAGTTCCAGCCTGCGGTTGATCGCACGCGCATCGGTCAGCGGCGCGGACAGGTCCTCGGCCAGTTGTCGCGCGCCGGCACCCGTCACGCACCGGTCAATCGCCTCGACCAGCGAACCGCGCCGCGTGCCGCCGGAACTGACAAGAATCTCGAGACTGCTTCGCGTCGCCTCGTCCATTGCCATGTGCGTGCCGGCCTCACGCGCCACCGGCGGCAGCAACAGCGGCAGCGCACCGCGCCCGACATGGTCAAGGTAAGTGACGAGACCGCCAGCCGCAGCCAGCATCGCCCGCGTGAACTGCCCGAAGCCGTCCAGCGTCGAAACGCCATGCACCGCTTTCAGCCGGGCCTCGCCTTCATCGCTGCCGAACGACCGATTCGGACGCGGCACGCAAGCAACTGGCGCATTCTCCCACGATTCGGGGGCAACGACTTCGCTCGCGCCAAGCCGGGCCAGCGCCGCGCCCATCTGCTCCGGGGCGCATTCCTCAAGCTCCATGCGCCCGGTCGAGATGTCGCAGGCGGCAATGCCGATAGCGCCGCGCACTTCGCACACCGCGGCCAGCACATTGGCCCGGCGCGGTTCGAGCAGCGCTTCCTCGGTCAGCGTGCCCGCTGTCACGAATCGGACGATGTCGCGCGCCACCAGCGCCTTGGAACCGCCGCGTTTCTTCGCTTCCTCGGGGGTTTCGACCTGTTCGGCGATGGCCACGCGGCAACCTGCCTTGATCAATCGGGCAAGGTAGCCCTCGGCCGAATGGACCGGCACGCCGCACATCGGAATTGGCGCGCCGCCATGTTCGCCACGGCTGGTCAGCGCGATATCGAGGACTTGCGCGGCGATCTTCGCGTCGTCGAAAAACAGCTCGAAGAAGTCGCCCATGCGGTAGAACAGCAGGCAGTCGCCAGCCTGCTGTTTAAGCGCAAGATATTGCGCCATCATCGGAGTTGGGGCATTAGGCGTCACGCGCACGTGGCTAGACGAGCGCGACGTGTTTCTCAAACCATCGACACCGGGATATCCGCAACTCCAGCGCACAGCCTGTGCGCAGCAGGCAGCATGGGGACGGTTCCGGTCTTGTGGGGGTACTTACGGTTTGACGCAAGTCCGCGAAAAGGATTGGCTCCGGGGTCTCAAGACTGCCTGGGCCCGCGCAGGTGCGCTGCCGTGGCTTTCCGGCCCCGGCATCCTCATCGCCGTGCTGCTCGTCTGCGCGCCTTTCGCGCTGGTCGAGGTGCCGCCCCTGATCGACGTGCCGGGCCACATGGGCGCCGCCGCGATCGAGGCCGCCGGTCCCGGCAACCCGCTCGAACAGTACTTCACCTGGAAATGGGTGTTCACGCTGAACATCGGCGGCGGCGTGCTGATGAAGGTGCTCGGCGCACAGTTCGGCATCCTTGCAGCGGGCTGGTGGAGCACCGTGCTCGCCACCGGCCTGTTCGCTGGCGGCTGCCTGTGGACCATCCGCATGCTCAACCCCAAGGGTGGGCACGCTGCGGCATGGTCGCTGATGTTCGTGTTCAGCTTCCCGCTGCTTACCGGATTCCTCAACTATATCCTCGCCACCGGCCTCTCGCTGACCGCGTTCGGCGCCTCCCTGTGGCTCGAACAGCGCAACCCCAGGGCGCGCGCCGCGATGCTAGTGATCGCGCAGCCGGTGGCGATGCTGTGCCATGCAATCGGCGGCCTGCTGCTGGCGCTGCTTGTCGGCGCACACGCGTTCGGTCGCGCGCTCGACGAGTTGCCCGAAGGCTGGCGCTGGCGCGATCTGACCAACCGCCAGTGGCTGCGCACGCTTGACTGGAAGGCCATTGGCCTGCGCCTGTGGCAGGCGTGCTGGCCGCTGCTCGCCACGGTGATCACGATCGTGCTGTGGAAGGCGTTCTCGCCGCCCGTCCAGTCGATGAACATCTGGCGCTGGGACCAGAAGGCCTGGTCCTTCGTGCTGACCTTGCGCGACCAGTCCAAGCTGCTCGATGCCGGGACCACGATCATCGCCTGCCTGTTGGTGCTGGTCGGGCCGTTCCTCGGCGCAAAGTGGCGCTTCCGGCAGGGCATGCCCGCACTGATGGTGTTCCTGCTGTTTCTGGCGATCCCGAGCGACATCAACGGGTCGGCATTCGTTGACATCCGCATCCTGCCGGTTGCCGCCATGCTCGGCCTCGGCCTGCAGGATTGGAGCGGCGCCCGCCGCCCGCAATGGGCCCGCGTCGTCGCTTATGCTGGCATGGCCCTGCTAGCCGTACGCCTTACCGTCACGGCGTGGAGCTTCAACGGCTATGCCGAGGACTACAACAAGCAGCTTTCCGCGCTGACCCATGTCGAACCCGGCAGCCGCGTCCTCGCATTCGTCGAGCATTCCTGCCTCGACGAATCCTGGCGCAACACCCGCCGCGATCACCTCGCCAGCCTTGCCAGCCTCTACCGGCAGGCATGGGTCAACGACAATTGGGCGGTCCCTGGGCTGCATATGGTCGTGCCGCGCTTCCGCCCGGGTCGCAACTTCACGGCGGACCCCTCGGAGTTCGTCTGGTCGCGCGGTTGCGCCGGCGGCTGGCGTCGCAACGTCGATACTGCGCTCAAGTACGCCCCGATCGAGCGCGTGGACTATGTCTGGCTGATCGACACCGGCCTGCCCCACCGCGCCGATCCTCGTTTGCAGCTGGTCTGGCAGGAAGGACGCAGCCTGTTGTTCAAGGTAAGGCGCCTCGGCATCCCGACGTGGCAACCGAAGGATTTCTGAAGCGACATGCCATAGCTTGCGCGTAATACGGTTTCGGCAAATTTGGTGTTTTCGAACTGTTGCGCACTGCCTGCGCGCCTTGACGTAGCGTCAAAGGTCGGACACTGCCTTTGCCTATTGTCCGATTAAACTTGGGGGAACCATGTCCGAGGAAAGCAACGTCCGCTTCACCGAACGCGAGGCGCTTTTCTACCACAACACGATCCGCCCGGGTAAGATCGAGATCATCGCCAGCAAGCCGATGGCGACCCAGCGCGATCTGTCGCTGGCCTATTCTCCCGGCGTCGCGGTTCCGGTCCGCGCCATCGCCGAAGATCCCGCCACCGCCTATGATTACACCGCCAAGGGCAACCTCGTTGCGGTGATCTCCAACGGCACTGCGATTCTCGGCCTCGGCAATCTCGGCGCGCTGGCATCGAAGCCGGTGATGGAAGGCAAGGCCGTGCTGTTCAAGCGCTTTGCCGACGTCGATTCGATCGACATCGAGCTCGCCACCGAAGATCCCGACGCTTTCATCGAAGCGGTTGCGCTGATGGAGCCCTCGTTCGGCGGCATCAACCTTGAAGACATCAAGGCGCCCGAATGCTTCATCATCGAACAGGCCCTGAAAGAACGCCTGAAGATTCCGGTGATGCATGATGACCAGCACGGCACGGCAATCATTTCTGCCGCTGGCCTGCTCAACGCCTGCCACCTGACCGGGCGCAAGCTTGAGGACGTAAAGGTCGTGGTCAACGGCGCAGGCGCTGCGGCGATTGCCTGCACCGCGCTGATCAAGGCCATGGGCGTTCGCCACAACAACGTGATCATGTGCGATCGTTCGGGCGTGATCTATCGCGGCCGCGAAAGCGGGATGGACCAGTGGAAGAGTGCGCACGCGGTCGATACGTCGGCCCGCAGCCTCGAGGACGCGCTGGTCGGGGCCGACATCTTCCTCGGCCTTTCCGCTGCCGGTGCGCTCCGTTCCGACTGGATGGCCAAGATGGCGCCGCAGCCGATCATCTTCGCGATGGCCAACCCGGACCCGGAAATCACGCCGCCCGAAGCCAAGGCCGTCCGGCCGGACTGCATTGTCGCCACGGGCCGTTCGGATTACCCGAACCAGGTCAACAACGTGCTCGGCTTCCCCTTCATCTTCCGCGGCGCGCTCGACGTTCAGGCGACGACGATCAACGAGGAAATGAAGATCGCCGCCGCCGAAGCCATCGCCAAGCTGGCGCGCGAGCCGGTGCCCGAGGAAGTGGCGGCTGCCTATGGCATCAACCACACCTTCGGCCTCGACTACATCATCCCCGCGCCGTTCGATCCGCGCCTGATGGAAGTCGTGTCGTCGGCCGTGGCGCAGGCCGCGATGGACTCGGGCGTGGCGCAAAAGCCGATCGAGGACATGGATGCCTATCGCACCAGCCTCAAGGCGCGCCTCAACCCGACGACCTCGGTGCTGACCAACGTCTTCGCGCAGGCCAAGGACAATCCCAAGCGCGTCGTCTTTGCCGAGGCCGAGAACGAGGTGGTGCTGCGTGCCGCGATCCAGTTCAAGGATTTCGGCTATGGCACTCCGGTGCTGGTCGGACGCACCCAGGGCGTGCTCGACCTGCTGACCGAACTCGGCGTCAGCGATCCGGCGTCCTACGAGATCCACAACTCCGCCGTCTCGCCGCTGGTGCCCGAGATGGTTGCCTACCTCTACGAACGCCTCAAGCGCCGCGGCTATCTTGAGCGTGACGTCAAGCGCATGGTCAACCAGGACCGCAACGTCTTCGCCTCGCTGCTCGTTGCCCTCGGCCATGGCGATGCTCTGATTACCGGCATGACGCGCACCTTCGCGCAGTCGATGAAGGAAGTGCGCCGCGTTCTCGATCCCAAGCCCGGCCACCTGCCCTTCGGCATTCACCTGATGGTCGCCAAGAACTACACCGTGTTCCTGGCCGATACGACCGTGAACGAGCGCCCTTCGGCCGAGGATCTGGCGCATATTGCCAAGGAAACGGCCGCCGTCGCACGCCGCATGGGCCACGAACCGCGCGTCGCGTTTCTCTCGTACTCTACCTTCGGCAATCCTTATGGCCGCTGGCTCGAATCGATCCGCGGTGCGGTTGCCATCCTCGATGCCGAAGATCCTGGCTTCGAATACGAAGGCGAAATGGCCCCGGATGCCGCCTTGAACCCCAAGGTCATGGCCAACTATCCCTTCAGCCGCCTTTCCGCTCCCGCCAACGTGCTGATCATGCCTGGCCTGCAGTCGGCCAACATCTCGGCCAAGCTGCTGCGCGAACTCGCCGGCAATGCCGTGATCGGCCCGATGCTGCTGGGCATGGAAAAGCCCGTCCAGATCGCCCCGATGACCTCGCTCGCGCCCGATATCCTGACGCTGGCGGTACTGGCGGCGGCCGGGGTCGTGGGGTAATGCCCGCCCCCGACCCCTCCCGCTTGCGGGACGGGGTTAAGAAGGTGGCATTTGCACCCTCCCGCATGCGGGAGGGTCGCGAGACTTACTGAACGTTGTGAAGTTAGTCGCAGCGGGGTGGGCACCCTGCGCAACGCCTTTCTCAGATCAACCCGGCCAGCGGACTGCTTGGATCTGCATACTTTCGCGTCGGCATGCGGCCCGCGAGGTAGGCATCGCGCCCGGCCTGCACCGCCAGCTTCATCGCGCGGGCCATGCGGATCGGGTCCTTGGCTTCGGCAATTGCAGTGTTCATCAGCACGCCGTCGCAACCAAGTTCCATCGCCACGGCAGCTTCCGATGCGGTGCCGACGCCCGCGTCGACCAGCACCGGCACCTTGGCGCCTTCGACGATCAGGCGCACCGTCACCTTGTTCTGGATGCCGAGGCCCGAACCGATCGGCGCGCCCAGCGGCATGACCGCCACCGCGCCGGCGTCCTCAAGCTGCTTGGCCGCAATCGGATCGTCCACGCAGTAGACCATCGGCAGGAAGCCTTCCTTGGCCAGCACTT